>Ga0180216_1002796_pt1 | contig 14236 bp, 16 predicted proteins | sample eDN3rd37CBELigMG_FD_128879 | JGI IMG/M metagenome (GOLD analysis project Ga0180216, IMG submission 128879) | Enriched Miracle-Growth compost microbial communities from Emeryville, California, USA - eDNA 3rd pass 37_C BE-Lig MG (version 2)... ... | reverse complement strand
GCGAGCGTGCCCGCATCAGGTCGTGGTGGCGCCTCGTGAGCCATCGTGCGGACGACCGCACCACCGTCCCGCGCGTCGGGCTACCTTGGGCTTGCTCACGCCGGCCGCGCGCACGACAAAGCTGGAGCGCTCGCGGACCTCGCGCGAGGGCCCGCTGCCCGGCGGCAGCAGCCGAGCGAGCAGCGAGCGCACCGGCCGGAACTGCAGCGACAGCATAAAGATCACCATCACCAGCCACACCTGCACGTCCGCGGCCCCTTCGCCGACCTTGGCTGCCGCACGGGTGTGAGCAGCCGTCTCCGCACGCTGCGCAGGCTGCGCGGCGCCGCCGCACCAGGAAGGCCATCGGCGCGTAGCGCGCGTGCAGGCCCTCGATGTACGGGTAGCGCTGGTTGCGCAGGCTCTGGCTGCGCAGGACGATGCGGGCGTTGCCCGAGCTGAGGAAGAAGAGCGTCAGCCACGACTTGAGGGGGCCGCTGCGCCGCGGGAAAATCTGCGCGCGTGCGGCCGGCGGCGCGCGGGCTGGGGCGCAGATGAGCCCCGTCTGGAGCGGCTCGCGCCACCGCCCCGGCGCGCTGCGTACCACGTCCTTCTGCCGGGGGTCCCTGGGCTCCGGGTTCGGGTTCTGGGCGAGCACGTAGGGGTTGCGGATCCGCCGCAGCGTCGACATCGGCTGCTCCATCAGCGCAATCATGGACGCGAGCGTGCCGCCGCTGATGGCGCCGCCGCTGGACGGCGACCTTGCACGCGCCGCGAGTTCGAGCAGCTTGAGGACAGCGTTAGAGCACGCGCAGACCCTGGTGCGGAGACAGGCGGGCGTCCCCGTACCGAAGCGGGCCGAGCGCCGCGTGGCAGTAGTCGACATCGCGCTGCATGCTGTCACGCGGCCGCACCCCGCAGGACCGGAGCGGCGCGCGCGAGTGAGTCCGCGGGCCCGCCGCCAGCGCCGCGCCACGCCGCGTGCGGTTTGAAAGCTGCGCACATTTCGCGGACGCGGCTCTCGGCGAGCCAGGAGGTGAGGTCGGAGGGGACGCTGTCAAAGCCGCAGGCCGGCACAATGTACGCGCCCGTCTCCTCGGCGAGCGCGTGGAACCGCTCGATGAGGTCGGCCACCCACCACACCTCGCCTGCGCACCCGCACGCTCGGCGCTCGAGGCGCGGCGGTGTCAGCGCGGAGCCCCGTCTCGGCTGTGGCCGCTTGCGGCGCGCGCACCGGTCAGGTCGACGTAGTCGACGCCGTGCTTGGCGCACGCCTCGACCAGGGCCGTGCCGTACAGCGAGAACGGGCCCGCGGTGGTAAGGACCACGCGGGTCTGCGTGACGACCGCTTCCATCTCGTCCAGGTTGCGGCCGTCGCCCACGAGGATCGGCCAGTCCTGCGGCGCCAGCCACTCCCGGGGGCCCGCTGCATGCCGCAGCGTCAGCGCAGCGTGGCCAGCGCGGCGCGCCAGTGCCAGGGCGGCCCGACCTTGGCCTTGGCGCACACGGCCTCGCACTTGGTCCGGATCTCCTCCAGCTTGGACTTGGTGCGGCCGCCGAGGCCAATGCGCACGCTCGTGTCGTTGCCGTAGCGTCCGGCGACGTATTCGGCAACCAGCGCGCCGGTGAAGCTGCTGGCGCCCCACAGGAGCAGATCGAGCGTCTTGGACGCCATGGTCGCGCTGCGATAGGGCGGCGGACGCACGCGATGCCCTCGGTGTTTCAGCACGGCCGGCCGTTGATCTCCACGCGAGCGCGCCGGATCCACCGCGCCCTCACCTTGCTAGGCGGTCGGTTGACCGCGTCCTGCCGATGGCCTACCGGCGACGATGTGGCTGGCAGCGCGCGCCCCCACCCCGTGCGTCCGCGCAATGGCAGTGTTCCGCCCGCCGACGTGTTAGGATCGGCTCGCCAGGCAGACGACATCCACGTGGCGCCGTACCTGGACAGCACCACCTGACGCCGGGAAGCAGTAGCCGGGCTGCTCCAGGAGGCGGCGCGGTGCTCGCCGGCCGCTGTTAAGGGCTCCGAAACGGGAGGGCACTCGTGGGCTGCGCCGCCGCCGCTGCCGCCGCCGCTGCCGCCGCCGCCGCCGCCATCGAAAAAATGGCGCGAAACTGACGTCATCGTCGCCACACGTGACCGCTGCAGCACGTGCACGGCGCCACGTCACTCTGCCTCTCATCGCCGACCGGACCGTCCCTTCGAGGTACGCTGCCGCCTTCCGCCCCATCGAGCATCGGGGGCCTAGCCGTGGCCGCATCTGCCGTGTGGTGTCTGTGCAAGCCGCGCGCGGTGGACGGCGGCGGTGACGGGCACACGCTGCTGCTGGGGCGCTGGGGCCTGGATGTGATGCGAGCTCGGATGGGACGGACGGCCCACGGTGGCGATGGGCGCTGCCCTCACCTCCATCCACCGCGGCGCGTGCGGCCGTGTCCATCGGCCGCGGCGGCGTTCGGCGGCGTTGCCTGGCGCCACGGCCCTCGCGGCCCGGCAGCCGGCGCCGCGCGGGCGTGTCGGACGTTGGCCGTGGTGAGCGGATGGATGCGCCGTGGTCTGCGTGGGCGGTGGGAAGGTGGTGCTGGCGCCGGGCGGCGTCCGCTGATGAGAATCAGCGATAAAATGGAATTACCGTCATATGGTCTACAACGACATGCTGAACAAATGTCTGCTGGTACCAGACTGAGGACGCCGCCTGGGGGGCCGTGGTGCGCGCGGGACGCGAATGGACCTAATGGCGTACCGTTTCTTTATGCAACGCCGTCGGACAGTTTGGGCTGACCGAGGGGTCGTCGGTCGCGTGTGCGAGGGGGAGCGTCGCGCGCAGGTTTCCCTCGCCCTCTTCACCTGCAAGCATGGCTGACGCTGGTGGCCGTGGCGGCTTCGGCCGTGGCCGTGGTGGCCGTGGCGACGACCGTGGCAAGCGCGGCGACCGTGGCCGTGGCGGCCGCGGCGGCCGCGGCGGCCGTGGCGGCAAGGAGGAGAAGGAGGAGTGGGTCCCCGTCACCAAGCTGGGCCGCCTGGTGAAGGATGGCAAGATCCGCTCGATTGAGCAGATCTTCCTCTTCTCGATCCCGATCAAGGAGTACCAGATCGTCGACTACTTCCTGCCCAAGCTCAAGGACGAGGTGATGAAGATCAGCCCCGTGCAGAAGCAGACCCGCGCCGGCCAGCGCACCCGCTTCAAGGCCTACGTCGCCGTCGGTGACTTTGACGGTCACATCGGCCTCGGCCTCAAGTGCTCGAAGGAGGTGGCGACCGCCATCCGCGGCGCCATCATCTCGGCCAAGATCGCCGTCGTGCCGGTCCGCCGCGGCTACTGGGGTAACCGCATCGGTGCGCCCCACACCGTCCCCGAGAAGCTCTCGGGCAAGTGCGGCTCGGTCATGGCGCGCCTGGTCCCGGCGCCGCGTGGCACGGGTATCGTCGCGGCCCCCGCTATTAAGAAGTTCCTGCACATGGCCGGCGTCGACGACTGCTACACCCAGTCGAAGGGCTCGACCCGCACCATGGGCAACTTCGTGACCGCCGTCTTTAAGTGCCTGCAGCAGTCGTACGCCTACCTCACGCCCGACATGTGGCCGGCGCACGCCGTCGGCAAGAGCCCCTTCCAGGAGTACTCGGACTACTTGGCCAAGACGGCGGAGCGCAAGCCGGTCGGCCCCGTCCGCGCCTAAGCGTGTAACGCCAAGGTCACCCTTGTACGGGGACGTAAAATAGAAAATCAGAAGGTCACGCAGCGGCCCAGGCGCTCGTGTGCATCGCATCGGTTCCAACGAGGTTCTATCGCGGAGGGAGGAACTGTACAGAGCAGGGGCGCACGGGCGAGGGCGCGCGACGGCCTAGTCCTTCTTGAGCTGGTACAGCTCGACGCGGATGCCGCCGCGCGTGATGATGTGGATCTCCACGGCGTCGCCCGTGTAAATGTCGCGCTCGGTGGCCGCGTTGAACGCGTCCTTGACCAGCTTCACCGCGCGGTCGAGGGTGATCGGCGTGGCGTCCGGGTTGACCTGGTTCTTCAGGCCGACCTGGTTGTCCAGCAGCGGCTGGATCAGCTCCTGCGCGGTGCCGTCGGCGCGGTACCGCTCGCGCTGGAAGCTGCCGACCACGTCAAAGTGGTACACCGCGCCGCGGCCTATCGCAGCGGCAGGAGCAGGGGATGCACGCCGCCAACCGCGCGGGTGAGCAAGGCGGCTGCACGGCGACGCCAGCGGCGGGCTGGAGGCGGCCGCGCGCACCTTCCTCGTCCAGGCCGCCGAGAATGTTGAACGAGTAGTACGGGAAGAACCGCTTATAGTACAGGGTGTTGGACAGCATCTGCGCCAGCGCCGGCGTGCTGATCTGCTTGTGGTGCTGGTGCTCGTATTGCTGTGCCGTGTGCGGCGGCTTCCACCGGAGCAGCGCGCAAAGACCTCAGTGCCGGTTCGGGCGTGCACGATGCCGGTGGGTGTGGGCGCACCTCAATGCGAATCTTGAGCCGCTTGTTCAGCTGGATGATGTCGCCGTAAAAGCCGCTCGACGCCAGCACGCAGCGGTCGGTCCTTCACCGCCAGGGCCACCGACCCATGGGAGGCCGCGGGGTTGGATCAGCCGAGTCTGACACGCGCGCGCGCGTTCACGCCAGCGTGGCGACGCACTGGGCAAATGCCTTGGGCGCGTAGCGCGTGTTGATGCTGTAGCCAGAGGACTGGCGGGTGTCGGCGGCCACGACGCAAAAGTCGTCGCCGGCAATGGCCACAATGGTGCTGGCGGGCGGTTGGACGGGTGGCGCACCGACGGGCGAGGGCCCTGCGTCAGCAGTGGAGCGGGCGCCTGCGCTCTTACCGGTGGGCTGCGGCCGTCGTACCCGCCGTTGTTGGCGTAGGGCTCAAAGCCGTGCCGCGCGGTGGTGCCGGCGGCCGCCAGCGGCGCCTGCGCCGGGATCCGGAGCGGGCCCTCCATGGTCGCAGCGCGTTTCAGGTTCTTTGGAGCAGAATGGATGGAACTGCAGACAACGCGGCTGCGGGGGCACACGCCGTCCAGCGCTGCGTCAGCCTTTGCCTCCACGTGCTCCAGCGGCCGACCGCGTCGCGCCGGCATGCGGCGGCCGGGCGGCGGCACGTACGTCGTCGTCCTTTGCGCGCTCGCCACCAGCAAACGTCAGCGCGCCGAAACCTCGTTTGCCTGTCCCGCAGAAAGCGACGTGTTTTCCAAGCGGACTTCCGCGCCCGCCTGTCAGTCCTCTGGTCCGACAGAGCCGGGGGTGTGGGGGCATGCGTGCACTGCGGCCGTGCAAGCGTACTTTAGCACGCAGCGGCCGCGACGACGACGCAGCGACGCGCGTTCGAAGCACTCGCTCGGCGTACGTTCAAGTGGCAGAACAACGGCAGACGGTCCTATGGACACCGGCAGAACCGCGGCAGAACCGCGGCAGAAACAATGACATCATCAGCAGGGGAGAAGTGCGGCAGAACGCCTTATAGGAAACGGTGGAATACCGGCAGAACAAGCGGCAGAAGCATGACGTCATCCTAGGCGGTGACGGGGTGGAATGGGGTGGAATCGCGGCAGAATCGCGCTAGTGAAAGCGGCAGAACTGCGGCAGAATCGCACGTACGTCAGCGAAGCGAACGGACGCCGCGACGGTGCGCCATCGCCGAACGCCGTCGCCCGCCGCCGCCGCCGCCCGTCACCCACCACGCGAGCCGCACCGGGTACGTTGTGTGGTGCGCGGCATGCGGCGGACGCGGGTCGAGACGCCCGAACGCCTAGGCTGTTTGGGCGTGCGGCGGCGCTGACGCGCTGACGCTGGCGTTTCAGGGCGTGGCGTTGGCGGTTGGGATGCCGCCGCGACTACGCAGGTCTAGCGTAGCGCTGCCGACGCTGCAGCGAAACCAGCAAGCACCATGGCGGCGTCGCTCGACTTTATGCGGCCGCAGCACCGGTGGCTGACGCGCGCCACCGACGAGTCGCCGGACCAGGCCGTGTCGCACCTGTTCTCGCGGAACGCGGCGCCCGCGGACGAGGAGCCCATGTTTGAGCTGCCGGCGGGCCGGCAGGTGCGCCCTGGCGACGCGCAGCGTTGAGGAGGAGGTTGAAGCGTTTCCTGACGCAGCTCCAGGCTCTGCGCCTGCCGGGTGGTCCCCTGCGCAGCCGGCCGAGTTCCTGGCGCCCTACATTGACGCCGGCAAGGACAAGGACGTCCGCATTCATATGGAGCACGGCACGACGACGCTGGCCTTCAAGTTCAAGGAGGGCGTCATCGTCGCCGTCGACTCGCGCGCCACGGGCGGGTCCTACATCGGTACGTCCGCCTGTCCCGGGCCCGTGCCGAGGCAAGGCTGCGCCAGCTGACGCCGTCACCGCCGCTGCGCCCGGTCGCTGCGCCGCGCTCCCCAGCGTCGCAGGACGTGAAGAAGGTCATCGAGATCAACCCGTACCTGCTCGGCACCATGGCCGGCGGTGCGGCGGACTGCTCGTTCTGGGAGCGCGACCTCGGCCGCGAGTGCCGGCTGTACGAGCTGCGCAACAAGGAGCGCATCACCGTCGCGGCCGCGTCCAAGCTGCTCGCCAACACGGTGTACGCCTACAAGGGCATGGGCCTGTCGATGGGCACCATGATCACCGGCTGGGACAAGCACGGCCCGGGCCTCTACTACGTCGACTCGGAGGGCCAGCGGCTCAAGGGCGACCTGTTCTCGGTCGGCTCCGGCTCCACCTACGGTCCGCCGGTGTCTGGCTGGCTCGCACAGCTTTTGTGTGAGCGCGCGCCTCATCGGGGTCGCCGTCGTTGTTGCTCGCGTTGGCCTGCCCTTACTCAGCCTACGGTGTCCTGGACGCCGAGTACAAGTACGACATGACCGTGCAGCAGGCCGCTGAGCTCGGCCGCCGCGCCATCTACCACGCCACCCACCGCGACTCGTACTCGGGTGGCAACGTGCACGGTACGCCGCCCGCTTCCCGCCGATGCCGCTGGCTCGGTTCTTTGCGACTAAGCGTTTCGCCGCCGTTTCCGCTGCCGGCTATGACGATCCAGTGTACCACGTCGGCCCCCAGGGCTGGACGAAACTCAGCATGGACGACGTCGGCCCGCTGCACTACCACTACGAGGCCCAGCGGCGGTAGTTGCTCTTGCGCTGTCCATCCCCCTTGTACACACCACGTTGCTTGTGCTGTTGAGTATAAAATCGAGCGTAGCCTGAGGTCGTCGTACATTATACAAAGCCTCTGTACATCAGCGCACCACGGCACCACCTTTCCTAGACCTGTCCGCCGGCGTCGGGCCCGGCCAGCCGCCGGCTCTTCTCGGCAATGAACGGGTCGTGGAAGGCGTCGTGAATGCGCTTGGCCTTGGCCTCGCCGATGCCGGGGCACAGGGAGAGCTCGAGCGTCGACGCCTCCATGATCCGCTTGAGCGAGCCGAACGTCGACGCGAGCGTCACCACGTCCGTCTTGTTCACCGAGCGGATCGACGTGAGGCAGTCGGTCAGCTGCGACATGTAGTCCGGGTTCACGCGGCCCTTGATGATGTCGGCCGGCTTGTGCTCGTACGCCTTGAACGTCTCCAAGTACCGCCCCGCCTCCTCCGAGCTGTCCGCGCGCCAGCCCGCCAGAGCGAGGCGCGTGGTGAGGGTGCCGCTCCGCCGCGCGATCGGCCAATGGAAGGCATCCGGCGCACCTCCAGGCCAGCACCATGGTGTAGTTGTTGATGATGGCCAGCTTGGACAGCTCCACCAGCACCTTGGCGTGGTCGTCCTGTCCGGCGGCACAGCAGCCAGGCCCCGTGAACGCGTGAGCCTCCAACCAAACAGGTCCGCGACGCATGGCGCGACGCCCGCACGATGTCCACGAGGCACAGGAGAATCCGCAGGTTGTACTCTTGGCGCAGCTCGCGGACGCGGTCGTGCACGTACTCTGGGTGGAGCCGGTGGTACCGCAGGCTGCCAGCGCCGCGTACGGCCACGACCCGTGGCGACGGGTGAGCAACTCGGGCAGACGTCGACATGGCCAGCTAGTTCGCGTCCGCTACCTCAGGAACAGGGCGCACGTCGACGCACCCAGCACATAGTCCGGCAGCACGGGCGCGTACTCCCACGGCACGTTCCGAATGTGCCGCAACACCGGGTTTCCTTTCTGTTGTCTCCCAACGAGCAAAGACCGCACGAACCGACCCCTCAGCAGCGTCCGCGAGGCGCCTTCCGCCGCGGCCCGAAAGCCGTACCTGCCGCGCGCTGACGAGGATGGAATGCGGATTCTTGGGAATGTAGGGCACACGGCGGTCCCCCACGGCGGGCCCGGCGGCCGCAGCGACCGACCCCGAGGTCACGGCAGGGCCGTCCGCCGGGCTCGCCGGCCTGGACGGTGGCCGCACCCCACCAGCCGGTGGTGCTGGCGGTGCGGCGGGTGCCGCAGCAGCCGCAGGTGCAGGAGCTGGTGCAGCAACAGGGGCGGCAGGCGGTAGTAGAGCCGTTGTCGGTGCCGGCGGCGGCGCTGGCGGCGGGTGCGACGAGGTAAACGGGAAGACGGGCGGCGGCCGCGCGGCGGCGCCTGCCTGAAACAGGTTGGTCCGTTTCCGCCCGACGCCGAGCACGGCCTGCTCGACCTCTGCGGCGGTCGGCAGCCGAATTGGCGCCGCGGCGGGCGGCCGCGCGCCGTCGCCGTCCGCCATCGCGCGATGCCCTGTTGGTGGCGCAACCGTGGCGCAACGCGGGTCTAGTAGGCGCCCGTAAAGCGGGTCGCCGTGATGGTCCGTCCATCGGGTTGCATAAGACCCGTCCATCGGGTTCACTAGGACTCGTTCATCGGGTTGATAGGGCCCGTCCGTCGAGATGTTCCTGACCCGTCCATCGGATTGTTATTGATCCGTCCATCGGGTTTATAGGACCCGTTCATCGGGTTGAATAGGATCCGTCCATCGGGTTGAAATGGACCCGTCCATCGGGTTGAAGGACCCGTCCATCGGATTCATAATTGACCCGTCCATCGGGTTCATACTTAATCCGTCCATCGGGTTCAAAATGACCCGTCCATCGGGTTGATTGCTGACCCGTCCATCGGGACTGTTGTTGACCCGTCCATCGGGTCTATAGGACCCGTCCATCGGGTTCATAATTGACCCGTCCATCGGTCGGCAGACGCGATAAGCGACTGTTGACGTGGCGCGGCGACGGCGCCGACGCGACGCGGCCGCAAAGATGCGGGAGGTCATCGCGATCCACCTCGGCCAGGCGGGCGTTCAGGTAAGCCGACAGGTGGCCCGGCACCGGCCCGGTCGGCGGGCTGCGTGCGCGGTCGGTTCATTAGCGAGGCCGGCGCAGAACGCTGACGCGAGGTCCGCCCGGGCAGCCGCCGCCGCCCCGTCGCGCGCGAGGCGAGGCGGGCCGCGTCGTGTGGGTTTGGGGGTGATGCGGCGCGGTGGCACAGATCGGCAATGCCTGCTGGGAGCTGTACTGCCTCGAGCACGGCATCCTGCCGGACGGCACGTTTCCGGAGGGCACGCACGCCGGCGACGACTCGTTCAGCACCTTCTTCGCCGAGACCAGCGCCGGGACGCACGTCCCGCGGGCGCTCTTCGTGGACCTGGAGCCCACCGTGATCGACCAAGTTCGCCATGGCCCCTACCGCAAGCTCTTCCACCCGGACCAGCTCATCTCGGGCATGGAGGACGCCGCCAACAACTACGCGCGCGGCTTCTACACGGTGGGCAAGCAGCATATCGACGCGGTGATGGAGCGCGTGCGCAAGCTCGCCGACCAGTGCTCGGGCCTCCAGGGCTTCATGGTGTTCCACTCGTTCGGCGGCGGCACGGGCTCCGGCTTTGGCGCGCTGCTCTTTGAGCGGCTCTCCGCCGAGTACGGCAAAAAGTCCAAGCTCGAGTTTGCGGTCTACCCGTCGCCGCGCCTGTCGTCGGCGGTCGTCGAGCCGTACAACGCGGTGCTGACGACGCACACGACCCTCGAGCACGCCGACGTCACCTTCCTCGTGGACAACGAGGCCATCTACGACATTTGCCAGCGCGGCCTCGCGGTCGAGCGGCCGACGTACGTGAACCTGAACCGGCTGATCAGCCAGTGCGTGTCGTCGATCACCGCGTCGCTGCGCTTCGACGGCGCGCTCAACGTGGACCTGACCGAGTTCCAGACCAACCTGGTGCCGTTCCCGCGCATCCACTTCCCGCTCATCACCTACGCGCCCGTCGTCTCGCCCGACAAGGCGTACCACGAGCAGATGACCGTGCAGGAGATCACGACGGCGTGCTTCGACCCCGCCAACCAGATGGTCAAGTGCGACCCGCGCCGCGGCAAGTACATGGCGTGCTGCCTCCTGTACCGCGGCGACGTCGTGCCCAAGGACGTCAACGCGGCAGTGAACCACGTGCGGCAGCGGCGCACCGTCCAGTTCGTCGACTGGTGCCCGACGGGCTTCAAGGTCGGCATCAACTACCAGCCGCCCACGCCCGTGCCCGGCGGCGACCTCGCCAAGGTGCCGCGCGCCGTGTGCATGCTCTCCAACACCACCGCCATCGCTGAGGCGTGGGCGCGCCTGGACCACAAGTTCGACCTCATGTACGCCAAGCGCGCGTTTGTGCACTGGTACGTCGGCGAGGGCATGGAGGAGGGCGAGTTTGCCGAGGCGCGCGAGGACCTCGCCGCGCTCGAGAAGGACTACGCGGAGGTCGCCCAGGACGCTGGCAGCGGCGGCAACGCCGACGGCACCGACGAGGTCTTTTAAAGGCGGCCTGTAGATGTCTTGTAGATGTCTTGTAGATGCGCGTGTGGAGCATGCAAGCTGTGTAGATGCGTCTGTGTGTAGAGCAGCGTGTACTGCGTGCGAGCATGCATGCATGCACCGTGGCCATCCATGCCGTGCAGCAGGATGGTGCGGTTCCGTGGATATCAGGACGCAGACGCCGTGTGCACCCCCCCGTTCGAGGCCGCCGGACAGGCCGCCAGAACGAGGACGGGCCGGCGGCTGCGTCGGACGCGGCGGCGGCGGCGGCGCAACGGACGCCTTCACGGCACCATGGCGTCCATCGTGGCGGCGGCCACGGCGGCCGCGAAAGAGGGCGAGGGCGTCGTCCGCATGGACCGCGGCCGGTGGAAGACGCTGCCGGGCGACACCGTGCGCTACTTTGCCTACGGTTCCAACATGCTCGACAAGGCACGGCGGCGGCACACCCGCGGCGCACGGACCGCCGGCCACGCTGACCACGCGCCGACCTGCGGCGCCTGCCCGTGCTGCCCACGCAGGTGATCCGCCGCCGCAAGCTGGCGCCGACGAGCGTGCAGCGGGCGGCGCTGCGCGACTTTGCGCTCGCCATGGACCACTCGGGCGTGCCGTGGGTGGAGCCCGTCTTCGCCAACGTCGGTACGCGGCCCGCCCCGGCTCGCCGGCGGCGCCGTCGCTCGCTCGCGACGGCTGACCTGCGTGCCCCCTGCCCGCCTCCGCCACCATTGCCTGGCCGGCCGGCCCGTGGTGGGCAGTCGCCCGCAAGGGCTCCGTCTGCTACGGCGCCGTGCTGACGGTGACCAAGCGCGCGTTTGCACGGCTGCTGCACACCGAGGGCGGCGGCGGGCACGCGCCCGGCTACGTGCCCATCCTGGTGGACGTTGTGCTGCTGGACACGGGCGAGACGGTGCCGGCGCTCACGCTGTGGACGGAGCCGTTCGTGCGCTGCGTCGCGCTGCCGAGCCGGCGGTACCGCAAGATCGTCGCCGACGGCGCGGCGCAGGTCGGCCTCCCCGCCGACTACGTGCAGCGCCTGCGGCGGCTGCCCGCCCACGACGCCAGCTGGGTACGGGCGGGCGGGCGGGCCGAGCGCCCGGCGGCCCAGCTCCCGCTCACGGCGCACCTAGCGCCTCGGGTGGATGGATTCAGATGTGTGTGCAGGCGGGCTGGATCTTTGCGGGCGTGCTGCTGCTCCTCGCGATGCCGGTGGCCGGGCCCCTGCTGGCCGTGGCCGAGCTGCTGAGGTTCGGCGGCCGCCCGCTGCGCCGCGCCGGCCGCGCCCTCTTCCACTGGACCTTCTACGCCGTCAAGGTCTACATGTGGGCGGCGCACGACGCGACGGCGCTGCTCACCGGCGGCCGCGTGCCCGAGGCGGCGGCCGAGGCGCTCGTGCTGGACGAGCCCGACCGCATCGACGAGCTCGTGCGGCTAGCTCGCGCCGCTGGTACGCCGCCGCCGCCGCCGCCGCCGCCGTCCACCAGTGCTGCCGAGATGTAAGGACGCGGTATGTATAGAAAAATATCGACAGTCATACAAAAATGTACAGTCCATCATGGTTCTATGTTCACCACGGTTCTTCTACGCAATGTTCACTGGCGCGACGCGCCATCGGGGGTTCTTTACAGGTCCTCGTCCAGGTCCTCGTCGTCCTCTTGGGCGTGGGGGCCGTTGCCGCTCGGGCGCTCCAGGTTGAACTTGCGCTGCTTGGCCTTGGGCTCGACGTCCTCCTCCATCAGCTCGGGCTTGGCGATGACGGTGTACGTGAGCTCGCCGGCGCTGTTGGCGGCGATGTTGACGACCGAGTTGTCCGGCAGGTCGCCCTGGAGGATCATGCGCGAGAGCGCGGTGACGATGTGCTTCTCGACGTAGCGGCGCAGCGGGCGCGCGCCAAACACCGGGTCGTACGCGGCGCGCACGACCTGCTCCAGCGCCGACGCGTCGACCTCGAGGTCGATGCGCCGGTTCTTGAGGCGCGCGCCGATGCTCTCGATCTGGAGGCGCACGACCGAGTGCAGCTGGCCGCGCGTGAGCGGCTTGAAGATGACGATGTTGTCCACGCGGTTGAGCAGCTCGGGCTTGAAGTGGCGCCGCACGGCGGCCATGACGCTCTGGCGCGCCGACTCGGCGAGGCGGCCCTGGTCGTCGACGCCGGTCATGAGGAACTCGGCGCCGAGGTTGGAGGTCATGATGATGACGGTGTTGGTGAAGTCGACGACGCGGCCCTGGCCGTCGGTCAGGCGGCCGTCGTCAAGCACCTGGAGCAGCGCGTTCGAGACGCTCGGGTGCGCCTTCTCGACCTCGTCGAAGAGCACGACCGAGTACGGCCGGCGGCGGACGGCCTCGGTGAGCTGGCCGCCTTCCTCGTGGCCGACGTAGCCCGGCGGCGCGCCGATCAGGCGCGCGACCGAGTGCTGCTCCATGTACTCGCTCATGTCGATGCGGACCATCGTGTTCTCGTCGTCGAAGAGCTCGGCGGCCAGCGCCTTGGCCAGCTCGGTCTTGCCGACGCCGGTCGGGCCGAGGAAGAGGAAGGAGCCCGTCGGCTGCTGCGGGCGCGCGAGGCCCGCGCGCGAGCGCAGGACGGCCTCGGCGACGGCGTCGACGGCCTCGTCCTGGCCGATGACGCGGCGGTGGAGCGCCTCGGCGAGGTGCAGGACCTTCTCGCGCTCGGTCTGCGAGAGCTTGGAGACGGGGATGCCGGTCCAGCGCGACACGATCTCGGCGATCTGCTCCGGGCCGACGACCTCGGTGAGCATGCGCTCCTGGCCCTCGGGCGCGGCCGCCGAGCGCGCGGTCTCCTCGGCCTCCTGGCGCTCCATCACGGCGATCTTCTTCTCCAGGTCCGGGATGGCGCCGTACTTGAGGTCGGCGACGCGCGCCAGGTCGCGGTTGCGCTCGGCCTCGACCATCTTTTGCCGCAGCGTGTCGAGCTTCTGGCGCAGCTGCCGCAGCTCGTCCACGCGGCCCTTCTCGCGCTGGTAGCGCATCTTGAGCGGCGCGAGCTCCTCGCGGATCTTGGCGAGCTCGGCCTCGACGCCGTGCAGCCGCTGCTTGGACGCGGCGTCCTTCTCCTTGGCGAGCGCCGTCGCCTCGATCTCCAGCTGCAGCTGCCGGCGCTCGAGCTGGTCGATCACCTCGGGCTGCGAGTCGAGCTGCACGCGGCGGTTCGCGCAGGCCTCGTCGATGAGGTCGATCGCCTTGTCCGGCAGGAAGCGCTGCGTGATGTAGCGGTCGGCGAGCTGCGCGGCGGCCACGAGCGCGGCGTCGGTGATGCGCACGCCGTGGTGGTTCTCGTAGCGCTCCTTGAGGCCGCGCAGGATCGAGATGGTGTCGACGACGGACGGCTCCTTGACCAGCACCTGCTGGAAGCGCCGCTCAAAGGCCGGGTCCTTCTCGACGTACTTGCGGTACTCGGTGAGCGTCGTCGCGCCGATGGTGCGCAGCTCGCCGCGCGCCAGCATGGGCTTGAGCAGGTTGGCCGCGTCCATCGCGCCGTCGGTCTTGCCGGCGCCGAGGACGAGGTGGATCTCGTCGATGAAGAGGATGATCT
>Ga0180216_1002794_pt1 | contig 14240 bp, 11 predicted proteins | sample eDN3rd37CBELigMG_FD_128879 | JGI IMG/M metagenome (GOLD analysis project Ga0180216, IMG submission 128879) | Enriched Miracle-Growth compost microbial communities from Emeryville, California, USA - eDNA 3rd pass 37_C BE-Lig MG (version 2)... ... | reverse complement strand
GGCCGTTGCCGACCGTCTCTTGTTCGACGCGCGTGCGCCCGAGACGGCGACGCGCCCGGGCGGCCTCGGCAAGACCTTCGACTGGACGCTGCTGAAGGGTCTGGGCCTGAAGATCCCATTTATGCTGTCCGGCGGTCTGGATGCCGAGAACATCGCCGAGGCGCTGCGCGTCACGCGCGCCCCCGGCGTCGATGTCTCCTCAGGTGTCGAGCGCTCGCCCGGCATCAAGGACGTCAATAAAATCCGCGCCTTCATCCGCGCGGCCCGCGCGGCCGATGCGGCCTTGTCGTCGCCCCCGCTCGAACTGGGCGAGGCGGCGATCGTACGAAGCCCGAGCAAATGAGAGATTGAAGCGTATGAGCGTTCAGAAGATCAACTCGTTCCGCACCGGGCCCGACGAACGTGGCCATTTCGGCATCTATGGCGGCCGCTTCGTCGCCGAAACCTTGATGCCGCTCATCCTCGACCTCGAGCGCGCCTATAACGAGGCCAAGGCCGATCCCGCCTACAAGCAGGAGATGGACGGCCATCTCGCGACCTATGTCGGCCGGCCCTCGCCGCTCTATTTCGCCGAACGCCTGACCGAGCACTGCGGCGGCGCCAAGATCTACTTCAAGCGCGAAGAGCTCAACCATACCGGCGCGCACAAGGTGAACAACGTGCTCGGCCAGATCATGCTGGCCAAGCGCATGGGCAAGACGCGCATCATCGCCGAGACCGGCGCGGGTATGCATGGCGTCGCCACCGCCACCTTGTGCGCCAAGTTCGGCCTGCCCTGCATCGTCTACATGGGCGCGGTCGACGTCGAACGGCAGCAGCCGAACGTCCTGCGCATGAAGATGCTCGGTGCGGAAGTGCGCGCGGTCACGTCGGGCTCCAAGACGCTCAAGGACGCGATGAACGAAGCGCTGCGCGACTGGGTCACCAATGTCGCCGACACGTTCTATTGCATCGGCACCGTCGCCGGCCCGCATCCTTATCCGGCCATGGTGCGCGACTTCCAGTGCGTCATCGGCAACGAGACGCGCACGCAGATGCAGGCCGCCGAAGGCCGCCTGCCGGATTCGCTGGTCGCCTGCATCGGCGGCGGCTCGAATGCGATGGGCCTCTTCCATCCCTTCCTCGACGACCGCAGCATCGAGATCTACGGCGTCGAAGCGGCCGGCCACGGCGTGCCGAGCGGGCAGCACGCGGCCTCGATCGCCGGCGGCCGCCCGGGCGTGCTGCACGGCAACCGCACTTATCTGCTGATGGATGCCGACGGCCAGATCGCGGAGGCGCATTCGATTTCCGCCGGCCTCGATTATCCGGGCATCGGCCCCGAACATGCCTGGCTCAACGACATGGGCCGCGTGCAATTCCTGTCGGCGACCGACGTCGAGGCCGTCGCGGCGTTCCAGCTTTGCAGCCGGCTCGAAGGCATCATCCCGGCGCTCGAGCCCGCGCATGCGCTCGCCAAGGTGCTCGAGATCGCGCCGACCAAACCGAAGGATCACCTCATGGTGGTCAACCTCTCCGGCCGCGGCGACAAGGACCTCGCCAGCGTCGAGGCCTGGCTGGAGGCAAGGAAGTAATGAGCTCGTTTATCGTCGTTCCGGACGACCTGCGAATGAGGTCGATCCGCAATCCAGCGACGCACTCAGAGGATGTTTCTGGATTCCGGCTTCGCGCTTTCAGCGCGCCCCGGAACGACGGAGAGGGACAATGACCACCCGTATTGAAAAGCGTTTCGCCGCGCTGAAGGCGGAAGGGCGCGCCGCGCTGGTGACCTTCACCATGTCCGGCGATCCGGACACCGCGACCTCGCTCGCCATCATCAAGGCGCTGCCGAAGGCCGGCGCCGATCTCATCGAGATCGGCATGCCGTTCACCGATCCAATGGCCGACGGTCCCGCGATTCAGGCCGCCGGCGTGCGCGCCCTCGCGGCCGGGCAGACGCTCGCCAAAACCATCGCGATGGTGCGCGACTTCCGCACCGGCGACAACGATACGCCGATCGTTCTGATGGGCTATTACAATCCGATCTACATCTACGGCGTCGACAAGTTCCTGGCCGATGCGAAGGCCGCCGGCGTCGACGGCCTCATCGTCGTCGACCTGCCGCCGGAAGAAGACGAAGAGCTCTGCATCCCGGCGCTGAAGGCGGGGCTCAGCTTCATCCGCCTCGCGACGCCGACCACCGACGACAAGCGTCTGCCCGTGGTGCTGAACAACACATCGGGCTTTGTCTATTACGTGTCGATCACCGGCATCACCGGTTCTGCCGCGCCGGACGCCAACAAGGTCGCGGCGGCGGTCGCGCGCATCAAGCGCCACAGCCCGTTGCCGGTCGCGGTCGGCTTCGGCGTGCGCACGGCCGAACAGGCGCGCATGATCGCCCAAGGCGCCGACGGCGTGGTGGTCGGTTCGGCGCTGGTCGATGTGCTGCGCGCCAGCCTCGACAACGACGGCAAGGCCACGCCACTGACGGTCAAGGCCGTCGCCGACCTCGTCGCCGACCTGGCGCAGGGCGTCCGCGGCGCCAAGCAGGCCGCGGAGTAAGGCGCCATGCAGGCCAGGAGCCTCTCTCCGCCTCATCCTGAGGAGCCGCGCCATCAGCGGGTTTACACGCTGTGGCGCGGCGTCTCGAAGGATGTGGCGGCCCCATGGCGCGAGACGCGCTGCTGCGCAGTGCTCGTCACATGAGTCTCACCGCTCAGCGCGGCGGAATGCGGATCAGATCCTTGAGCTGGTCCTGCGTCAGTTCGGTGGCTGTGAACTTCAGCGCCACCGCGTCCTTCACGATGGTGTCGAGGCCGACGATCTTGTCCGGCTCGATCGCCGGCGGCTTGAAGAACTCGTCACGCGTGCGTCTGGCCTTTTCGAGAGGGATCTTCAGCCACTCGGCATAGATCTCCAGGCCCTTGGGATCCTTGTACATGAACTCGACCGTCTCGCGGTACGCCTTCATGTAGCGGTTCACCACGTCCTGATGATCTTTCAGGTAGTTGGCGTTGACGATGTTGAGCCGCACCGTCTGGCCGCCGAAGGCCTTGGTTTCGTTGCCGGTGGCGATCATTCGGATCTGCTTGGAGTCGAGCTGATCCAAACCGAACGGCGGCGCCGCCCAGCCGACATCGACCTGGCCCGACATCACTGCGGTGATGTTGGTCGAGGGGCCGCCGAGCGCGGTCGGCTTGGCCGAGGTGAGGTTGTTCTCCTTGATGAAGGCGGTGACCACGCCATGCGTCGACGAGCCGTTGGTCGAATAGCCGATGGTCTTGCCGTCGACGTCCTTCAGCGACTTGATCGGCGAATCCGCCTTCACGTACCAGTAGAGATCGCCCGCGCCGGTCGTCTCGGCGCTGATGATGCGCACAGGGGCGCCTTTGGAATAGGCGCTCAGCACGCCCATCACACCGGCGGCAATGCCGATGTCGACGCTGCCGGAGATCACCGCCTGCTGCGTCTCGCCGGCGCCTTGCGTGTAGACCATGTCGAGCACGAGGCCGTGCTTCTTGAAGATGCCGGCCCGCTGGCCGATCTCCGACACCGAGGTGTCCCAGTTGCCGCGCTGACCGACGGCGAGCTTGACCGTGTCCTCGGCCGATGCCGGCTGCACAACAGCCAACATCGTCGCGCCGGCGATCAAGCCGGCCCAACGCACTTGTTTCATCCTATTCCTCCCAGTTGAGCTTTTTTATTGTCTTAAGCAGTCACAGTGTGCGTGGCGCGCTCCGGCGCCGTTTCGCTTCCTCCTCCCAAGGTGCGCCAGTTGGTGGTCTTGGGGACCACGCCCTCGAACGAACTGATCGACGCATGCGGCACGCGCGGCGCCTGCGTGCCGATCGCCTTGCCGGTCTCCTGCATCGTGCGCGCGGCTTCCACCATCAGCCGGCGGAAAGCACCCACGGCGACGTCGCTCGCCCCCATGCGTTCGGAGGAGCGCTTGCCGATCTTGCCCATGGACTCCCACATCGCGATGTCCTGGTTGGGAATGCCGGCAATGCCTGTGAAGTTGCCGGCCTTCATCAGCGCGCGATCCTGGCCGTAGTCGTTGGCGCGGTTGCGCAGGTTGTCGAAATTGGCGTCGACGTCGACGCCCCACTCCAGCCTGTTGAACTTGCGCCATACGTCCGGCGGTACGCCCGGCTTGTCGGATCCGTTCCAGGCGATGAAATAGAACATCGTCGTCTCGTCGTCTTCGGGCGTGAGGAGCGTCGCGACATTGTGCACGTTGTTGGGCGGGATCAGCGCGGTGAACGGCGCGATATAGACCGTGGTGCGGATGTAATCGTGCGTCGCCTCGTCGATGATCGGGCGCCGGATCGCCGCATAGCGGAAGCCGTAGCTGGTGCGCTCGATCTGGAAGCGCGGCGCCTTGTCGGTCGAGGGGCGCAGCCAGTTCACGTCCGTGGCCTTGGCGCCGTCCACCTGCGCCGGCACCATGTCCGAGGAATGCAGGCTGGACGAATGCGCCGAGTCGATCTGCCCTTCGAGGATCTGCGCCCAATTGCAGCGCACGCGCACTTTGGTGGCGCTCACGCGCACGTCCGGCGTCGGCGCGAAGGCCGGCGCTTCGAACGCCGGCATCTCCTCCGGCGGGCCCATATAGGTCCACACGAAACCGCCGGCTTCACGCGCCGGATAAGCCTTCTGCTTCACGCGGCACGGATCGGCCTTGTCGACCGGCTCGGAAGCCATGTCGACGACGTTGCCTTCCACGTCGAACTTCCAGCCGTGATAGAGGCAGCGCAGGCCGCATTCTTCGTTGCGCCCGTAAACAAGCGAGGCACGCCGGTGCGAGCAGTATTCGTCGAGCACGCCGACCCGGCCCTTGGAGTCGCGAAACACCACGAGGTCTTCGCCCAGCACGCGCGCGCGGATCGGCTTGCCGTCCGCCTCGAGCTCCTCGGACAGGCAGGCGGCGACCCAATGGCGGCGCATGATCTGGCCCATCGGCGCGTCACCCTCGACACGGCAGAGCAAATCGTTTTCTTCCGGAGTCACGGGCATCTCCCTATGAGTATCCGCGGCTGGCCAAAGCGGCCGCCGCGTGCTTATTCTTAGATATCTAAGAATAAGACTAATGAAGGGGAACGCCCTTGTCGAGCGGGGTTGAAGCGTGAACGAGACACGACAGTTGCGGGTGGGAGTCGCCGGTCTCGGCCGCGCCTTCACCGTCATGTTGCCGACCTTGGAGCGCGACCGGCGTCTGAAGCTGGTGGCCGCGGCCGATCCGAGGCCGGAGGCGCGCGAGCGTTTCGCCGCCGAGTTCGAGGCGCGCAGCTATGACGATGTCGAAGCGCTGTGCGCCGACCCCGATGTCGAGGTCGTCTATGTGGCGACGCCGCATCAGATGCATGCCGCGCATGTGAAGCTCGCCGCCGCGCACGGCAAGCACATCCTGGTCGAAAAGCCGATCGCGATTTCGCTCGCCGAGGCGACCGAGATGATCGAAGCGGCGCGCGCGGCCGGCGTTCATCTCATCGTCGGCCACAGCCACTCGTTCAACGCACCCATCCTGCATTGCCGCAAGCTGATCGAGAGCGGCGACTTCGGCCGCGTGCGCATGATCACCGCGCTGAACTACACCGACTTCCTCTATCGCCCGCGGCGGCCGGAAGAGCTCGACACGTCGAAAGGCGGCGGCGCGCTGTTCAGCCAGGCGCCGCATCAGGTCGATGTCGTGCGTCTGCTCGGCGGCGGCCGCGTCAGGGCCGTGCGCGCGCAAACCGGCGCATGGGATCCGGCACGGCCGACCGAAGGCGCCTTCTCGGCGCTGCTGACATTCGAGGACGGCGTGTTCGCGTCGCTCACCTATGACGGCTACGGCCATTTCGACTCCGACGAATTCCAAGGCTGGGTCGGCGAGATGGGCCAGCAGAAGAAGCCGCAAGGGCCGCGCGTCATCCAGCGCTATGACGATCCCGACGTCGAAGCCGCGGCGAAAAATGCGCGCAATTACGGGGGCTCCGGCTATCACCCGGCCTCAAGCGCGCCGCCGCAGCACCACCAGCATTTCGGTCTCGTCCTGGTGAGTTGCGAGCGCGGCGAACTGCGTCCAACGCCCGACGGCGTCATGGTCTATCAGCACGGCATCGGCCGCCTCGATGAGCTTGCGCCGCCGCCGGTGCCGCGCGTCGAGGTGATCGACGAGCTGTACGACGCGGTCGTCAACAAGCGCACGCCGCTGCACGACGGCCGCTGGGCCATGGGGACGCTGGAAGTGTGCCTTGCCATGCTGCGCTCGGCGCGGAGCGGCACCGATATCGTGCTGTCGCATCAGACCGGCCTGCCGCAGGACCGCGCATGAGCCGCACGCCCACTTCCGGCATGGAGACCATCCTGCGCCACTGGCGCGAGGCGGTCCCCGACGATCGCCTGGCGCATCTGGTGCGCGACGCCGCCCGCTCTTTCGTGCGCGCGCTCAGCGTGCGGCTCGCCGAACACGACGTCTCGTTCGGCCACTGGTCGTTCCTGCGCATCCTGTGGGAGGGCGACGGTCTGACGCAGCGCGAATTGAGCGACCAGGCCGGCGTGATGGAGCCCACGACCTTTTCCGCGCTGAAGACGATGGAGAAGCTCGGCTATGTCGAGCGCCGCCAGCTCGGCAACGACCGCAAGAAGGTCTACGTCTTCCTCACGCCCGCCGGCCGCGCGCTGAAGGAGCGGCTGGTGCCGCAGGCCGAGGAGGTCAACCGCATCGCCGTCGAGGGGGTGAGGTCCGCCGACATCGCTGCCGCGCGCACCGTCCTGCTGGCGGTGATCGAAAACCTCGCGCGGCACGAGCAGGAGACCGACAAGCGCCTGCCCTCGACCCGCCAGATCTCGCGCCTGGCCGCCAAAGGCGGCCGCCGCCCGCGCAAGAAGGCCTGAGACCGGCCCTTATTCCGGGCAGGCCTCTCCGCACGTCATGGCCGGGCTTGTCCCGGCCATCCAGGTTTCGACCGCTGCCACCGCCGGAAGACATGGATGCCCGGCACAAGGCCGGGCATGACGACAGAGAGCATCTCGCCCCGTCATGACTCCGCCGCCTGGGGTGGCTATATACAGGCCGCTTTCCGCGCTATAGGCGGTAGCGATGGCCGCGCGGTGCCGGCCAAGTCACTGAATCTAAAGGATTCCGATGAACTGGATCTCCAACGTCGTCCGGCCGAAAATTCGCAGCTTCCTGCGCCGCGAGACGCCCGAAAATCTTTGGATCAAGTGCCCAGAGACCGGCCAGCTCGTCTTCTACAAGGACGTCGAGGCCAACCAGTTCGTCATTCCCTCGTCGAACTACCACATGCGTATCTCGGCCCCGCTGCGGCTGAAGGGCATGTTCGACGATGGCGAGTTCGAAAACGTGCCGCTGCCGGACGTGCAGCTCGACCCGCTCAAGTTCCGCGACGAGCGCCGCTATGTCGACCGGCTCAAGGATGCCCGCACCAAGACCGGCTATCAGGACGCGGTGAAGCTCGGCGTCGGCAAACTCGAAGGCGAGACCGTCACCATCGGCGTGCAGGACTTCGACTTCATGGGCGGCTCCCTCGGCATGGCCGCAGGCGAAGCGATCATCGCCGGCTTCGAGACTGCCGTGCGCCGGCAGACGCCCTACATCCTGTTCGCCGCGTCCGGCGGCGCGCGCATGCAGGAAGGCATCCTGTCGCTGATGCAATTGCCGCGCACCACGGTCGGCGTGCAGATGCTGCGCGAGGCCAAGAAACCCTACATCGTCGTGCTCACCAACCCGACCACCGGCGGCGTCACCGCCTCTTATGCGATGCTCGGTGACGTGCATATCGCCGAGCCCGGCGCGCTCATTGGGTTCGCCGGCCCGCGCGTGATCGAGCAGACCATTCGCGAGAAGCTGCCCGAAGGCTTCCAGCGCGCCGAATATCTCGCCGCGCATGGCATGGTGGACATGGTGGTGCACCGCCATCAGCTCCGCGCGACGCTCGCGCAGCTGTGCCGTCTCCTGACCAAGGCCCCTGCCGCCCCTGCGAAGGAGCTTTTGCCGATCCCCGCGCACGCGTGACGCGGACCGTCGCCGAGCGGTATACCTATCCCCGTCATCCTGAGGTGCGAGCAAAGCGAGCCTCGAAGGATGACGGCCGATCACCGTTCGAGGCTTGCGCTACGCGCAAACACCTCAGGGTGACGGAGAGAGGCTTTCAGATCTAGATGACCGCCATCGACTCCATCCTCGCGCGGCTGACCGCCCTGCATCCCAAGCGCATCGATCTCTCGCTCGATCGCCTGCAGCAGCTTCTGGCCGCGCTCGGACGTCCGGAGCAGAGGCTGCCGCCGGTGATTCATGTCGCCGGCACCAATGGCAAGGGATCGACCGTCGCCTTCCTGCGCGCGATCCTGGAAGCCGCCGGCAAGCGCGTGCATGTCTACACCTCGCCGCACCTGGTGCGCTTCAACGAGCGCTTCCGCCTCAACGGCGCCCTCGTCTCCGAAGAAGAGCTCGCCGCGGTGATGGAGGAATGCGAGCGCGCCAACAAGGACGCGCCCATCACGGTGTTCGAGATCACGACCGCTGCCGGGATGCTGTTGTTCTCGCGCCATCCCGCCGACGTGCTGCTGCTCGAGGTCGGACTCGGCGGCCGGCTGGACGCCACCAACGTCATCGACGATCCGCTCGCGACCGTGATCACCCGCGTGTCGATGGACCACATCGATTTCCTCGGCGACACGCTGGAGAAGATCGCGGCCGAGAAGGCCGGCATTCTCAAGCGCAACACGCCGGCGATCATCGCCGCGCAGCATCGCGACGTGTTGCGCGTCATCGAGCGCCAGGCGGCGCGCCTCAATGCGCCGCTCAAGATATCCGGCGAGGATTTCACCGCCACCGAGGAGCGTGGCCGCCTTGTCTATCAGGACGATAACGGCCTGCTCGATCTGCCGGCGCCGAAGCTTTACGGCCGCCATCAGTTCGAGAACGCAGGGCTGGCGATCGCCACGTTGCGCGCGATCCCGTCGCTGAAGATTCCGGCGGCGGCTTACGAAGCTGGCTTGGTGAAGGCCGATTGGCCGGCGCGCATGCAGCGCCTGGCGCAAGGCAAACTGGTCGATCTCGCGCCGCCCGGCAGCGAAGTGTGGCTCGACGGCGGACACAATCCGGACGGCGGCCGCGCCGTCGCCGCGGCGCTCGCCGATCTCGAAGAGCGCGTCTCGCGGCCGCTGGTGCTGATCGTCGGCATGCTGGCGACCAAGGACTGCGAGGGCTTCCTGCGCAATTTCACCGGGCTCGCCCGCCGCATGATCGCGGTGCCGATCCCGGGCGCCGACAAGCCGCTGACCGCCGAAGCCGTGGCCGAATGCGCGCGCGGCATCGGCCTGCCGGCGACCAGCCGCGACACGCTCAGCGACGCGTTCGATGCCGTGCGCAAGCTCGACCTCGATCCGCCGCCGCGCATCCTGATCACCGGTTCGCTCTATCTTGCCGGCGACGTGTTGCGCGAGAACGGCACGCTGCCGCAGTAGTTTCTCCTGCCGTCCCCGCGAAGGCGGGCACCCATACGCCGCGGATTATCGAGAGGGCACGGGGTATGGTCCCCGGCCTGGGCTGGCGCTCGCCCGGGAGGACACCACGTCACTTCAGCAGTTTCATCAGGTCCGCTTTCTTCTGCAGCACCTGATCCATCGTGCATTGCTCCGGCGCCTTGTCGGGCCGCCAGCGCATCAGCCGCGTGCCATGGCGGAAACGGCCGCCGCTGAAATGGTCGTAGCAAACCTCCACCACGATCTTGGGCTTCAAAGGCTGCCATTCCGACGAACGCTTGGTCGACCAGCGGCTCGGCCCGCCGGGCTTGTCGCCGGTGAAGCCCGGCGGCGCGATCAGCTTCTCGAGCTTCACGGTCAGCGCCTTCTTCTCCTCGCGCTTCAGCGAGGACGTGAAGCCGACGTGGTTGAGCAGCCCTTCGCCGTCGTAGAGGCCGAGCAGCAGTGAGCCGACCGTCTTTGCCCCTTCGTTGTAGCGAAAGCCGCCGACGACGCAGTCGGCCGACCGGTAGTTCTTGATCTTCTGCATGCCGCGACGATTGCCGCTCTCGTAGGGCATGTCGCGGCGCTTGGCGATGATGCCGTCGAGCGTGCCGCCGACTTGCGTCAGCCACTTCTTCGCGTCCGCGAGCTTCGTCGTTGCCGGCGACAGACGGATGCTGCGTTGCCCGCGCAGATGCTTTTTGGCGAAGGCCTGTAAATGCGCGCGGCGGTCCGGCAGGACCTCTTTCGTCAGCGCTTCCCCATCCGCGTCGACCAGCAGGTCGAAGACGATCAGCACCGCGGGCGTCTCTTGCGCGAGCCGCTGCACGCGGCTTGCCGCCGGATGAATGCGTTGCAGGAGGTCATCGAACGAAAAGACCCGGCCGCGTGGCACCACGATCTCGCCGTCGAGCACGAATTGCTTCGGCTTCAGCGCCGCGGCCGCCGCGACGATCTCGGGGAAATAGCGGGTGAGCGATTGGCCGGACTTCGATTGCAGCGCCACCTTGTCGCCGTCGCGAAACACAAGGCAGCGGAAGCCGTCCCACTTGGGTTCGTATTGCCAGTCCTGGCCCGCCGGGATCTCGTCCACGGACAAGGCTTCCATCGGGGCGAAGGGCTGGCGCAGGGCGAGGGTCATGACCCCCGATAACGCGCGAGCGCAGATTCGGTTGAGGCGAGGCGCCGGTGCGCGCGCGCCCTAGATCGTCATCATCGACCCAAAAGCAAATGGCCGGGACAAAGCCCGGCCATTGCAAACGTCGCGGTTGCGCCGGCGATCAGACGCCGCCGGAAATCCACTGCTGCAGCTTCTGCTTCGGCGCGGCGCCGACCTGACGCGACGCGATCTCGCCGTTCTTGAACATCATCAGCGTCGGGATCGACATGATGCCGTACTTGGCGGCGGTGTTCGGATTCTCGTCAACGTTGAGCTTGACGATCTTGACCTTGTCGCCGAGCGCCCCGGCGATCTCTTCCAGCGCCGGCGCGATCATGCGGCAGGGACCGCACCATTCGGCCCAGAAGTCGACCACGACAGGGCCCGACGCCTTCAGCACGTCAGCCTCGAAGGTAGCGTCTGAAACTTTGCCGACGGCCATGGGAATACCTCGTGTTGTGTATAGCGGCGCATAAAGCGTCTAGGGATTGGAGCGGAAACCTATGGAGCGACCCCGGCACCGTCAAGCCGCACTCACGCGGGCTTGACCTGCGCCAATGCGGCATCCAGCACATCTTCCGAAAGTTCCATCAGATCAGGGACTTCCGTCCAGATGAGCGCGGCGCGCACGGCCTTCTCGGGATACAGCTTCTGCAACACGGCGCGGTAGAGCGCGAGTTGCGTGACGTAAGCGGGCGGCACCTCCTCGAGCCGGCTCGGCGCGGGCCGATTCGTCTTGAAATCGCCAATGAAAACAGCGTCCTCAGTGATCGCCAGGCGGTCGATCTGGCCGCTCACCTGGATCGTATGCCCGGCGAGAACGAGCCGGCCGACGATTGGAACCTCGGCCCTGCTCGACGGTCCATACAAAGCCGACAGACGCGGATCGTCGAGGACGCGCAGCACCTGCGCGACCAGTGCATCGCGATCGCCCTCGGGCAATGCCGTGCCCGCGCGTGCAAGATAGTCGCTCGCCGCCCGCGCCCGCCGCGCGGCGGGAATGTCCGGCAGCGCCTGCATCAGCCGATGCGTGAGGCGGCCGCGCGCCAGCGCGAGCGTGTCGACGGTCGCGCCGGGCTTACGTGTAACGGCTTCCTCGGCGGTCGAGGGCGTCACCGTGCGCACGGCGACCGGCTCCGGCTTGGCGGGCTGCGAGAGCCAAGGCGGCGCGAGCGTCAGTTCAGGCTGCGGCGTCTCCTCGGGCTTCTGCGCTACAGCCGGCAGCGCCTCGCCCTTGCGATAGCGCAGCACCTCGCCGTCGCCGTCATCGGCCGGCTCGGAGACGCAATCCGGCTCCAAGGCTTCGTGGACCAGGCTGTACCAGCAGCCGTCCGGAATCTTGGTGCGCCCTTGTGTGCCGCAGACGATCAGCCGCTCGGCGGCACGCGTCATGGCCACATACAAGAGGCGCCGATATTCATCGCGCGCGTCGTTACGCACGCGCTCGCGCGCCTCGCTCATGGCGCCGACATCCTCGGACCGCGCCGTGCCCCAGACCACCGCGCCGTCGGCGAGCTGCAAGAGGCGCGGATCGCGCGGCCCCGTCGGCGCCGACGTCGTATCGGCGAGGATGAGGTGTTCGCTTCCAGGCCCTTGGCGCCGTGCACGGTCATCACCCGCACTTCGTCGCGCGCCATCTCCATGTCGCGGCGCACTTCGCTCTGCGCCTTGCGCAGCCAGTCGACGAAGCCTTGCAGCGAGGGCGTATCCCGCGACTCGTAATCGAGCGCGAGATTGAGGAACTCATCGAGCGCGTCGTTCGCCTCCGGCCCGAGCCGCGCCAGGAATTGCTTGCGGCCGCCGCGGGCGCCGAGCACATGCGCGAAGAAGCCGAACGGCGTCTGCCGGCGCGCCGCGTCCGCCATGGCTTGAAGCGCGCGCTCGGTCTCGGCGAAGTCCGGATTGCCGCGCAGGCTGTCGCGCAGCGAGCCCTCGCGCTTCCAGGCGAGCGCGAACAGCTGCTCCTCCGACAGACCGACCAGGGGGCTCTTCAGCACACAGGCGAGCGCCAAATCGTCGTCCGGCAACAACAGGCAGTCGGCGAGCGCCAGAAGATCCATCACCGCGATGTGCTCGGTCAGCACCAGGCGGTCGGCGCCGGCGACCGGCACCCGCGCTTCCTTGAGCGCGCGGATGACCGCCTCGAACAGCGGTCCGCGCTGGCGCACCAGGATCAGCACGTCGCCGGCTTTGAGCCCCTGCCCCGTCCAGCGCTTCACATTGTTGGCGATCTTGCGCGCCAGGCGCACGCGCGGGCTCTCTTCGCTTTCGGTGTCGAAAGGCGCGTCCCAGCCTTCGATCTCGCGCCGGTCGGCGGCCTGGATCAGCGGCCACAGCTCGACGAAACCGGGCGCGGCATCGGGCAGCGCTCGATGCTCGGGAATGCCGATCTCGTCCGTGGTGATGCTGGCATAGACCTCACGCGCGGCGAACACGCGGTCGACCGAACCGAGCACGCTCTGCCCGGAGCGGAAGGAGCGGTGGAAGCGCAAATAGCGCCATCCCTGCTCCGGATTGTCGAACTGGCGTTCGAACTGCCGCCGCATGGCGTCGAACTCGCGCGGCCGCGCGCCCTGGAAGGAGAAGATCGACTGCTTCTCGTCGCCGACGGCGAAGACCGTGCGCTTGACGTTCTCACGCGCGCCGCCCGGCGAAAACTCCGACGCAAGCAACTGGATGATCTGCCATTGCAGCGGGCTCGTGTCCTGCGCCTCATCGATCAGCATGTGATCGATGCCGAGATCGAGCTTGTAGTGCACCCAGGCCGAAGCGCCGTTCGCCAGCAACGGCAGCGTCTTGTCGATGAGATCGTCGTAATCGAGCAGCGCGCGGCGGTTCTTCTCGCGTTGATAGCGGCCGATCACCTCGGCCGCGATGGTGACGAGCGCCGCCGTGCGGTCGCGCGCCTCCAGCGCGCGCTCGCGCGCGAGCAAGGCGCAGACGCGGTCCTGCTCGGCCTGCAGCCGCTCGAGCCAGTCGGGATGATCCTTGGCCAGCGACTTGGTGATGATGTTCTTGCGCGGCTCGAGTTCGGCCGTGCAGAAGACCTTCAGATAGTGATTGATGCGCTCGCGGCCGACGGCCAGGCGCGCCGCTTCGAGCGCCGCAATGTGCTTCTTGTCGTTGGCCGAGCCGGCGGCGAGCACCTCGGCGAGCAGCGGCCAGTCCGCCGCCGGAATATGCGAGGCGGCGAAGAATTCAGCCTCGATGCTCTCGCGCGTGTCGCTGGGATCGAGCCCGAAGCTCGCCGCCAACTTATCAACGGCCGCGGCGACGCTGCCCGCCTTACCGATCCAGGCGGCCAGCGCGTCGCGCTCGCGGATGGCGTCGGTGATGACATCCTTGAAGGTCTGGTCGGCGGCGACGACGATGGCGGTCGCCAAGGCCTTGCCCAGCGCGCTGCCGGGATCGGCCGCCGCTTCCTGCAGCACGTCGAGCGTGAGCTGGTCGAGCAACTGCGTGGTCGAGGCTTCGTCGAGCACGGTGAAGCGCGCGGCGACGTTCGCCTCGAACGGAAACTGATGCAGCAGCCGCGTGCAGAAGGCGTAGATGGTCTGAACTTTCAGACCGCCCGGCGTCTCCAGCGCCTGCGCGAACAGCCGGCGCGCGCGGGCGCGCACCTCCGCGT
>Ga0180216_1002793_pt1 | contig 14243 bp, 7 predicted proteins | sample eDN3rd37CBELigMG_FD_128879 | JGI IMG/M metagenome (GOLD analysis project Ga0180216, IMG submission 128879) | Enriched Miracle-Growth compost microbial communities from Emeryville, California, USA - eDNA 3rd pass 37_C BE-Lig MG (version 2)... ... | reverse complement strand
GGACGCCGACGTACAGGTTGTCAGACAGCAGCTGTCGTATGACGTCGGCAGCATCGACTGGCAGACGATAGACTGCAACGCAGAACCCGGTGAGGTTCATGCGCGTGCTGCCGCAGCCATAGGCCTGAAACGCGGCGTTCCCTAGCCCAGCACCTCGAGTTCATAGCGGTTTGGCGGGATGAGGATGTCGTGAAACGAAATCGGCGTATCCCGATAGGAATAGCTCATCGCCTTCAATCTCATGCCGGCCTCCCCTTCGACACACCCCAGTTGCGCGGCCTTGTCACCAATCTCACAATGCGAAATCCGGTGAACTGCCCGGAACGTGGGCGCATTGAAGCGCTCATGGAAATAGACGCGCAGGTTCTTGCCCGCGAGCAAGGCTTTCGGAGTTTTCAACAGGGCCTCAAATCGATTTCCGTCGATGTACATGTCCGACCAGATCGGAAACTCGTTGCCTATGGTGATGAGCCGCGAAATCCTGATGTAGCTGGAGGAGTCAGCGAGAAAACGGGACCATTCGCCTTCTCCTCCGACTTCTTCGACGGAGAGCTCTGTGGTTTCCCAAGGCAACAAGGCCGATCCATCCGGGGTGCGGAAACGGAAGTACCAGATCGTTGAACCCTGATCGCGGGTCTGGCTGACAAACGTTCCCGATCGGCGCGAGCGCTCTATAAGGCCTCCATTTTGCAGCGCGCGCATCGCGGATTGTACGGTGCCGACACTGAGCTTGAGTTTCTGGCTGAGCTGCTTTTCGGTTGGCAAGCGATCGCCCGGGCGCCAGTAACCGCGCTCGATCAACTCCGAAAAGGCCTGGATCAAAGCCTGGATTTTTGATTGTGAAGGATCGGCCGAACAGTTGGCCAATGTACGGATCAGCACGTCGAAACGCGCCTCTTCCCCCTGATTCGCACGGTTTCGTGTCGCAAAAGGTTCGTCATAGTTGGCTGAAAGATTATCCATATCCGCCATCCCCACCGACCTCAAAAATTGGCTATGCAAAGCGTTACGTCCGTTGCAAATGTGCTCGGATGAAAAAGAAATAGGTTATGCTATGGGATCAGCGATGATCTGTGCCGTCTGTGGCGGGCCGCAAGCGCTGCGGTATCGTTCGTGAGCGTGGAACCGTGTGGACCATACGCGGTAAGTTGCCACACGTCAGCAGTAGCGCTTTGCCCGCTTCTTGCCAAGCGCAGTCTCGGCACACTCTGGGTAAAGAGTAAATCAGATACTGTCCCCGTGCCGGATATCCCCAGTTAGACGAGAAGCCGCGGGTGGTGTGCGGGTTCTTTCTTTATCAGTAGAGTATTCATGCAGTTGAATTGTGCGGCATGGCACGCCGATCTATCTGGTGTAACCGGATGGAACGAGTGGCGTCTCCGTCCAAACCTTTGAGGATTGAATGTTCATCAGCGTGCTCGAGATCTTCAAAATCGGTATCGGTCCATCGAGTTCGCACACCATGGGACCAATGGTGGCTGCCAACAGGTTCCTTGAGGAATTGCGGAGCGGGCAGGGCCGCGATGCGGCCCGGCTTGCCGTTCACCTCTACGGATCCCTGGCGTTCACGGGCAAGGGCCACGGCACCGACAGAGCTGTCGTGCTCGGACTGGCCGGGTTCACACCTGAGAACCTTGAGAACACCGTCGCGCAACAGATGCTTGACGAAATCGCGCGGACGAAGCGCATAAATCCGCCAGGCCTGCAGAGCTACGGCTTTGATCCCGACAGGGATATCGTTTTCGATTACGGGCCCGCGCTGCCCGGACATGCAAACGGGATGCGTTTTTGCGCCTATGACGGCGAAGGCCGCGAGCTGCATCAGACGGTTTATTATTCCATCGGAGGCGGGTTCGTTCTGGACGCGGACGAACTGGCGTCGAACGCAACGCTGTGTACAGCTCCGGAGATCCCCAAGCCCTATCCCTTCAGGAATGGCCGGGAGATGCTTCAGCTCGGCCGTGATGCCGGCAAGAGCATCCTTGAAATGAAGCGGGCCAATGAGCTCTGCTTCTATTCGGAAAGCGAACTCACCCGGCGTCTCGACCGGATCTGGTCGGTGATGAATGACTGCATCAACCGTGGCCTTGAGGCGGAGGGAACGCTGCCGGGCGGGCTCGGCGTGAAACGGCGCGCGAAAGGCATCTATCAGAAGCTCATCGACGAACAGCGCGGCAACGTGCGGTTCGCGCATGAGGTCAACGACTGGATCGCGGTCTACGCGATGGCGGTCAATGAAGAAAACGCCGCCGGGGGACAAGTGGTGACAGCGCCCACGAATGGCGCAGCCGGCGTGATCCCGGCGGTGATCCGCTATTATCTCGAGTTCTGTCCCGGCGCTCGCCAGGAGGATGTGCGCGATTTCCTGCTCGTCGCCGCAGCGATCGGCGGGCTCATCAAGCACAACGCCTCGATCTCGGGGGCGGAAGTCGGATGCCAGGGCGAAGTCGGCTCGGCTTCGGCCATGGCTGCAGCCGGCCTTTGTGCGGTGCTTGGCGGCACCAACGAGCAGATCGAGAACTCCGCCGAAATCGCGCTTGAACATCATCTCGGCATGACCTGCGACCCCGTCGCGGGCCTCGTTCAGGTGCCCTGCATCGAGCGCAACGGGTTCGGTGCGGTGAAAGCGATTACGGCTGCCTCGCTGGCGCTCAGGGGAGACGGGTCGCATGTCGTCGAACTCGACAAATGCGTCGAGACGATGCGCCAGACCGGCGCTGACATGAGCCTGAAATACAAAGAAACATCGACCGGCGGGCTGGCCGTCAACGTCGTCGCCTGCTGATGCCGGAGGCCTGAGGGCCTCGCGGGGGAACACCAAAATTAAATGACATTCTTTCGGCGTGGGGCCTGAGCGTGCTCGAAATCAGCGTGGCGATTGCGCCAATTTTCCTGCTCATCATGCTTGGGCATGTCCTGCGCCGCGGCAATATTCCAAGTCTGGAATTCTGGGGACTCAATGACCGGCTGGTCTATTGGGTCCTGCTGCCGTCTCTGCTGTTCCAGAAGATTTCGACGAATGAAGTCTCCATGGAACTGGTCAACTCATACGCCATCATCGTGGTTGGAACGTTCGCTGCCGTTCTCATGGTGGCGCTATTGGCCGCGTGGGCGAGCCGGGCAGCTCCCCCTGTGGCGACCTCGATTCTTCAGGGGTCGGTGCGGCACAACATGTTCATTGCCCTTGCCACTGCTCAAGCCCTTTACGGTGCGCAAGGGCTGGCGCTGGCGACATTGATTACAGGCCTGCTGATCCCCGTGACCAACATCGCGGTGGTGTCGTCTATGGTCATCATGCTGCGCAAGGGACAAGGCGGCGGGCTGGCATTCGCAATTGTCAAAGACCTCGGGCGCAATCCGCTGCTGCTCGCCATCGCAGCGGGTGCAACAGTGAACGCCCTGACGGACACGCCTCTTCCCATTATCAATGAAACCACGATGCTCCTGGGCAACGCCGCGCTTCCGGTCATGCTGCTTTGTGTCGGCGCAAACATTCGTGTACGCGAACTGGAAACCGCCATGATCCCGATGGTCATCGCGTGCCTCGTAAAGCTCGTATTGTTCCCCATTATTATCTTCGCGCTGGCGCGCTTCATGGGCCTTTCGGAGGTGGAAACGTCCGTCGCGCTGCTGTTTGGAGCTGTGCCGACATCCGCATCCTCCTATACGCTCGCGCGGCAGATGGGCGGAGACGCCCCCTTGATGGCGGCAATCGTGACCTTGCAGACAATTCTTGTCTTCATGACCATGCCGCTCACCATCACTCTGGCGCAGCGATTCATGTGAGATGAGGCGCTTTGATCCCGGAGCCTGCCTGGAACAGCTCCGAAACGGAAGGCAGCGGACGCTCAGGTCTACCGGCTGCAGAATGACCTGACAAACCACGCCGTTTCCGCAGAGCGAGCGCCATGTGATAAGCCGAGGACACGTTCGTAGCTCGAAAGCAAGTCATGCAGAAAGACAAGGAACGGGTCGCACTGGTCTCGATGATCTCGAGCGGAGGTCTCGCGATCGCCAAGTTCACAGTAGGCTTCCTGACCGGGAGCATAGGCCTCATTTCTGAAGGGGTGCATTCCTCTGCGGACTTCGTTGCCACGCTTGTCACCTGGTGGGCCGTTCGCGTCAGCCATAAACCCGCGGACGCCAACCATCATTTCGGGCACGGCAAAATGGAAAGCATGGCGGCCCTGTTCGAGGTCGTTTTGCTCTTTGCTGCTGCGGGCTGGATCGCCCTTGAAGCTCTCAGCCGGCTTTTCGGCGAGCCACACGTCATCGATGGCGCGTGGATCGCGATTGCGGTTCTCGTTGTATCGATCATCGTGGACTTCTGGCGGGTGCGCGCCCTGCGGAAGGTTGCAAAGGCGACGGACAGCCCAGCGCTCGAGGCCGATGCCTTGCATTTCCTGTCGGACATGCTTTCCTCCGGTGTGGTTCTCATCGGCATGGTGTTCGTGGCCTTCGGCTACATGTCGGCCGACGCGATTGCCGCTCTCATCGTCGCCTGCTTCATCGTCGTGGCCGCTGCCAAGCTCGGGCGCCGCGTGTTCGATACCCTTGTTGATGCAGCTCCCGAAGGCGCGCGTGGCATCATCGCGGCAAAGGTGAGCCGCATTCCGGAGGTCATTGACGTCGAGCGCATCCGGGTTCGCAGCGCTGGCACAACGCTATTCGTCGAACTCGCCGTTGCGGTCAGCCGGAGCCTTCCCCTTGATCGTGTGGCGGCATTAAAGGCCGAGATCGTGGACACTGTGAAGCAGAAGTTCCCCAACGCCGAGCTGACCGTCGTCGCGGAGCCGCGCGCCGTCCATGACGAAACGATTGAGGCGCACGTCCGCATCATCGCCGCCAACCGCGGAGCGGCGATCCACCGGCTCACCATTCAGCAGGTCAATGACCGGCTCTCAATCAGTCTGGATATCGAGGTCAAAGCCAGCCTGAGTGTGAAGCAAGCCCACGATATTGCCAGCGAACTGGAGGAAGCCATTCGCGACGAACTCGGTGCAGATACCGAGATCGACACACACATCGAACCAATGGCGGCGAACTGGCTGGACGGGCGGGAAATCTCGGACGATCAGTTTCAGTCCCTCAAGCACGTCCTGGTTTCGGCGGCGGAACAGGGTGGCATCGTCAAGGAGGTTCACAATGTCCGTATCCGTTCCACGGAACTCGGCCTGATCGTGAATTTTCACTGCCGCCTGCCGCCAGACATGATGGTGACCGACGCGCATGCGGCTGTTGATGAAGTCGAACGCCATGTCCGATCACAGCGTCCCGACGTTGCCCGCGTCGTTGGCCATGCCGAGCCCCAACGCGCGAGCTGACCGCATACCGATCTTGCAAGTGAGGACAGGGCACAAAAACCGAATACGACTTTGCCTTATCAGCCTGGGGAACAGATACAAAGTTAGCGCGTTGCATGGCGAACCGGATAACGAAAGGTTGTGCCATGTTCCTACGCGTCGACAAACTTCAGATCGAACTTCCCGCACCCCAGCGCCAGGACCCCAATGCTGCAGCTGCGCTGCAGGAACTCCTCGGCGGCAAATACGGCGAGATGTCCACGCTCGGGAACTATATGTTCCAGAGCTTCAACTTCCGCAGCAAGGACAAACTCCGGCCCTTCTACAGCCTCGTGGCTGCGATCACAGCAGAGGAACTGGGACACGTGGAACTGGTGAGCAATGGTGTCGCGATGCTCGCCAACGGGCCTGACAGCGACGCCGACGAGACCCCCGGCGGCGACATCTCGGGCGCTCCGTTCGAGGATATGAAGGACATTCGTCTGGCCGCCAGCTTCTTCTCCGGCGGTGGCGGCGCGATGCCTGTCAACAGCAACGGCCAGTCGTGGAACAACGACTTCATCACCACGACGGGCAATGTCATCTTCGACCTGCTGCACAACTTCCACCTTGAGTGCGGCGCACGGCTGCACAAGCTCCGGGTCTACGAGTCGCTCACCGATCCCACTGGCCGTGAGGTCTGCGGATATCTCCTGGTGCGCGGGTCCGTGCACGCCCATGCCTACGCGCTGGCGCTCAAGAAGCTCACCGGTGTCGAGATCGAGAAGATGCTGCCTACTCCGAACATCCCCTTAGGCAACATTCCCGAATGCCAGAAGTACCTTGAGGAAGGAGCGCATCGGCGCCTCTATACGTTCAGTCCTTCCGACTACAAGGAACTGACAGCGGTGTGGGGCGGAGAGATGTCGCTACCGGGTGATCCTCCGGGCGAACTGGAGGTGGTCGACGGGATGCCCGAAGGCGGCAAGATCCATCAGCTCACAGGTATTCCGTCCGCGTTTGCTCCGGATTATGCGCCTGAGGAGATGTTCGAGATTTCCCAGCAGCTTTATCAGGCTGCACGACGTTGATCATCGTGCTCAATGGACGGGCGTCATGCCGGTTTTGTCGCCAGCATCGCAGGACGTTCGCTGATATCGTCAAACCACTCCGCCAGACCTCGATTGAACTGCCGCCAATCGAATTCGGGCAACCGGAGATCGAGATAGGCAAGGCCGCTGGCGAGGCTTATGTCCCCCAGGTCGAAACGGCCCCCAGGCGGCACAGGGATTGCCAGCAACGTGCGCCGGATGGCATCGAGCTGACGTTCAACCCAGTGATCCCATTGCCTGTCCGGGGGGCGGCGTCGTTCCAGGACCGTGGCCACAGCCGCATCCGTCAGTCCCTGAGCCATGCCGGCACGGGCCAGTACCTCCAATCTGTGAGGGGCGAAAAGCGAGGGGTGCTCTCCCACGCCATCCAGATATTCACAGATGATGGTGCTTTCGGTGATTGCGGTTCCGTCTCGCGTTACGAGGGCGGGAACCCGGCCAAGCGGTGATGCTGTCCGCAGTTCCTCCGGGTCGCTCCACGGATCGACCCGATGCAGTTCCAGCTGGTCAACGAGCCCTCTTTCATGAACCACGACCAGAACCTTGCGGGCGTAGGGTGACGTGGGGCTAAAGAACAACTTCATCGCGGGACTCCGGTAGAGTGGGTGTCGGCAGTTTGGCAGCATTATCCCGCAAAACGATCAGCTGACCACCGCTCAACAATGGTTCATTGCAGCGCTGGACGGTTCTCCCCTTGCGCGGGGTCGCGACCGGCATCACACCGTAACGCGATCATTGCCCGGTCATCGTGAGGCGATAGCCGAGACCACGCAGGGTCTGGATGGCGATGGCCGGGTGCTCTGCCTTGCGCCGCAAACGATGCACGTAGGTCTCGATTGATTGTGGCCCCGCGTCGTCGTTGAGAGAGAACACGCGCGATGCGATCTAATCCTTGCTGACGACATTTCCGCACGCGCGGAGCAGAACCTGCAAAACGCTACGCTCACGCGGCTTCAGGCTCAGTGGCTGACCGTCGAGCGACGTTTCCCCTTGAGCAAGGTCGAGACGCAGCGGGCCGAACTCGGCAACGGACTGATGCTGGATGGTCGGCCGCTCCGGGCTCTTGGCCAAGATCTGCTGGACCCGGATGCGCAGCTCGTCGGGGTGTACGGGCCGAGGATGAAATCGTCCGCCCCCCTCGCGACCGCCTCGGCCACTGAAGCGTCGAGCTGCTGCCACAAACCAGAATGCGCATATCGGGTGAACCCGCGCGCAGTTCCGGCAGCCTGCCGATTGCGCCCGGTTCGACCGCGGCTTCTGCCGGCAGGCTGAGATCCTCGTCGGTCCGGCCTCCATCATCCACAACCCGACGGGTCTGTTCGTGACGGCTGGCGCCGCATGGCGCGAGTTCGACAACGTCGAGGCCCTTGGCATTGCTGACGAAGAGAACACCTGGTGGGGCATCCGCAGTGGTGCGTCGCGCACGTTCAACAGTCTCGGCAAGACCGCTGTGTACGCTGAGTACCAGCACACCGAGAACGACAACTTCCGCGGGACGCCGGGCCAGACCTCCGAAGCCGAAATCATTGGCGCCGGTATCGTCCAGAACATCGACGCAGCGGCCATGGAACTGTACCTCGGCTACCGTCACGTTGAAGTCGACGACAATGTTCCAGCCAACTCATTCGACAGCCTCGACGTCGTGACCGCTGGCGCACGCATCAAGTTCTAGATCCTGGCAAAATTGGTTCCCCCGAGCCAATCCCGTCGCCCAGGAGGAAAGCCGATCCGGAAAGACCGGCCTTTCTTTTGCCGCTTCCCTCACGTGCTGGCACAGCCTGCAAATGTCGAGCGATTGACCGTAGCCCCTAGAATCCGTAGCCCCTAGAATTTCGTGCTGAAGTTCACCCGGCCGATGTGCGCTTCCAGCGTGTCGCCGAAGCGGCCATCGTAACCAAGCCTCAGATCGAACGTGTCATCCTTGCTCAGGATGTCGATGCCCGCGCTGAACTCACCAACGATGCGGTCGGCTTCGTTCAGGGCCGAGAACGTTCCGGCGGAGGCCGGCGCCCCCTCGAGTGAGGCGCTGGAGGTGAACAGGTCATCCCCGAACAGCGTGGCGCCGGCACGGACGAACGGACGGATCTGATAACCGTCGACGCCGTCGAGCTGTGCGCCGATCTCGATGGCGGGCGTTGCCGAGAACAGCCAGCGGCCGTCGCCTTCGACGGCGAGATTAAGGGCACCGGCGCCGGTTTCGCGGAAGCTGTGCTGGTAGAGATAGGTGGCGTTGAGGTCGACCATGGGCTTCAGATAGAGCCGGGGGCCGAGATCAACGACGTTTGCCGCCCTCAGACGCAGGTTGGCGTAGCTCAGCTCATGGTTGGCGTGGGCCTGATCGGCGCCGGGCAGGATGGCGCCAAGATTGAGGTAGCGGTCGGTATCGTACCAGCCATGCCCGGCGGTGACGCCACCGGCCAATATCCATGAATTCGTCTGGAACTTGAGCACGCCGCCGATGCTGCCGCTATCGCCTTCGCTTTTCGCCAGACTGCCGACGTTGATCCGTGACTTTTCATATCCAACGGCGATGCCGGCGCGCCAGTTTGGATCAAGCGCCACCTGCAGGCCTGAGGTGAAGGTATAGGCTGTTTCGTTCACCCCAGAAGTACCTCGGGATCCGTCAACGCTGGTGTAACCAGCCGAAGCCTTGGCCCAGAAGCACTCTCCTTCCCTGATCGTCGCCTGAACTCCGGGGGCATTTACCGGGCAGCTCATGAGCTGGTTCGTGAAGTTGAGGGCTGCGTTCACGGTCGGCGCCCCGGTCGCCGTATAGGCTTCATGGTGCATGCGCTCCATCACGGAGGTGATGATCGCGGGGTCAGTCTGGTTCGCCAGGAATGCGAACAGGCCGGACAGTGCCGTGGAACCATCGCCCATCAGGATGCGCTCGATGTAGGCCCCGGTCGATGTTTGGTTCGAAGTTAATCCATCGAACGTGAAGTCCACGGCACGGACGCCGATCCTGAGATCGTTGCCCTCGACGGACACCTCATAATCCACCGCGGCAGTGTCGACGACGCTCACGCCATGATCCGTGACACCGCCGGCAGCGCTGATCACGGTTTCGGCAGGCCGGACCGCGGCAAAGGAGTGAAGCGTGGGGAGGATGGTGCCGGCGATTTCCGCGGTGCCGCTTGCCAGCAGAACGTCGGAGGCCCCTGGCCCGATGCCGAAATTGAGATCGACATGATAGTTCGCTTGCGCCGATTGCACGAAACTGCCGGTGAGTTCGGTCGTGCCGGCGACACCAGCTCCGGCAAGCACGATGTCGCCGTCGTTGCTCAAGGTGCCGCCATTGAGGTTGATGGTATCGCGCGTCTCAAGAACACCGCCGGCCCTGTTCCAGTACCGGTTGGCGCCGAGGCCCAGATTTATGTTGCCCAGGACGTAGCCGGAACTTTCTACGGTATCATTGCCGTCCGTAGCGATAATGGCGCGCTCGCTCACGGCATGGATAAAGCTGTCATCAGCGATGGTGATGGTGTTGTCGACGCCGCCATCCAGCTGAATGGCTGCGCCCATGTTCTCGCCGCCCTGGATGACGCCGCCATCCACGTCGATGGTGATGTTGCTGCCGCCGAGACCTCCGACGGACTGGGCGAATATGCCGTAACCGTTCCACGAAGGAGCATAGATGCTGCCCGAGTGACGCACCGAAACTTCCCCGCCCCTGCCGGCGCCGCCGATGGAGCCTGCGAACGCAGTGCCATCCGCCACATCCACGACATCGGTCATGTCACCGTCGCCGTTGAGGTCGATGCCGAGGTCACCCTCATCGATCCGCTGAGTGTTGCTGACGATGCCGCCGCCCCCGCCAATCGACTGGGCAAAGATGCCGATCGATCCGGCGCGCTGCTCGGGATCGTCGCTCATGCCGCCGGTGGCCATGATGGTGCCCTCACTCGAAACTGTCACCCTGCCGCCGTCGCCCGAGACGCCGTGAAGGAAATCGTATTGTTTCGATTTGAAGGTGACAGGCTGAGCTGCCGAGGCTTGCAGATAAGCCTTGATGTACTCGAGGTAGTCGTCACCGTTAGTGATGAACGGGAGCACATCTGCCGGCAGACCACTCAGGATTTCGTCCTTGATCGCCTGGTCCAGCCCATCGAAGGCACTCGTGAAATTCGCAACGGCGTCCTCCGAAATCGGCAGCCCGTTATCATCGAGCACGTCGGCGAACAGGCCCGCGGTCTCGGTCTTCTCCGCGTCCGATAACGTGCCGTCTGCATCGAGGTCGATGCCGGGACCGTCGAACTGACCGGCAGAGGTATCACGCACCGCCCGGGACTCGTCCACGCCGCTGCTCTCAATGCCGTAGGTGATGTCACCAGCGACACCACCACCGCCGCCGACCGACTGGGCGAAGATACCGTAGGAGCCCTGCCCCAGGGTGATGATGTCGCCGCGCTGGACCACGGTCACGTCGCCTCCGTTACCGGCCGCGCCGCCGAGGCCCCCGATCGAAGTCTTGCCGACGTTGGCTGTGTAGGCGCTGCCGCCAACTCCACCTCCGCCGCCAACAGACTGGGCGAAGATGCCGTGTGCAGACGTGCCCATGGTGACGATCGATGCATCAGTGACCGGGCCCGAGCAGCCTCCGCTCACCGCGTCATAGGCCTGGCCGTTGCAGACGGTGACGGTATCACCGTCACCCGCAGCGCCGCCAACGCCACCGACCGAGATGCCGTAATGCGGCTTGATGCTGCTTTCATGCGTGTCCTTGACAGCGGCGTCGAAGCCCTTGTTGCGAATGGCCTTGATGAACGCGTCGCGGAACCCGGCACTGGCGCTGCCGAGATCGGCCGAGCCGCCATCGCCGCCCCCGCCGCCGACCGACTGGGCGAAGATGCCGTTTGCGAGATTGCCTTCGGTAACGATCTCGCCGGTATTCGAGACAATGACCTTGCCGCCGTCGCTTGCAGCGCCTGCATAGCCGCCAATCGAGATATCGCCGGAGAGGGCCGTGCCCGAGATACCGCCGGCACCACCGCCACCGCCGATGCTCTGGGCGTAGATGGCCGTTGCACCGTCACCCGCAGTTGCGAGGTTACCCGCGTTGGAGATGTTGACAGTGCCAGCGGCGCCGCCGACGGCCCCGAAGCCTCCAATTGACAGTTTGTACTTCTGACTGCGGTAGAACTTCTTGACGCCGTTATCGACCTGGAAGTTCGTCCTGAGCTCCTCAGCGCTGACCGAGGAACTGCCACCTGCGCCGCCACCGCCGCCGATCGACTGGCCGAAGATGCCGATGGAGTTATTACCCAGGGTCAGGATTGACGCGGAGTTCTCCACGTCGACATCACCGCCATCACCGCCGGCACCGGCGAAACCACCGATGGCAATGGCGAGTTGCTTGCCGGGCTTCGTCTGGCTTCCCACATCGTGATGCAGGAGCGAGAAGCCGCGACTGTCGCCGCCGTCACCGCCGCCGCCACCGACGCTCTGCGCATAGACTCCATAGGCGTTGGACGATGCGGTGATGATGGTACCCGAATTGGTTACGGTGACCGTGTCGCCGTCGCCGCCTGCGCCGCCGAATCCGCCAAGTGCCAGCGAATAAGTGCCGGAGAGCGCAGCATTGAGCGCCGCAGTGGCCGCTGTCGAGATGCCGCCCTTGCCGCCACCGCCACCGATCGATTGCGCCTGGATGGCGTGACCACCGGTACCGAAGGTTGCGACGGTGCCGGTGTTGATCACGTCGACCTTGTCGCCGTCGCCGCCTGCGCCGCCGAAACCGCCGACGCTAAGCGCCAGGCTCTGGGCCTTGGCCCCGGCCCCGCCCGCGAAAGTGCCGCTGTCGCCACCGGCGCCGCCGCCGCCGCCGATTGATTGCGCCAGAATACCGACCGCCTGCTCACCGAACACAACGATGTTGCCGTTGTTGGTGACGTCGACGACCCTGGCATCATTGCCGGTGCCTCCGAAACCGCCGATCGACACCGACAACATGTTGGAGTTTGTCGTGCCGAACGTGAAGGAGCCCGAAAATCCGCCGGCACCGCCGCTCCCGCCGATCGACTGGGCGAGGATGCCATGGGAATTCTGACCCGCCCCCGCCTGCTCGGGATCGCCGGTGATGATGGTGCCATCGTTGAGAACAGTGACGTCGTTGCCGGTGGCACCGCTGCCGCCGGTGCCACCCAGCGCCAGCGAGACATTGACCGAGTCTCCGCCGCCCAGCGCAAGACCAAGCGCGCCACCGCCATTGCCACCCGAGCCGCCGACCGACTGGGCAAGGATGCCGTAGGCGAAATCGCCAAGGGTGCTGATGATTGCCGAACCGGCCGTAGTGACGTTGACATTTCCGGCGCGCCCGCCGCCGCCGCCGGCTCCACCAATGGTGACGCTGGGCGCGAGGCTGCGGCTGCCGGTGGTGGTGTTGACCGAGCCGTTGAGGTTGCCGGAAAAGCCGCCGGCACCGCCGCTGCCGCCGATCGACTGGGCGACAATGGCAGCCGAGTGCGCGCCTGTGGTGGAGATGATGCCGTCGATGGCCTGATCGGCGCCTACGACGACGTCGCCGGCCCTGCCGCCGTTGCCGCCCTCGCCGCCTAGCGAAATGCCGATGGAGCCGCTGGTGGCGCGGGTGACGCTGCCGGAGGCGTTGATCGAGAAGCCACCGGCGCCACCATTGCCGGCAACGGATTGGGCGAGGATGCCGTAGGCCATGTTGCCGGTGGTCACGATGTTGCCGAGGCTGTCGATGGCGACGCGGTCCGATACGCCACCATTGCCGCCGGAGCCTCCGACCGAGGCACCCGCAGCAGCGCCGGTTCCAGAGGTGGTGAAGGCAAACGACAAATTGAGAGACGCGCCGCCAGCACCGCCGTTGCCACCGATCGATTGCGCAACGATGGCGTGCGAGCGGTCGGTGGAAGTGAGAATGTTGCCGAGGTTGACAAGGTCAACGGTGCTGCCACGTCCGCCGTCGCCGCCGGCACCACCGACGGCAACACTCGCCGACGCCGAACCGGAACTGCCAATGGCCATAGCCGCCGAACCGCCCAGGCCCCCGACGCCGCCGGACCCGCCGATCGACTGGGCAAGCAAGCCGTAAGCGTCGGTGTTGATGCGTTCGCGGGTTTCCGCGTCCTCGGCAAGGCCGATCGAGAAGATGTCAGCGTTGTTGATGAGACTGACGGCACCGCCTGTGCCGCCGTCTCCGCCCGAGCCGCCGAGCGAGACCGAGGCTGCACCGGTGCGCGCGCTGCCCGAAAGGCTGGCTCCGGCGCCAACCGAGAGACCGCCCGCGCCACCGTCGCCACCGATCGACTGGGCTGCGACGCCAATGGCGCGGGCGCCCTGGGTGACAATCACAGCATTGTTGGTGACGGCGACGCTGCCACCCTTGCCACCTTCTCCACCCGCTCCGCCGAGGCTGACGCCGGCCGAGCCGCCGGCGCCGGAGGCGGCGTTGAAGGAACCAGAGACGGAGAGGCCACCCACACCGCCGGAGCCGCCGATCGCCTGGGCAAGGATGCCGTAGGCATCGGCGCCGTGGGTCACGATGACGCCGTCATTGTCGACGCTGACGCTACCGGCGGTGCCGCCGTCACCGCCCGCCCCGCCGAGCGATACGCCCGCCGAACCGCCGGTGCCGCCGCTGATGTTGAGGTCACCGGCAACCGAGACGCCGGCGATGCCGCCAGCGCCACCGAGCGACTGGGCGACGACGCCTGAGGCTCCGTCGCCTTCTGTCCACAGAATGCCGCTGTTATTGAGGATGACTGTACCGCCCGTCCCGCCGTCACCACCGTTGCCGCCGATCCCGACGCTTACGACACCGCCGCTGCCAAGCGACGCGTTGAGCGTGCCCGCGACCGCAAGACCACCGGCGCCACCACCG
>Ga0180216_1002792_pt1 | contig 14245 bp, 14 predicted proteins | sample eDN3rd37CBELigMG_FD_128879 | JGI IMG/M metagenome (GOLD analysis project Ga0180216, IMG submission 128879) | Enriched Miracle-Growth compost microbial communities from Emeryville, California, USA - eDNA 3rd pass 37_C BE-Lig MG (version 2)... ... | reverse complement strand
CGGGGGTCGGGTGGGCGGCCTTGGGGCCGCACAGGCGGAGGCTCGCCTCCAGCGGCATCGTCGCGCCTCGCTTCGCGGCGACCATTACGGTTCGCGGTACTCGAGGGGCGTATTGGTATTGGCCTATGGACGCTAAAGGAAACTCGAGCGCCATGCGCCACAGACTACAGGGTATTCCATCGACCAGCTGGCATACAGTCCCTTACGGGGCTGCAGCGGCCGATATGCAGGACGATATCAAAACATAAGCCAGTTGTACGATACGAAGGCTCGGCTTAGCGAACAGACAGGGCGGACTACCGCGGCTGCTCTCGTCCTGCAAGCTTCACGACGGAGAACGACCATAGGGTATACGCGACGACCACAACATGCACGCCCTGTTATGTAGACGTTGCCGGCGAGGGACTCTCTTCGGTCGCACGGTGGCGACGTACCCCATTGCGCCGACAAATTGAGGACGCAAGTTCTCGCATTTCCGCTGGAATCCATGCGCTACCTCTTCCGCCACATCGGCGCCATGTCCGTCACGGACACTCTACATGTACATAAGAAGACATGCGGATCTGTACATAGCCGATACATGGGCGCGGCTATTACCGGCTGCACTGGCATGGTCAAAAGGCGCAGCCGTCGCTCAGCAGCGCGAAGGGGTTGAGGTGCGGCGCAGGGCTATCAACCTTGGTGCTGGCCTTGCCGGGCCGCGTCCGCGCTGGCGCCGGGGCCGGCGCCGCTGCCTTGCGCCCCGCCGCGGGCTGCTGGGCGGCGGCAGCCTGCGCGACGATCGCGCGAAATTGGGCGCCCGCACTGCCCTCGCCGGCTATGGCAGGGGCGGCCCGCCCGCCGCGGCGGGCGCGCTCGAGCGCGTCAAAGAGCTGGTCGTCGCGCACGAGCATCGCGGCGTCGACCAGGGGCAGCGCCCGCGGCACGCCGGGCTGCTGGGCGTCGGTCAGCTCGAGCGCCTGCGCCAGCAGGGCCACGCTGAACAGCGCGGTGCGCCAGCACGCGACCGCCTGGATCGCCCGGCGCGGCGTGAGCGGCGTGAGCGGCGGCTGCGCGGCGCGCGCCGCGGGGCCCGCATCGTAGGCGGCGGCCACGGCGCTGGCCAGCGCGTCCAGCTCCCACGGCACCGCGATGTCGGGCCCAGCGGCCAGCAACACCGCCACGGCCGCCGCCCACAGCTGCAGCACGGGCGGCAGGTCGCACACGCCCGGCCGGTCCGCGCCGTCGCACGCGGCCAGCCACGCCGCGTGGCGGTCCGGCGCGGCCGCGAGCGCGTCGACGCGACTGGCCACGATCTGCACGCGGTGCCGCACGAGCGCCACGTCGCCCTTGCGGTGCAGCTCGGCCACCGCCCAGCCGGGCTCGCCCGCGGCGTCCAGCTTGGCTGCGGGCGCTACGCCGGCCACGCGGAGCACCACGCCGTACGCCAGCGCGCGCTGCGCCCGCCCGATCGACCACGCCGGCGGCTGCAGCATCCAGGAGCCCCGGGGTGCGGCTGGCGCGCCGGTCAGTCACGGCCGGAATCCCACCAACGCGAAGCCGCCACACGCCTCGATACCTTGCCATCGCGCACAGCGAGGACGCTATCCAGCGTGCTGGCGCCGTGGCGGATCACCTCGGCAAACTGGATGGGCACGGCCGCCGTTACCGTCCAGTGCTGCCAGCGCTCCGGCAGCGCAAACTGCGACGGCTGGCGAACAAACCCCACCACACATCGCGACGCCTGTGGCCCAGCACTTAGCTCAGACCTTGGTCGACGCGCGCTCGCACGGGTCGCCCACCGCGTACGCTAAACTCGGCGCTGGACGGGGCGTAGGCGGCTTGGGCGGCGCGCAGCTCGGCGTGCGCGGCCTTGCCCAGGACGTTCTCGCTGACCGCGTCGTCCAGGGCGGCCTCCAGCGCCGCGGCGGAGGAAAAGCCTTGGAGGGCGTCGGCCACGGCGAGCACGCGCGCATAGCGGCCGGTCGACACGGACCGCGGCGTCCGCGGCGCTGCCAGCGCGCGGAGCAGCTGCGCCAGCTGGCCGTCGGTGAGCTCCACAAAGTCGTTGCCGACCAGCACCGCCAAGTGCGGCAGCAGCTCGGCGCGCACGCCCAGCGCCTTGGCCACGCCGTGGTTGGTGAAGAGGCGGCCGCGCACGCCGGCGCCCGCGCCGTCGTCGCCGCCGTCGACAAAGTCGAGCCGGCCGAGCAGGACGACGCCGGCCAGGCCGGGCACTACCAAAAAGTCCGAGTCCACGGTCAGCACGGGGCAGCCCAGCTGGAGCGCGAGGACCGCCACGGCGTCGTCGGCCTCGCCGGGGCACACCGTGACGCGCACGCCCGCAGCGGCCAGCGCGGCGACAAAGACGGCGGTGGCGTGCAGCGGCGCCAGCTCGGCGGTGGCCGCGCCGCTCTGCGGGTCGGTGCTCGCGAGCGCCTCGACCCAGCGGTCCACCTTGGCCTCGCGGTCCGCAGCGCGGCTAAGCTGCGTCGCCCGCTTGCGCTCCTCGCTCAGGCCGTCCAGGAGCACCACCGGTGCGAAGCCCGCCGCCTGCAGGCACCGCGCCTGCCGGACGACCTCGGCGTGCAGCTGCGCGAGGTCGACGCCGTACCGCGTGCGGCACCGCGGGCTGAACGCGACGCTAAAGAGCCACGCGTACCCATCGCACACTATCGGGCCGCCGTGGGGCGCGGCCGGGTCCGGCCACGGCGTGCTGGTGACCCGCTCGTGCGCGTACGCAAACGCGCGGAGCGTCCGGACGCCCATCCGGCGCGGCAGGAGGCGCGGCTGTCGGGAGCCGCCAAGCGCAAAACCTCTTCGCTTGTAGTCCCATCGGCATCTCGTCCTTGTCCTCGTCCTCCTCCTCGTCCTCCTCCTTGTCCTCGTCCTGGTCCTCGTCCTCGTCCTCCTCCTCCTTCTCGTCCTCGTCCTCCTTGTCCTCCTCTTTGTCCTCGTCCTCGTCCTCGTCCTCCTTGTCCTTGTCCTTGTCCTTGTCCTCGCCCTCCTCCTCGTCCTCCTCCTCGTCCTCGTCTTTGTCCTCTGCAGCCACGTTTTTGGCGCGACTCTTCCTTGGTCCCTCTTGGAATCGGGGCCTCCATGTCGTGTCTCGCCCTGATCGCAAGTGGCTGAAAAGGCGCCTCAGCCAACGCACCTGCGACGTCTGCCGGCAGAACAACGGCAGAACAGTGGCAGAATCGATTCAGAGGCCGCGGCGCAACGGCGCGGACGCGGCGCGCGCCCAACCATGGCCGCCTTTGAAGGTACGCCGAGCGGCTTAGAGCCATAGGAGAGGGGCGAGAGGAGGGAGGGGAACGTCAGGAGAGCGCTTGGCATGAAAGGACACTGGGGCTGAGTCGGTTCAGAGGCGACGGCGCAACGGCGCGGACGCGGCGCGCGCCCAACCATGGCCGCCTTTGAAGGTACGCCGAGCAGCCGAGAGCGGTGGGAGAGGGGCGAGAGGAGGGAGGGGAACGTCAGGAGAGCGCTTGGCATGAAAGGACACCGGGGCAGAATCGATTGATAGGAGCTGAGGCGCGTACGGGGAGGAGCGCCGACGATGGTCTAAAGTCGTCGCAGGAGAGTTCGTGAAGGGAGAAGGACAAGAGGGACCGCGGTAGAGCCACGTTACCGTGTCTTGCCTTGCTAACGGCGACCCCCTCAGACGCTGCCTGGACTGGAGCAACCGGTCTGACCAGAGTTTGGTGTGATGCCGGAACTAATCCGGGCCGCCCAGGAGCTGGAATGGCAGTATGCACGCGGCGCCGTGGCGACGTTACTCGTGAGCGCAACGTCCGTGCTTATAGCCTCTGCCCACGTGTGGCCGTCCGCTCGTGCGGCGCAGACTGCCGACGGCCGTGCAGGCCGAGGCCATCCCGCTGGCGCTGGGTGGCGGTGACCTCCTCGTGGTACGACGCGGTCCACGAGGCACGGCCCATAGAGCTGGCGCCGCACGCCTGACATTCTCCTCTGGTGACCCTTTACGTTGTGGCCCGACGCAGGCCGCCGAAACGGGCAGCGGCAAGACGGGCGTACGTAGTCTGCTGCTGCCACGCGTACGCAGCAGCTCACTGCGGATGCTCACCCATCGCGCGACCCACGGCCGCGCGACGCTCCTGTAGGCGTTCTGCCTGCCCATCCTGCAAATCACATACGAGTCCCTTCGCTCCGTCACGGGCGGCGGCGGCAGCGCGGCTGCACCCACTGAAGGTGCGCCACAAAGGGGCGACCGGCGCCTTGCGAGCGTGCGCTCCTCACCAATGCATTCGCTCCGGGATCCATCGTGCCCGCCACAGTGGGCATGAGCGACTACGACCACGACGCCGGCTGGACGCCCACGCCGTCCGGCGGCTTCCAGTCGCGGCTGCCGAACAACTGGCAGGGCGCCCGCGCGACCCACGGCGTGACCGCCGGTTCGCCGATGCGTTGAAGCATCTATGGTGGGAAAGCAGGGGACCCACTAACTGACCCTGCCCGGCCGACCTCGGTCAGCTGCCGCGTTCGCCTTGCTAGGCAAGTACTGCTTCGAGGTCACGCTGGTGGACAACGGCCTGTGCCGCGTCGGGTGGGCCACGGCGACGGCGACGCTGGCACTGGGCACGGACGGCCAGGGCTTTGGCTACGGCAGCACGGGCAAAAAGTCGTTCGCCTCCAAGTTTGAGGACTACGGGCAGCCGTACGGCGCCGGCGACACCATCACGTGCACCCTCGACACGACCGACGGCTCCATCGCCTTTTTCAAGAACGGTGCGTCTGCCGCAAGGCGCCCGCCGCCACGTGCGCAGCCAAGCCTTACGGATGCACCGCGGAGTTTCCACGGGCTGGACCCGACAGGCGCCCCGCTGGGCGTGGCGTTCAAGGTGCCGCCCGCCATGAAGGCCACGCCGTTCTTCCCCGCGGTGCTGATCAAGAACGCCGAGGTGCAGGTCAACCTGGGCCAGCGGCCCCTGGTCGCCGCCGCCGCGACCGCGGCGGGCTACGTGCCCGTGGCGCAGGCCGCGCCCGACAAGCGGCGCACCGCCCAGCAGATCTTTGAGGCGTCCGGCGCCAAGACCGCCAAGTGCGTCCGCGGCGTGTTGCATCCGTGCCTGAGCCACCGCCACTCACCACCGTGCGTCCCCCGCCACGACGCTGGTTGGCCGCCTGCAGGCGCGCCCCGCTGGCGATCATCTTGGAGCCGAGCCGCGACCTGGCGCAGCAGACACTCGACGAGCTGAGCCGCTTCGAGCGGTACCTGCCGCAGCCAGGCCTGCGCCAGCTGCTGCTGGTGGGCGGCCAGAGCAACCGCGAGCAGGAGGCCGCGCTCGACGAGGGCGTGGACATTGTCGTCGGCACCGTGGGCCGCATCAGCGGTACGGCGAGCGGGCGGAGGTGACAAACCAAGCACATATCTAACGGCGAGCATGCGCGGCAGCGGGCAGCGGGCAACCCCCCAGACATGGTGAGCAAGGGGCTGCTGGACGTGACGGAGGTGCGCTTCTTCATCCTGGACGAGGCCGACGAGCTCGTGGCGCAGGGCAACAGCCGGGCCATCGTGGAGATGCACCGCCGCATCCCCAAACAGACCGCACGCAAGCCGCGCCTGCAGGTGCGCTGGCGCGAAGGGGCGCGGCGGTGACGGGAAAAAGCGAGTACCAACGCCGCGTGGCGTCGGGTGGGCAGCAGCGGCCCCATTCGCAGACCATGTTTTTCTCGGCCACCCTGCAAGCGTCGGACGTTCGCCGGCTGATCAACGACATCACCGAGTTTGCAACGTGGGTGGACCTCAAGGGCTCTGTCCACGTGCCCGAGGTACGGCGCCCCTGCAGTGGGCCGTGGCTCTCCTCTCCAAGAAACTGGCTCACCCTTCTCTTCCTCGGACGCGGTGTTCGTTCGCTACAGACGGTGCACCACGTCGTACGCCTCCTCGACCCTGCGGACGTCGGCACGTTCCAGCGGGCCCGCGCCGCCGCGCGGACCTTGGTGCAGACCGACGGCATCCACGCGCGCGGTACCGAGCGCAGGCGGGCTGGTGGCCGTGGCACCTTGCGCGTCCGGCTAACGCTAGGCTTCCCAGCGTTTCCTGCGGCTGACGGCACAGACAACCTGCCACCGTATGCGCAGGGCCGCGTCGATGCCAGCACGCCAGCATCAGCGGCGCAGGGCCTGTCGGCCGAGGCGCTGTCCGAGGCCATCAAGCACCTGAAGGCGCTGGAGCTGGTGCGGCTGATCCGCCGGTTTGCCGTGGACCGCGCCATGATCTTTTGCCGGACCAAGCTCGACTGCGACCACGTCGAGGCGTTTCTGCGGCGGTACGGGCGCGAGCCCGACGCGGCGCGTGCCCTGACGACGGCTTACCGCTGGTCCGCGCGCCCGACGGCGCCGACGCTGCAAAACAGGGAGCTGGTGGACTACGTCGCCAACGGCGGCAACGACCCGGCGTCCATCTGCGTGGTGCTGCACGCGGACCGGTCCAACCAGGAGCGGCAGGCCAACCTGGACCGCTTCCGCGCGGGCCTGGCGTGCTTCTTGATCTGCACCGACGTCGCCGCGCGCGGCATCGACATCAAGGGCCTGCCCTTTGTGATCAGTACGTTGCGAAGCGTGTGCGGGGCGGGGCACACCAAGCGCGCGGCTGAGCGGGAGCGCTTGGCAAGCGATCCGGTCTTGGCATGCAGACTACACGCTGCCGGACGAGGCGGCCACCTATGTGCACCGCGTGGGCCGCGTCGGCCGCGCGGGCGTCATGGGCCTCGCCATCTCGCTGGTCTCGCAGGTGCCCGAGAAGGTACGGTGGCGGGAGGCGGCGGCCGCATTGCTTTAGGAATGGCACGTCAACGGGCAGTGGCCAGCGTGGAACGGGGCGCCCGAGGCCAGGTCTGGTACCACGTGTGCAAGTCCAAGCACTGCACCAACACGGACCTCACGTCCAACGGCGGCTGCGCCATCTGGTACGAGGAGCCCGCGCTGATCAAGGTATGGAGCATGTACCTTTCGGCGGACGAGGCGAAGGCGGGCTGGTCTGATGGGTCACGGTTTGCACTGGAGCGCTTTTCGTCCGCGCAGGCCGTGGAGGGCTACCTGGACATGCCCATCGACGTCTTGACGCCGGAGGCCGAGGCGATGTTGGCCGACCCGAACGGTGCGGGGCTGCGCGACGCAGCGGCGCCGGGGCGCCGCCGCAACACTCATCCTCATTGGTTGCCTGGCGGTAGGGGCGCGGGGGCGGGGCGGTGCAGAGCGTGCCAAATTTGGCGCGAAGCGCGTCAAGACTGAAAAGGTCACCATCACACACGTCGATGAGGTCGCACCGGCCGTGGCCGTCTTGGCGGCCCTGGAAGACCAAGCCTACAGCCTCTACTACGGCCTCAAAACGCGGCAGTGGAACGTTGCATAAATGGTATATAAAACAGTGAAACTAGACTGTACAAAGTAAACCAATACAATGAGCGTCGCGCTACTCTTCGTCGGCCTGCAGGGCGGCAAAGGCGTTGGTCGCGGCCGCGAGGGCGGGCGTGCTGTCGTCGGTGTCGCTGTCACCGGCGTCGCATTCGTCGTCGCTTTCTTCGCCACGCCCGCTCGCCGCCTCATCGTCGTCCTCGTCCATGATGGCGCGCAGCCGCTCGCTGCTGGGCGTGGTGCCGGCCGCGGGCGCCGCCGGAGCGCCAGGCAGGGGGTAGATGGCGCAGCGTTCCAGCTCCGCGGCGGCCGTGGTGTGGGCCGCCTGTTTGCCGTAAAAGCCGCGCGGCTTTTGCGAGTACAGAATCCGGCCATCGGCAGCCAGCCGAAGGATCATGTTGGCTGGGTGGTCGCACGTCAACATGCGCACGAGGTTCACGTCAGCGATGCGGCGCGCAAGCGCACCGCCCGGGCGTCGCCGGCCGTACCTGCGCGGTAGGCGTCGGGCCGGCCGGCGCGGGCGGTGTAGAACCCCTTTTTGATGGCAAAGGCTGCGAGCCAAGGTTTCGGCGAAGCCACTGCAACCGCGACCGTTAGGCGTCCACAGCCCGCCGCGCCAGCCGCCACGCGGATCATCGGCCAGCCGGTACCTTCGCAGATCTCCCACGCGGTCCACGGCGGGTGCGGCAGCTTGCGCAGCTCGGCATTGCTCTGCGGACCCAGAGTACGCGCAGCACTTGACACGGCAACATAGTCGTCAGCTTTGGTTCCCCCGCGCGAAGCACCAAGGGGTGGCGGACAAACCTTCATGGGCCCCCTGGGCGCATCGCCTTGCCAGTCCTGCACCAGCGAGGGATGCACGAGGTCCAGCATCTCGGGCAGCGGCACGCGCTCGGCCAGGTACTGCACCACCGAGTACGGCTCGTTGACTTGCGCGATGTTGTACACGCCCGCGAGGATTTGCAGCGGCTTGGGCAGCAGCGACGGGAAGACGAGGCCCGGGCAGTCGGCCACGCGCACGTTCTCCGTCAGATGGATCGTTTGAAAGTGCTAGGCGGGCCGCGGCCAGACGCGAGGTGGCTCAAGTGCGCATTAGGCACAGCGCGAGGTGCTCCAGGAATCCGCCGCACCTCCGCGCACCTTGGTGTGCCCCGGCGTCCGCGACGCCGAGACCACCTTCTTGCCCAGCAGGCCGTTGATCAAGGACGACTTGCCGACGTTGGGATGACCTGGAGCATCCCAAAGCCTCCATGCGGCCGGTCGCATGAGCGTCGGCATCGACCGGCCGACATGTAGTTGGAGGCCAGGAACGCACCGACGAGGCCGATGGTGATCAGGTCCGGGTGCGGGTGCGCCTGCTGGAACGGCGCCGACCTGTCGTCCTTGTCGTCATTGGCCTCTGCGGCCGCGGCGTCGGTCGCGGCCTCCTCGTCGCTGTCCTCGGCATCGCTCACACCCTCGGCCGCGCTAGGCGCTGCGAGCGCTTCCTTGGAGTAGCGCTCGATGAGCGCCGCCCAGTCGACCTGGACGTTGTGCTTCGTCAGCGGCACCTGTCGGCAGGCGTTGAGGACGTCGCGCACGCCGACCGCGCGGTGGTAGCGCCGGCGGTGCGCGGCGGTGCGCGCCCGCAGCTTGGCCTCGTCGCCCAGGTCGTTGAACTCGAACACCTCGGCCGGGTAGCACGAGAACGTCGCCACGTGCAGCTGCGGAAACTTGGCGCGGAAGTACTCGGTCCACGCCCGGACGACGTCGGCCGAGACCAGGTCGATCTGGCGCGGCCAACAATATGGCGCGCCTGCGACGCGTTAGCCGCGCAGACCCTGTCGATGCGGCGGCGACAGGCGCCGCCAACCTTGTTCAGCACCAGGACGAGGTGGCGCTTCATGTCGCGGACGATGTAGTTGTAGAGCGCGGGCGGGAAGTGGACCAGCGGGAAGCGGATGTCGACGATGAGCAGGACGATGTCGGACATCTCGGCGACGCGCCACAGCTGACGCCACACTTCGAGGTTATGCTCAAAGAAGCTCAGCCGCTCGACGGGATACCGGTCGTAGACGGACTGGAGCCACTCGCGGAACATGGCGGCTTCCTGGCCCTCCACCTCCGCCTTGCTCTGGCCGTACCGCCACGGCGGCCGCTTGGGGATGTCGATGACCGCATCGGGCCCGTAAAAGTCGGTCAGCTCGACCTCAAAGGCCTCCTGCAACCGCGGCGACAAGCCCGCAACGCCGATGGCACGGTTAGGTCGGCCGCGCGTACCGGTCGGTGCACTTGGGTGTGCTTCCGCACCGACGGCGCGAGGTGCCGGTACGGCTTGCGGCTCTCGGCAATGCGCTTCTCGATCACCTCCTTGGGCTCCTTCTCAAAGACGGACCGCAGCCTACAACGCGACGCACGTAGTGGACGAGGAACCCGTTCATTGGTTATTTGGCGCCACGGCAGCAGCCGCGGGCATCGATTCGGCGGCCGCGGCGCACTTGAGCGAGGCGGGCAGGTCGGGCTGCTTGCGGCGGTCTGTCGCCCGCGCATCGCCGCTCCCCTGCTGCACGGTGGCCGCGGCATCGTTAGCAACCTCCTCGTCCGCCGAGCTGCCGAGGTCGTCGTCATGGTGCGCCCCGCCGCGCCGCGGCGGCGGAAGGTCGCCGCCGGCTGCACCGCCGCACCCGAGACGTGAGACGGCCGCTTAGGTTGGTACGTTGGCAAGCCGGGCCGTTAGCCATGCTTACGCGGCGTGGGCGTACCTGCGCGGGCCTGCTTCGCCTGCCGCTTGGCCTGAAGCTGCAGCTTCTTCTGCTTGGCGCTGAACGGCTTGCGGCGCGTCGCCATTTCCAACCTCGGCACCGCGGCACCGCGGCGTCGGTGGGCTCGTTGTCGCGCTCGGTCCTTATCCCCCCTCAGCCTTTTCTCTCTACAGGCGCCTCCTCCACCACACGCTCTAGCCGTCCAGCGGTGCCCCGGGCGCGCCCTGCAGGCCGGGCCGCCGCCAGCCCGCGCGGCCCTGCGCACGCTGCGCCGCGCGCCGCCGCCGCCCGCCTCACCGCCCATAGGTGACGTCATCAGTGGATCGATGACGTCACCTATGGGCGCTGACCGCGGCGGCGGGCGGCGATGGCGGCGGCGAAGCTGCAGCGGCGCGGCACGAGCGGCGGCCTGGGCGGCGGCGGCAGCGGCGCTGCCCTGCCGCGCCTCGCCTCCCGCAGCGCCAGCTCCGCCAGCACCGGCACCGGCACCAGCAGCGCCGCCAGCAGCAGCTCGGACCTGCTCCGCGGCGGATCCCGCAACCTGCTCGACCCGCCGACGACACCGGTGGAGCGCAAGCTCGCGCGCGGCACGTCCGGCAGCGCCGCGCACACCGGCGGCGGCGGCGGCGCACGCACGGCCAGCATTGCCGCCGCCATTAGCACGACGGTGCGCTGGGCGCTGGGCGTCGTGGTCGGCGGCGCCGTCCTGGCGTGGCTGCTCAACGGCTCGTACGGGTGGCCGTCGTGGCTCGCGTGGCCCGTCGGCGGGCCCGGCGGGGCGGCCGGCCGCGCCGGCGCCGGCTTCCCCGAGGCGCCCGCCGGCGGACGGCAGCCGCTCGCGTGGCTGGGCTGGCTCGGCGGCGTGGAGGACGTGCCCGTCGTCGACTGGGCCGCGCTGGCCGCGCCGGCCGAGGAGATCGTCGCGGCGGCGCGGCCGGTGCGCATCGTGAACTCGCCGGCGGACCGCTGGCCGGCGCGCGGCAAGTGGACACCCGAGTACGTGGCGGGCAAGCTCGCGGGGCGCAAGGAGCTCGCCGAGGTGATCGTCTCGCGCGCGCCGCACATCGTCTACTACGACAGCGACAAGCCGCTCAAGGCGCTGCCCGGCTTCCCGCTGCGGCTGCCCGTGCACGAGCGGCGGGCGGTGGCCGTGCCGACCTTCTTCGCGACGATCGCCAACGCGAGCGACCCGACGTACATGTACTGGGTCGGCCAGAAGCAGCGGCGCAACCTCTTCCGCTGGATGGAGGCCGACCTGGCGCCGACGGCGCCGTTCTGGGCGGGCCCGCCGGACGGGCGCGCACCCAACCTGCAGACGTGGGTCGGCAAGGGCGGCCTCACGTCGGTGGTGCACTACGACGCGGCGCACAACTTTTACGTGCAGCTCTACGGCACCAAGACGGTCGCCGTCTTCCCGCCGGCCGACGCGCCGCACTTTCAGATCTGCCCGTTCGTGCACCCGGGCGACGGGCACTCGTGCCTCGACTGGCCGGCGCTCGAGCACGCCGCCGCCGTGGGCGACCGCCGGCTGCGCCCCGCCGGCTGGGCGAACGTGACGGCGCGCCTCGTGGAGCTGCACGCGGGCGACGTGCTGTACCTGCCGCCGTACTGGCTGCACCACGTCGTCACCACCGGCGCGGGCGAGGCCATGTCGGCCTCGCTCATCACCGAGTCGGAGCCGCAGGCGCTCATGCGCCAGGTCGAGGCGTACCCGCTGGCCTTTGAGAACGGGTGGTCGCGCCGCAAGCGCGTCGTCGCCGTCGTCAGCCTCTTCCACCACCTGCTGACCGCGCTCGGCGTCCGCACGACCGCGGGGCCCGCGCAGCTGCTCGCCGCGCGCTACGCCGGGTGGTTGCGCTCGCCCGAGGCGGCCAACGCGGCCAAGGCGCTCGTGAGCGACTTTCGGTGCACCGCGCCCAAGGCGGCGATCGAGGGCGTCGCCGCGCAGGCCGGGCGGGACCTCGCCGCAGTCTTTGCCCGCCTGCGCGACCCCGGCGTGCTGCAGCTGCTCCTGTTCAACTACCTGGAGGCCATGGCGCACTGGGCTGTCCGCGAGCCTGCGCTCACGCCGGTCTTCCTTCGCCTCATGGCGCAGCAGTGCCCATGAAGCCGTGTATTGTACCATATCGCGCGCTGCGTGTACACTATAGACACAGGCCCAATTAAGTCAGTCGAGCACAGCTGTATGGGGCCTATGCAGCGGTCTGCATGTGTGCTTGGTCGCTGGCGGGTAGCGCCCCCCGAATGTTCAGCACTCAGTTTTGACGTTCTGTCATGGCTGTCTTGCCATTTCCATTCCTCGTAGTATTATTCCTCCTCGCCTCCTCGTCGCCGCCGCGGCGGCTCTCCCTGACGTGCTTAATTGTGCTTAGTTGGTGGCGCACCTCGCAGCCCCGCAGAGAGACCTAAGCGCGCACTCGGAGCGAGCGGTCACGGTGGTGGGCGGGCGCGCTGCACGGGGCTACCTCCGGCCTCGTGGAGCAACGTGGGCCGGACGCGCAGGCACGTGGAGCGCGCGCCTGGGCAAAGGTGACACGCGGCGGCGGCAGAGCAAAGTACGCCGTGCGGCGCCCAGGCAAGGCGTAGTTGGAGCAACGACGCCCATAGCAAGGAAGCTGGAGCAGCGCACGGGGTGGTGGTGTGTCGGATCAACAACTCCCTTGAGCGCGCAAACGCGCACGCCGTCCGCACGTGCCGCGGGCCCGGCCAGGCTGGAGTAACAGGTCGATGCGCGGTCGATTCCGCCGCGGAGCACCTCGGCTGGACGGCGCCACCATGGCCGGCCACGGGCGAAGCGTGCTGGCGCTGCTGGCGCTGGCGGCGCTGGCGGCCGCGTGCGCGCTCCTGCCCGGGGCGGCCGCGGCGGGCCCGCACTTTGGCGCCGCGGACCAAAACTACGACCCGCAGGGCTGCATCGCGCGCCTGTTTGACGAGGAGAGCAGCGGGCCCAACACGCTGCCCACGCACGTCACGAACATCTTTTTCGTCAAGGTCGCGCCCGAGTTCCCGACGCTGGACGGCGACGAGCTCTGCGGGCTCGAGTCGGCCATGCGCGTCTTCTCCAAGCAGCAGCTCGAGCACCCCAACATCACCGTGTGCGTGTACCTACTCACGACGTCGGACTTTATCGCGCCGTCGACGGTCGAGTCGCTGCACCAGCTGTACGGCATGCGGCTCAACGTGCTCATCTGGGAGGACTACATGGCGCGGTGGCGGCGCGCCGGCACGATCCCGCACATGATCAACTGGTTCGACAGCGGCAAGTGGAAGAACGGCTTCGTGCTGAACAACCTGAGCAACGGCATGCGGCTGGCGCTGCTGTACAACCACGGCGGCGCGTACTTTGACCTGGACATTGTGCACGTGCGGCACCCGAACAACATGACCAACTTCATCTCGTGGCAGCTGACCGGCGACCTGCTCAACAACGCCGCGCTGCGCTTCCAGCGGCACTTTGGCTACATGGAGATGGCGTCCAAGCGCTTCGCGGAGAACTTTAACGGCAAGGTCTGGGGCCACAACGGGCCGAAGCGGCTCACCGAGACGTACCGCGAGTTCTGCAACGTCACCGCGCCGGACGGCACGCTGCAGCCCGAGCGGATGCCGCGGTGGTGCGACGACATGGTGCTGCTGCCGCCGCAGGCGTACTACCCGGTGTACTACAAGCAGCGCATCCAGCTCTACGCCGAGGCGGAGGGCCGCGCCGTGCAGCTCGGCGCCGACACGTACGGCGTGCACCTCTGGAAGGCGATGAAGAAGAAGGTGTCCCACGTCTCCGTCGTCGAGGTCGACAGCGTCTTCCACAAGCTGGCGCGGCAGGTGTGCCCGCTCACGCTGATCGAGCTCGGCCTCGAGGGCCTGCGGCCCAGCCGGTTCGCCGAGACGGGCGTGCAGACCACGCCGGAGAAGCTCAACCGCCCGGTGAAGAAGCCGTAAGTAAGCTGGGGAACCTTACGGAATGCCTTGCGCGCGCATGTGGAGCATGCGCCGAATTAAGTTGGCTGGGCCACACGTACCACGTACTGATTGATCACGAACCGCAACACTTCTGTATTTGTACTAGTATTGGTATTGGTATTGGTATATTGACGCTTAAGGATACTCGAGCGCCATGCGCCACAGAATACAGGGTATTCCATCGACCAGCT
>Ga0180216_1002791_pt1 | contig 14245 bp, 9 predicted proteins | sample eDN3rd37CBELigMG_FD_128879 | JGI IMG/M metagenome (GOLD analysis project Ga0180216, IMG submission 128879) | Enriched Miracle-Growth compost microbial communities from Emeryville, California, USA - eDNA 3rd pass 37_C BE-Lig MG (version 2)... ... | reverse complement strand
GTGCCCGAGAGAACCAGGAGAACCAGGGAGGTGGCGACGAGCACCTTGTCGGCGATGGGATCGAGGATCGCGCCCAGGCGAGTGCGCTGGTCGAGCAGTCGGGCGAGCAACCCGTCGATCCCGTCGGAGAGCGCGGCGACGGTGAAGACCACCATCGCGGAAAAGGTTTGGTCGGTGAGATGGAGCCAGGCGAAGACCGGCACGAGGGCGAGGCGAAGGGACGTGATCGCATTGGGCAGGTTCACGCTCCTCCAAGCGTACCACGCCCCGATGTCGGGGCCCTGCCGGCCGGGGCCCCGGCCGGCGGAGCGCTCCTCCTCCAGTCGCGTCTCCACACGGGGAAACTAAGCCATGGCCCCCCGATCCGGCATCCGACCGCGGCGGACCGTTCAGGCGTTGCCGGCGTGCCGGGAGACGTAGAGGGAGATGAGCCGACGGTGGTGCGGCGCGATCCGGATGAAGCGGATCGCCATCCCTTCGGGGCCCTCTTCGTCCCTCTTCTCCTCCCGCACGATCTCCCCGAGGGCGTTGATCACCTCCGAGGCGCCCGGGAGCTGGAGCTCGAGGCCGATGACCCGCCGATCGTGGCGGGGCTCGAGGATCTTGGAGACCCAGATCCCGTCCGCGGAGATGTCCTGGGCGCGTCCCAGGTGTCGGACCTCGTCGATGATCTTGTTGAGGTAGATGTCGATGGGTGCGCGGGCGCTCTTGCGTTGCTCGTTCATCTTCGACTCCACGAAAAATGTGGGATACGGCACCACCCTACGCAGCCCGCGGGCACGGTCGAATTTTCGGCCGAACGAGCTGTGGATAACCGCACGCTCGAGAACTTCTAATGCAAAGAATGTCGGCTCGCGGACCCGACGACCAGCCGGGCATAAATTGGGAGGATGAGTGGTTGTGTCGTGTGTCTCCCTGGTGTCCACGATGGTCAATTCGCTTGACGCCAGCCAGACGGATACACATTATGCCGCCCTTCCCGGCGCGGGAGGGGCAGCCGGGACGTCCGTGGATGCGGGCAAAACACGATTCTTCCACTCAGGTTTACGAGGAACGCCGTGTCTATCGAGAAGACTGCTAGCAACCTGAACGCCGCTCTTCGCGCATTTGGTGAGACCCTGGGACGTTCGCTGGCCGAAGGAATCGCGGCCGGCGTGCAGGAAGGCCTGGCGCGATCCCTGGAGCTCGAGCGGCTGGCCAACGGGGCCGCGCTCCCGCCCACCACGGTGCGCGCCCTGGCCGCTCCCGCCGCCCCGCGACGCCGCGGCGGACGGCCCCGCGGCGAGCCCAAGCCCTGCCGCATCGAGGGTTGCCCCGATCCCGCGCGCTCCCGTGGCCTCTGCTCGCGCCACTACCAGCAGGAGCTGCGGCGCGAGAAGGCCGAGATGGCCCAGGCGATCCGCGTCGCCACCCCGGGCGCCCCGATCACGGCGCGTCCTCCCATCGTCCGCAAGAAGACCGAGGAGGAGGCCCAGTCTCCTCGCCCGGAGACCAGCGCCGCGCCGAGCTCGGACACGCGTCCCCCGAGCCCGCTCGATGCCGCGAAGCGGATCTTCGGCTGATTGAGGGGCTTCATCGAACCCTTTAGCGCGTAAGCGGGGTGCGCGGAATCGCCCACCCCGCTTCTCGATCCTCCCCACCCCGAAGGAAGCTCGGCTTGGCACTTTCCCTTCGCAACATCGCCATCATCGCCCACGTCGACCATGGCAAGACGACGCTCGTCGACCACATGCTCCGTCAGGCGGGGATCTTCCGCGCCAACGAGGCGGTGGCCGACCGGATCATGGATTCCGGAGACATCGAGCGGGAAAAGGGAATCACCATCCTCGCCAAGAACACCGCGGTGACCTACCGCGGCGTGAAGATCAACATCCTGGACACGCCCGGACACGCGGATTTCGGCGGGGAGGTCGAGCGCGCGCTGCGCATGGTCGACGGCGTGGTCCTCCTCTGCGACTCGGCGGAGGGGCCGCTGCCGCAGACCCGATTCGTCCTCGGCAAGGCCATGAGCCTCGGGCTTCCGGTGATCGTGGTGATCAACAAGATCGACCGAGCCGACGCCCGCCCCCAGGAGGTGCTCGACGAGGTCTTCGCCCTCCTCATCGATCTCGGCGCCGACGACCACCAGCTCGAGTGCCCGGTGATCTACGCCATCGGCAAGGAGGGGAAGGCCACCACCGATCTCTCCGTCCCCGGCACGGATCTCCGCCCCCTCTTCGACGCCATCCTCGACCACGTCCCGCCGCCCGCGCAGGCCGAGGGCGAGCATTTCCGCATGCTCGTCAACAACCTCGACTACGACGACTTCGTGGGTCGGCTCGTGGTCGGCCGCGTCCACGCCGGCCGGATCCGCCCCGGGCAGAGCCTCTCCGTCCTCCGAGAGAACGGGCAGGTCACCTCCGGACGCGTGGGCACCCTCTACGGCTTCGAGGGACTGCGCCGGATCGAACTCGAGGAGGCCGGTCCCGGCGAGATCGTCCTCGTCGCCGGCATCGACGAGGTGGCGATCGGCGACACCCTCGCCGATCCGGAGGATCCCCGGCCCCTGCCCCGGCTCGAGGTGGACGAGCCCACCATGTCGATGATCTTCCGGGTGAACGACGGACCCTTCGCGGGGCGCGAGGGCAAGTACGTCACCAGCCGCGTCCTCCGCGAGCGCCTCTTCAAGGAGGCCTATCGCAACCCCGCCATCCGCGTCCTCCCCACCGATTCGGCGGACGCACTGGAGGTCCAGGGGCGCGGCGAGCTCCAGTTCGCCATCATCATCGAGACCCTGCGCCGGGAGGGATACGAGCTCATCGCCTCCAACCCCACCCCGATCACCCGGGAGATGGACGGCGTCCTCCACGAGCCGCTGGAGCGCCTGGTGGTGGACGTGCCCGAGTCCGCGGTCGGACCCGTCACCGAGCGGCTCGGCCCGCGCAAGGGGCGCATGGTCGACATGCAGCCCTCGGGAAGCGGCCGCGTGCGCCTCCAGTTCCAGATCCCCTCGCGGGGGCTCGTGGGCTTTCGCAGCGAGTTCCTCACCGTCACCCGCGGCGAGGGCATCCTCTCCAGCGAATTCGAGGGGTGGACGCCGTGGATGGGGCCGATCGCCAAGCGGCCGAACGGGGCGATCGTCGCCGACCGCGAGGGCGAGACCGTGGCCTACGCCCTCTTCTCGCTCCAGGACCGCGGCACTCTCTTCTACGGCCCGAACGTCCCGGTCTACGCCGGGATGGTGGTCGGCGAGCACAACCACCCCACCGACCTCGAGGTCAACGTCTCCCGCACCAAGAAGTTCACCAACATCCGCGCCGCCGGCCGCGACGAGAACGTCATCCTCACGCCGCCCCGCCCCATGACCCTCGAGCGGGCCCTGGAGTGGATCGCGGAGGACGAACTCGTCGAGGTCACGCCCAAGAGCATCCGCATCCGCAAGCGCGAGCTCGATTCCAACCTCCGGCACAAGGCCGAGCGGGATCGGAAGCGGAGCGCCGTCTGAGACGCCGGCTGGAGTCGATGGGCGGCGGCGGCTAACCTAGACGCCCATGAAGCGCGCTCTTCGCACCCTCGGAATCGGTCTCCTCCTCTTCCTCCTCGTCCTCGTCGGGGGAAGCGCCGCGGTTTACTACCTCGTCGGCTTCGATCGCCTGGCGAACGAGGCCATCGCCAAGGCCAAGCCCCAGATCGAGGAGAGCCTCGGCCGGACGATCCGCGTCGGCGAGGTGCAGACCGGCTTCTTCCCCACCCTCTCGGTCCACGTCCCCGAGGTCGCCATCGAGGGCGCCGAGGGAGAGCCCCCGCTCCTGTCCCTCTCGTCCGTGGACGTGGAGGTCGCGCTGTGGCAGGCGATCTTCACGCTGGGTAAGAAGCTCGAGATCCGAGACATCCGGCTCCGCGAGCCGCGCATCGTGATCCTCCGGCGCGCGGATGGCTCCCTTTCCATCGACGACCTCCTCGCCGAGGGGGAGGCCGCCCCGGAGGAGGAGAGCGGGGAGCAGGCGGCCCTGCCCGAGGGCTTCCGCATCGGACGGATCCGAGTCGAATCGGGCGCGCTCTACCTCGTGGACGCCGAGCGCATCCAGGCGGGCGACCTCTCCGCCTCGGCCCTCTCCTACGTGGAGGCCATCGACCTCCTGGTCGAGAACCTCGGCCTGGGCGAACGGGTCGAGGTGGACCTCTCCCTGGCCGCGCTCGCGAAGCAGAAGAACTTCCGCATGGCCTTCGAAGTGGGGCCGCTCGGGACCCTCCCACCCGAGAGCCTGCCTCCCCTTCGCGACCTTCGCCTGGAGGCCGATGCCATCGAGCTCCGCTCCGTCGGCGCCTTCCTCGGCGAGGCGGGCCGCCCCCTGGAGGAGGCTCGGCTCACGGCGAACCTCGCCATCCCCTCCCTCGCACCCGGGGCCCCGATTCGCGTCGACGGCGGCATGGCCCTGGAGCGGGTCCGCATGGAGGGTGGGACGCCCTTCGATCTGCGATCGACCGTGAAGGCCGAGGCCGACCTCGAGGCGGGGGACGTCACCATCGAATCCCTCCTCGTCGACCTGGGCGGGATGCGCCTGCGCGCCCAGGGTTCGATCCACTCCGCCACCACCCTGCCCCGCTTCGAGGGCTTCGAGATCCGCTCGGAGGCCATCCGCCTGGAGACGATCCTCGCGCTCCTCCCGCAGCTCCGAAGCTCCCTGCCGGAAGGGGCGCGGGCCGAGGGGCCGCTGCACCTGGAGGTGATCGGTTCGGGCGACGCCGCCTCCCAGGACGTTCGGGCGCGGATCGACCTGGGCGATGCGGATCTCCTCCTCCCCGGTACGTTGGCCAAGCCGAAGGGCACCCCGCTCGCCCTCCTTGCGGACGTCGGCCTCGTCCAGGGCGGCGCCGTGGTGCGGGAGCTCCGCCTCCGCGCGGCGGAGCTGGACCTGGGGGTCTCGGGCAAGGTACACGAATTCGATCCGCCGACCTACGACCTTCAGCTCGCCGCGCCCCCCTTTTCCTTCGATTCGATGGTGCGGCTCGCTCCCTCGGTGGCCCAGAGCCTCGCGGAGTCGGGCACCACCGCCTCGGGCCAGGGAACGATCGAGGGCCACCTCCGGGGAAGCGGCTCCCGGATCGACGCGCGCATCCAGGCCTCGCTCCTCGGCGCCCGGCTCGCCGTCCCGCAGGCGCAGGTGGACGGCGACGTGCGCCTCGTCGCGCGCTTCGAGGGCGATCCCGCCACCGCCTGGAAGGGGGCCCTCGATCTCGATGCCGGCACCGCTCGACTCTTCGTCCCGGAGCTCGTGGACAAGGCTCCCGCCACGCCGCTCCACGCCCGGGTGGAGGTGGAGCGCACGCCCGACCAGATCCGCCTCCCCGCCTTCGACGTCCGGCTCGGGGAGCTCCGGCTCGACGCCGAGGGTTCCATCCACCTGAGGGGCGGCGACGCCGCGCTCGTGGTCACGCTCCCCCGCGCCGACCTCCCCCGGCTGCGATCCACCTTCCTCTTCCTCCCCGAGACCTGGGTCGGCCCCGGGCACGTCGAGGGATCGGTGCACGTCCAGGGCGATCCGGCGCGCCCGGGCTCCCTCGCCCTCGCCATTCCCTCCTTCTCGGGGCGGCTCGGCAAGAGCGACTTCGACTTCCAGGCCTCGGTGCGGAATCTGGAGGCCCCGGAGATCCAGGCCCGGCTCCGCTCCTCCTACCTCGACCTCGACGCCCTCCTGGGCAACGAGACCGAGGACGAGCCGAAGGAGGCGAAGGAGGCCGCCCCGAAGGAGGACCGGCCCGAGCTGCGCAAGCTCCGAGCGAGGGCCGAGCTCGACGTGGCGCGGGCGCGCTTCACGGGCCGCGACCTCTCGAACCTCGCCGCCACCGTGGTCCTGGAGGACGGCGTCGTCCGCCTCGAGGAGGCCCGCTTCGACCTCTACGGCGGGCGGATCTCCGCCGCCGGCACCACGGCCGAGATCTGGAAGGGCAAGATGCCCTACGACGTCCGGCTGAAGGCCACGGGCCTGGACGTGCAGGCCGCCATCGCCGGCGAGACGAAGCGCGCGAGCCCCCTCTCCGGCCGCGGTGACCTCGATCTCGCGGTGCAAGGCATCGGGACCGAGCGCGAGGACTTCGAACGCACCCTTCGGGGCGGCTGGACCCTCTCGATGAAGGAGGGGCGCCTCACCGGCCCCGACATCGGCGGCACCGCCCTCGGCGCGCTCGCCTCCGTCCCGGCCTTCGCCGGTCGGCAGATCCCCTCCGAGCGGAACCTCCGCGACCTCTTCAGCCGCTTCCAGATCGAGAACGGCCAGATGAACCTCGAGCAGCCCATGCGCTTCCGCCTGGGCGAGAGCGAGCTCGAGCTCGGGGGCGCCGTGGGCATCTTCGGCGACCTGCGGCTCCAGGGGCACACCCGGATCCCGCCCCGGCTCATCTCCGCGCTTTCCGGCGGGCGCTGCAAGACCGACGCTCCGGTGGAGGTCCCCCTCTCCATCACCGGGGCGCCCTCCTCCCCCAACGTCCGCGCCGACGGCAAGGCCGTGGCTCTGGCCCTGGGGCAGCGCTGCCTCGCGGGGAAGGTGGAAGAGGCCGCCGAGAAGCTCGTGGGCAAGGAGAACCTCGAAAAGGCCCGGCAGGCCGAGGAGACCGCCCGGCGGGAGGCCGAGGAGGCCGCCGCGCGCGCCCGCGCCGCCGCCGAGGCCCAGAGGCGCGAGCTCGAAAGGCAGGCGCAGCAGCAGAAGAAGGAGGCCGAGAAGAAGGCCCAGGACGCCGCCAAGAAGGCCACCGACAAGCTCAAGAAGCGCCTGGGCTTCTGAGCCCCGCGCCCCGAACCGCAGGGGTGGGTTCCGCCCCCCCGCATTGACGAGATCCGTCGGCCGGGGGAAGAGCGAATCGTCCCTGGGGGTGCGCGATGAGAGCTGTCTTGCTGGCGTTGGCCGCGGCTATCGTGTTCGGCTCGTGCGCCGACGACCATTCCGACGAGCCATCCGACGACCGCTCCTACGAGATCCCGCCCGCGTCCACCTGATCTTCGTACCGGGGGTCGTGAAGTTCGACGACGTGGCGGTGAAGGAGAGCGTAGTCCAGCGGGTCGACATCCGTAACGAAGGGGTGTCGACGGCCTTCCTTCGCCTGGAAACCCTCCCACGGGGTTTCGAGCTCGAGCCGGAGGAGTTCGCGTTGGGCCCCGGAGAGGCCGAAGATCTGGTGATCCGCTTCCGCCCGACCGAGGCCAGGGAGTACGACGGTCTAATCGAACTTCGTAGCCGGCTACTTTTCAGGATCCCGGTGAGGGGACGAGGGGTCAAACAACGTTCATACTCCATGTGACGTGGTTGCTCCCGCCTTTCGTCAAACCCCAGGCACTGCGAACACCGATTCGCATCAGCCAAGGTGTTCGAGGTGGGCGCTCATCGCCACAAGCGTATCGACGACGTTTTGGGCCGCGACTGGATTGAAAGCGGCCATACGAAGTTCAAGCAATCCATCGCTGCGAGTCGGCGACGGCGTTTACTCGAACTCGGCGATGCGGCGGGGTTTGTCGACTACAAGTCGCGCTTCGCGCACGCTGAACCTACGGGCCAATCAGAACGATACGCTCAAGGCCTCTCCATCCCGATCTGACCGGCAAGGCTCGCACCATTTGATCCCCGAGCATTCCGCCTCCTGGCCTACATCCCAAGGCTCTTCGCAGCAATTGTTCAATGTTTAACGTCCGACCTACTCAGAACGCACAGAAACAAACACATTCGCAACCTCAAGGCACGAACGATGACGTTAACACTTGCCCTGACTGGTATGTCGAGTTCACAGCGGGAGGTACCCTTAGGGCGAACCATCAGGAGGATCAAGACATGCTCAGACTCACCACACTTCTGAATTTCTTGATGATCTTGACGGCCGCAGACGCAGCATTGGCGCAGACGCCTGGCGTTCCCCTTGCCTCGGCGCCTCGTCTCTCCGGGGCCATGGGTCTCGAACCCCTGTTGCCTTTGATAACGGCCATCCCGTCGTTGCCTACACCGACTGGGCTACTCAGACGATCTGGGCGTGGGACCCAAGCTCAACCCCCGTGAATCTCAATTTCCAAGCAGCCGCCTGTGACGGAGGTCATGGAGGCCTTCTTTGCCTGATTCAGTCACCGCCGCCTTTCCCTCTCCCGCCTATTCCCGCTTTGAAGGTCGTTGAGTTCGGAGCTCCGGATCAGCAGATCAACACGAACGCCACTGGGGTTGCCCTGGACAAGTACGCGGCATGGCGCAACGTCGCTACTGGCACGATTGAAACCATGGAGTTTCCCTTTCCTGCCACAGTCACCGACTCCGGACTACAAGGTGAACGCCCGTCGGTGTTTGCGGAGTTCGTCGCGTACCAACACAATGCAGGCCGGGATCGGCGCCGTCGATTACGTCATTTTTCAGGGCGTGAATTGCGGAGCTGACGGCGACTCCGTACTCTACTTGTATGCCCCGCTGACCGGCAATATCTACAAGATCGACAATCTCCCACCGCCTGCTCCGACGGGGCCTGAGTACATCTGGTACGACGTCACGAGCGAGTGGGTGACATACACGGATAATCTCGGCCAGGTGATTCTGGTCGAGATCGATATCGGGTCGCTTTGAGGGCCACGAGACTCAAGAGTCGGGAGGCCAGAGGGTCTCCCGACCCTTCCTCGTCGCTTCTCCTATTAGCCCTCCGCTCCTTGTACCGCTCCCCTCCAGCAGGTAAAGTGTGAAAGGAGCAGAGGTCAAGAATATGCCTCACGTTAAAGCTCTCGTTCTATTGTGCCTGGTCTTGGTCGCTTGTTCCGATGGTCCCAAACCGCCAGTGAGTTCCGTCGATGAGCGAGTCACGTTTCAGCCCCAAGAGGTACGCTTCGGCGACGTGGTGGTGGGCGGGATCTGGGCCCGGCGGGTGGAGGTCCGCAACGAGGGGAAGGCCAGGATCTCCCTCCGCCTGGCGTCGCTACCGGTGGGCTTCGAGGTCGAGCCGGAGGAGCTGGGGCTCGAGACCGGTGAGACGGAGGAGTTCCTGGTCCGCTTTCGCCCGACCGAAGCCAGGGAGTACGAGGGTCGGATCGAGTTCCGCGCCAAGGATGTCCATGCCCTCCCCGTGCTCGGCCGAGGGGTCGATCGGGCCCTGCGCGTGGACCCCGAGACGGTCGAGTTCGGGGAGGTCGAGGTCGGGACCGAGGCCACGGCCACGCTGGAGCTCACCAACACCGCGGACGGAGAGCTGAACGTCCTGCTCACCCTCGGTGGAAGCGAGGACTTCTCGGTGGAGCGCGAGCGCCTGCGCCTCTCCGGCGGCCGCTCGGCGGTGGTGCCGGTGCGCTTCGCGCCCTCGGTCCGTGGGGCGTACGCGGCCTGGCTCGATCTCAGCCCGTGCTCCGGCTGCGCCCATGTGCGCGTGAACCTGTGGGGTAAGGGCGTCGTGGCGGCGGTCACCGCGGCACCCAAAGACCTCGACTTCGGCACGGTGCCGCCCGGCTTCGAGGGGCGGCGTCAGGTGGTGTTCACCAGCTCCGGGGAGCTTCCGGCGACGCTCGGGACACCCCGGCTCGTGCCTGGGGACGCCCCCTTTCGGATCCTGAACGAGAGCATCCCTTCCCGGCTCGAACCCGGGGAATCGGTGGAGGTGGACGTCGCCTTCGCTCCCGCGGATTCGGAGGAGTACGAAGCGAACCTGGAGATCGATACGGGGCGCGAAACGCTTCGGGTCCCGCTCGCGGGCAAAGGCGGCGGCCCCATCCTCCGAGCGGACCCTCTCGACCTCGGCCTCTGGCCCCTCGGCTTCGAAGTGGAAAACGAGGTCACGCTTCGCAACGAGGGCGAGACGACGACCTTCCGCATCCTCGACGTGCGGCTCGACGAGGTCGAGGGCCCCTTCTCCCTGGCTCCCCTCTCCCTTCCGATGGACGTGAGCGGGGCCGCCTGGAGCCTTCCCATCCGCTTCCAGGCCACCGAGGTGGGCCACCATCGTGCGACGGTGGCGATCACCACCAGCCTCGCCTTCCAGCCGAACCTCGAAATCCCCGTGGAGGCTCGCGTCCCCGCGCCGGATTGCGACCTGGAGATCGATCCGCCCTCGGTGCGGCTGGGGCTCGTCGATGGTGCGCTGGCCCACCCGCTCTCCTTCGAGCTCCGCCATCGCGGCGAGGGCGAGTGTTACGTCTGGGACGTCCGCTTCGAGGGCGAGGCCGACGCCTTCCGCATCGATCGGGGCGGGACCGTCGGCTTCCAGCGCCTCGCGCCGGGGGAGGTGCGGCGGGTCGAGGCGGAACTCCTGCCGCTCGGTCGACAGATCGACTCCCGGCTCGTCGAATCGCGGCTCCGGGTCCACCACTCCCGCCTCGGCCTGTGGAAAGACGCCGAGGTGAGCGCGGCGCCGTGGTTGCCCTTCCCCCTCCAGGTGGAGGGCCCGGAGTTTCCGACGACCCCGTTGGGCAAGGCGACGTTCGCCTTCCTCTCACTCGAAATCCCGGACACGAACACCTGGCCGACCTCCATCCTCCCGAGCACGCCGGAGCTGCGCGTCGCCGGTCCGGCCCTCTGGAGCGGCCAGCCGCGCACGGCGACCTACCCCATGCTCTTCGAGCCGACCGCTGTCGGCGCGCGAGACGCGACGCTCGAGATCTGGCTCCACGACTTTCCCGAGCCCCACTTTCTCGAGGTGCCGCTCGTGGCCACGCCCTCCTGCGCCGAGCCCTGCGACTGGCCCACCATCGAGTGCCGAGGGTGGGAAATCGTCGATCGGCCCTTCCCGCAGCCGCCCCAAGTGACCTCGTTCGCCCAGCCCTCCTCCGAAGCGCTGGAATGCCTCTGGCTGCTGCACGCCTCGCCGACGCCGGTCTACCTCACGCCCATCGACGGCTGCCATTCGGCGAGCGGAGGCGCGGAGGAGGGCGTCACCCTCGAGGTGATCGCCCGGGACGCGAGCGGCCGGGCCGCCACCTGCACCCAGACCTACGTCCCCGACTGAGCCCCATCCGGCTCAGCCCGCGGGCTCCGGCTCGCGCGGGGGGAGCGCGGCGTCCAGGGTGAGCGCGGTGTAGACGCTCATCGCCACGAGGAGGACCATCCCCGCCACCAGGGAGGCCGAGAGGGCCATGAAGATCGCGCCCAGGGGCGATGCGCCTCCCAGGCCGGCGAGGACGATCGCCGCGGTCCCGCCTCCGCCGATCGAGAGGGCGAGGTTGGTGCCGAAGAAGGTCAGCAGGTGCGCGGTCGGCCGCCGGGCGAGCTGACGGAGGCCGGCGAAGAGCGAGGTGACGAGGTCCTCCTTGCAGGCACCGATGCGGGCGATGGCGATCCAGGCGAGGACCCGCCAGAGGAGATCGCCGGCCAGGAGGAGGAAGACCACCGGGATGAGGAGCCCCACCGAGGCGGGACCCGCCACGAGCGCCATGAGGAAGGCGACGGCCGTCCCCACCGAGGCGAGCTGGAAGAGGAGCCAGGCCGCCACACGAAAGAGCCCGACGCCCAGCATCGGTCCGAAGAGCAACTCCACCCCCCGGGCGAAGACCGGCCCCCAGGCCGAGACCTTTGCACCACGCATCCGCGCGGCGAGGACCGGAATCGCTCCGGCCCAGAGGGCGAGCTCCACCACACCGGAGAGGAGCGCCGCCGACGACCCGAGGCCGAGCGCGATGCCGAGGGTGAGGCCGTCTCCCAGGAGCGCATGGACGACGAGGAGGACCGCCACGCCCCAGCCGGCGCGCGAGACGAGGATCGCGCCGGCCAGCGCGAGGGCGAAGGAGGGAGCGCGGAAGGCGGCCCGGACCGCCCGGCCCAGGAGCCGAGGAAAGGGCGTACTCGGGGCCCGCACGAGGCGGCCGACGACGGGCCCCCCACCGGGCCGGATCAGCTTGCCCGTGACGTGCCTCCCCTCCGGTCGCTCGTCCACGCTCACTCCCTCTGGCCGTAGGCCTCGATCTCGTCGCGGTTGGAGATCGAGTATCGCACGAGCGCGCGCAGGATCCGATTTCGCTTCACGTTTCCGAGGATGGTCTTCAGATCGTCGTAAACGGTCGGATCGTTGATCAGCGCGCCGAGGGAGCCCTCCCCCTGCTCCACGCGAGAGATGATCGCGCGCAGGTCGCGGGCGGCGGCGGTCAGCTCCCGGCCCAACGAGGCGGTGTCCTCGGAGCCGTAGAAGAGGCCGTGCAGGAGGCTGTCCTCCTCGGTGCGCACGGCCTCGGCCAGGGCGCCGAGCTCGCGGGCGAGCTTGCCGAGGTCATGGACGACCTGCTCCCCCTCCTTGGAGGCGAAGAGCGCGCCCACCAGGCCCTCGCCCCGATCCACGCGCGCGAGGAGGGAATCCACCCGCGCCATGGAGGAGTCGAGGCGCCGCGCGAGCATCGCGGTGGAGTCGAGGATCTCGCGGGTCTTCCGACCCCCCGCGGGATCGAAGATCAGGGCGTGCAGCACGCCGTCGCGGTCGCGGATCCCTTCGAGGATGTCCTTGAGCGCCGTGGAGAGGCCCGCCACGCTCTGCTGGAGCTCCGGCGAGTTGAAGGTGGCCACCACCTCCCGCAGATCCTCGGTGATGGCCAGGGTGTTGTCGATCACCGCGGCGCCCTTCTGGATCAGCGCGGTGTAGTCCGAGCCGGTCGAGGCGGGAATCTCGCCACCCGGCGGGATCACGGGCCGGTCCGGCGTGCCGAGCGAGAGGTCGATGACCTTGTCGCCCAGGACGCCCAGGGAGCCCACCGAAGCCGTGCTGTTCTCGCGGATCCGGTCCGCGTACTTGGCCAGCACGTTCATCTCCACGCGAACCCGCGGGTCGGAGGGATCGTCGAAGAAGCGGATCGAGGTCACCGTGCCGACCTGCACCCCGGCCAGCCGAACCGGCGACCCGGGCTTGAGGCCGTCGATCGACTGGAAGGAGGCCGAGTACCGGTTCTGCCGGCTGAAGATCCCCTGCTCGCCGCTGAGGATGAAGACGAAGGCCATCAGCAGGGCCAGGCCGAGGGAGACGAAGAATCCAACGCGGACGAGGAGCCGCCGCTCGCGCTCCATCATGACGTTTCTGCTCCCACCATCCCATCGACGAATCTGCGCACCTCGGGGATGGTCGAATCGCGCATCTCCTGGGGGGTCCCCACCGCCAGGATCCGACGCTGGTAGAGCATCGCCATGCGGTGGGAGACCTGAAACGCGGACTGCATGTCGTGGGTGACCACGATCGAGGTCACCTCGAGTTCCTCGTTGAGCTTGATGATCAGCTCGTTGATGCGTCGCGTGTTGATGGGATCGAGGCCCGTGGTCGGCTCGTCGTAGAGGACGACCGCCGGATCGATCGCGATGGCGCGCGCCAGGCCCACGCGCTTCTTCATGCCGCCGGAGAGATCGGCCGGCCGCATGTGCTCGATCCCCGGGAGGCCGACCATCTCCAGCTTGTGCGCCACCCGGTCGGCGATCTCCCCCGCGCCCAGGTGGGGGAAGTGCTCGCGGATCGGGTAGGCGATGTTCTCCGCCACGTTCAACGAGTCGAAGAGCGCCGCCGACTGGAAGAGCATGGCGATCTTCCGGCGGATGGGGAGGAATTCCTGCTCGGTCTTTCCGACGAGCTCCTCGCCGTCGAAGCGGATCGAACCCTCGTCCGGCGCGAGCAGGCCGATCAGGCATTTGAGCAGGACGCTCTTCCCGGTGCCCGAGCCGCCGATCACCGTCATCGTCTCCCCGCGCCGGATCGAGAGGTCGAGCCCCTCGTAGACCACGTTGCTTCCGAAGGCCTTCCAGAGGTTCTCGAAGCGGATCAGCTCCTCGCCCGGTCGTGCCCGGAGATCGTGTCGGGACAGGGGTTCGAGGATGCGTTGGCTCGGTCTCGGATTCACAGCGTCAGGAGGAGTTGGGTGAGGATGAGGTCCGCGATCAGCACGCCCACGGCGGAGATGGCCACCGTCTCCGTGGTGGCCCGGCCCACGCCCTCGGTGCCGCCGGTCGTCGTGAAGCCCTTGTAACAGCCGACGATGGCGATCAGCAGTCCGAAGACCAGGGACTTGAAGATCCCCGAGGTGAAATCGTTGAGCTGCGCCGCCTCGAAGGCGTGGCGGAAGAACTCCCCGAAGGAGATCGCGTAGACCAGCTTCGCCACCGCCGCGCCCGAGAGGAGCGCCACCGCGTTGGCGAAGACGGTGATCACCGGGATGCAGATCATGGCGGCGATCACCCGGGGAAAGACGAGCTTCTTGACCGGGTCGGCCCCCAGGGCGCGGATGGCGTCGATCTGCTCGGTCACCTGCATGGAGCCGAGCTCGGCGGCGATGCCCGACCCCACGCGGCCGCCCACGGTG
>Ga0180216_1002790_pt1 | contig 14246 bp, 8 predicted proteins | sample eDN3rd37CBELigMG_FD_128879 | JGI IMG/M metagenome (GOLD analysis project Ga0180216, IMG submission 128879) | Enriched Miracle-Growth compost microbial communities from Emeryville, California, USA - eDNA 3rd pass 37_C BE-Lig MG (version 2)... ... | reverse complement strand
CACATGTTGGAACGCGACGGGCCGGTCCTGGAATTGGTCTTCTCGGCGCCCGAAGTCTCGCGTGGAGAGCCCCGGGCGCGAAGCGCCGAGGGCTCCGCTCCATCCCCCTCGCCATCGTGTCCTCGACCGCCCGACGACCCGGCGCGGGTGGCCATAACGTGACGGATGATCTCGCCGGGATCGACGGGCTTGACCAGATGAGCGTCGAAGCCCGCCTCGCGCGACATGCGCACGTCCTCGGGTTGACCATACGCCGTCTGGGCCAGAAGCAGCGGCGGGTCCTGAAGCGCCCCCCGAATGATGCGGACCACTTCATACCCCGACATGCCGGGAAGGCCGATATCAATGAACACCACGTCGTAGTGCTTCTGAAGGGCCAACCTCAGACCCTCCAGGCCATCGTGGGCCACATCGACGCGACAGTCGTAAAACTGAAGCAGGCTCGCCAGAGAAAGCGCCAGATCCACGTTGTCGTCGATCACAAGAACGCCGCGGGTTGTTCGACGCTCTTTCTCGCTCGCCGTGTTCATCGTCCCGCCCCCGAAAAGTGTCGCGCGATCAACGCGCCACGTCTTGATTGCATACAGGCATTATAGGATTCACATGGGCCCCGAAAATGGCTCGGGCGAATTTTTTGGATTTTGTGAACGCACAGGGTGGGACGAATCCGCGATGCGAGCCTAAATCGAGTCGACGCGTGAACCGTGGGCCGCGTTGCGGCCGCCGGCGGATCGCCTCGCCACGCCCAAATCGCTACCGCAAACCGCGGGCCAAACCTCCGGGCGTGGCCGACGCGGTGAGCCGCGCAAACGTTGCGTCCCGAAAATTCATCGGCTGCCGGAGTCGCCCCAGTCCGAGGATTTTGGGGCGATCGAGGGCGTCGGCTCCCTCTTGGATCGCGCCGAACGTCTCGACGGGCGGAAATCGCGAACCGTCCGGTCCTTATGGTGGCGTCGGCCGGTTCGTCGGTTTAGGATGGCTGGCCGTTTGGGGATGGAGACGTTTCTTCCAGAGCTCGGAGCGGCGAGGATGAACGATGAGGCGCGCGACCTGTATTCGACGCCGGCCGACGCGGTGGAGGAGCCGCCGCGGACGTTGATCACGGCGCTGGGGCGGATCGGGCCGGGGCTGATCCTGGCCGCGGCGATCGTCGGCACCGGCGAGTTGATCAACACGACGAGCCTGGGCGCCCGGGCCGGCTTCACGCTGCTCTGGCTGATCCTCTTAAGCTGCGTCATCAAGGTGTTCGTCCAGGTGGAGCTGGGCCGGTACGCGATCGTCCACGGCAAGACGACGCTGGCGGCCTTCGACTCGCTGCCCGGTCCTCGGCTGGGGGCGTCGTGGATCTGCTGGCTCTGGCTGATCATGATGCTCGTCACCCAGGCTCAGATCGCGGCGATGGAGGGCGCGGTCGGTCAGGCGGCGCACATGGCCTTCCCGGCGGCGTCGGACGCGCTGGCCAACGCGGCGGGGGCGATCGTCCCGGCCTGGGGCGTTTTCCTCCACAATCGCCAGGAGCACGTCTGGGCGGCGGCCACCACGGCGGCGGCCATCCTGCTTTTGCTCTCGGGCGGGTATCGCCGGCTGGAGCGGATCACGACGATTCTGGTCGCCGCGGTGACGCTGTTCACCGTCGTCAGCGTGGTGATCCTCCAGTGGACCGAGTTCCGGATCACGTTGCCCAACATTCGCGAGGGCTTCACCCTGGCGCTGCCGGCCGCGGCGGTCGGGTTGGCCTTCTCGGCCTTTGGGATCACCGGCGTGGGGGCGGCGGAGCTGGTGGCCTACCCGTACTGGTGCATTGAGAAGGGGTACGCGCGGTTCGTCGGCGCCAGACCCGACCCGGCCCTGGCCGATGGCGGCTGGGTGGGCCGGGCGCGCGGCTGGATCCGGGTGATGCAGCTCGACGCCTGGGTGAGCATGGCCGTCTTCACGGTCGCCACGGCGGCGTTTTACCTGCTGGGCGCGGCGGTTCTGCATCCCCAGGGGCTCGACCCGAAGGGGGCGGAGATGATCCCGACCCTGTCGCGGATGTACCTCCAGCCGCTGGAGGGGACGCCGCTGGGGTGGCTTCGGGGCCTGACCCGCGTCGGGTTCTTGCTGGGCGCCTGGGCGGTCCTGTTCAAGACGCTTTACGTCGCCACCGCCGCCAACGCGCGCTTGACGGTCGACTTCCTCAACCTAACCGGCGTCCGGCGGGCCGAGGGCGAGGCCGCCCGCGAGCGGGGGATCCGGTTCTTCTCCGTGCTTTACCCCCTCCTGGCGCTGGGGCTCTATTACGCCTTCCGCGAGCCCCAGGGGCTCATCAAGGCCGGTGGAATCGCGCAGGCGGTGATGCTCCCCTTGATCGCCGGCGCGACGATCTTCCTCCGGGTTCGCGACAACGACCCCCGCGTCGGCCCATCCAAACTCAGCGACCTGTTCACCTGGCTCGCCTTCCTCGGCATCACGACCGTCGCCTCGTACAGCATCTTCGACCTGATTCGAAGCCTGTTGGCGGGATGAGCCGGAGAGAGCCCCTCGCCGATCATCCCTCTCCCGCGAGGAGATGGGGATGATTGGCCATGCAGACTCGACGCAACCACCCCAATTTCGCGCTGCGGGATCGACGACGGGCGGTTAGGCTGGTGGAGCCGGTTGCGCGGCTTCGTGACGGAGAGCGGGCGCGCGGCCGGGTCGAGGCACCGGGGGATTCTGGATACCGTGTTTGACTTTCTGCTGCGGTTCCGCCACGTCTTTGGCGCGGCGGTGGTGGCGCTTTTGGTGGGACTGGCCCTGTTTGGCGAGCGGGTCGGCTACGAGCAATCGATCGGGTCGTTCTTCGCCGAAGACGATCCCGTGATGGGTGTTTATCAGAAGGCGGCGGAGACCTTCGGCGACGACAACTTCGTCTTCCTGGTCTACGACGATCCAAACGTGCTCACGCCGGCCGGCATGGATCGGGCGGGCGAGCTGGCCGCGGCGGTCGCGCCCGAGAAGATTCCGGGGGTGCTGCGGGTCGAGTCGCTCGACGCGATGCCCCTGGTCTGGGCGCTCGACGACGCCCTTCTGGCCGTGGACAAACTTCCCGCGATCGCCCGCAACGCGGCCCTGAACGCGGCGCGGCGGGCGGTGGCCAACCTCGACCTGAAGACCAACGCCATGACCGTCGGCGGCGCCGCGCGCGCGACCAACGCCGAGGGGCTCGAAACGCTCAAGAAGCGGCTCGCCGGCAACGCCTTGTTTCAGGGGACGCTGATCGACGCGACGGCCACCACCACGGCCGTCGTCGCCCGGCTTCGGAAAACGGATGACCACAACGTCATAGAAACAATCGCCCAGTTGCGCGAGGAGGCCGACTCGTTCGCCGAGCGCCACAACCTCCCCCGGCCCGCGGTGGTGGGGCCGCCGGTCCTGCTGGCCGACGGCTTCGCCTCGATCGAGCTCGACGGCCGACGGCTCGCGGCCGTGGGGATGATCCTGATCGCGTTGGTGACGCTGACGGCGGTGCGCAGCGTCTGGTGGGCGATCGTGCCGCTGATCTCGGGCTGGGTGGTCTGGCTGGCGACCGAGTCGCTTTTGCACGCCTTCAACATCCGGCTGTCGCTCTCGGGCGGTCCCCTGGTGGCGCAGATCATCGTCTTGACGATGCCCGCGGCGAGCCACCTGGCGATCCACTTCCGCGACAACCGCCGCCGCGAGCCCGACCGCCGCGCCGCAGGGCGGACGACGCTCCGAACCGTCTTCACGCCGATCGTCTGGACGGCGATCACCGGCGCGATCGGCTACGCGGCCCTCATCACCAGCGACGTGCTGCCGATCCAGCAGTTCGGGGCGATCCTGGGCGTCTGCACGCTGACCGCCGCGCTTCTGGTGATGGTCCTCTCGCCGATCGCCATGCTCCCCCCCTTCCCGCTGGAAATCCCGGTTCGATTCGGGTCGAAGTCGCGGGTCGCCGACTGGATGAACCGGCTCACCTTCCAGTCGCACCGTCATCCGGTGGCCGTCGTGGCGATCGTCGTCGTGGTGACGGTCCCCCTCTCCCTGGGGATCTTTCGACTCTCGTACGAGACCAACTATATCAACCTGTTTCGCCCCGAGACGCGGGTCGTCAAGGACTATCAGACGGTCGAGACGAAGCTCGGCGGCATCGGCCTGGTTCAACTCGTCGTCCCCGTGGGCCCGGAGCTGGACCCCGAGGCTCTGGAGAAGCTCCGCCGGGTGGAGAAAACCATCACGGGCTTGCCGCTCGAAGACTCCCGGGCGATCGCGCAGGTGATCTCGCCGGCGACGGTCCTCGACCCCGACGGGCGCATCGCCGCGCTTGAGCCGGAGGCCCAGGCGCGGGTGCTGGCCGGGAAGCTCGACCTGATCGGCGCTTCGCCCCAGGCGCCTCTGATGCGAAGTTTTTGGAACGAAGAGGCGGGCGAGGCCCGCATCCTGGTCCGGCTTCTGGAGCGGCAGCCGGCGGCGACGAAGGCCTGGATCTTCCAGCAGTCCGAGTCCGCCGCGCGGGCGGCGTTCGGGCCCGACGCCTATCTAACCGGGCTCTCGTACCTGATGACCCGGACGACCGAGGGGGTGATTTCCACCCAGTGGGGCACCTTCGCCTGGACGGCCATCAGCCTCCTGGTGATGCTGACCCTGGCGTATCGGAGCCTCTCGCTGGCGGTTCTGGCGATCTTGCCGACCTTGCTTTCGGTGGTTTTGGTGCTGGGCTTGATGGGCTGGCTCTCGATCAAGCTCGACATCGCCACGGCCCTCGTGGCGAGCGTGGCGCTTGGGCTGTCGGTCGACGACACGTTCCACTGCCTGATCCAGTTCCGCAACCAGCGGAAAACCCGCGGCTTCCGGCAAAGCCTCTTCGACAGCTATTCGGTCTCCGGCCCCGGCGTCGTGCTCTCGAGCCTGGCGGTGGCGATCGGCTTTCTGGCGCTTCGGTCCAGCGAGTTCGAGCCGTTCGTCAACTTCGGCACGATGGTGGCGACCGCCACCGCGGGGAGCACCCTGGGCAACCTCGTCCTCCTGCCCGCCTGCCTGACCCTGGCCGAACGCCGGCGAAACGCCGAGTCCCCAGCGGCCAAGCAACCCCTGGCGGACGTCGCCTAGATGGGGCACATTGGAGCGCGTGCGGCCGACCCAACGCCGCCGGTCCCGGCCTCGCGGAGGCCGGCGACCACAAGACTCCGCCGCGGAAGGAACCCCCAGCATGATTCGATCATCCACCGGTCTTCAAATCATCGCGCTCGCGCTTCTTCCAATGATCGCCCCCGCGTCCGCCCGGGACAACGACGCCCCGGCGCGGGCCGACGTGGTGCTGAAGGGGGGCGATCTGATCGACGGCTCGGGCGCGGAGCGGCGGCGGGCCGACGTCGCGATCCGGGGCGATCGGATCATCGCCGTCGGCGATCTGGACGATTTGCCCAGGGACCGGACGATCGACGTTTCCTCCCTGGTCGTCGCTCCCGGATTCATTGATCTGCACACGCATTCCGATTCCGGGATCGTCGCCGACCGGACCCGGCTGAACCTGAACTATCTGACCCAGGGCGTCACGACGATCGTCACCGGCAACTGCGGCTCGGGGCCGATCGACGTTCGGGGATACCTGGGCAAGATCGACGCCCGGGGCGCTGGGACCAACGTCATTCATTTGGTCCCCCACGGCGCGGTTCGGCGGACGGTCATGGGCAACGCCGACCGCGAACCAACGCCCGACGAGTTGGACCGGATGCGAAACCTGACCCGAACCGGCATGGAGGGGGGCGCCTGGGGGATGTCGACGGGCCTGATCTACGTCCCCAGCCGCTATGGGCGGACTCCCGAGTTGATCGAACTGGCGAAGGTCGTCAACGAGTTTGGCGGGATCTACGCCAGCCACATGCGGGGCGAGGGAGACACCCTCCTGAAATCCATCGACGAGGCGATCGCGATCGGCGAGGGCTCCGGCGCTCCGGTCCACATCTCCCACCTGAAGGCCAGTGGGCGACGGAACTGGGGCAAGTCGGCCGAGGCTTTGGAGAAGATCGCCTCGGCGCGCGCGGAGGGGCGGATCGTCACCGCCGATCAATATCCGTACATAGCCTCAAGCACCTCGCTCGGCGCGATGGTCATCCCCGCCTGGGCCCTCAACGACGGCAAGGAGGGGTTCGCCAGAATCGCCGACGATCCCAGGCAGGGCCGAAGGCTCCGCGAGGCCATCGAGCGGAACCTCGAAGGGCGCAACGGCGGCGAGTCGATCCGGATCGTCGCCTATTCCGACCGCCCCGGCCGGGTTGGCAAGGACCTGGCGGCGATCGCCGAGGAGGAGGGAACCACCGCGCTTGAAGTCGTCCTCGACATCCAGCGCCACGGCGGGGCGCCGGCGATCAGCTTCGGCATGAGCGAAGACGACGTCCGGGCCATCATGAAGGCCGATTTCGTCGCCACGGCCTCCGACGGCTCGGCCCGCTCGATCAGCGACAAGTCCCAGCCCCACCCCCGCTCCTTCGGCACCTTCCCCCGCAAGATCCGTTACGCCGAAGATGAGGATGTGATCACGTTGGAACAGGCCGTGCGGTCGTGCTCGGGGCTCCCCGCCTCGATTCTGGGTCTGCCCGACCGGGGCGTCATCCGGCCCGGCGCGTTCGCCGACATCGTCGTCTTCGACCCCCAGACGTTCCGGGACCTGGCGACCTTCGAGGACCCCATGATCTACGCCGAGGGAGCCCGTTATGTGTTCGTCAACGGCGCGCCGATGATCGCCGACGGCGAGCTTCCCGATCAGCCGGGGGCCCGGAAGCGGCTTCCCGGCCGGGCGCTTCGGCTCAAGAAGGACGGGCCGGCCGATTTGATCGTCCTCTCCGGCCGAATCTGGACGGGCGATCCGGACAACCCCCGGGCCGAGGGCCTCGCCGCCCGCGACGGTGCCATCGTGGCCGTCGGCTCCCGCGACGAGGTCTTGCGCTGGAGGGGACCCAAGACGCAGGTCATCGACGAGCCGAAGGCGCTCGCGACTCCCGGACTGGTCGACGCCCACGCCCACATCGAATCGCTGGGCGCCGAGTTGGAGGGGCTGGACCTGCGCGGGGTCAATTCGCCCGAGGAGGTCGCCCGGCTGGCCAGGGAGCGCGCCGCCTCCCTCCCGGCCGACGCCTGGATCACCGGCCGCAACTGGGACCAGAGCCTTTGGCCCGGAGGCGCGTTCCCCGACGCCCGGACGCTCGACGAAGCCGCGGCCGACCGCCCCGTCTGGCTCCGTCGGGTCGACGGCCACGCGGCCTGGGCCAATTCCGAGGCGATGCGCCGGGCCGGGATCGACAAGGAGACGCCATCCCCGGCCGACGGCCAGATCCACCGCGACGCCGAGGGCCGCCCGACCGGCGTCTTCATCGACGGCGCCATGAGCCTGATCGACCGCGTGGTCCCCTCGCCGACGAAGGCGGACGTCGCCCGGCGCGTCCTGGCCGCTCAGGAGCAAATCCTCTCGCTGGGGATGACCGGGGTCCACGACGCGGGCCTCTCGCCCCTGAACGTCGAGGTCTTCCGCGAGCTTGACCGCGCGGGCAAGCTGACGATGCGCGTTTATGGGATGCTCCTTCCCCCGGCCGGCCGCGAGGTCGAGACGGTGAGCCGCCCACCGGTCGAGACGGTCGAAGGGGGCCGGTTTCAGCTTCGGGCGATCAAGCTGCTGATCGACGGCGCGCTCGGGTCGCGCGGCGCGTTGCTTTTCGAGCCGTACAGCGACGATCCAGGCAACTCGGGGCTCCTCCTAATCGACTCCAAGGCGCTTGAGGAGACGACCAAAGCCGCCCTCAAAAACGGCTGGCAGGTCGCCGTCCACGCCATCGGCGACAAGGGGAACGCGCTGGTCCTCGACGCCTTCGCCGCCGCGCTTGAGGCCGCGCCCGAGGCGCGCGACCCTCGGCTTCGGATCGAGCACGCCCAGGTTGTCCGCAAAGCCGACATCCAACGATTCGTTGATCTGGGAATCATCGCCTCGATGCAGCCGGCGCACTCCAGCAGCGACATGCGGTGGGCCGACGCCCGGCTCGGCCCTGATCGGGCCGAGGGGGCCTACGCCTGGCGATGGTTTCTCGACGCCGGGGTTCCCCTGGCCTTCGGCAGCGATTTCCCCGTCGAGATCGCGAATCCGCTCTGGGGCGTTTACGCGGCCCTCACCCGTCAAGACGCCGACGGCGAACCCGAGGGGGGCTGGCGTCCCGACCAACGGCTCTCGCTCGACGAGACCCTTCGCGCCTTCACCGCCGGCCCGGCCTTCGCCGGGTTCGCCGAGGATCGGCTCGGCGTCCTCAAGCCCGGCATGCGCGCTGATCTGACCATATTCGACCACGACCTGTTCGACGAGCCCCCCGCGCGCGTCCTCTCGGCCAAGGTCCGCAAAACGATTATCGACGGCGCGGTCGTCTTCGACGCCGACGCGCCATAGTGGTTTGTCTCGCCCTCCGCTTCAATCGTCCTCGAGATGAAACCCCTCGGCCGTCGCCGGGGGTGGCTTCACCTCGTCGCGGGTGTTGGGGCGTTGGCCCCAGCGGCCGGCGAGGTAGCCGCAGATGACCAACTGCATCTGGTGGTAGATCATGATCGGCAAGAGGATCAGGCCCAGGTCGGGGCTGTTGCCGAACATGATCTGAGCCATCGGCACGCCCGAGGCCAGGGTCTTCTTCGACCCGCAAAAGACCGCCGCGATCCGGTCGGCGAACGTGAAGCCGAGCAGGTCGCACACCGCGCCAACCAGCGTCATCACCACGAAGAACAGGCCGATCGACACGATGAAGACCCAGAAGGCGTCCATGCCGTGGCCCTTCCAGACGTTCATGACCATCGAGTCGCAAAACGACGTGTAAACCAGCATCAGGATCGTCAGCTTGTCGACGGTGTTGATGCTCGCCTCGTTCCGCTCGGCCCAGCCGGCGAGCCAGCGCCGCGAGACCTGGCCGACGACCAGGGGCAGAACCAGCCAGATGATCAAATCGAGCACCACCGTGGCGAGCGACTGCCCCCCGCCGGTGGCCGCGCCTCGATACCACTCGACCCAAAGCGGCGTCAGCGCCACGCCGATCACGCTGGAGAGCGTCGCGTTGAACACGGCCGCCGGCACGTTGCCCCGCGCCGCGGCGGTCAGGGCGATCGACGACGAGACCGTCGACGGCAAGGCGCAGAGGTAAAAAACCCCCATCCGCAAGTCGGCCGCGATCCAGCCGCCGGGGATCGACAGGAGCCCCAGACCCAAAAGTGGGAACAACAAGAACGTGCAGAGCTGAACAACAACGTGCAGCCGCCACTGAAACGCCCCCGCGCGTAGGGACGCGAACGACAGCGCCACGCCGTGCAGGAAGAAGATCAGCGCCACCCCCGCCTTGGTCAGCAGCTCCGGGTAAAGCCACCCCCCATGCGCGCCCGGTTCGGGAAAAAGGTACGCCAGACCGACCGCCGCCGCCATTCCGGGCAGGAACCAATCGAGCTTCTTCTTCGTGGTCGCTTCCATTGCGCTCCGTTCGGGAATCGTTTCTTCGGGTCGATATCCCGGATGGGTCGGGGATTGGCGAACCGATGGCGGTCGCCGGAGGGCGGGCGCGAGGTCCCGCCCCACCAACAACCGCCGGATCTCGCGCGGCCATCTTCCCACGCGTGGCTCAGGCCAACTTCTCGGCCTGGACCGGAGGGGGCTTGAGGATCCGGAAGTAGAGCCCGCCGCCCAGGATGCCGCCCAGGATCGGGGCGAGGATGTAGACGGTTAGGAACGCCGTCGGGCGGGGGCCCGGAAGGGCGATCGATCCCCAGCCGGCGAAGTAGGCGAAGAGTCTCGGGCCGAAGTCGCGCGCGGGGTTTAGACAGGCCTGGGTCAAGGGGGCGAAGACCGAGACCAGGACGGCGACGGCCAGGCCGATGAACGTTGGAGCCATCCCGGCGGTGGGCGCGGCGGCGTTGCGGGTGTCGGTCACGGCGAAGATCACCAGGGCCAAAAGCATCGTGCCGATGACCTCGGCCATGAAGGCGGTCGGCTCGGTGACGCGCTCGTTGAACCGCGCATGCTCCTCGGCCGAATAGGGCCCCTCGGCGGTCGAGAGGGGACCGGGGTTGGGAAAGTATTCGCCGTAGCACGTGGCCGTCAGCTCGCTGCCCGGCCCGCCTCGAACGATCCCTTTTTCCGCCTCGCGGTCCTTCAGATAGGGGTTGAACAACATGAACAGCGTGGCGGCGGCCACGAACGCCCCAACCACCTGCGAAAAAATGTACGGGACGACCTCCCGGCGCGGGAAGAGTCCCCAGACCCACGACGCGACCGTCACCGCCGGGTTGATGTGGGCGCCGCTGATCGCCCCCACCGCGTACACGGCCAGCGTCACCGCTCCGCCCCAGATCACGGCCGCCTGCCAAAGCCCGCTCTGCGCGCCGTTGAGGACCGCGGTGTGCACCACGCCGCAGCCCAGGAAGACCAGAATGAAGGTCCCCACGAACTCGGCCACGCATTTCTTCGCCAGCGAGGGAGGTTGAGCGCTCACGATGATTCCTTCGGTTGGTTGCGAGGGGTCCAGAGGGGCGGAAAAACGCTCATTCTCGCGAAGCCCGATCCGCGCCGCAAGCGTGGAACGGCCGCGAACCCGCCGAAACCCGCCGGCCCCTCCAATCCACGCGAAATCATGAGCCCGGCGAAGGTTAACAAGAATTCATCGTCATTTAACCGAGGTTTTACCCGCGTCCCTTACCCTTATTCTTGGGTGTACTTGACCTCGATCTCTTGGCCCGCGTCGTCCACGAAATAGAGGTGGTTGCGGACCGTGTCGTGGATGTTGGTACCGGGGGGAAACGAGAGGTGGAAGACATCGTCGGCAACGCGGTCGTTGCCCATCAACTCCTTGACCCGAAGCGACGAGCTCCAGCCGGGCAAATTCCAGCGATCTTTGGGCGCGTCGGGACGGGTGTAATTTACGATGTCCACGGCCTTGGGGAGCCAAAGGGAATCGCTCGCCTTCTCAAAATCTCGGAAGGAAATTCGCATGTAGAGCGGCCACTCACCCATTGGCTTATCCCTCATACGATAATGCATCTCGCGCCGCCTCATCGCGAACCCGATGCTTGGGTCGATCCAGATGGACTGCCTTTGCAGCGACTGCAACACATGGCACTCGGCCCCGTCGACGATTTCCAAGGTCGGCGAGACCGTCCAAGTTTGATCCGCGGCGTCCAGCGCGTCGGGCATGAAGTAATCCGCCTTCACGACTCTCGTCCGCTCACGGTCGCTCAATGGGATTGCCAGACTTTGGATGTACGCATCCATGTCCAGGTAGCCACCATTACCCGATGGACCCTGGATAAAAGCCATTGGGACGCCGGGTTTCGTGACCACGGGGATAAGGCTCCGCACGGATTCCCCGTCAAAAGCGATGATCTCGGCGCCGCCGGCGGTGGCTCCGCCGTCCTTGGGGCTCCGGCTCATCGAGGCAAGTCGCTTCTCCCCCTTGTAGGCGAATTCGAGATCCACCTCACGAATCGCGCTCGTGGTCACATTGATGTCGCGAACCGACTGATGGTAAACGACGCGCAGGGCGCGAAGGTCTTTGTATCGCTTGCGGATTCCCTCCTTCAGCTCGTCGAGGGAGAGGACCGCGGGCTTGTCGGTGTCGATGGGCCGGGGGAGCTCTCCCGAGGGCCCCACCCCCCGCGCGGGCAGCCGCGCCGGCAAGCCGATAATCAACCCCAGGGCGCACGCGACGGCGAGAGGATGGCGCATGGTGAAAGCTCGCGCAAGAGGTTTCTGATTGAGGCGGGGGGCGGCGAAGGATGGGAGGAAAAGACCCCTCACAACGATAATTTCCGTTCAACGTCCGTTATAATCAAGAACGAAGCGCGCCGGCGCTTCGATTCAATCCGTGAACGGGGGACCGCGATGGGGATTCACATCCTGACGGTCGAGGACGATGAACTGATCGCCGCGTCGCTGGTGCAGGGGCTCCGCGAGGAGGGCTTCACCGTCGAGCACGCCGCCGACGGCGAGACCGGCTGGCGCGCCTTGCAATCCGGGGATTGGGATCTGGTGATCCTCGACTGGTGGCTCCCGGCGCAGGATGGCTTGTCGATTCTCAGGCGGTTCCGCGAGCGCGACCACGAGACGCCCATCCTGTTTTTGACGGCCCGCGACGCGGTCTCGGATCGGGTGCGCGGGCTCAACGTCGGCGCGGATGATTACCTGTGCAAACCCTTCTCCTTTGATGAGCTTCTGGCCCGGGTCCACGCCCTGCTCCGCCGTAGCGAGGGGCGATCCGGGACGGTGCTGAACTTCGAGGACGTGGAGGTCGACCTGGCCACGCAAAAGGTGTCGCGCGGCGGCGAGCCGATCGACCTGAAGGCCCGGGAATACGCCCTGCTCGTCTTCTTCATGCGGCACCTCGGCGAGGTGCTGTCGCGAACCAAGATTTACGAGCATGTTTGGGACGAGCGCTATGATGGGCTCTCCAACACGCTGGAGGTGCACGTCTTCGAGCTGAGGCGCAAGCTTGAGGCCCACGGCGAGCGCTTGATCCACACGCTTCGGGGCCGCGGCTATCTCTTCGGTCGACCTCCCGGCGAATCGGCGTAGGAGAAACCATGAGCCTCGCGACCCGTCTCTCGCTGTTTTTCCTCGCGGCGCTGGCTGCGGTGCTTTTGGGCTTCTCATTCACAATTTATTATCTCGGTTGGTCTTATCTGCACTCGCGGCTTGACGAGCGGCTGGAGCAGGCCCTCGCCACGCTGACCGCCGCGGTGGAGGTCGATGATGACGAGTTGGAATGGAAGCCCAAGGACCGCCTTCTGACCCTGGGCGTCGACTCGGGCGTCGAGCAGGTCCGATGGTCGGTTCAGGACGACGAGGGGCGCATCATCGACCACTCGCCCAATTCTCCGGGCGACGACGCGCCGTTTCGGGTCGAGCCGGGGCTCTTCCCGACGGTCCCGCACGACCAGACGGCGACGGCCGAGGTCCCCGGCTGGCGGCTCGCCCGCCGGCACATGCGGCTGGCGGACCTTTTAAAGTCGGGCAAGTGGGGTCACAAGAGGCTCCCCACCGACCCCGACGACGACGATCATTTGGAGCTGGTCTTCACCGTCGCGCTGTCGCCCGAGCCGGTCCACGCGAGCCTTGGCCGGTTGGCGCTGGCGCTTACCGCGGTTTCGCTGGCGCTGCTGTTGCTCGGCGCGATTTTGGGACGGCGGCTTTGCCGACGGGCCCTGGCGCCGATCTCCTCGCTGGCGAAATCGGCCCGTCGGAAAGCGGCGACCGACGATCAAGGAGGGTTGCCGACTCCCCGCACCGGCGATGAATTGGAGGACCTTGGCCGGGCCTTCAACGCGCTTTTGGATCGCCGGCGCGAGGCGCTGGAGCGTCAGCAGCGGTTCGCCGGCGACGCCTCGCACCAGTTGCGGACGCCGCTGGCGGGGCTCCTGAGCCTGGTGGAGGTGACGCGCCGGCGCCCCCGGTCGGCCCCGGAATACGAGCGGGCCCTCGACCAGGTTCACCGCGAGGGAAGGCGGTTGAACCAGATCATCGAATCGCTCTTGTTCCTGGTCCGCGCCGAGGCCGAGGCCGCGCCGCTGGAGCGGGAGCCGATCGACCTGGCCGTCTGGGCGCCCGGGATACTTGGGCGATGGTCAAGGCACCCCAGGGCCGACGACCTGCGTTACGATGGCGCCGATCAAGGCGTCTGGACCACCGCGCATCCGCCGCTTTTGGCCCAGGCGCTTGAGAACTTGGTGGACAACGCCCTGAAGTACAGCGAGCCCGGCACCCCCGTCATCGTGAGCGTCGAAAGCGAATCGGCCGCGTCGACCGTGACCGTCGCCGATCGGGGACGGGGCATGAGCGCCGAGGAGATCTCCTCAATCTTCGAGCCCTTCTACCGCTCGCCCCAAGCGCGGTTGCGAGGAGGCTCCGGCGCGGGGCTCGGCCTCTCGGTCGCCGAGCGGATCGTCCGGGCCTCCGGCGGCTCGATCCAGGTTGAAAGCGTCCCGGACCTCGGCTCGAGGTTCACCATCCGACTCCCCAAGACGGCCCCGCGAGCGGTCGAGAAGATCGACGCCGAGCGGGTCGGGGTCTAGTTTCCGCTGTTTCACACAACCGTCGGCTGGCCGTTGAGGTGGGGGTCGACGGTTCCCTTGGGGGAGGTCTCCTCCAGGAAGACGCCGATCTTGCGGTACTTGGCGTAGCGGCGGTCGAGTAGCTCGGGGATGGGGACGCCGATCAGCGAGCGGAGATTGCGGAGCAGGAATTGCTTGAGGGTTGAGGCGAT
>Ga0180216_1002789_pt1 | contig 14247 bp, 14 predicted proteins | sample eDN3rd37CBELigMG_FD_128879 | JGI IMG/M metagenome (GOLD analysis project Ga0180216, IMG submission 128879) | Enriched Miracle-Growth compost microbial communities from Emeryville, California, USA - eDNA 3rd pass 37_C BE-Lig MG (version 2)... ... | reverse complement strand
CTGGCCAGCGAGACGACCAACTCCATCATTGTCTCGGACGACGGCGGCCTGATCGCCACCCTGGGTCTCGACGACGTCGTCATCGTCCAGTCGGGCAACGCGACGCTCGTGGCGCGCAAGGATCAGCTTGACAAGCTCAAGGCCCTGGTCGAAAGCCTGGGCGAGCGGGGGCTTGGGGCGTATCTATAATGATTGGGGCCGGTCGATTTCCGATCCGGTTCGGCGAGCGGTTTTCTCGGTGGGCACCACCCTCCCGGCCCCGTTTCGATCATTGGCGGCGTCACATCTGGAATGCTGGGAGGTTGACCCCGCGATGGGGCGTATCTTGGGTCTCGATTTCGGTTTAAAGCGGGTCGGCGCGGCCTTGAGCGATCCAGGGCGGTCGATCGCCACGCCGCTGGAGACTCACGAGCGCCGCGACCAGGCGCAAGACGCCCGGCATTACAAGAAGTTGGTGGCGGAGGAGGAGGTCGACCGAATCGTCATCGGCCTTCCCATCCACACAAGTGGTCGCGAGGGGGATATCGCCTCGAAGGCCCGCGCGTGGGGCGCCTGGCTGCATTCGGTAACCGGGCTTCCAGTCTTCTACCACGATGAGCGGTATTCCTCGGCCCTGGCCGACGAGGTGTTGATCGACTCGGGCGTCAAGCGCCAGAAGCGCAAAGGACTGCGCGACATGCTCGCCGCGCGGATCTTGTTGCAGGACTACCTCGACGCCGGCTGCCCCGAAACCGAGGCGCGCGGGCGGCCACTCGCCGATGACGCGGAGTCAGCCGAATCATGAGCATTCTGATCGTCGGCTGCGGCTACCTTGGGCGGCGGGTCGCCTCGATTCTGGTCGATCGCGGGGAGCAGGTTTTTGGAACCACCCGAACGGCGGAGAAGGGGGAGGAACTGGCGGCCCTGGGCGTTCAACCGATCGTGGCCGACGCGCTCGATCTCGCCACGCTCGGCGCGCTCCCGGCCGTCTCGCGGGTGGTTCATTGCGTCGGCTACGACCGAAAATCGGCCGCGGCGAAGCGCGCGGTGTACGTCGACGGCGCCCGCAACGTGTTGAGCCGGCTGCCGGCCGGTCCCGACCGGCTGGTTTACGTCAGCTCGACGAGCGTTTACGGCCAGACCGGCGGCGAATGGATCGACGAAAGCTCGCCGGCGGAGCCAAGGACCGAGGCGGGCCGGATTTGCCTCGACGCCGAAAAGGTGGCGACGGACTGGGGTCGCGAAGCGGGCGTCGGCGTGGTCGTTTTGCGGTGCGCGGGTCTTTACGGGCCGGGGCGGATCGTCCGGCGGAGCTTGATCGAGCGGGGAGAGGCGATCCCCGGCGAACCCGAGAAGTTTTTGAACCTGATCCACATCGACGACGCCGCCCGCGCGGTCGTCGCGGCGCTCGACGCCCCCGCGCCGGGCCCGCTGTACCTAGCCTGCGACGATCGTCCGGTGACGCGGCGCGAGTATTATCAAATCGCCGCCGATTGCCTGAACGCCCCGCCGCCCCGGTTCTTCACGCCCGAGCCGGGTTCTCCCGAAGCGGCCCGAGATCTGGCCAGTCGGCGCGTCTCGAACCGCCGGATGAAGAACGAGTTGGGCGTTCGTTTGATGTATCCCGACGCGGCGGCGGGAGTTCCGGCGGCGCTCGGCGATCAGCCCTCGGCCGGTTCGATGTAGCAGGCCAGGGGCCCCTTGGATATCGACATCCGGGGGTCGGCGCCGTAGGCGAGAACCTGCTCCCGCTTCAACTCGGCCTTTTCCTTATGCGTCGTGTAGACGACGGCTCGACCCCGGTTGTGGATCTCCCAGGTGAGCTTCTCGGCCGTGGGGAGCGAGTGGGCGAACAGTTTCACCAAAAGCTCGATGACATATTCGAACGTATGCTCCTCATCATTGAGGATCACCACGTTAAAGGGGGGAAGCCGGCGCGTCCGAGTCTCGTGCTCGACCTCCGGCTCGACCACGACGCTGATTTCTTCCTGGTTTTCCGACATCGCGGGCTCCTCAAGGCTCTGTGCGCATCGGCGGCGCGATGAAACTAGTTTATAATGAACCACCGCGAGAGGGAAACCGAATTGGGGTGGGACCGCGTGGAGGAACACCGCCGCGCCCTCCCAAGATCACGTCCAACACGAAACATATTGTACGCGGCAACGATTGGGGCGCTGGGGAGACGGTTGATGGCGGAAATGAGTTCGGGCGCGGCCTTGCGGCAACTGAAGCAGGCTCGCGCGATTTTGAAGAAGGCCCGGCAGTTGATGACGCAGACGAGGGAGAACCCGGGGTTGATCCCCAGGGTTGTCGACGCCTGCTGGGAGAGCCTCGCGCAATCACATCGGCTAATGGCCGAGGTGCCGCGGTCGGCCCTTGACGAGGCGGTGCTGACGGAGCAACTCGCCGTCCAGCGCTACGCGACGGCCCTCCTGGTCCGCCTGCGTCGCCTCATGCGCCACGGCGACATCGGCGACGACGTCGAGACGGACGACAACGAATGAGCCACCCCAGAATCAATCCCCGAACCGACCGCCCCGCGCGGCCCCCTCGACCCGCGCGGCCCGAGCGGCCCCAGGCGAGGACTCAACCGCCCGCGCCGGGGCCGTTGCCCGACCGTGGCCTGGAGCCGGCGGTCCCGCTGCCGGTCGTGGCGATCCGGTCGCCGGGGACGCATCCCTTCGTCTTCCGCAAGATGATCGACGGCGTTCGAGGCCCCCTGGCGGCCAACCTCGGCGATCTGGTTCAAGTCGTCGACCGCGACGGCGGGCCAATCGGCTACGGTCTTTGGAACCCCCGATCCCAGATCAGCCTGCGGATGCTCACGCGCGAGCCGGCCGCCCCCGGCGTCGAATTCTGGTCCCGGAAGATCGACCAGGCCGCGGCGCTTCGGTTGGACGCGCTGGGGCTCGACAACGAGACCAACGCCTACCGCCTGATCCACGCCGAGGGCGACGGCCTCTCGGGCCTGATCGTCGATCGGTTCGATGACGTCCTGTCGGTCGAAATCTTCAGCCTGGGCATGTACCAGCGGATCGGGCCGATTCTGGACCTCTGCGCGCAACGGCTGGGCACGAAGCATTTTCGGGTCCGGGTTGATGAGCGGGTGGCGCTTCAGGAGGACTTCGCGGGCCGGCCCGTTCTCAGCGAGAAGCTGCCTCCGCGAGTCACGATCCACGAGCACGGCGTCCGCTATCGGATCCACTTCGCCGAGGGCCACAAAACCGGCTTCTTCTGCGACCAGCGCGACAACCGCCGCGATCTGGCGAAGTTTTGCAAGGACCGCGCGGTCCTCGACGCCTGCTGCTACACCGGGGGCTTTGGCTTAAACGCCCTGATCCGGGGCGGGGCGCGCGAGGTGACCTGCGTCGACCTGGACGAAAAAGCGGTGGCGCTGGCCAAGGAGAATGGCAACGCCAACAACGTCCGGCTCGACGCCGTGCACGCCGACGCCTTTGGCTACATGCGGCAAATGGGCCAGAACGAGCGGTCCTACGGCGTGGTCGTTCTGGACCCTCCCAAACTGATCCTCGACCGCGACGACGTTTCGGCGGGCAAGCGCAAGTACTTCGACCTGAATGTTCTGGCGATGAATCTGGTTGAGCCCGGCGGCCTGCTGCTCACCTGCTCATGCTCCGGCCTGCTCGACGCGCCCGAGTTCCAGGCGCTTCTCCGCGCCGCGGCTCGCAAGGCGAACCGAAGCGTACAGCTTTTGGCCATGACCGGCGCGGCGGCCGACCACCCCGTCGCTCTCGACGCCCCCGAAGGCGCCTACCTGAAAGCCGCCTGGCTGCGCGTCGGCGACCGACTTCCCGAGCCGCCGGCGATTTAGTTGCTCATCGTCGCCTCGCCGACAACAATGGTTTAGAAGGTCCAATCTTCGGATCGGCTCTCCATTGACAACGGGCGAGGTGAGCGATGTTCCACCAGGCGGCGCTGGTTTTGGCGGGTTGTCTCGCGGCTGTCGCGACGGCCCAGGACGCGGACAAGCCGGAGATCGGCGCGACCGCCGCGGATCGGGTGGTATTGCGCGACGGCCGGGCGGTGCTGGGGCTGATCACCTCGCCCGACGCCGGTCCCCGGGGCGGGTTCGACATGCTCGTCCGGCGCGACTGGGCCGAGAAGAACCTTGAGGACCTGGCCGCGAAGTGGGAGCGGAACGCCGAATCCGTCGCCCGGCCGGCCATCGCCAAGCGGCGCGAGCGCCTCAACGCCTGGCGTCGCGAGCGCGCTGGGTTCGTCCCGGCCGACGACCCAATCCTCTCCTGGATCGACGGCGAGTTGAAGCGGCTGGAGGATGAGAAAGCCGCCGCCCAGAAGCCCTTGCTTTCGGTTCGCGTCGCGCGGGGCGAATGTCGGAGCGTCGACCGCGCCTCGGACGCCGACGCTCGGCTCCTGGCCCTGGGCTGGCTTTGCAACCTCGCCGACGTTGAAGAGAAGCCGATCGTCGAGTTGCGGGACGCCCTGGAGGCGCGGGGGTACGCGCTGATCGGCGACGAAACGCCGTCGCTCGACCGCCTCGCGCCAATCGTTCAGGAGCCCGACGCCCGATGGCTGGCCCGCCGCGCGGCGACCGAGCTAGCCGTCGATTCCGACCTTCGGTTCGTCCGTTACCAGGGTCTGCTATTGCCCGACGTTCAGGCCGGTCAACCGCTGGCCGCCGCCGAGATCAACCCCAACGCGCTCCTGGCCCAGATCAGCAAGATGTTTGACCCGGGCGCGCCGCAAGGCGACCCGCTGGCCCCGGAGCTGGCCCGGATCGCCGCGCGGGGGAGGGCGGGGGCGGCCGTCACGCAACTGGAGATCGCCCCGGATCTGAGCCGGGTCGTCGTCGAGATCGGCCTTTGGGTCCGTGGTCCGCGCGGGTGGTCGGTCTACGGAACCCGCGCGCACACGGTCAGCCCCGATCAGGTTGACCCGGCCGTCGACCAGAACATCGCCGGAGATCCCCAGGTTCAAGCGGCCTTCGGCCTCATCGACAAGTTCGCTCCGGGGGCGGTCACGCCCGAGATGCGCCAGCGCGGCTTGAGGATCGGCGCGGCGACCTCGCAGGCCCTCGGCGCGGCCCGGGCGGCGTTCAATCGGGAACTTGATTCGCTGGCCCTTCCGGTCCTGGAGCCGCCGGCGAATACGTTTCCCGATCCGAAGGAGAACGCGCTTCCCGAGCCCCCCCGCGCTGGTGTTGAAACACCAGCGGATCGCCTGAACCGTAAACCGCCGAACGAGTAAACTCGGCGTCGATCCGCTCCCGAACCTCCGGCGCGAGCTTACCGTACGACCGCGTCCCCATGGCCAGCAAGACGGCTTGGTCCGTCTGGTTCCGAAGCGCGTCGAGACCGGCCTCGTCGAACGGCAACACCACATGAGCGGGCGCCAGGTAATAGCTCGCCGTCTCCACCTCGACGTTTAGAGGGGAGTCCGAGACCACCAGCACCGCGGCCGGCTCGCCCGACCTCGCCAACTCCCGCGCGAATCCTCGCCAGTCGGTCTTCAGGTCGGGCGCGAAGACGAGGCTTCCCAGCATCATGCCCGATAACCCGAGAACGCCGAACCCCGCCGCCCAGCGCCCCACCCGCGGGAGCTTCGCCAGCCCTTGAGCGACCAGCGCCAGGTACGCGGGCGCGACGTAGAGCGTGTACCGCGCCGGGCCGAAGATCGGCGAGCCGATCCGGGAATAGATGTAGAGCATCGTCGGCGGCAAGATCAGCCAAAGACCCAAACAGGCCGGAGCGACCCAGTCGCCGGCGTCGCCCGCCTTCCGTCGCCGAGCCAGGCCAAAGCCGATCAGGCCGACCAGGAGCCCCAGAGCAAGGAAGTTTCCGCCGAGGAAGCTGATGGGCGTTCCCAGCAAAAACTTGATCGACAGGGGCCCGTTCAGGTGCTCCGGGGGGTGGTCGAAGTAGTATCGAAGCCAGCCGGCGGTGAGCAGCGGCGGCGCCAGATTGGCGACGAGCCACCCCTTCCACGAGCCGAAAAACCCCCGGACGTCGAGCGCCGAGGCCGCCCCCAGCGCCACCCACATCAAGAGCGCCAGAGGATGCGCCAAAATCGCCGCGGCCAGGCAGGCCGCGTAGGCGGTCGTCCTCCACCACGCCGCCCCGGCTCGCCGCGACCAGAAAAGGAGCGTCCAACAAAGCGTTGTCAGAAGGACGAGCAAGGCGTACATCCGGACCTCGCGGGCGTAGTAGACCAGCATTGGGCTGAACGCCCCCAGCCAGCCAGCCCAAAGTCCCGTCGAGCGGTCAAAGGTCAACCAGCCGAGCGCGACCAGAAGGCCGACCGTCGCCACCCCGAAAACGACGCTCAACGATCGTCCCGCGGCCTCCGAGTCGCCGAACGCGGTCAACCACCCCTGAAGCAAAAGCGGATGAAGCGGAGCCCGGGTCGCGTCGATCTGGAAGAGCCGCTCGATCATCCCGGCGATCGTCGACGACTCCGCCAACCGCATCGTCACCACCTCGTCGTACCAGAAGCTGTCCCTCCCCAGGCGCCAGGCGCGAACCGCCGTCGCGGCGAGCAAAAGCGCGACCAGCGCCCAAGGCCAAACCCGCGCTTCGGACGATTGTGACATGGTGTTCGGGTCCCTTCCGATGGTCCGTCTTTGGGGAGGGCGATACCCTCCCGCCGAGCCGGGGCTATGCGTGGGGCTCGGCGGGAGCCTCGCCCTTCCGAGACTCCTTCTCCCGCGCCTTGCGCTGATAATCGAGGTAATCGAGCAGGTCGTTTTTCAGGTCGCCGTGGGTGTCGAATGGGCGGGATCGCGACTTCGGCAAAACCACCTGATTCCAGAAGATGTCCGACGCCTGGCCGAAGATGAAGACGATCGCCAGAACGACCGCGACCCAGACGCGCGTGAGCCTTCCGATCGCCGCGACGCCCTCGACCAGAAGCAGGTGATACGTCGGCACCAGAGACAGTATCAGCCGGCCGTGGAACGGGTATTGGCGCAGGGCCGAGGCCCCCAACGCGAAGAGCAGGGGGGCGAGCAGAAGGAACAGGCCGCCGCGCCAACGTCGCGCCATCGAGACGCACCCGACCAGCGCCAGGGCGCACGCCAGGTTCGCCGTGGCGGGAAACTCCAGCGGCGTCAGCAGACTCCCCGGATTGATGAAGACGTTGGCCAGCGTCTCGGCGACGAACCGGGTTTGCTCCCAGCTTCGGGGCGGGATCGGCAGGAAGGCGAAATTCCACCAGACCCAAAGGAAATCGCGCTTGCTGACGATCGCCCGCGAGACCGCGAAGCAACCGAGGAAGCTCGCCAGCCACGCCCCGCAGATCAAGACGGCCAGCCCCGCCCCCCGCCAGTCGCGCGCGATGATCCTCCGGGCGATGAGGTGAAACCCAACCCCCGCCAGCACGAACACCACCGGATACGAAAACCAGGGAGCGAGCGCTCCCAGCGCGGTCAGGGCGATCAGCCGCCGGCGGGTGGGCTCGGCCGGGTCGGGCGGGACGGCGATCCAGAGGGCGAGCATCGCCCCGAGCAGGTCGCACGAGTATTGCTTGATCTCGGCCGAGTAGTAAATCAGATGATCCGCCAACGCCAGCAGCCAAACGGCCATTGTCGCCGCCCGGCGGCCGACGTACCGCCGAGCCATCGGAAGCACGACCAGCATCGACGCCAGCCCGCAAAGCAGCGGAAAGAGCCGCCCCGACGCCCGGACGCTCATCGGCAGCCGAACGAGGATCCGCTCGACGACCAAAAAACCCGGCGGCGCGAGCTGGTCCTGGCTCAGCACATGCCCAAAATCGAAAATCGGCACGCCGACCAGGTTGCGCAGCAGCGCCTCCTCGTCCATGTAAAGCGGACGAAGCGCCGAGAACTCCCAGAGCCGAAGCGCCAGGCCGACCGCGACCCCGATCCAGGCGGCGCGGGCCCAGAAATCCAACGTGGCCGGGGGTTTCGATGGTTCGGGTGTTGGCGGCGTTTCAGACGGCATTGAGAGACCTTGCGGGAAAGCCGAATCTCGTTCGCTCTCCCCGTGGGAGCGGGGGGAAGGAGGATTGGCGACGGGTGTTGTAAACTGGACTTTGTGCGCGCCCGGCCGCCGGGGTATTGTACTAGATTGCGCGCCCGGGTCGATGAGCCGGGGCGATCTTCGAGAGAACGAATCGAGCCGAAAGGGTCCGCCGATGGGGATGTTTTCCGGGAAGAAGGGTATGGTGCTGGGAGTCGCCAACGATTTCAGCATCGCGTGGGCGATCACCCGCAAGCTCCTCGACGAGGGGGCGGAGGTCGGCTTCACCCACCTGCCCGGCGATAAGATGGAGCGCCGGGTGCGCAAGCTGGCCGAACCGATCGGCGCCAAGCTCATCACCCCCTGCGACGTCCAGAACGACGACGACGTGGCCCGGGTCTTCGACCAGGCCGGGGAGACGTTCGGCTCGCTCGACTTCGTCCTCCACTCGATCGCCTTCGCCCCCCTGGCCGACCTGAAGTGCGCCTTCATCGACGCCAGTCGCGAGGGCTTCAAGACGGCCATGGACATCAGCGCCTACTCGCTGGCCGTCGTCGCCCGGAACGCCGCGCGGGTCATGCCCAACGGCGGCTCGATCCTCACGCTGACCTACTTCGGCGGCGAGAAGGTCGTCCCCGGATACAACCTGATGGGCGTCTGCAAGGCCGCGCTCGACGCCTCGATGAAGTACCTGGCCTATGACCTGGGCCCGAAGAACATCCGGGTCAACGCCCTTTCGGCCGGGCCGGTCAAGACCCTCGCCGCGTCGGCCGTCGGCGACTTCGAGGACCTGGCCGGTCTGTACGTCGCCGTCGCCCCCATGCAGCGCAACATTACCCGCGAAGAGGTTGGCGGGGCGGGCATGTTCTTGCTGTCGGACCTCGCCTCGGGCATCAGCGGCGAGATCCTCCACGTCGATTGCGGCTTCAACATCATGGGCTCGCCCGGCCGCGCCATCGAACAGGCCAAGGCCGGGAATGCCTGAGCCGAAACAGAAAACGGAATCCGGCCCAATCCTCGTGGGCATCGGGATCATCCGGCGCGCGAATCGCTTTTTGATCCGCGCCCGGCCCCCGGGGACCGTCTACGCCGGCTACTGGGAGTTTCCCGGCGGCAAGGTGGAGCCCGGCGAAACTCCCGAGGAAACAACCGTCCGCGAATGCCTGGAGGAGACCGGCCTGCGCGTGACGGCTCGCGCCCTTAGGGCCGTGATCGAGCACGTCTACCCCCACGGGTGGGTCAAGCTCCACGTCTTCGACTGCGAGCCGACCGATCCCATCGCCGAACCGCTCGCCGAACACGGTTGCCGCTGGGTCGCCGCCGAGGATCTGCGCCTGTACCGCTTCCCCGAGGCCAACGAGGCGATTTTGGAGCAACTCGCGCGCGAGGCGGAGTCGAGGAGCGCTCCCTTGTAGCCGGTCTCATCAAGGCCGGACCGCCGCGGGAGCGCCGCTAGGACGCGGCGCGCCGGGGTCGCTGACCCCGGCCGCAAAGCCGATCGTCCCCGCGTCCACGGGGAGATCCGCCTTCTAAATCTTATCCGGGTTCGGCGCGGGGAAGTTCGGAGCGCGGTCGACCACCTGATCGATCAGGCCGTAGTCGCGGGCCTCTTCGGGCGACATGAACCGATCGCGGTCGGTGTCGGCCTGGAGACGCTCCAGGCTCTGGCCGGTGTGATGGCGGTAGATGTCGTTGAGGGACTTCTTCATGCGGATGAACTCTTCCGCGTGAATCAGGATCTCGGTGGCCGTTCCCTCCATTCCCGCCAGCGGCTGGTGGATCATAATCCGGCTGTTGGGCAGCGCGTTGCGCTTGCCCGCGGCGCCGGCGGTCAACAACAGCGAGCCCATGCTGGCGCACTGGCCGATGCAGTAGGTGGCCACGTCGCAGGGGACCCATTGCATGGTGTCGTAGATCGCCATGCCGGCCGTCACGCTGCCGCCGGGGCTGTTGATGTAGAGGTGGATGTCGGCCTTGGAGTCCTGATGGGCCAGGACGAGCATCTGCGCGACGACCAGGTTCGCGACGTTGTCGTCGATGGCCGTTCCCAGGATGATGATGCGGTCCTGAAGCAAGCGCGAGTAGATGTCCATCGCGCGCTCTTCGCGACCGCTACGTTCGATGACGATTGGAACCAGGGGCATCGGGATGGACCTCTATGTATGGGTTTCAATCCACGCCCCCGCGGGGGGGCGAAGGGATCGACCAGCGAATCGGCGCGCCGCGATCAATAGACGCCGGGCTTGGGGATCGGCGATCCGCCGCCGCCTTCAGGGCCCTTCTCGCCGCCGATTCGGCCGACCACCTCGTCGACGAGCCCATATTCCTTGGCCTCGTTCGCCGTCAGGTAGCGGTCGCGCTCGGTGTCCTTGGCGATCCGCTCGATCGGCTGGCCGGTGTGCTGGGCCAGGATCTCGTTGATGACCTGGCGGCTCTTGACGATCTCCTCGGCCTGGATCTCAATGTCGGAGACCTGACCGCCCACCTGGCCGTAGGGCTGGTGGATCATGATCTTGGAGTGGGGCAGGGAGAACCGTCGGCCCTTGCTGCCGCCGGCCAAGAGGACCGCCGCGCCCGAGGCGGCCAGGCCGATGCAGTAAGTGGCGATCTGGCACTCGATGAACTGCATCGTGTCGTAGATCGCGAGGGTGCTGCTGACGCTGCCGCCGGGGCTGTTGATGTAGAAGCTGATCCCCTGCGTCCGGTTCTCGTACTGGAGGTACAGGAACTTCATCACCGTCGCGTTCGCCACGGCGTCGTTGATCACGCCTTCGAGGAAGACGATGCGGTTCTCCAGCAGCAGGTCGCCCAGGGTCATCTGCCGCTGGCGCGCGTAGTCGCGGTAGCGTTGCAGGCTGGGGTCCGCGAGCGGGTGGTCAAGGGGCATGAAACGATCCTTCGCCATCGGCGTCAACGGGAGTCGGTCGGGGACGAGTCGCTCGAACGAGAAAATTTTACGGACCGCGCCCGGCCGTGACCAGGGGCGGCCCGTCTCCGCTCTCTCAGGACTGGGACTCTTCGTCCGCCTCGTCGGCGACCTCCGGCGTCGCCGATTCGTCGAGGGTCTCGACGGCGACCTCCGGCTCGTCAACCGCGACGTCCTCGTACTCCACCGACTCGAGGATGTGATCCAGGGTCTTGCGCTCCAGGATCTCGGTGGCAAGGGCGTCGACCATCCCCTCCTTCTCGATCCGCGCCCGAACGCGACGAACGCTTTCGTCGGAGCGCTCGGCCATCGCCTCGATCTCCAGCAGCAGGTCCTCGTCCTCGACCTTGATCCCCTCAGCGTCGGCGATCTTGGCCAGGATGAAGAACTCCTTGAGCGATCGGAGGGTCGCCTCGTGGGCGTTGGCCCGGATCTCGGCCTGACGGGCCCGGATCTCCTCGGGGGCGATCCCCTCGCGGCGCAACTCCATGACCATCCGGGAGATGGTGCTCTTTTCCTGACGCGAGACCAGGTCGGCGGGCAGGTCGAAAGGGGTCGCGGCGATCAGGGCGTCAAGCACCTGGCGGCGAACGGCCCGTCGCTGCTGGGAGGCGATTCGCCGCTCCAGGGCCTCGCGCACCGCGCCGCGAAGCTCCTCGACGCTCTCAAAGCCGATCGAGTCCAGGAACTCGTCGTCGACCTCCGGGAGCCTCAGCTCCTTCAGGTCGTTGACGGCGATCTTGACCTTGACGGTCTTGCCGCGAAGATCGGCCTCGGAGACGGCGGAGCCGAGCTCGGCCTGGGCCTCGCGGGTCTCGCCGGGCTTGATCCCCTCCAACGCCTTGCCGATCTCGGGGATCCGGCCATCCTGGAATCGCAGCTCGGGCTGAAGCCGGAACTGAATCTCCTTGACCTCGTTGATGGTCGAGCCGTCGTCGCGGAGAAAGGTCAAATCGGCGGTCAGAAAGTCGCCGATCCGGGCCTCGCCCTCGGAGCGGGGAATGAGCTGACCGTACCGCTCCAGGAACCGGTCATATTGGAGGTCGACGTCCTTGTCGGCGATCGCGCGCACCGGGCGCTGGACCTTCAGGCCCTTGTAGGTCGGCGCGGCGAACTCGGGCCGCACCTCGACCTCCATGTCGAACTCCATCGGGCCCTCTTCGGGCAGCTCGACGGCGGCGATGTCCAGCTTCGGCTGGGTGATGGGATCGAGCTGGTGATCCTTGTCGACCTGCTCCAGCGACTCCATCAAGAGCGTGGTCTTAACCTGATCGGAGACCTGCTTGCGGAACCGCTTCACCACCAGTGTCCTGGGGGCGTGACCCGGACGGAAGCCGGGGACCAGGGCTTCCTTTTGGAACGTCTTCAGCGATTCCTCGAATTGCCGCTCGATCTCGGAGCGGGGAATCGTGATTTTGACGTGCTTCTTGCAGGCGCCGGCGTCGTCGATCCGGACGTCAAGATCGAGTTTCCGCTTTTCGGCCGTCTCCGATCCGCCCTCGGAGACCGAAGTGTTCGAATCGCGTTCTTCGCCCATACTCATGAGAGCCGTTTCCTCGGGTCCGTCGATCCGGGTCGGCTTGACTCGCCAACACGCGTCCGACGCGATCGAGCGGAAGCGGCCAACCCAGAGGCTAGTCGAAAAGCGGGAGATGGGATTTGAACCCACGACAACCACGTTGGCAACGTGGTGCTCTACCCCTGAGCTACTCCCGCGATGCAAAGGCCATAGGCCGCGACCGTCTCGACTCGTCCGTCTCGATCGTTTTGATCGGCCGTCTCGTCGAGCGGTAGGGGTAGTATAGTCGGACGTCCGAGGATTGCAAGCGGTCGCCGGCCAAGATCCCAAATTTTTCGAGGCGTGGATGGTGGATGGAATGGGAGCGGGGGGGAGGCCGGGCTTCTCCGACGGCCCGCGCCCTCCATGTTTGGCGGGGCGGCTCCAAACCGGCGACCAATGCCCGGTTCCGGTCCATCCACCCGCCAATCAGCGACCTCCACCCCGAAGGGCTTTCCATTTGCACGCGCGGGGTTCAGAATGTAGCTTGGAAGGGTAAGACGGGCGCGTTGGCGTCCTCCTCCCATCTCCTCGATTCTCCGAACAACTCCAGCGGACGCCGCCAGTGGCCGCGATGTGAATATCCAGACTTCCAGCCGGGATCGTTGCGCGATGAATTACACACTCCACGTCCTCAAGGGCCGCAGTCAAGTCGCCGCGCTCCGACTGATCGACGGCGTCAACAGCATCGGCCGACACGATGATTGCGTCATCCGAATCCGCTCGTCGCAGGTGAGCCGCCGCCATTGCGAGGTGTTCGAGGCCGACGGCAGCCTTATTGTTCGCGATCTGGGAAGCTCCAACGGCACCTTCGTCAACGGCGATCGCATCGAAGCGCCGCGGGTTCTCCACCCCGGCGACGCCCTGACCATAGGCGGCGTGACCCTCCGCGTCGACTCCCTGGAGGCCGGCGCCGCGGGGCCGCCCGACACCGCCGAGATCGATGTCGCCTCCGAGGCGGCCGAGGTCGTCGAAGTCGACGACATCGATATCGACCTCGACTTCAACATCGACGACCCCACCGCCGAGGCCACCGACGATCTCGACGTTCTGGAGCTGATGGGCGACGCGCCCGCCGCCGAGCCCCAGGCCGAGGCCGAGGCGAAGGTCAAAACCAAAGCCAAGAAGGGAAAGAAGGGAAAGAAAGACAAAGTCGAAACCAAAGAGGCGGCCGGCGAGGACGAAGGCTTCCAGCTCGCCGGCGAGACGGGTGGCGGCGGCGGAGACGACGCCGTGGCCCAGTTCCTCATGGACCTGAAGCTCGACGACGACGATGATTGATGGACGGCCCCGGCGATCGCGCCAACGCGCGAGGAGGCCAGTGGCTTGCCCCCCGAAAAAAATATCACCAGCCTTCTCTTTATTTGCCCATCGTCGCCGTAAACGCGCTTAATGTTGATACTTGGAAGCGCTCCGGCGCTCGGATGTGGCGACCGAACGACGCGGCGTTGCATGGAATCAAGGGATCCTCCCTCGGCCCGTTGTTCTTTCGCATCGTGGCGGACTCGCGATTGATTTCCGCCGCACGCCGCTATAAAAAGCTATGAGTTCGCGCGGACCACAAGTGGAGATCTGAGCGACTCGTCGACTTTTCTTACTAAATTGGCTGGATGTGTTCAGGAACCTACTTCCATGGCTCGTCGAAAGACCCTTCCCGAGTCGGTCCGCGCCAAGATGGAGTTGGCGGAACGGCTCGCGGCGTTGCGTTTGGAATTGTTCGGTGAACGAGGCGGTCCCGAGATGGCCCGGCGGCTCGGGATTCCCGTTCGCACCTGGTACAACTATGAAGGGGGCGTGACGGTCCCCGCGGAGGTCGTGCTCAAGAT
>Ga0180216_1002788_pt1 | contig 14250 bp, 12 predicted proteins | sample eDN3rd37CBELigMG_FD_128879 | JGI IMG/M metagenome (GOLD analysis project Ga0180216, IMG submission 128879) | Enriched Miracle-Growth compost microbial communities from Emeryville, California, USA - eDNA 3rd pass 37_C BE-Lig MG (version 2)... ... | reverse complement strand
GCCGACCTTGGTGGCCGGGTTCAGCTTCCAGTTGGCCGCAACGAGGAACCGGCGGGCCGCCATGGTATCAGGTGGAATTTGGTCGGACAGACCACACGCTGCAGTACTGACACAGCACAAGGCCACGCGAAGGCGTTCCGCGGACGTCAGTGCGGCTGTGGGAGGCCGCCAGCGTAGGACGCAAGAAAGCCAATGCCTCGTAAACTGGCCACCGTAGCTCCACGCCTCACGCTTGGGATCGCCTTCATGCAGCGACCATGATCCTAAGCGACGCCCTATTCTTTCGCCGTCAGCCTCTTCCGAAACGGCACAACCCCCGTCCTCGTTCTCCACGCGCTCCTTCTCCGCCGCACTCCTCCTCCTCCTTCGTACCCACTCGTGTTTCAACCCCCTCTTCGCGTGGTCTTCGTCCTCGTCCTCCTCTTCGCTTTGCCTCTTCGCCCTCTTCCGTACCCGTCGTCTTTGTCCGCGTCGGCCTCTTCGGCCTCGTTCTTGTCCTCGTCGTCCTCTTCGTCCCCGTTTTCCCCGCCCTCCTCTTTCTCCACCGTCATTCACCCACTCGTCTCGCGTCCTCTGCATTGTCCTGCGTCTTCGTCCTCGCCCTCGTCCTCAGCCGCGTCGCCCTCGTCCTCGTCGTCGTCGTCGTCCTCAGCCGCGTCGTCCTCGTCCTCGTCCTCGTCCGTACCTGCTTCGCTCCGCTCCGACGTCTGCCACGTCATCAGTCCAATGACGTCATCGTATGCCGCCGACGGTTCGCTGGCGACGACGACGCGGACGACGACGACGACGACGACGACGACGACGGCGGCGGCGGCGGCGACGACGACGACGACGACGACGACGACGCGGCCGCGGGCGGACGACGACGACGACGCAGCCGGACCAGCGGCAGCCGCAGTTGATTACACGTGAACAGACGCAGCAGGCGAGGCATGGCAAGACGACACGGTCGGCCTTGCGCGGCTGCGGGTGCCGACGGCACTCGATCGTGACACGCCGCGCCGGCAAGCAACGACGACGACCCCGCGGCAACGACGGCGACGCCCACGAGGACGCCAAAGGTCCCGCTGTGAGGCAATCGCTCTGCAACGCAGAGGCGGCGACCGACCAGCGGACGGCCGCGTTTGTCATCGCGCCATCCGCTTGACGACCACCTGCCCCGCGGCACTGCCGCTGGCGTCGTCGCCGTTGCGCACGGCGACGGCGACCCGTGCGGCGTGTCGGCCACTGGCGCCGGCGCCTGTTTTAACCGCACGGCGTCGTCGGCGTCGCGGTTGCGGCGGACCCGGGAGCGGCGACATACCCTTTCGGCATAGGAAATAGTATACCAGCGCACGGCCCGCGTGGCCTCACTACCAGTACCTCTCCAAGTACGGCTCAGTGCCAGGCACGTTTTGCCGCCCCTCGCCGCCACAGCTGCTCACGCACGGTGTCATGTGCCTGTCCGCGCGATTCGTCTCCCAGGACGGGTCGGCCACGGTGCCAACCGGACCACCACACCACCATGCCGCCGCTGCCGGTGCTCACGCCGGCGGAGCGCATGCGCCTGGCGCTGCGCATGGTGCAGGCGTCGCTGGCGGAGCCGTCGTTCCGCGACGCCGACCGCCTCATGGCGACCATGTACGCACGCTCGCACGGCTTCCCGGACAGCCACCTGCTCGTGGCCCGCGCCTACCTTGTGGAGCGCGGCTTTTGCGCCGCCCACCCGACGTCGGAGGACGGCAGCGTGATGCGCGGCACGTTCTGCATCAACGACTGGACGCTTCCGCGCATTGAGCAAGCGCTCAAGAGCGAACTTGCCTCGCTGGCCGCCAACGGCGGCGGCGGCGGCGGCAGCGGTGGTGGTGGTGGTGGTGGCGGTGGCGACGGCGGCAGCGCAGGCGACCGCCCCGGTACGGCCCTGTGGCTCGCCGTGCCCTTCCTGACCGCTGAGACCGCGCACTGACGCTGGGCGTCTGCGTGAAACGTGGTGCACGGGGCCAGCAGAGGCAACGACGCCGTCCCGATCGGCGGCGAAGCGGTCGCGCGACGCCGAGTCGTCGCCCTCGGCCATTGTGATCCCGTCGCCGACCGAGACCCCCGAACGGCCGCCGGCGACGACGCCGCGTCGGAACCGGCAGCTCTCGCGGCTCTCGCTGGAGGCCCTGGAGACCGGCACGGCCGCGGGGCTCATTTCCCGGCCGGCGCGGCGCCGCACGATCGGCTCCACGCGCGACGTCGCGGCCGGCGGCCAGAGCGACAGCGATTCGGCCGCCAACGGCTTCGCGCGGTGCGGCGCCGTCGACAGCCGTGGCAACATGTACGAGCACGCGTGTGGCGCGCGCTTAGACGGCAGGGCCAGGCGCCGTCCAACTAACGCACGCGAGGACGAATCGTGCGATGAACTGACCCCGGCAGCTGCCGCCGGTCCGGCGTCTTCGACGGGCGCTGCCGGTACCACCGGCACGTCCCGCTCGACCCGGGCCCGTCCACCCCCACGCGGGGCGCGGCGCTCAACGACACCGCCGGGCGCGACCGCAAGCGGCGACGGCTCGACTCAACCCGGCGCCGCGTAGAGCACGGCGGCGACGGCACCAGCGACGCCGAGGCGCTCGAGATCGACGGCGCGACGCCGGACCCCGACGGCAGCCACGTTGGCGGCCGGCACAGCGGCAGCGCACGGCGTGCCACCGCGACCGCTGTGGACGGCTCGCCGTCGCCGCGGTCGCGCTCCGCGCAGGTCCCCCGCTACCGCGCGGGCAGCCGACGGAGCCTGTTCAAGCCGCACACCACCGAGGTCCGCGAGAACGGCGTGCACCAGTGCGGCGTCATGGGCACCCGCGGCGAGCCGTGCCGCCTGTGGGTGCAGGCCGGCGCGTACTGCAAGCACCACGGGTGCGGTTACTGAGCATGCCTCTGGTAAGGCGCATTGCGAGGGCCGTGCTGATCAACCGGCTGCATCGCGCGCGCGTTGACGCCGGGGCCACAGGCCGCGCGTGGCGGCGCTGGCGGCGGCGAACGGCCCGGCGGCAGGGACGAGCGCGGTCGCCACGCCTGTCACCCCCGAAAAGTCGGGATCGCGCCGGAGCGGACGGCGCGAGGCGGCCACGCCGACGAAGCCCACGGCCGAGGCCGCGCGTACCCACGACGACGCGGCGACGTCCGCTGCGAGCCTACTGTGCAACGTCCCAACCCGCTATGGCCAGACGTGCAAGCGGCGCCGGTACGTGCGTTGCCGACGCGAACCTACGGCTCGCTCTCTGTGAGCGCGCGCTCACCGCCGCGTCTCCCCTGTGGCGTTCCACGCGCGCCCTGCTGGCCAGGGCGCTGGGCCAGCCGACGTGCGATCGCCACATCGGCGCGTTCAAACGCCGGGCCGAGGCCGTGGGCAACGACGAGCTGGCCACGCCCGTGACCCCGGCCGACCGCGGGCACTCGCTGCGCTCCCACGCCGCCACGGCGGCGGCCGCGCCCGTCGCCGTGGCGCCTGCACAACGCCAGGTCGGCGCCCGCCGCCTCGCCTCCAGCACGGCGCCCCAGGGGTCGCCTGCGTCCGCCGTCATCGTTGCGGGGGTGCCCATCGCCGCCGCAGCACAGCGGGCCCAGCTGGCGCGACCGGGCGCCGCAGCCGCCGCGGCCCCCGCGCCGACCGCCGGCCACGCCGTCGCCGCGGAGCCCGGTCTGCCGAGCTTCTGGGCGCGTCGTACGTGGCGCGGTCTGAGCTGGCGGAGCGACGCCGACGCGAATCGCTAACCACGGGCCGATCACGCTCGTGCGCCGGTAAACACAGTCTTACAAGCCCGGCCGCAGGACGCCTGCAGCGAGCTGATGGCGCGGCTGATGGACCACCCGATGTCCTGGCCGTTCCTCAGCCCGGACTTTGTACTGGACAGTAAGCTCCCGGTGAACTGGTGGGAAACGTCGGTATGGTCACCACGCTGACCCGCCGGTCGCACGCGCGACGTCTCCGCGTGGACGGGCCGCAGCGGGCGAGGCCGCGCGATTCGAAGGCCTGGCGTCGCTGAAGGACCGCCTGGCCGCCGGCAGCGTGCCCACCGTCGACTCGTTCATCGACGAAGTCGTGCAGGTACGACGAACCGCCGCCGGGGGCACCTCGAAAACGCGACGGTGCATTCAGGCTCACCCACGTCGCTGGAAACGTTGACCACGTTGCTGTTCCCAGCTGTTCCGCGGCTACGCCAGCCTCTACCGGGGCCGGGAGGACATTGTCGAAATGTCACGGATGGTGCTGGACGATTTTCTGGATTGGGTGCGGCCGTTCACCGCCCAGTGCTGCGCGTGCCACCAGCACGCCGCCGACAGCGCCGGCGACCCCGCGTGGGTGTTTTGCCGCAACCCAAGCTGCATGCGGGTCCGTGGCGCGCACGCCCTGTCAGGCGCAGGTGGGCAGAGCTCGCGGTGCTAACGTGCCCGGAGCGACAGTTTGCTAGGGACGGCTGTGACGGCAGGCCTACCACGAGCGTTGCTTGTCGCACGGCGCCGCGCAGACGCCGCCGCGCGCCGGCAGTGTGCGGTGCCTGTCCCACTGCGACCGCTGCCTCGGCCGGGTGGAGCGGGCGGTACCACCAGCGCTGGCCGGGCCCAGCCATGCGCAGGGGTCGTACGTGCGCGTGCTGCTGGAAGAGATGCGCGATGCCGTGCAGCGTACGCACGGCGGCACCCAAGCCCACCGGGCAACGGATGCGGGCAGGCACTCACATGTTAGGGTTCGTTGGACCCGGGTGTGACTCGCCGCGCTGATGCCAGGCATGGGCGACGCGCTCGCACGCGGCGGTGCGGGCGAGTCGCGGAACGGCGGCGTCAGCGTCACCGTGGAGACGGCGACGCCCCCGTCCGAAAGTGCAGTGCACGCCAGCAAGGCGCTGTCGAACTCTGTAGCGTTCGATTAGCCGCGGCTCTGGCGCACCCCGCTAGCCGCCCTTGTACTATTTGTGTACAGTATTAAGACTGCGTGCAGGCGAACACATCCGCTGGCGGCGGGCACAGGGCCGGCCGCGCCGGTGACCGATTGCGATCATGGCGGGGAGGTGGATTTTGGCCACGTGGTCCAGTTTCACTTTTGGCGGGAAACTTCTGAGCGCGGACGACGACGACGACGACGACGAAGACGGAGAAGAAGAAGGCGAGCTAGAGGGCACGTTAGAGGACGCAGCGGAGCAGTGGAGAAGACACCAGCAAGCCAGCGGAGAGGTTGACGACGCGAGAGACGGCACGACGACACAACGGGTTTCATGACAACGACGACACCGGCGGAGGACGCGTCCCAAACGACTACAACGACGACAACAGCTGCACCGGACAAAGCCCCCCGCAGGAGGCGGACCAGGTGCAGATGCAGCCGATGCGGGGAGGACGAGGAACGCAGAGGCTGTAGATTTGGCCGTGCGTCAAGTGCAGGAGGCCTGCACGTCAGCTGCCGTGCCAAAGGGCGTCGCGGCTCACGCCGCCAGACTCCCAGGCGCCATGCGGCTGTGCCGGCTGACGCGGCCTCGGCTGCTCGTCCTCGTGGCGCTGACGGCGTTCCTGGTGACCGAGGGATTGTTCGAGGCCTTCCACCACCATGTTGACGGCGACTTCACCGTCGGCCACTGGGTGCAGGACCACATGGAGCGCCGCCGCACCAACAGTAGCTGGACGGAGCTGGTCTGCATCGTCGGCGCCGCCAGCGACGTCGACAGCGCGTGGGCGACGCACCTTATGTGGGGCAACGTCATCCCGTCCGTTTGGTACGTCAATGGCGACTCTGGCGGTCGTGAGCCCGTGCACAGTAGCCGCATGGCCGTCATCGCGCCCTCCGCCGGCGCGCAACCTCTGCCGTGGGCGGCTGCCGTGGCCGCCGCGCTCGCCGAGGCGCGCCGTCGGTACCGCTGCCACTACGTGTTCGTCCACGGCGAGGACGCCCAGGTCTACCTGCCGCCGAGCAGCCCGTGGGCGGGCAGCACGATTGCGACGGTGCTCAGCGACTTTCTGATGGAGTACAGGCCCGCGGTCGCTAGCTTTGTGTGGGACGACGCCGGGGCCGCGCTTCCCGGGGTGCAAGCGCTGCACCGGCACTACGAGCGCGAGCCGGCCGCGCCGCTCACGCACTTTGACACCCACATGGTGATCTATCACCACGACGTCGTCGACCTTTTTCTGCCCAACAGCACGGCCGACGACGGCGGCGGCGCCGAGGGCAGGCCGGCACTGCTCGACGCCGACGACGCGCGCTGGACGCTCTACGCGCAGTTCTTCGTACCGCTCCTGTTCCGCGAACACGCCGTCCTCCTAACCAGCTTGCACTACAAGTGCGGCCGCGGCATTGGCCCCGACAATGTGCGCGCCCGCCTGGCCGCCTACGACCGTGCCAGCGACGCCCCGGCCGCGGTGGCGTACCGGAACCTGCTGCCGTCGGGCCTGCGCGAACGGCGGTACCGCTGGGGTACCAACCTGACCGCCGCCGACATTGCTTGGGAGGTCGCTGCCGGCCAGCGTGAGTACGCGCCCGAGTGGGTGCGCGACCGCCTGATTGCGACGTACGACCCGCGCCACAACGCGCTACAGGGGATGCCGCTGCGGCGCCTAGTGTACGACGACGCCGACGGCGCGGCAGCGTTGGCCGCCGCGCAAGCCTCGCAGGTGACCATCCACCTGCACCTGCTCGTCTTTGTCTCGGCCAGCAAGGACGCCGCCGAGGGGCTGGCGCGGCTGTGGAACAGCCTCATGGCGCAGGATCTGCCGGACCGCGACGTCGTCGGGCCGTACCTGATCCACATCCGCCTGTTCCGTCGCGTGTCGCGCTCGCCGACCGTCTCGGACCGGCAGCTGGCGCCGCTGAAAAAGCTGCAGTGCTCGTTTGCCGCCGAGGTCACCACCCACGCGATTGCCGAGGACCTCCGCGACCGGGACTACCTCGTGTCGGCGTGGCGTCCGCCCACCGTCGACGACTTTGCGCTCGTGCTCGACGACTTTGTGGAGCTGTCGCCGCACGCGCTGCAGCTGGTGCTGACGACGCTCCGCCACGAGTACTATGGGCCGGAGCGGCAGACAGCGCTGCTGGGGGTGTCGCTAGGGGCGCCGCCGGTGGACGAGCTGCGCCCGTGGGTGTGGCAGGACCACTACGCGCCGCCGCACGCCGCCGCCGCCGGTGGCGACAGCGGCGAGGTGGTGCCGCTGCTAACGCAGCAGGTCGCGGCGTTTGGCACGGTGTTTTCCCCGGAAGGTTGGCGCGCCCTGCTGCGGTGGATGGAGACGACCGAGTGGGTGCCGGTGATGCCGGGCCTACTGGCCAACTGGGTGGACCGCGGCCCGCGGGTCCTGCAGCGCTACGTGTCGCGCTTTGCCGCCATCCGCGGCCTCGTCACCCTTGGCTGGGTGCTGCCCGGCGCCCCCGGTGTGGCCGCGGTGGCGTTTGCGCGGGACCATGCGACGTCGGTCAGCGACACGCCGGAAGTGGACGGCGGCGTCGGTCCGCGGTACCTGGCGACGCGGCCCGAGCTGGTCCGCACCATCGCGACGCTGCGGCCGTGGCCGGAGGCGCTGGTGGGCGTCGCGGTGCTGGACAGCCACTTTCGCCCGGCGGGCGCCAACCCGTCCGCCGTGGTGGCCGCGCTGCCGCCGCTGCGCGAGGCGTACGCCGCCGATCGGTGCTCGCTGCTCATCCACCACGTCGGCACCGAAGCCGCGCTGCACCGCCTGCTGGCCTACATGCGGCACGTGTCGGGCGCCATCGTGGGCGCCGTCCTGTGGTCGGGGAGCGAGGACGACGACGGCGGGCTCGCCGTGGCCGCCTCCGCCGGCACCGAGCTCCCGCCCGAGGACACTGGCCTCGCCCCGGCCGGCGATGCCCAGCCCGGCTCGACGCCGCTGCCCGTGTTCCGTCCGGCTGACTATGGCACCGACGGCGCGATGCTCGGCGCGGTGCTGCCCACCCTCAAGACGAACTGCGTGATGGCAGTCGACACAGCGTCGTACCTGCTCTCCCGCGACGCGCTGCGCACCGCGCTCACGCTGTGGCGCACCGACCTGCCGCACCAGCTCATCGGCGCCCGCCGCGGCAGCTGGACGCACCTGGCGGGCGGGCGCGCGTCGTCCCCCACGCCGCGGCGGTGGCGCGTATCGCCCGACGTCGACGACGCCGTTTCGATTGTCGGCACGGAGTTGATGGTGTTTCCCGTGTCGCTCCTGCGCCACGCGGTGGGCATCCTCCGCGCGGCGGCGGCGGCGGCGGCTGATGGGCACGGCGCCGACGAGGCCGGTGTGCCGCCGCAGGCCGTGTGGCGGCAGTGCCGTGGCGTGCTCATGAGCGCCGTGGCCGCGCTGGTGACGGGGCAGGGCGCTGCCGTGGTGGACAACATGGACGACGCCGGGCCCGTTGGCCCAGCGGGCTCGCGGATCCCCGTCGTGGCCGTCCCGCCGACCGAGGCCGAGCTCGTGCGGCTCGACGCGTGCCTCGCCCGCGTGGCCGAGGTCATGGACGTGCGCGACCTGCCGCTGCTGCACACGACGTCGTTCCTGCCCATTCCGCAGCACTGGCCAATCACGACGCGCCAGGTGCCTCGCACCACCTATTCGTGGACGAAGGCCAATGCTTAGTGATGCGTTACTAGACTGTACAGCGGTTGTACACAGATGTAACCATGGATGAAACAATGTACACATCAATGTACCCATCAGTTCAATGCCGGGGCTTGTTTTGATGCCAGTGCGCCGATCCCACGCACAGCACCGCTGGTAAATTCGCGCTGTTCGGCAGGCAGCTCGCAGCCGCTGCGTTTCGCGCCGTGGCACGACGGCTTTTAGTTGACCGTACAAGCCGATGCGGTGGCGACTGGCGATACGAAACGCTGCGACGTCGAACACGCGTTATGACCGTTTGCCACGTTCGCAGGATCGTTCTGGGCATTGAACCAAACTTGCCAAGCTGACCCGCCTTACACCACCGTGCCGACACGGGTTCCCGTTGGCACATTGGTGCCGTACACCGCGTTCCATGGCCGTCATCGTCGCAGCAACATGTGCCGCATTTGCAAGCCGCGCCGAGGCTTGGCGTTCCGCTCCGAGGCCTCCGACGTCAGGGCGCTTCGGCGGCAGGTGCCACTGACGCAGCAGGCGACCAAATCGCGGGAGGACGCGCGTGCTGACGTGTACACGTTCCGATCTGGGACGCTGGGCCGACGTGGTGCACCGGTGAGCGGCGACGTACATGGAGCGCGGCGCACAATTGTTACGCCGCCGCCACAACACTACACCTACCGCAGTATCGCTCTGCCTCTACGAACCCTCTTAATCAACCGACATCGAGCTCAACGAGCTGCGTGCCGAACAAGGTTCGCCGTCACTCGTCAGCGCGCCGATACCGACTACCGTGCCAGCGACCACCTGCAGAACGGGGACCGCGGCATCAAGAAGCACGCTGCGACGACGCATCGAGCACCCGCCCGCCCGTGCTCGATTTGGCTGCGGAGCAACTCCGCTGCCCTCGCGAGCTGCCACCATGTGCTACGAGGTGAAGTGCAACAAGTGCGGCAAGCGCAGCTGGGACGGCTGCGGCCGCCACGCCAACGCGGTCATGAGCAAGATTCCCGAGGCGGAGCAGTGCAAGTGCAAGCCGCCGCCGTACGCAGAGGACCCCGGCGCCTCCTGCACCACCGCGTAGTCACCACTTTGGACGGCTGTCGTGGACGCGGGCCTGTCCAGCATCTTATCGGCATGTACAGCGCTGCGCAGCAATATAGTTAACAAGTCTAACAGTTGCTGGTATGCGCCGCGGACACCGGGGCAAGGTGGGCGCTCCACTGCAGGCCAGCCGCCCGCTGGAAGCTCTATGGAGCTCAGCCGCGCACGAGAAAGCATGGGGGTGCTCGCCGTCCACTTCCGTCGCGGTCTGCGCCCAAGTTTTTTGGCGCCACTCTACCCTGAGATTCCACCCCCTTCCACCCTTCCGCTATGGCAGTGGACGGACGACGTCCACCCCATTCTGCCCCAACAACGAAACACGCAGCGGACGCCGCCGATCGCGGCGGACGACGCGGACGACGCGGACGCGGGCGGCCGCGGCGGCCGAAGCAGCGGGCTCGGAGGCGCCCAACGGGCCCCTGGGAAGCCCGTGGACCGTGGATAAGCTGCGGGAACCGTGCTTTCATTTGGCATACGAAGCAGCAGCGCGTCCGTCGTGGCACGTTGACGGCGTGGCGTGGCACCTGACGTGGTGGGGGCACCGGCGGCGTCAGCGGCGCGCGGCGTCAGCGCGCGCGCGCACACACACACACACACACACACACTGCGGACCATCTACGCCTTCCTTGCACGTCACGTCTATCCGCACCCGACCGATCGGGAGCAAGCAAGTATGGGCGCCGTCTTCTCGCGCTTCGTCCGGCTGGAGGCGCCCCGCCCGCCCCGTGGCGACAGCAACACGGAGGCCAGCGTCGTGGTTGTGACGGTGCGCTGCCTGCGCCCATCGCCCCAAGCAACACGCACTCTCCCTAACACGCCCCGTCCCCGCGCCGTCCGTTAGCACCCCCCGCAGGGCTGCGACACGGGCTTTGGCCACATGCTGGCGCTGCAGCTGCCGGCGCGCGGCTACCTCGTGGTCGCGACGTGCCTCACAACCCAGGGCGCCAAGGCGCTCGCGGACGCCGCCGAGGCGCGCGGCATCACCGTCCACGGCGGCAACGGGCCCGCGCTGACGACGTCGGGCCTGCAGCCCGTCCTGCTGGACGTCTGCCGCGACGACGACGTGGCCCAGCTCGCGCAGCGGCTCGCCGTCTGGTACCCCCAGGGCGTCCAGTACGTGCGCGCGTGCGCGCCCACGCGAGCCGCGTTGGCGGGCGGTTTGCGCTCACGCAGCGCGCCTTCTTCTTGGCGGGGGCGGGGGCGCAACGGCAGCGCGCTGGTCAACAACGCGGGCATTGGCCTGGGCGGCTTTGTCGAGTGGACGAGCATGGCGCAGTTCCGCCGCGTCATGGACGTCAACTACTTTGGCACGGTGGCCATGACCAAGGCGCTGCTGCCGGCGATCCGGCGCCGCCGCGGCCGCGTCGTCAACGTGGCCAGCATGTTTGGCCGCGCGTCGCTGCAGTCCGTCTCGGGGTACTGTGCGAGCAAGTACGCCGTCGAGGCGTTCTCGGACGCGCTCCGCCGCGAGGTGTGGCCGTTCGGCGTCGACGTCGTCCTCATCGAGCCCGGCTTCGCCAAGACGCCCATCAACGACATTGCGCACGCGGCGCTCCGCAAGGGCTACGACCAGCTGCCCGCCGACGAGCAGGCCGTGTACGGCGAGGAGTTTGTGCGCAACAGCGTCTCGGCGTTCGACGAGGTCATGCAGCGCGCGCAGGAGCCGCAAAAGGTCGTGGACTGCATGGTGCACGCCGTCGACGCTGCCTCGCCGCGCACCCGCTACGTCGTCGGGCCCGACGCGCGGGCGCTGTGCATCCTCAACCTGCTGCCCACGTGGGTGGGCGACTGGTTCTCCCACCTCTCGCCGATCTGGAACGTGATGCCGGCGCAGGCCATCTACCGGCGCCGGTAGCCCGCTTGGGGTACTGCCGAGATGTCACAGATGCGAGTCACTGCTGTACAGCTGTTGTGTGCATAGTTTGCCTGTAAAGAGTTCACTGCAAGTTGGTCGGCTGCTGGCGGTCAGACCAGCAGCTGCACGAGCGCGAGCTGGAAGAGCGGGATGGTGACGTTGTCGATCTGCTGCGTCAGCGCCTCCATCACGCCTTTCAAAGCCCGAACGCCCGAGGGCGGCGGTGCCCATCACCGCATTAGCCCAGCCGCCACGCTCATCGCAAGCGATCCCCACATGTCCGTCCTACCGGCCAGGGTGAGGCAGACGGCGTAGCCCAGCATCTGGCTCGGCGTGAAGGCCAGCGACGGCGGGCACCAGATGTACAGCACCGCCGACACCACCAGCGACGCGACGATGCCGGCCGCCGTGCCCTCCAGCGTCTTCTTGGTATTGGGCCACCGCCGGCGGCCGTACCGCACGCCGACCACGGACGCCATCGTGTCGCCCACGCCAATGGCAATGATGCCGCTGAACGCCGCAAAGTACGACGTCGGCGGGACCCTGGTTCAGCAGACGCACGAGCGTGGTGTTACGGGGCGGTGAGCCTCGCGCCAAGCCCGGCATCCCCAACTACAAATCCTGGCCGTACCCGGTGAACCAGATCGGCAGCGCGCAGCCGACGAGCAGGTAGATGTGCGACATGATCAGCGGGCCCGAGTCGCGGTAGTCGGTAAAGCTGGTGAAGAACGAATCGCAGACGGCGCCGATGGGGAAGACGTGGCCCATGCGGAAGTACTCGAGCGTGATGAACGCGGCCAGCGCGACGCCAAACGCCAGCTGCAGGAAGAACGGCTGGCGGCAGGCATCCCAAACAAAAAGGCGCCACGCAAGGCATCAGCCATCATGCGCATCGCGTTGCCAGGTGGGGCCCCGGATTGTCTCCCCTCCTCGCGCACCTCGACGAGCAGGCCGGGGCTGAACATGAACACGGCCAGGACGTGGAAGTACTTGCGCAGCATGATCAGCGGCAGCCCGGCGAGCCAGCCGGCCACCCGCCGCAGCAGCCGTTCGAGGCCGAGCGGCAGGTGCGTGGGCTGCGCGGCGGCGGGCGCGTCCGGGCGCCAGCGGTCCCGCACGGCGAGCAGCGACACCGAGCCCGCGATGGCGGCCGCCCAGTAGACGACGAACGCGAGCCGCCAGCCGTGCGTGAGGAACGCAAACGTCCACAGGAACGGGTCCTCCCGCAGGAAGAGGCGCATCCACGGCGAGATGAGCCCGAACACGATCAGGGCAGCGAGCGCCACAAACGCCAGCGACAGCACGACGGCGCGCTGGCTGTAGCCCCAGAGCTGCCACCCCGCTGCCGGCGCGCCGGGCGCCTGGTCAGCGTGGCGGACCGCATGGAGCAGCGGCGCCAGCAAGATGCCGATGCCGATGATGCCCAGCACGAGCGACGCCAGGAAGAGGTGCACCGGCGTCCGGTGGATCGCCATGAACGCCGGCAGGCGGTACAGCCGGGCCTGCGCGCGCCCGGGCCGGGACGGTTGGACCGAAGCGTGAGCGCTCACGAGCGACCCTCCCAGCGGCTTTGGCCGGCGCCGCACCCGAAAGATGGTGGCGGCGAGGGCGTCGCCGGCAAGCATGCCGACAAAGATGGCCCAGAGTGCGGCCTCGCCCAGGGTGAAGCTCTTGCGGAAGCCGATCATCAGCAGGTGAAGCAGGACGTTGATGCCCAGCGCGACGACCGCGCTATGGAACGGCAGGTTGTCTACGCCCAACCCCCTCCAGCTTCCGTGACCGTCGCGTCGGCCGAACGTCAGGCCTCCGCGAACGCACTTGCAGCCCTGGCGGGCCGGCGCGAAACGCACCGGTCCAGCCCACCGTCCAGCCGGTCCACGCGGCCGCGCCTGCCACGGCGGCCACGGCCCCGGCGGCGCCGAGCCACAGCGGCGCGGGCGCGGCACGACCCATCGCGGCGGTACCGCGCGCCCCGCCCGCGCCCGCCTTGGCCGGCCGCCGCGGCGCGGCCGCCCACCAGGTGCCCGCGGCCGCCTGGGCCAGGAGGCCCGCGCCCACCGCGAGGCTCAGTTGCAGCAGGTACGCCGTGTAGGCGCGGTGGGCGTCGGCGAGCTGCTTGTCGGCGCCACCGGCCTCGCTGCTTGCCGACGTCAGCGCCCGCCCGCCGATGAGCAGCGGCACGAGCAGGACGGCGTACGCGAGGCCCGCGTCCGCGTACGGCCGCGCCGCCCGCGCCGGGACGAGCGGCAGTCGCGGCGCCGCGGCGGGCGCGACCCAGTTGAGCACGGTGGTGCCCACGGCCAGCAGCAGCGCGAGCGTTGCGGCCGCGTCCATCGCCGCCGTGCCAAACTGCGCGAGCCGCATGGCCAGCACGGCGGTGCTGCCGACGAGCAGCAGCGTCTCGATCCACTGCGGGTCGTCCAGCGTGATGGTGAGCCGCCACGGCCGCCGGTTGCTGCCGGCCGCGGGCCCTGGCGCGCCTGCCAGCGACCCTGCCGTGGCCAGCGGCAGCGGGGGCGTGCTCGCGACCGCGGCCACGGCCGCCGCCGCCGCCGGCCGCCGGCCGCCGCCGCCGCGCTTCGTCAGCGTCGGCGCCGCGCGCCCCATCCCGCCACCGTCAGTCTAGGGAATAGCCAAATCCGGAAATCCGTTGTGACGTCATCTAGGGCCAGGGGTATAAGGTTGACACGTCATCGGGAAAACAGCATACCTGGATGCGATGTTTGTGTGTTCGGTTT
>Ga0180216_1002782_pt1 | contig 14260 bp, 12 predicted proteins | sample eDN3rd37CBELigMG_FD_128879 | JGI IMG/M metagenome (GOLD analysis project Ga0180216, IMG submission 128879) | Enriched Miracle-Growth compost microbial communities from Emeryville, California, USA - eDNA 3rd pass 37_C BE-Lig MG (version 2)... ... | reverse complement strand
GCCGACGCTGGGCCTGGCGCCCCTGATCATCGCCCAGATCTTCGACATCATCCGCACCATCCGCGAGGAGGGCGTGACGGTGTTCCTGGTCGAGCAGAACGCCAACAAGGCCCTGCAGGTCGCCGACCGGGGCTACGTGCTCGAGACCGGAAAGGTCGTCCTGCACGACACGGGCGCCAACCTGCTGGTCAACGACCAGGTCCGCAAGGCCTACCTGGGCGCCTGAGCCCGCGGGGCGAGGCGCCCGGCCCCGCAGGCCGCCTCACGCGCGGCAAGCTCACCGCCGACCGCCTGACCGCCACGGCTGCCTTACGAGAGACCCTGCGCCTCCAGGGCGGCCCGCACGCCGGGATCGGCCTGCATGCGGGACTGGAAGCGGCGCAGTTCGCTCATCCCCGGCAGTTCCACGCCCAGCATGTCGGCCCAGCGCAGGAGGGTGTACAGGTAGGGATCGGCCAGCGAGCGCTGGCCGGTCAGCCAGTCGCGGCCCTCGAGCTGGCGGTTGGCGACGGTGAACAGTGCTTGCAGCTTTTCCGTCGCCTGGCCCTTGAGGACCTTGGCCATGCCCTCGTCGCCCGCGCCGAAGAACAGCGCGCCGAAGACCAGGGCGAAGGTGCGGTGCAGGTCGGCGTTGCAGAACCCCAGCCAGCGGCGGGTCTCGGCCCGCTCGCGGGGGGTCTCGCCCAGCAGGCCGGCCTCGGGATTGAGCTCGGCGAGGTATTCCAGGATGGCCACGCTCTGGGTCAGCACGAAATCGCCGTCGACCAGGGTCGGCACCGCGCCCACGGGATTGAGCGCCAGGTACTCGGGCTGCTTGGTCTCCTCGCGCGTGAGCCGGCAGGTCTCGTAGGGCTTGCCGATCCATTCGAGGACGATGTGGGTGGCCAGCGGGCAGGCGCCCGGGAAGTAATACAGTTTCATGGTGTGCTCGGGGATGGTTCAAGGATGAAGGACAGCCTTGTTTATACCACCGCGGGACGGCGCCGGGGTCCCGCCGAGCGCCCCCGGGCACCGTCCGGGCGGGCGGGGAGGGCCGCGTCCGCGCCGCCCCTTGGGTTAGACTATCGGGTGCACGCCGTCCGGCGCGTGCCGCCGCATCTCGCAGGAGTTTCCTCATGGCTGATTCGCCCTTGCGCATTGTTTTCCTGGATCGGGATTCCCTGCCCGCGGACGCCGATTTCCAGGGGCCATCGATCGCCTACGAGCTGATCCTCCATCCGAGCACCGCGCCCGAGCAGGTCCCCGAGCGGATCCGCGACGCCGACATCGTGGTGGTCAACAAGGTCCCGGTCAGGGCCGAGGCCCTGCAACAGGCCACGCGCCTGCGCATGATCGCCGTGGCCGCCACGGGCACGGACAACATCGACCTGGACACCTGCGCCCTGCGCGGCATCGTGGTCTCGAACGTGCGCAACTACGCCACCCATTCGGTGCCCGAACACACCATGGCGCTGATGCTGGCCCTGCGCCGCAGCCTCGTCGCCTACCGCCAGTCGGTGATCGACGGCCGCTGGCAGACGGCGAGCAGCTTCTGCTATTTCGACTACCCGATCCGCGACCTGGCGCGCTCGACGCTGGGCATCATCGGCCGCGGCGCCCTGGGCGAGGCGGTGGCCGAGCTGGCCCGCGCCTTCGGGATGAAGGTGCAGTTCGCGGCGCGCAAGGAGGTCGACGCGCCGGCCGAGGACTACACCTCGTTTTCCCACGTGCTGCGATCCAGCGACGTCATCAGCCTGCATTGCCCCCTGAACGCGCAGACGCGCGGCATGATCGGCGAGGCCGAGTTCGCCCTCATGGAGCGCCGCCCGCTGCTGATCAATACCGCGCGCGGCGGGCTGGTGGACGAGCACGCGCTGGTGCGCGCGATGCGCGAGGGTCGCCTGTCGGGGGCGGCCTTCGACGTGGCCAGCCACGAGCCCCCGGGACCCGACCATCCGCTGATGTCCCTGGCCGACATGCCGAACTTCATCTTGACGCCCCACGTGGCCTGGGCCAGCGCCGAGGCCGTGGCCTCGCTGATCCAGCAGGTGCGCGACAACATCGAGGCCTTCTGCCGGGACGAGCCCCGCAACATGGTGACCGCCTTCAACCGCTGAGCCGCGCCGGCAATCCTTCCCTTTTCCTCGAGACCGACCATGAGCCATCCCTTTCGCGTCGCCATCAACGGCTATGGCCGCATCGGCCGTTGCGTGCTGCGCGCCCTGATCGAATCGGGCCGGGACCGCGAGGTCGAGCTCGTCGCCATCAACGAGCCGGCCGACCTCGCGTCCATGGCCTACCTGACGCGCTTCGATTCGACCCACGGGGTGTTCCCGGGCACGGTCGAGGAAACGCCTGGGGGCCTGCGGATCAACGGCCGCGCGGTCCAGGTCCACCATGGGCGCACGCCCGGCGAGTGCCCATGGGTGGACCTCGGCATCGACCTGCTGCTGGAATGCTCGGGGGCGTACGGGACGCGGAGCGCCCTCGAGGACTTCCTCGAGGCGGGCTGCCCGCGCGTGCTGGTGTCGCAGCCCGCGCGCAGCGCCGCCGACGTCGACCACACCGTGGTCTACGGCATCAACGACGACGGGCTGGACGCGGGCCAGCGCATCGTGTCGGCGGCCTCGTGCACGACCAACGCCATCGTGCCGGTGCTCGACCTGCTGGACCGCGGGCCGGGGGTGCGCAACGCCTACCTGACCACGCTGCATTCGGTCATGAACGACCAGCCCATGATCGACGGCTACCACCATGCCGACCTGCGCCGCACGCGCTCGGCGATGCAGTCCATCGTGCCGGTGGCCACCGGCCTCGCGCAGGGCGTCGAGCGGCTGCTGCCGGGTCTGGCCGGCAGGATACAGGCCAAGGCGGTGCGCGTGCCCATCCTCAACGTCTCGGCCATCGACCTGATGGTCAACCTGTGCCGCCAGAGCGACCCCGAATCGCTCAACGCCCTGTTCCGGCGCGCGGCGCGCGAGCGGCCCCACCTGCTGGCCTGCACCGACCATCCCCACGCCTCGGTCGACTTCAACCACGACCCGCATTCGGCCATCGTCGACCTCGGCCACACGCGCGTGAACGGCGGCGATTTCGCCAACCTGCTCGTCTGGTTCGACAACGAATGGGGATTCGCCAACCGCATGCTGGACGTCGCCCAGGCCTGGGCGGCCTTGTTCATGGGCGCGCCGCCCGCCGACCTCGCCGAAGGGCGACAGAATTTTCCACAAGGAGCTTGACATGGCCGAAAGCCGTACCGAAACCGATTCCATGGGCCCAATCGAGGTGCCCGCCGCACGCTATTGGGGCGCCCAGACCCAGCGCTCGATCCAGAACTTCCCCATCGGCGTGGATCGTTTCCGCTGGCAGCCTCCGGTGATCCGCGCCCTGGGCATCCTCAAGAAGGCCGCCGCCCAGGCCAATGCCGAGCTGGGCGAGCTGCCCGCCGAGATCGGCGCGTTGATCGTGCGCGCGGCCGACGAGGTCATCGCGGGCAAGCTCGACGGCGAGTTCCCCCTGGTGGTGTTCCAGACCGGCTCGGGCACGCAGTCCAACATGAACGCCAACGAGGTCATCGCCAACCGCGCCATCGAGCTCGCGGGCGGCACGATCGGCTCCAAGGCGCCGGTGCATCCCAACGACCACGTCAACCGGGGGCAGTCGTCCAACGACACCTTCCCGACGGCCATGCACATCGCCGTGGCCCAGGAGCTCGCGGGGCGGTTCTTTCCGGCGGTGGGCAAGCTGCGCGCGACCCTCGACGCCAAGGCCCAGGCCTACCGCGACATCGTCAAGACCGGCCGCACCCACCTGCAGGACGCCACGCCCATCACGCTGGGCCAGGAGATCAGCGCCTGGGTCGCGCAGATCGATTTCGGCCTGGACGCCGTGCAGGCGGCGCTGCCGGGCATCTACGACCTCGCCATCGGCGGCACGGCCGTGGGCACGGGCCTCAACGCCCATCCGCGCTTCGGCGAGCTCGCGGCCGCGCGCATCGCCGACATCACGGGCCTGCCGTTCCGCAGCGCGGAAAACAAGTTCTTCGCCCTGTCGGCGCACGATGCCCTGGTCAGCCTCTCGGCGGCGCTGCGCACGCTGGCCGGCGCGCTGATGAAGATCGCCAACGACGTACGCTGGCTCGCCAGCGGCCCGCGCTGCGGGATCGGCGAGCTGCTGATCCCCGAAAACGAGCCGGGCTCGTCCATCATGCCGGGCAAGGTCAATCCCACGCAGTGCGAGGCGATGACCATGGTCTGCGTGCAGGTCTTCGGCAACGACGCGGCCACGGCCTTCGCCGGGTCGCAGGGCAATTTCCAGCTCAACGTCTACAAGCCCGTCATGGTGCACAACGTGCTCGAAAGCATCGAGCTGCTGGCCGACGCCTGCCTGTCCTTCGACGAGCATTGCGCGGTGGGCATCGAGCCCAACCGCCCGCGCATCGACGACAACCTGCAAAAGAACCTGATGCTGGTGACCGCCCTCAACCGCCACATCGGCTACGACAAGGCCGCGGCCATCGCCAAAAAGGCCCACAAAGAGCACAGCACGCTGCGCGAGGCGGCGCTGGCCCTGGGATTCCTGACCGATGCGCAGTACGATGAATGGATCGTTCCCCTGGACATGACCCATCCCAGTTGAGGCTCGCATGAAAAAGACCCCCGCGGTAAAGATCAAGCGCGTCTACGAGGATCCCGCCCAGGCCGATGGCTTTCGCGTCTTCGTCGATCGCCTCTGGCCGCGCGGGGTCTCCAAGGACGCTTTCGAATACGATCTCTGGTGCAAGGACCTGGCGCCCAGCCCGGCGCTGCGCACATGGTTCGGGCACAAGCCCGAGCACTGGGAGGGTTTCCGCGAGGGCTACGCCTCCGAGCTGCACGAGGAGGACCGCCAGCGCGCCATGGGCGAGGTGTTCGACGCGGCCGCCGGCCAGCCGATCACGCTGGTCTACGGCGCCCGCGATCCCGAGCACAACCACGCCCTGATCCTGGCCGAGGAAATGAACGCCTACGCGAGGCGCCGCAAGAGTTGAAGGGGAGGGGGGCCATGGTGCTGCTTTACTGGGGGGCCGATGCGCTGTGGGCCCTGGCCGCCCTCGGGCTGGTCGTGCTGCTGGCGGCGATCCTGGGCATCCAGGCACACCGGATGCGGGTGCTCGGCGGCAACGAGGAGCTCCCGGGCATGCGCGGCGAGGTGACCCGGGCCTCGGACTCGCGCGGCAACGCCTATGCCCTGGTGCGCGGCGAGATCTGGCGCGTGCACTCGCGCGAGCCGCTGGCCGAGGGCGACGGGGTGCGCGTGCGCGCGGTGCGCGGCCTCACGCTCGAGGTCGAGCCCCTGCCGACGCAGGCGTCCGACGAACCTTCCACGAACCAAGGGGGTGGATCATGATTTTCCTCGACATCGACACGGGCCTGGTCATCCTGGTCCTCGTCATCCTGGTGGTGATGCTCGTCAAGCTGTTCCGGATCCTGCGCGAGTACGAGCGCGCGGTGATCTTCACGCTCGGGCGCTACACCGGCACCAAGGGCCCGGGGCTGGTCATCGTCATCCCCTTCCTCCAGCAGATGGTGCGGGTCGACCTGCGCGTGGTGACCATGGACATCCCGCCGCAGGACGTGATTTCGCGCGACAACGTCTCGGTGCAGGTCAACGCGGTGGTGTATTTCCGCGTGGTGGCGCCGGAAAAGGCGATCATCCAGGTCGAGCACTACCTCGAGGCCACCAGCCAGCTCGCGCAGACCACGCTGCGCGCCGTGCTGGGCAAGCACGAGCTCGACGAGATGCTGAGCGAGCGCGAAAAGCTCAACCTCGACGTGCAATCCATCCTCGACGCCCAGACCGACGGCTGGGGGATCAAGGTCACCAACGTCGAGATCAAGCACATCGACCTGAACGAGACCATGGTGCGGGCCATGGCGCGGCAGGCCGAGGCCGAGCGCGACCGGCGCGCCAAGATCATCCACGCCGAGGGCGAGCGCCAGGCGGCGCAGGCCCTGCAGGAGGCCGCGCACACCCTGTCCCTCGAGCCCTCGGCCATGCAGTTGCGCTACCTGCAGACACTCACCCAGGTAGCCGGCGACAAGTCCTCGACGCTGGTCTTCCCGGTGCCGATCGACCTGCTGGCGGGGTTCCTGGACAAGATCCGCCCGCCTGCCGACGGCCAGTCCTGAGAGCCCGCGCGCCGCTTGATCCATTGATATTCTTAATAGAAATCAATGATTTCCGCTTTCGTTATATACCTACATATACATCGAAAGCCTCCCTGAGCTAAGATCCCTTCCGCTTGCGACGGCTCTCCGAGTCTTCCGGACCCTCCGGAGACGGGCCGGTCGATTCGTTTCCCGGTTTTCGAGCGGATGGCTGACATCGCCCCCACCCCCACACCTCCTCCGCGTGCGGTGATTGCGCCGCCAGGCGGCCTGCTCTGGATCGCGGCGCCGGCGCTGGTGTTCGCGGCCGCCTTGGCGGCGCTGTCGATCGGCGCCTATCCGGTGCCGGTCGGGGAGTTGGCTCGATCCGAGCACGTTCAAGCCCCATGAACTGCCGTTCTACGTCCGGGCGGATCGGACTACCACCTTTTCGGCAAGGCCGTGGCGCGGGTCACGCTGCGCGTGGGAGACGGAAGGGCGGGCGCCGCCGGTGAAGGCGGGAAGGCGCCTCGCTGATGCGTCCCGCCGGTCGGACCCGCGCCTTTCAGGACGGATCTGCGCTTTTCAGGACAGATCCGCGCCTTTCAGAAGGGGCCTGAGTCTTCCAGAAGGGGCCCGCGCCCAGCCGGCCCGAGGGGGAGGGCACCTCAGGTCGCGGCCTCCGCGTCCTCGGTCAGCAACTGACCGATCACCGCGCCCACGCGCAGGTCGTCGAGCGAGCCGAAATGGTGCAGGCGGATGTCGCCCGCCTGGTCCAGGATGATGAGGCTGGGGGTGCCCTGCAGGCGGTAGGCCTGCATGGTCAGGGGGATGGGGTTGCCCTTGGGGTCGGCCATGTCGATCCCGACCGGGAAGGCGATCCGGTATTCGTGAAGGAAGGCCTTGAGCGCCACCTCGCCCATGGCCTCGTGGTGCTCGAACACCGTGTGCAGGCCGATCACGCGCACGCGGCCCGGGGGAAAGGCGTTGTGGATGGCCTTGGCCTGCGGGATGCCGTGAGAGACGCAGCCCGGGCACAGCATCTGGAAGGCGTGCAGCACCACGACCGAGCCCCTGAGGTCCTCGAGGGCCAGGGGCTCGTCGGTGTTCAGCCACCGGCTGACGCGCAGGGCTGGGGCGTGTTCGTGGTAGGGCATGTCGGGCGGTCCGGAAAGAGGGCGCGCGGCCGGTGGGCCGCGATCCCGATTCCTATCATAAGTCGTGCGCCCTGTCAGGGAAAGCTTACGATTCGTACTGATATTTTGCGCCGGATCATGGAGGGCATGGTGTAATGGCCCGAGCGCCGGCCTGGTATTTTTCATAGGGCCGGCGTGGCTTATACTGATCCGATCCTTTTCCAAGAACGACATCATTTCCGGAGATCCATAATGAAGCTACCCGCGATCGCCCTGTGCGCGTCCCTGCTGGCGATGGGCGGCGCCGCACAAGCGGCGCCCGACTACGCGCAGGTCAAGGACATCCTCACCAAGAACGCCTGCCTGGCCTGTCATGCCGTCGACAAGAAGGTCGTCGGGCCCGCCTACCAAGAGGTCGCGGCCAAGCACAAGGGCCAGGCCGACGCGGCCGACGTGCTGGCCAAGCACATCCGCTCGGGCAGCTCGGGTGTCTATGGCCCGATCCCGATGCCGCCCAACGTCGGCATCTCGGACGCCGACATCAAGACCGTCGTCGAGTGGCTGATCGCGGGCGCTCCCCACTGAGGACGAGGCTCGGGACGACCCTGCGACAGGCCATGTCCTTCAGGGCCTTCGCAGGGTTTTTCATTTTGACACCAACGATACATTTCAGGCGCGCACCATGAAGAGAGCACACCCCATCGCCGGGCTGGAACCCCAGTCGATTTCCGTCGAAGTCCTGCTGGAAAAATACGCCAAGGGCGGGGAATCGAGCATCACCGAGATCCAGCAGCGCGTGGCGCGCGCCCTGGCGGCGGTGGAAAAGCCTTCGCGCCGCAAGCATTTCGAGGCCCTGTTCCTCGAGGCGCAGCAGCGCGGCTTCATCCCGGCGGGGCGGATCAATTCGGCGGCCGGCACCGACCTGTCGGCCACGCTCATCAACTGCTTCGTCCAGCCGGTGGGGGATTCGGTCTCGGCGGCCGTGGACGGCCGCCCGGGCATCTACGACGCCCTGCAAAAGGCTGCCGAGACCATGCGAAGGGGCGGCGGCGTGGGCTACGACTTCAGCCACATCCGGCCCGCGGGCGCGGCGGTCAAGGGCACGGCCTCCAAGGCCTCCGGCCCGGTCTCGTACATGCGCGTCTTCGATCGCTCCTGCGAGACCGTCGAGTCGGCGGGTGCGCGGCGCGGGGCGCAGATGGGCGTGCTCAGCGTCACCCATCCCGACATCGAGTCCTTCGTGCGCGCCAAGCAGACGAGCGGCGAGCTCACCAATTTCAACGTGTCGGTCAGCGTGACCGACGAGTTCATGCGCGCCGTCGAGAACGACGCCATGTTCCCCCTCACGCACCCGGCCGAGCCGGGCCCCGACCTCATGGCGGCCGGCGCGCGGCGGCGCGAGGACGGCCGATGGGTCTACAAGGAAATCCGCGCGCGCGAGCTCTGGGACGAGATCATGCGCTCGACCTACGACTACGCCGAGCCGGGGGTGCTGTTCCACGACCAGATCAACCGCGAGAACAACCTGCACTACATCGAGGTGCTCGAGGCCACCAATCCCTGCGGCGAGCAGCCCCTGCCGGGCTACGGCTGCTGCTGCCTGGGCTCGATCGACCTGACGCGGTTCGTGCGCAACCCGTTTGGCTTCGGCGGCGAGCCCGAGGTCGACTGGCAGGCCCTGGCCGAGGTCACGGGGATCGCGGTCCGGATGCTCGACAACGTCCTGGACGCCACCGTGTGGCCGCTGCCCGAGCAGGCGGCCGAGGCCGCCAACAAGCGCCGCGTGGGCCTTGGCGTGACCGGCCTGGGCGACGCCCTGATCATGCTGCAGCTCGCCTACGACAGCGACGAGGCGCGCCGCCTGGCGGGCCGCTTCGCGCGCGAGGTGGCCGAGGCCGCCTACCGCGCCTCGGTGGCCCTGGCGCAAGAGCGCGGCGCCTTCCCGGCCTTCCAGGCCGAGCCCTACCTGGCGAGCGGCTTTGCCCAGCGCCTGCCCGAGGACATCCGGCAGGCCATCCGCCAGCACGGCATCCGCAACAGCCACCTGACCTCGATCGCGCCCACCGGCACGATCTCGCTCGCCTTCGCCGACAACGCCTCCAACGGCATCGAGCCGCCGTTCTCGTGGACCTACACCCGGACCAAGCGCATGGGCGACGGCAGCAAGCAGGACTACGTGGTCGAGGACCACGCCTACCGGCTGTACCGCCTGATGGGCGGGGACGTGTCCGCCGGCCTGCCGCCGTACTTCCGCACCGCGCTCGAGATCTCGGCGCGCGACCACGCCCTGATGGTGGCGGCCGTCAAGGACCACGTCGACGCGGCGATCTCCAAGACCGTCAACGTGGCCGTGGACTATCCCTACGAGGATTTCAAGGACCTGTACCTGCAGGCCTGGAAACTCGGCCTCAAGGGCATCACCACCTACCGCCCCAGCGGCAAGCGCGCCGCGGTGCTGTCGGTCGCGCCCGTCGTCGAGGCGCCCCAGCCCGAGGCGATCCTGCTGTCCGAGGCCGACCGGCGCCTGGTGCTCAAGCGCACCATCGAGCCCGTGCTCAACAGCCTGCGCTGGCCCAGCCGGCCGCGCCTGCCGCGCGGCGCCTCGGCCTGGGCATCCGACACGATCGAGACCCCGGACGGTAGCTTCGTGGTGTTCGTCTCGGACCTGTCCAAGCGGCCCTTCGAGGTCTGGGTCAACGGCGCGCGGCCCCCGCGCGGCCTGGGCTCCGTCGCCAAGATGCTCAGCCTGGACATGTACACCGACGACACCCCCTGGCTGAACCGCAAGCTCGAGGTCCTCGCGCGCACCAACGGCGGCTCGGCCTTCCAGATCACCGACCCCGAGACCGGGGAACCCGTCTGGATGCCCTCGACGGTCGCCGCGCTGGCGCGCCTGGTGGGCTTTCGCCACCGCAGCCTCGGCATCGCGGCCGAGGGCCAGAGCTCGGCCATGATGGACGCCCTGATCGCGCCGCGCGAGCCCAAGACCGGCACCGACGGCACCATGGGCTGGATCTGCGACGTGCTCAATCCGGTGACGGGCGATGATTTCGTGCTCATGATGAAGGAATTGCGGATGCCCGACGGCTCGACGCGCCCGTATTCCGTGTGGGGCGCGGGCAAGTTCCCGCGGGCCTTCGAGGGCCTGTTCAAGCTGCTCAGCCTCGACATGCGGATCGTCGACCCGGCCTGGATCGCCATGAAGCTGCGCAAGCTCATGAAATACGCCGAGCCCCAGGGCGACTTCCTCGCGCGGGTGCCGGGCAGCGACAAGTCCGCGTCCTTCCCCTCCACCGAGGCCTACATCGCGCGCCTGGTGATCCACCGCTACGCCATGCTGGGCATCCTCGACGAGCAAGGCGAGCCGCTCGAGCAGATGGGCGTCGTGCAGGCCGAAACCGAGGAAGGCGCCGCACGCGCGCCCCAGGCCGAGCCCATGATCCCCATGGTGGGCACAGAATGCCCCGAGTGCCACCTGTACCGGGTCATCAAGAAGGACGGATGCCAGTTCTGCACCCATTGCGGATATCAGGGGGCATGTGGATGAAACCGGACACAGGACAGTCCCTGCGGACTGTCCTGTGCCTGTTTCATCCGAGCGGCATGCAGGCCGCGAGGTGGATGAGCTCGGACACAGGACAGTCCCTGCGGACTGCCCTATGCCTAGCGAATCGGAGCGGCATGCAAGCCGCGACGTGGATGAGCTCGGACATAGGGCAGTCCCTGCGGACTGCCCTATGCCTAGCGAATCGGAGCGGCATGCAGGCCGCGACGTGGAGAGCTGCCACGGCTGGAGATCCCCCGCGGACCATCCCCCGCCTCTATCCAAAGAAGTGTCATAATCTGAGGTCCGTCCCGCGTCCGCCGGGCTCCGGCCGCTCGCGGGCGGCTGGCTCCGCGCGCGCCGCGATATAAAAACAGCCAAGATACTCTCTGCGATGAACCACTCATACGATGTACTGATCGTCGGCAGCGGCCTGGCGGGCCTGACCGTCGCCCTCCATCTCGCGGCCGACAAGAAGGTCGCGGTCCTGTCCAAGAAGGCCTTGCTCGACGGGGCCAGCAACTGGGCGCAGGGCGGCATCGCCGCGGTGCTCGACTCCCAGGACAGCCACGACGAGCACATCGCCGACACCCTGGTGGCCGGCGCCGGCCTGTGCGACGAGGCGGCCACCCGCAGCATCGTCGAGGGCGGGCGCTCGGCGATCGACTGGCTCATCGAGCTCGGGGTCCCGTTCACCCCCGATCAGGGCGCCGAGCTGGGCTTCCACCTGACCCGCGAGGGCGGCCACAGCCAGCGCCGCATCATCCATGCGGCCGACGAGACCGGCCACCTCGTGCAGCTCACGCTCGAGCAGCAGGTCCGCGCCCACCGCAACATCACCCTGCTCGAGCACCATTCCGCCGTCGAGCTCATCACCAGCCGCATCCTCGGCGGCGTCCGGGAGGAGGACGCGCCCGCGCGCTGCCTGGGCGCCTATGTGTACGACGAGGTCCGCGACACCGTGCGCACCGTCCTCGCCTCGCACGTGGTCCTCGCCACCGGCGGCGCGGGCAAGGTCTACCTGCACACCACCAATCCCGACACCTCCACGGGCGACGGCATCGCCATGGCCTGGCGCGCGGGCTGCCGGGTGGCCAATATGGAGTTCATGCAGTTCCACCCGACCTGCATGTACCATCCCAAGGCGAAATCGTTCCTGATTTCCGAGGCGGTGCGCGGCGAGGGCGGGGTGCTGCGCCTGCCCGCTGCGGCTGGCGCCGACGCGGGCAAGCGCTTCATGGAATGGCACGACCCGCGGCTCGAGCTCGCGCCGCGCGACGTGGTGGCGCGGGCCATCGACTTCGAGATCAAAAAGCACGGCCTCACGCACGTCGAGCTGGACATCAGCCACCGCCCGGCCGAGTTCATCCGCGAGCATTTCCCGACCATCCACGCCCGCTGCCTGGAATTCGGCATCGACATGACGCGCGAGCCCATCCCGGTGGTGCCCGCCATGCATTTCACCTGCGGCGGCGTGGTCATCGACCTGAACGGGCGCACCGACATCCCCGGCCTGTATGCCGTGGGGGAAACCGGCTACACCGGCCTGCACGGGGCCAACCGCCTGGCCAGCAATTCCCTGCTCGAATGCCTGGTGATCGGGCGCAACGTCGCGCACGACATCGACGGCCGCGAGGACATGCCGCGGTACGCCGCGGGCGAGGTGCCGGCCTGGGACGACAGCCGCGCGCGGGATTCCTCCGAGGCCGTCTTGGTCACCCACGCCTGGGACGAGGTGCGGCGCCTGATGTGGAACTACGTCGGCATCGTGCGCAGCCAGAAACGCCTGGGCCGGGCGCGCCAGCGCATCGCCATGCTCGAACAGGAAATCGAGGACTACTACCAGGCCCACCGCGTGACCAGCGACCTGCTGGAATGCCGCAACCTGATCCAGGTCGCGGCCCTGGCCGTGGCTAGCGCCCTGCTGCGCAAGGAAAGCCGGGGCCTGCACTATTGCATGGACTACCCCTGGGTGCTGCCCAAGGCCCTGCCCACGGTCCTCACGCCCGAGGAAGGATTCCTCTGATCCGGGACCGCCTCCACCGCCGCGACGACCAAGGGCCGAGGGGACGAGTGAACCCCCGCGTTCAGACGATGCGCATCGAATAGTCGATGGCCTCGATGTCCTTGGTCAGGCTGCCGATCGAGATCCGATCCACGCCGGTCAGGGCGACGGCGCGGATGGTCTCGTGGGTGATGCCGCCCGAGGCCTCGAGCAGGGCGCGGCCCCGGGTGATGCGCACGGCCTCGGCGAGGTCTTCCAGGCTGAAGTTGTCCAGCAGGATGGACGTGGCGCCGGCCTCGAGCGCCTGGTCCAGCTCGTCCAGCGTTTCCACCTCGATCTGGATCGGCACGTCGTGGGGCAGTGCCATGGCGGCGCGCAGCGCCTGCCCGATCCCGCCGGCGGCGGCGATGTGGTTTTCCTTGATCAGGACGCCGTCGTACAGCGCCAGGCGCTGGTTGCGCCCGCCGCCGACGCGCACCGCGTATTTCTGGTCCAGGCGCAGGCCCGGCAGGGTCTTGCGCGTGTCCAGGACGGCCGCGCGCGTCCCCATGACCAGGTCGACGTAGCGGCGCGTGGCCGTGGCCACGCCCGAGAGCAATTGCAGGAAATTCAGGGCGGTGCGCTCGGCGGTCAGCAGCGCGCGCGCCGGGCCGCGCAGGCGGCAGACGGTCGAGCCGGCCACCATCACATCGCCCTCGGCGTAGTCCCAGTCGATGCGGATGCTGCCGTCGACGCGGTGCATGACGGCCTCGAACCAGGGGGCGCCGCACAGCACCGCGGTCTCGCGCACGATGACCCGGGCCTCGTCGATGCGGCCGGCCGGGATCAGCAGGCCGGTGACGTCGCCCGCGCCGATGTCCTCGGCCAGCGCGCGGTCGATGTTGGCGTCGAAGGAGGACTGAAGGTCGGGCGGGAAGGGGGCATGGGGATTGCGCAGGGTGGAAACCGAACCGCTCATGCCGGACCCACCCCCGAGAACAGGGCCTGCTCGCGGGCGAGGTCGGGGCCGGGACGCACGTTGCGGCCGCGCCGGGCCGCAAAATCCAGCATGCGGTCGATGCAGACCTTGGCCCGGCGGCCGAGCTCGGGGTCGAGGCGCACCTCGTTGTGGCCGAACTCGAGCGAGTCGGCCACGCCCTTGAGCGAGTTCATCGCCATCCAGGGGCAGTGCGCGCAGCTCTTGCAGGTCGCCGACTCGCCGGCCGTGGGGGCGGCGAGGAAGGTCTTGTCCGGCGCGGCCTGCCGCATCTTGTGGAGCAGGCCCTGGTCGGTCGCGACGATGAAGGTCGAGGCGGAGGATTCCCGGACGGCGGCGAGCAGGCGCGAGGTCGATCCCACCACGTCGGCCTGGGCGACGACCGTGGCCGGGGATTCGGGGTGGACCAGGACCAGCGCGTCGGGATGCTCTTTGCGCAGCAGGTCGAGCTCGATCCCCTTGAATTCGTCGTGCACCAGGCAGGATCCTTGC
>Ga0180216_1002780_pt1 | contig 14271 bp, 14 predicted proteins | sample eDN3rd37CBELigMG_FD_128879 | JGI IMG/M metagenome (GOLD analysis project Ga0180216, IMG submission 128879) | Enriched Miracle-Growth compost microbial communities from Emeryville, California, USA - eDNA 3rd pass 37_C BE-Lig MG (version 2)... ... | reverse complement strand
GCGGGCCAGGTGGCGGGCGTTGCGATGGTGCTCTGCCTGATCGTCGCCTACCGCTTCGGCCTGGGCACCGATTGGGGCTTCCCCCTGCGGCTCCTCGCCGCCCTGGTCCTCGGCGCGGAGGCCTTCGAGCGCTCCGACCTCCGGACCCTCCTGGTGGGTTTCTCGGTGCACCAACTCGGCCCCGTCGTCCTCTGGGCCCGCCTCTTCGGTCTCCTCCTGGGCTTCCGCACGGCGCCGGTGTCGATGGGGCTCTCCCTGGCGGTCGGCTTCGTCGTCGCTCTGGTCGCCCTGGTGCTCGACGTCTATCTCCTGCTGCCGCCGGTCCTCTCGATGATGCACGGCGCCAACATCTGGGCCGACAACGTTCCCCGTGCCGTGGCCTGGATCGCCCACGGCGTCTACGGCGCCATCCTCGGCGCCATCTACGGCATCCTCGCCCGCGAGCGGACCGAAGTCGCGAACCACGATTGACCCTGCGCGAAAAGATCAGGGGCAGTTCCCGACGATGCAGCCGTTGCGGACCGAGCTGGATGGCGCCCTCTGGCCGTACGAGTGGAGGGTGGCTACGAGCTCATCGACGAGGACGTGGAGGCGGTGGTCGACTTCATCCTTCGGACTGCGCGAGAGCCATCCCGCCGAGCCGCGACCGGGCGTCCCGGTCGCGGAGGCGGGGTGCTCTCAGGGCAGCGGCCCGGCGTACTGGAGGTCCTCGAGTTTCAGGTCGTGTCGCGGCAGGAGGCGCACCTCGATCCGCCGGTTCTTGCTCCGCCCGGCCTTGGTGCGGTTGCTGGCGATGGGGCGGAACTCGGCCAGGCCCGCCGCCACGAGGCGGTCGCCCGGGATCTTCACCTCCTCCTGGAGGAAGCGGACGACGTTCGTGGCGCGGGCGACGGAGAGCTCCCAGTTGGTGGGGAATTTCTCGGCGAGCTTGCCGGCGATCGGCTTGGCGTCGGTGTGCCCCGAGACCTGGATGATCTTGTCCGGCACCTTGGCGAGAGTCTCGCCGACCTTCCGCAGCACCTCCTGCCCCTCCTCGTTGAGCTCGGCCTCGCCCGAGTCGAAGACGATCTTGTCGATGAGGTCGACCACGAGCTCGCCTCGCTGCTGGGAGATGAGCACGCTTCCCTTGGCGACCTCCGCCTGCAGCCGCTCCCGGAGTTCTTCCTGGGCCTGGCGCATCGCCTCCAGCGCCTCCTCCTTTCGGCGCGCGTCCTCGGCGATCCGGTCCCGCTCTTCCTCGAGCTCCCGGATCTTCGCTTCGAGCAGCTCGATCTCGGCGCGTGACGAATCGAGTTGCTCGCGCACCACGGTGTGGGCGGCGCGTTCCGGCAGGTCCGGCATAGGTTATTTAGACTTCTTACACAATTTGTGGAAGTCAGGCCAGAAAGAGACCTTCCGGTGGGCGCCGGCGCTCTCCCCAGGCGATCGAACCACCGTCGATCAGCCGAAGCGCGCGAGGATGCGCTCCACCGATGCAGCGTAGCTTTCGCCGAAGAGATTCAGGTGGTTGACGAGGTGGTAGAGGTTGTAGACCTCCCGCCGCTCCGGATAGCCGGGATCGAGGGGCCAGCTCGCCCGGTAGGCCTCGTAGAAGGAGGCCGCGAAGCCGCCGAAGAGCTCGGTCATCGCAAGGTCGGCCTCGCGATGCCCCACGTAGACGGCCGGGTCGATGAGCCAAGGGCTCCCATCCTCGCCCGGCAGGTGATTCCCGCCCCAGAGGTCGCCGTGGAGGAGCGAGCGCTCCGGCGTCCTCGGGAGGAGATCCTCGAGGCTACCGAGGAACCGCTCCGCCCACCGATCCCAGCCGCGCCGCCACCGGCCCTTCCGGCGCGCCAGCTCGAATTGCGGCCGAAGTCTTCGATCCCGAAAGAACGCGGGCCAGTCGGCCGACCAGCCGTTCACCTGCGGCGTCGCGCCGATGAAGTTGTCGGAAGAGAAGCCGTAGCCCTCGCCCGCCGGCTCCTTCCGGTGGAGGGCCGCGAGGCCCTCACCCAGACGGATCCAGTAGGCTCGATCGGCGCGACCCGAGGGGATCCAGTCGAGGACGAGGAAGCCGGGATCGCGGGAACGCGCGTGAAATACCCGCGGGATGCGGAGTCCGGTCCTCTCGGCCGCCTCCCCCAGGGCCGAGAGCCCCACCGCTTCTGCACCGAGGGTCTCGCCGTCCCCCAGCTTGAGGAAGAACGTCCCGCGCTCCGCCTCCAATCGAAGGCCCTGGCCGAAGCTGCCGCCGCCCACGCTCGCAGCGTGCTCGACGTGCCCGGTCACGGCCTCGATCTCGGGGCGGAGCCGCGGGGGGATCAAAGGGAGTGCTCCCGCCGAAGGTGCGCGAGCAGCGCCCGGCTGGTCCGGTCGACGATCTCGAAGACCTCGCGGAAGCCCTCCTCGCCCCCGTAGTAGGGGTCGGGGACCTCGCCCGTGCCGGGCTCGGGGTCGAAATGCCGAAAGAGCATGACGTGGGAGGCATCGGCCGAGCCCGCGAGCTTCCGAACGTTGCGCAGATTCTCCCGGTCCATCGCCAGCACGAGGTTGTGCTTCTCCAAGTCGGCCGGCCGGATCTGGCGGGCCCGCAGGGAGCGAATGTCGAGTCCCCGCGCCAGCGCCGTGGCGCACATCCTCTCGTCCGGGGGTTCGCCCACGTGCCAGCCACCCGTGCCGGCGGAGTCGATCTCGAAATGGGCGGAGAGGCCCGCCGACTCCACGTGGTGGCGGAAAAGCCCCTCCGCGAGGGGGCTTCGACAGATGTTTCCCAGGCAGACGAAGAGGATGCGAATCGGTCGTTCCATGCGCGCGAATCTAACATCGTCGAGGCCCCGTGCCCTTCCGAACGGGACGGCATGGGCCTCGATCGTCGGGATGTGGTAGGACCGGGCCGCTCATGCATCGAATCGACGCCCGTCCCGACGCCTCCGTCATCCTCAAGAACCTGCCCTGGCCGAGGGCGTTCGAAGCGCTGGCCGCCCTGGGCGCGACGGAGAAGGAGGCGCGGAGGATCTGGGCGGCGTCGGTGAAGCGTCGGGCCCGGGTGGAGGAGCTCCGCGACCTCGAGCAAGTGCGCCGCGTGGTCCTCGATCGGGTGCAGGCGGCCTGCGAGGCGCCGCGCCTCGAGGTGGTCGCGCGTCGAACCGATCCGGCCGACGGCTTCACCAAGTACCTCTTCGAACTTCCCGACGGGAAGCGCGTCGAGGCGGTGCGCATCCCGATCTTCGACACCCACTACGTGGTCTGCGTGAGTTCGCAGGTCGGGTGCGCGCTGGCGTGCGATTTCTGCGCCACGGGGAGGATGGGCTTTTCGCGCAACCTCCTCCCCTGGGAGATCGTGGAGCAGGTGCTCGCGGTCCGCGACGAGGCGGATCGGCCGGTGCGCGGGGTGGTCTTCATGGGCATGGGCGAGCCCATGCTGAATTACCGAAACGTGATCGCCGCGGCGCAGATCCTCTCCCATCCCGCGGGCGCCGCGATCGACGCCAAGGCCATCACCATCTCCACGGCCGGCTGGGTGCCGATGATTCGCCGCTACACCGCCGAGGGGCACAACTACCGCCTGGCGGTGAGTATCACCTCGGCCATCCCCGAAAAGCGAGCCATCGTCATGCCGGTGGAGAAGCGGTGGCCGCTCGACCAGCTCATGGCCGCGGTGCGCGAACACGCCCTGGCGCGGCGCACCCGCGCCATGCTGGCTTACGTGGTGGTCGAGGGGTTCAACACCGGATGGGAAGATGCGGTCGCGCTCAAGAAACTCGTGGGCGACACGCCGGTGAAGATCGACCTCATCGACGTCAACGACGCCACGGGAAAGTACCGGCCCCCGGGCCGCGAGGAGCTGGAGCGCTTCCGCGACCACCTGCAGATCCTCGGCTGTCCCGTGGTGCGCCGGTACTCGGGCGGGAAGTCCATCGAGGCCGCCTGCGGTATGCTCGCCAACGCCGGTTGAGGTCGACGACCCGGCCGGGACTCCCGGGATTGGGCGGTCGGACGATGGGGCCTGCTTCCTCTCGACGAGTTCCTGCGACGAGACGGTCGACGTGGTCGAAGACACCGAGTGCCGGGGCCGCTTGGTCGTGCCGGGAGACGATATCGTCGTACATCGATGGGTCGGGGCTTCGTACCACGGGCTTGGAAGATTCCCCGGCAGGCATGACCTTCCGTCCATGAGGACGGAACGGGAGAAGATGCTCGCCGGGGAAGCCTACCAGCCCATGGACCCGGAGCTCGTCGCGGCGGAGCGGCGAAAGGTCGAATCGGGCAAGCCGGTGGAAATCGGAGAGGACGTCTGGGTGGGAGGGGGTGCCATCATCCTGCCCGGCGTTCGGATCGGGGACCGCGCCGTGATCGGCGCCGGGAGCGTCGTGACCCGCGACGTCCCGGGCGACGTGCTGGCGGCGGGAAACCCCTGTCGCGTCCTCCGCCCCATCGGCGCCTAGGCGGGCGCCGCGCTTGGAAAGGACCTGCGACTCTCCTAGATAGAGGCCATGCGCTACGAGGGAGCCATCTTCCGCCCGCCGAGCGAGGCCGACGCCTACATCCTCCAGGCGACCATCGGCTGCTCCTGGAACCACTGCACCTACTGCGACATGTACCGGGCGAAGACCTACCGCGTCCGGTCCCGCGAGGAGATCCTCGAGGACGTTCGGGCCGCGGCGCTGGCCTTCGGGGAGGAGGTGCGGAAGGTCTTCGTGGCGGACGGCGACGCCCTCGGGATGGAGACCGAGCTCTGGCTGGAGATCCTCGACGCCTGCCGGAATTCCTTTCCCCGGCTTCGCCGGGTCAGCGCCTACGCCACGGCGATGAACCTCCTACGGAAGTCGGACGAGGAGCTCCTGCGTCTGCGCGAGGCGGGCCTGGTCCAGCTCTACATCGGCCCCGAGTCCGGCGACGACCTCACCTTGAAGCGGATCGCGAAGGGCGCGGGCTTCGCCGAGCACGTGGAGGCCGCCGGGAAGGCGCATCGGGCCGGGATGAAGCTCTCGGCGATCTTCCTCCTCGGCGTGGGGGGCGTGGAGCGAAGCCAGGAGCACGCGGAGGCCACCGCGCGCCTCGTCACCGAGATGGATCCGCGCTTCGTCTCGCTGCTCACGCTCACCCTGATCCCCGAGACGCCGATCGACACCTTGCGCCGACGCGGCCGATTCGAGCTCCCCTCCGTGCGGCGCATGCTCGAGGAACTCCGCACCATCGTCGCCCTGGCCGAGCCGACGGACGCCATCTTCCGCACCAACCACGCCTCGAATTACCTCCCCCTCGGCGGCCGTCTGCCGAAGGATCGCGAGCGCATCCTCGAGGTGGTCGACAGCGCCCTCCGTGGAGACATCCCGCTCCGCCCCGAGTGGGCGCGGGGGCTATGACGCTCGGTTCGGGGTTTCGAACCGAATCCATGCCGGGCGCCGAAGGCCTCGTGGACTATGATGCGCCGACCATGAGAACGCGAATCCTCGTCTCCATCTTGGCCTTGGGCGCCCTCGGCGCCTGCAAGACGACCACCGAGCATGCTCCTCCCGTCGCCCGCACGGACGGCGCAACCGCCGCCGTCGATGGGAATGCGGCGATTCCCGACGAGGGGATCCTGGAGGAGGGGCGAGAGCTGACGCGCCAGTTCTACGAACGGGAGTTCGACGCGCTCTGGGACCGGATGGCCGCCCAGATGGTCGAAGCCCTGGGAAGCAAGGAGGAGCTCGCCAAGTTCCGCGGACAAATCGACGTGCAGCTCGGGAGCGAAACCGAGGTCCTCGACGAGAAGGTCGTTCCCACGGGCCCCTTCCGGGCCTACGTGCGCAAGGCCTCGTTCTCGAACGTCGGCGTGCCGGTCGTCGTGCAGTGGACGCTCGATTCCGAGGGGAAGATCGCCGGCTTCTTCGTCCGCCCCGCGCAATGAGGGGCCGCCCGGCGTTCTAGGTCTTGCGACGGCGCCCGCCGCCCGCGGGCTCGGCCGACAGCTTCGCCGTCTGCTCGCGCATCAGCTCGGCGGTGCGGCTCATGAAGTCGACGAGAAGCGCGAGCTCCTCGTCGGTGTAGCGCTCGAAGAGCGCCTCGTGCGCCCGCTGGAGCTCGCCGAAGATGCGGCTGAGCTCCGAGTCCCGCGTGAGGATCGGTCGGACGATCACCTTCCGCCGATCCTCCGCCGACCGCACGCGCTCCGCGAGGCCGGCGCGCTCCAGGCGATCGATGATCCCCGTGATCGCGCCGCTCGTCAGGCCCGTGTGCTCGGTGAGCTCGCCCGCGGTCATCTCCCCGTACCGGCGAAGCAGGTCCAGGGCCTTGTGCTCGCTCGCTCCGAGCCCCAGCCGTTCGGCCACGGCGCCGTGAAACATCACGCTCGCCGTGCCGACGGACCTGCCCGCCTCGAGAAGCGCTTCGATCTTTTCCCTACGCGTGTCGTTGGCCACCCGATCGTCTCTCCGGTCCCATGATAGGAGCGAAGGCGAAGCGGCGGGTCAACCCTCCTCCCACCGCAGGCGGTAGGCGTAGGTCTGCTGCGCGGCGCGGGCGCCCAGCTTGAGAAAGACGGGGAGCATCCGGTCGCGGAACCACCGCGCGATCGCGCTGCCCGGCGCCTTCGTGCTCCCATTGCGGCGTGCGTGGGCGACGATGCGCTCGACGCGACGGCGCCGCAGTTTCTCGAACGCCTCGAACGCGGCGGCGGGCTCCGGCACGTCCCGGAGGCAGCGGGCCAAGGCGAGCGAATCCTCGAGCGCGAGCGAGGCACCTTGGCCGGCGTGGGGCGGCGTCGCGTGGGCGGCATCGCCGATCAGGCAGATGCGCCCCCTGTGCCAGGTGGGAAGCGACGGCATTTCGTAGAGCTTCCAGCGACCGAGGGGTGCGGTCGCCTCGCGGAGGATCTCGGAGACGATCTCGGGATCGTCGCGATGCTCCTCGAGCAGCCGATCGCGCCAGGCCTCGAAGGAAATGGGCGCCAGGGAGTCCTCGTCCGCGGGCCAGGGCACGTTGCTGAACCAGTAGGTCCCTTCGGGCGCCGCGAAGTAGCCGAAGAAGGCGCGGCGGCCGAAGAGGAGATGCATCACCCCGTCGCCGTTCGGCAGCACCTTCCTCGACAGACCTCCGGTGTCCAGCAGCCCTCCGAATTCGGGTGCCGGCGCATCGGGGAAGAGGAGCTTGCGCGTGCGGGAGTGGACACCGTCGCAGCCGATGGCGATCGAAGCGGTGGCCTCGCTCCCGTCCTCGAAGCTCGTTCGGACGCCGTCGCGGCCTTCCTCGATCTCGACGAGCCGCTTGCCGAAGGAGACGGGGATGCCCTCTCGCTCGGCCTTCTCGCGGAGGATCCTTCCGATCGTGCCTCGGGGAATCAGGATGGACGAGGCCCCGAAGAGCTGCTCGTCCCGGCTCCCGTCGAGCCGTCCGATCTCGAGTCCCACCTCGTTGTGGAAGGCGAGGCCCCGCGTGACGTGGCCCAGGCGGCGGACCTCCTCCTCCACGCCCAGCTCGCGCAGGACGTGCATGCCGTTCGGCGCGATGTTGAAGAAGGCGCCTTCCTCGTCCCGAGGAGCGGGGGCGGCCTCGTAGATCCGAGGGCTGTAGCCGGCCCTGCGAAGGAAGAGGGCGGCGGCCGGTCCCGCGATACCACAACCGATCACGATGACTTCTCGTGCGTTCATAGCGATTCGACCCAACGACGGAGAATCTTCAGCCCCTCGACGTCCACCTCCTCCGTTCCCAGGGGAGGCATCTGCTCCCGGTAGCCGAGGATCGAACCTCGGGAGGAGTAGCGTTCGATGAGCCAGCTATCGTCCGGATCTCCGGGCCGGACGAAATGGGGGATGGTCGTGCGGTAGGCCGGCGTGTCCTCCGGACGACTGCGATCGGTCGGCAGCCAGAGCTCGATGGAGGTGCCCGAGGGATCGAAGCATTCGCTTCCGCGCTTCGGGCGCCTCGAGTTGTGGCAGTGGCCGCAGTTGGCGTGGAGGAGGCCGAGCGCCGCCTGCTCGATCTGCGTGCCGGGTACTCGGATGGGCTTTTGGGGCGGATGGGTCAGACGGCCCTCGGCGACCAGCTCGTCGAGAGCGAGCGCCGGCTCCTTCGGTTTCCACGAGAGCTGGATGGCCGAAAAGCCGAGCACGCGGCTCTTCCTGCCTCCGTGGCAGGCGAAGCATTCCACCGCCGTCGGAACGTCGTGCGGCGTTTGGCGGGCGTTCTCCCGGCCCTCCGGCGCCGCGACGGCGTCGGATTCGTCCTCCCGCCACACGTAGGCGACGGCACTCCAATCGCCCGCCCCGGGGCCGATCTTCTGGAGCAGGCGCGTCTCCACGCGGACACCGTTCCGAACGAATTCCTTCCAGAGCTTCGTGCCGACCGGGAACTGCCAGTCCTCCATGTCGGAGGTGTCGATTCGTGCGCCGGGCGGCAGTGCGATCCACCGACGCTTCTCGGCGCCGTCGGTCCAGAGTTCGAAGCGGGGGACGTAGAACCGCACGCCCTCGGCGAGCTCGCCCTTGCGGATGTCGCGGTACAGGCCGGTTTCCGAGAGGCGTTTCGGCAGGCCCTCGGGAAGCCCGCGCGGCGGCGGACATTTCTGGGCCGTGAGGCAACCACTGCTACAGCCGACCAGTAGCAGGGATAGCGCCAACGTGCCGATTCGAGATCCGAGTGCCATCTTTTCACCCGATCTAGAATCTTATCCTGGTAAGAATTTATGTCAAGAAAGAGTGTTGGCGATGGAGAAGGCGCCGGCGAGCCACTCGACCCGCCGACCCACACCCGCCTGCGCGTCCACGCGAAGGGCGCCTACTACGACCTCACCGACGACGTGCCGCACGAGCGATCGCCGTCCGCGGTCGCAGTACAGAGGAGGACATGAGTCGTTCGAGCAGGCCCCGCCTGTCGATTCATCCGAAAGCTCCAACTCGAAAAGCAGCGAGTAACGGGCTATTCTTTGGCCATGGGAAGGCTAGTCAAGGTCGTTGCTCTTTCCGAGCGTCTTAGAGACATCGATACGCCAGCGGGCCGTGAGCGACTGAGGAAACACCTAGAGACACGCCCCTTTCCCCACTTCGAGGCATTCGAAGGCCGGCCAGGCTATCTCGTGAAGATCGACGAAGACGGCACCCGCACGGTAGGCTGTTTCGTAGGTCGAAACTTCGTGAGCCGACGGGTCGACGATAGCTGCTAGTCTCGCCTTTTTCGACGCTTCCCGCGTTCGGGGCGAATCCCCGGAGGAGTAGCGTGGAGGGTCTCTTTGCCGCCAAGATTCGTAGTGATCGTTCGGTGATCCGCCCCGGTGAAACGCAATACGAGTTCCTCGATCGCACGGCGATGGAGCCATTCGCGCGCCTTCGCGAGGTCCTCGAGCGTTGGTTCTCCGACTTGCCTGTCGATCGGCGGGCCGAGCTTCGGACGCGGTTCAAGAGCAAGGACGAACGTCATTCACTTGCCGCCTTCTGGGAGCTCTACCTGCATGCTTCGATGCGAGCAGCTGGCTACCAGGTCGAATTCCACCCGGAGACGCCCGAAGGGAAAGGTCGTCCAGACTTTCTTGTCAAGACGAAGGAAGAAACCTTCTACTTGGAGGCAACGCTGGTTGCTGATAGCAATGCCGAACGGTCGAAGGTTCTCCGGGAGGCGAAGTTGCAGGCTGCGATCGACGACCACATAACCAGCCCCAACTTTTTTCTCGGACTGATGGCAGAGATACCCTCCGGTCCCGAACCTTCAGTTACCCGCCTGAAGCCGAGTATCGAGGGTTGGCTCAAGCAGCTTGATCCCGATTCAGCTCAAGCTGAAATGCAGAAAGGGGGCTGGAGTGCTCTGCCGACTCGGGAGTGGAAGGCTGATGCCTGGACCATCGAGCTGACTGCCATCCCCAAGAGCCCTGAGGAACGGGGCAAGGAGATTGGAAGGACCGTTGTGGTTGTGTCTTCCGGTGTACGCTGGGCGAAGGATGTTGATCAGTTCCGAGAAGCAGTTGCAAAAAAGGCCAAGCGCTATGGCAACCTCGATCACCCGATGATCATCGGCGTTCTCTGCGATTCTCTTACAATGGACGAAGAGACGGTTGATCAGGCATTGTTTGGAAAGCACCAAGCGATTCTCGGATACAGTAGCGGAGAGATTGTATTGAGCCCCACCCGAGGGAATAGGGCGCTTTGGCATTTTGCGGCGAAGCCGGCAAACAGCCGCGTCTCCGGATTGCTCGTCGGAATGCGCATGAACCCGTTCCGCGATCCAGCCTCAATCTTGGAGCGCACACCGAGGCTTTGGATAAACCCATGGGCCACGAGACCAATTGGCGAGTTGATTTGGGCTTCGCGAAGATTCGGAGAGAATACCGGAGACTGGATAGATGATGCAGGGGTCCCGACTTCCGAGCTCCTTGGAATCGCGCCCGGATGGTTCAGGCCCTTCTCCTGATCGCTTCATGAGAGAGGGATGATGGTGGGAGAATTGGATAGCCCCGTCGAGGCAGGGGCCCATGGTGACCTCGACTCCGGCCGCCCTCGACCTCAACAGACGAAGCGAATCCCACTCCCCGACGAACAAAGCCCGGACCGCGTGGCGATCCGGGCTTCTTCTTTGGAGCGGGAAACGGGACTCGAACCCGCGACCCTCAGCTTGGGAAGCTGATGCTCTACCAACTGAGCTATTCCCGCACAGGCTCCGCTCGGAGCAAGCCGGAGGGATAATCCGGGCTCGGGGGCAAGTCAAGCGCGGAGAGAAGGGAGGGCGTGCACTCGAGAAGGGAAGGGCATGCGCCCTCGTTCCGTGCTGAATCGAGCTGGGGGTCCCACCCCCAGATTGTGCGGACTCGAGTTGGTGGCGAGGGCGGGCGCGGGAACTGCGCAGGCGTCGATTCGGTCCCGAGGCTTAGCGGGATCGGTTCGGCGGACATCGGAGGCGGGGGCCCAGGGTAGGCCACCGCCTCCGCCCTCCACGGTGCCGGTGGTGTGGGCGAGGCGCGACTCCACGGGATGGGAGGCGAGTCCAAACGGATCGGTGCGGAAGCCAATCTGGAAACCCTGCAGTCACCCCCCAAAACTGTGCGGAATCAAGTTGGGCGCGTGGGTCGGCAGACATCCGCTCCGGTGGCGCTCCGGGGGGAGAGGGCAGGCAAGAGAGGGCTCGGGGGGCTGCGGAGGGCACGTTCGGGGGAGCTCTGAGGGCGTCTGGAGGGTTCGGTGCGCGAGCGGGACGGGGGTGGGGCCGGGCCGAGCCGGGCGGGGGTGGGGGCGTACGGGGTGGGTCGCTCCAAGGGCGGTCTTTCGGGGCGGCGGAGGGGAGGGCCATGGTTGGGTTTCCACAGGCAGGAGAGTGCGCTCGGAGCGCCCGACGAGCCATCCCGGGAGGAGGAAGGACGTGGCCCTCGATCTGACGAAGGAGAAGGGGATCCCGCTGGATCAGCAGCGGTTCACGTGGCCGGACCTGGTCCGCACGCCGATCAGCAAGCTCAACGACGACGCGTTCACCCGGGTGCGGGTCATCCTCATGAACGGGATCGAGAACGAGTCGTGGATCTTCCAGCACCAATTCGCGCGTTGCAGCAAGGACCTCCGCAAGGAATTGGCCCGGGTGCGGCGGGCGGAGCAGCACCAACAGACGCTGGTGAACTGGCTCTTGCCCCCGGACCAGTCGGCGCTCGAGACGACGATCGCCTACGAGCAGGTGGCCGTGGAGGTGACGGCGACGGTCGCGGAGCACGAGCCGGATCCCTACATGAAGCAGGTCTACCACTTCGGTCTGCTCGAGGACTTCGACCACCTCTACCGCTACTCGGCGCTGCTCGATCGGCTCGAGGGGAAGGACGCCAACAACATCCTCCAGAGCTACACGGACATCATGCCGGGCCGGCCGACCTGGGTGGAGCACCGGCATCCGGACGACGATATCCGGGAGCACTACGACTGCAAGAAGGCGCATCCGCTGACCAAGATCCACGCCATGCTCGTCCTCGCGGCGGAGCAGCAGACGCGGAACTTCTACGCCACGGTCGGAAACGTCTACGCCGACCCCGTGGCCCGTCAGCTCTACGCCGAGATCTCCTCGATCGAGGAGCAACACGTCACGCAATACGAGTCGCTCATGGATCCCAGCGAGACGTGGCTCGAAAAGTGGCTGCTCCACGAGGCGACCGAGGTCTACTGCTACTTCAGTTGCATGCATCAGGAGAGCAACCCACGGATCAAGCAGATCTGGGAGCAGATGCTCTCCTACGAGCTCGGCCACCTGAACTACGTGATGGACCTCTTCGAGAAGGTGGAGAAGCGAGACCCCTTCGAGGTCCTGCCGAAGACGCTCCCGCAGCCCCTCGACTTCACCAGCCATCGCGATTACGTGCGCGAGGTGCTGAAGAAGGAGGTCGAGCTCCGGGCGCAGGGATCGCAGTTCGTGCCGAAGGAGAAGGAACCTCAGGACGGCCCGTCGGCCACGTACCGCAACTACATGAACTCCAAGGGCTCCCCGTCCGAGACCGTGGCGGCGGGGTACCGTTGGATCCCGGGGACGGAGCTCATCGCTCGCGCGCAGGCGCTGCGGGCGCAGGAGATGGGGGTGCACTGATGAAGTCGACGGGCCAGCCGAGCGACATCGGCAAGAATCGAACCGGCATCCAGATGTCTCCCAAGCAGGCGAAGGCGATGGAGGAGGGCTCCAGCCGCGTCCAGCCGCCGCCGGGCGACGAGAGCAAGATCGCAGAGGTTCGCGAGGGCTATCACGCGCGGGCCACGCCGGTGGGGACCATGGCTCCCCCCGGGACGCTCAAGGGGATGGCGAAGTCCGCCGGAAAGGCGCTCACCGGTCACAAGGCCACGGTCCTCCTCGACAAGATGGGCGAGCGGATGGCCTTCGAGCGCACGGGGGTCCGCCTCTACGATGCGCTCATCGCCAAGGTCTCGGCCTCGGGCGAGGTGGACTCCATCGGGCTGACCGAGGCGGCGCTCCGGAAGATCCAGACCGACGAGCTGCGCCACATGCAGATCGTGGCCGAGGCGATCGAGGAGATGGGGGCGGATCCCACCTCGGAAACGCCCTGCGCCGACGTGGCGGGTGTCCAGGCCCTGGGCGTCATGCAGGTCCTCACCGACCCCCGGACCACCGTGAGTCAGGGGCTTGCCGCCATCCTCACCGCGGAGCTGGTGGACAACGCGTCCTGGGAGATGTTGGTGGACCTGGCGAGGGAGTTCGGCAACGACGAGCTGGCGAACACCTTCGACGAGGCGCGCCGTCAGGAGGAGGAACACCTTCGCCAGGTGAAGGGCTGGATCGAGGGGCTGACGAAACAGGAATCGTTGGGGGTTTCCGCTCCCGCGGCGCCACCCCCGGCCTGAGCAGGGCTCGAACGGCGCCGGGCACGACGCCGCGGCGCCGACGATTGCCAGGAGCCCGTCGCAGCATCCGGCCTCGACGGCTCGATGGCGCGGTGGGCTCCTAGCCCTTCATCTCTCGGAAGAGATCGACGATCGCGGCCTCGACGGGAGCCATCGCGGCCTCCTCTTCCTCGAGGTCGAGCCAGATGCCGCCGCAGCTCTCGCAAGCCTCGTACTTGAGACCGCGCTTGTCTTCACCTTCGATCACCGTCATGTCGACGGAGCATTCGGGGCAGGTGACGGAGATCTCGTCGAGGTTCTCGCGACCGCCCAACCGGTCGAGCACCGGAAGGTTGTTTCGCAAAAGAAGCCGGTTGAGATCGGTCGGGTCGATGAAGACTCCGCTGCATTCCTGGCAGCGCTGCAGCGAGACGTCATCCGCTTCGAGAACGGTCATCTCGTCGTTGCAGCGTGGGCAGTCCATGGATCTAGGTCTCCGTGAAAAAGGCGTGAGAGAGATGCGGGATGCATCGGAAAACACCCTAGCAAAGGGCCTTCTTTCCTCGCAACGGGGGAGATTCAGCGGTTCGCCTTGACCCGCTCGACCTGGGCGCCGAGGCCCCGGAGCTTCACCTCCAGACCCTGGTAGCCGCGGTCCAGGTGGTAGACGCGCTGCACCGTCGTCTCGCCCTGGGCGCAGAGGCCGGCGAGGACGAGGGAGGCCGAGGCCCGAAGGTCGGTGGCCATCACCGGCGCGCCGGAGAGCTTCCGGACCCCCTTGACCACGGCCGTCCGCCCGGTGATCGAGATGTCCGCCCCCATCCGGGAGAGCTCGAGGACGTGCATGAAGCGGTTTTCGAAGACGTTCTCCGTGATGGTGGAGGTCCCGTCCGCCACCGCCGCCGCGGTCATGAGCTGGGCCTGCATGTCCGTGGGGAAGCCGGGGTAGGGTTGGGTCTCGATGCGGCAGGGGAGGAGCCGCTCCGGGCCACGGACGCGCAGGCCGCCCTCCTCCTCCTCGATG
>Ga0180216_1002777_pt1 | contig 14288 bp, 12 predicted proteins | sample eDN3rd37CBELigMG_FD_128879 | JGI IMG/M metagenome (GOLD analysis project Ga0180216, IMG submission 128879) | Enriched Miracle-Growth compost microbial communities from Emeryville, California, USA - eDNA 3rd pass 37_C BE-Lig MG (version 2)... ... | reverse complement strand
TAATGAGATCAAAAAAGGGTACTAGGTTTCGGCAAACCGAATCAATTTGTTTTTCTGCCTTTCTGACTTGATCCATGAACAGTCTCTTACGAACATTGACCGCATTGGCATCATCATTAAATATCGGAGCGACAGCATCAATCGTTCGTTTCGGTGCTTCTAACGTGCTATGCCAGGGTCTATCCTCGATGGTAGCTTCCTCTCTTGGTTGTGGTTCGTTTTCCTGTTCATTTGGATTATCGTCTAAAGAAATGGTTTCCTTTTCTTCTTCTTCAAGATCGGAAGAAACGAATTCGATCTCCATTGTTTCATCCTCTTGTATTTGTTGAACAGGCTCGTTTCTTTGGTTGCGATTTGGGTCTCGTTCCCGGATGTATTCAAGTTCTTTTCTTATCGCTTGGATTTCTGCCGTTTTAACCTCTTTGATGTTGTTTTGCTTGATCTTTTGATGGATTCTCTTCTGTTCATCCTCTGGTAAAGAGGCAAGTTCATTCCCTGCAGTTAAACCGATAATCCCTTTGGATACTAACCCCTGGAGTTCAGGGATTAGTTCAAGGAGTTTTAATAATCGCTGAACGGTTCGATCAGTAACTCCTAGCATTTCAGCAATATCATGTCTATTCAATTTCAAGTCGACACCGTGTCGACTTGCATCTGACTGATTTCTCGCCCCACCGTGCTTAATATCCCAATGTTCATACATCACCTTTGCCTTTTTTGCCCGTTTGATTAAGTCTTTCTCTGTCCCTCTCCTTGCTTCGTTTGCAGAAACCAAAAGATATAGTAATTCTTGTTCCGATGCATCGATCACCACTCGGACAGGTATCCTTCTAATGCCCTGCTTTTGAGCAATCTTCCAACGCTCGTGTCCCGATATGATTGTTTTATTGGATGTGATCCATAAGGGCTCTTGTATTCCCAACTCCTCAATACTGGCATAAAGAGCAGCGTATTCCCCTTCATCCAAGGGGGAATGATACACGTCATTAAGTTGATGTGCCGTTAATTCCTCAGGTGAATAGTAGACTACTTGTTCTGCAATCTGCATTCATTTAACCCCCCTGTTAATTAATTTCTCTTTCCATCACCGATGGAAACAAAAAGTGGATCGAGAGGACACTCAGAGCCTTCTTTTCCCCTTCGCTAATTAGTGAATTCTTATTTCCGACACCTTCTAAAAAACGAATAATGCCAAGGTAGGCCTGTTCTTCCCTCTCAAAATAAATGTTTTGTAACGTCCAAATAAAATTTGCCTTTTGCGTTTCCGTGAAAGTATCCTCGAAAACGTCCCTCCAATAGGAAGAGTCTAATTTGGAATGGAGGATCGGAACGTCACCTTTATATTCCATCTTCACAACTTCTGTAGTCGTTTTCCCTCTAAGCAATTCAGGGATGTATCCCGCATTTATATCTAACTGATTAAGCATCCAAAACATCTTATTTGCTTTCTGTTGTATGTTCACTTCCTCTGGATTGATTGATATTGCTTTGCTCAATTCTTGTATAATTTTCGATCTCATTCTAATTACTCTCCTCTTCTGTTTGAATATTTTGTAGCTGAACCATTACTAGCTCTATGTGTGGATAGGCATTAAATTCTTCTTGAAGTTCGAGCATCTGTCCTTTCCACGCGAATAACATTACCCTTCTCCTATCCATTTGATATCGGTCATAGGTGTACTTTTTGAGAAAGTACATGGAGACTTGATCCCCTAATAGGTAATTAACCAGGTACTTATCCTCTCCCTGATGATGAATGATGGACCGGGTAAAGTCGTGTTTAGTATGAACGGGATATATTGGACCATATTTCATAAACAACTGTTGATAGGCTTTTTCACCGTTTAACGCTTTCAATACCTTTAGTGCAAAAGGGAACGGTAGGATATTAACCGTTCCTGCAATTAGTACCCTTTGTAAAGCTTGCTTCATATCAAAATAGGATTCTTTTCCTTTGCACAGGATCAATACATGTTCGAAATCATGGGTTTGAATTTCGCGTGTAATTTGTTCAATGGTATCTTCTCTTGAGCTCTCTTGAAGTAAATAAACCATGTATTCCTTATTGCTTTTATCAACAAGCGAACCGTTGACCAGGGAGGATCGGTTCATACCATATGCTGCTTTCACTTCTCTACTCGGTCTAAACTCCCACCCACTAGGTGATAGTTGAGCAAACAATTCATTGATCTCAATGATGTGTGGTAGCGCTGGACCACTCACTTTGTTATCTCTTGCCCTTCGTGCCTGATCTATCATCTCTAATTCTTCTAAAATATCAATTCCCTTCTCCGTGATGTAATAGCATCCTGCACGACGATCGTTCTTCAATCTAACTAATGGATAGGAATGAACAAAGCCCTCCTTTTTTAAGAGGTATAGCCTTCTATATGTATAACCAACTTTTCCATTGAAATGTACATTCGATATTTGTTCTATACTTAATGTTCGGTATTTATACAGGTCAAAAAGAAGGTTAGTATCCCTCTCAGTTAGCACTTCCATTCCCCTCAACTTCTCCTTTCTTGTGTAGCGCTGTACCGTGGCACATTGGGCACAGTATCTCCAATCCGTCATTTTTACTGGTAACTAAAGTGCCCCCATCACTTTCTTGAACCAGTTTCTTCTTCTGTCCTCTTTCTTGTTAAGATTCATAATTTGGTGGTGGGGTTTAGGGGGTCAGTCGAGCGATTGACCCCCTAAACTATTCGCTCTATCCTTATCGCCAATCTATCTCGATAAAAATCTTGGTATTGCTGATTTTTCCGAGTTAAACCAATGTCAAAATAATGTCAAAATAGAAGGGTTTTACGTGTCAAAATAGAAGTATCCATAAACCCCTCTATTTTGACACCATTTTGACTCTATTTTGACACGGATTGTACACTCATAAACTTTAAAAGATCAATCTTATTCGAACTCTCACAAAGGTAAATTTCTGTTCTCGGATGATCACGGTCTAACGACCCCATTTCCATATATTCCATTTTATTCCAACTATCATCTATTATAATTTTCCCCTGCCTCAGCCCATTAAAGATAAATCTTTTACTTCGATTATCCAGGTCTCTAATCTTTAAATCAGGGAAATATTGATGAATTAAAACAAAAGGCTTTTCATAGCGAATCTTCGTCTTTTGATTTCGAATACTATTCACGATACGAGGAACATAAAAGTCCTTTAATTGCTTTAAGTATCGTTGATCTTTTTCGTCATACATAGGTAGAGGATTTGGAATCTTCATTTGAAAGACTTCGAAATCACATATTTGAATTACTTGGCTGGTGAAGGAATGAACTTCAATTGGATGGTAAACCAAGTTCTCATTTTCAAGTGATTCTAATTCTTGGCATGCAAGAATCCGAGCTAACTCGATATGTTTTATTGTCTCTTTTAACCTCTTTATCTTTTCATCGTATTCCCACTCATGAAACGCAAGCTGTATCATATTAATTCCTCCCAATAAAAATAAACCTTGATTTCTCAAGGTTTATAAATCGTCATCATCTGCGAATAAATCTTTTGCAGATTTCTTTTCAACTGAATTTTTCTTTCCACTAAAAAGATCGTCATCATCAAAAAGGTCTTTTGTGGAATAACTCTCTGTTGTGGCAGCTACTTCATCCTTTTGATACATTTCGAGATATCCGGATAAATCGAGGGATCGTTTTTTCTTTTGTTCTTTTGCTTCCTCAATCGCTTGTTCTTCAAGTTCAATGGTTTTAATTAGTTCTATAACACGTTCCGGTAAATCCTCAACAACAGCCAAAGAGTACAATATGGCAATCTTTTCTTTTGGATCATTTTTATGGGTTGTTCCCCATACATTATTATTAATTAACCCATAATGAGTGATATTCGCTCCCCGTAGGATGGAGTTCATTACCGATTCAATTAAAGTCTTATGCTCCGTTGTAATAATTTGATTAACAGGTCGAATAACTACAAACGCTCCAATTTTAGCTTCCGTATCAAAGGTATAACCATCTGCAAAGATGTTACTTTGAGTAAAGCTTCGCACGACGGTTCTCTCTAACTCTTGCTCATTTATCTCTCGATCCTCAAGCTTTTGCTTCCCAATGGTAATGAAGCCAGGGGTGGAGAACACATCAATAAACTCGGATTTATCGAAACTATTAACCTGTGGTAATGAAGTAGCTACCATTAATTCAAAAATGGTAGAAGCTATCGTCATGTTTCCGTATGCTTCCCATTCCACTGTATGTTCATATAATTTACGATTAATTTCTGTAAAGTCATTGGCCAGCTTTTCATTGTCAACAATTAATACAGAACCAACTTTTTGGGTATCTATTAGAGCCTTAATAGCACTAAGACCTGCTACAGCATTTTTCTTTAGTCCACGTTTTTCCCAGTTCCCAGGGACTGAAACAATCACTCCGTTAGTTGGATTCCCTTTGTATGATTTATGTGCACGGATCTTGTTCAAGGCTCTAATTACTGTGGGCAAGCCACCGTTACCAGTACCGCCACCCAGTCCTGCAATCACAAAAACAAAATCAGCATCCACAATTTTATCTCTTTGTAATACTTCGGCAACTAACGCCTGATTATCAAGAATCGCTTGTCTACCAACACGAATATCTTTGGATGCTCCGCCAATGGAACCAAGTAGAATTTTATTTTCTTTTTCTATCATGGTTAGATCATCCAAATCGGATTTTGCAGTATTGATGGCTAGCACATCAACGCCCAATCTAGCAAACTCCTGTGCCATTTTTCCACCAGCTTGACCTAATCCAATCACGGCTAGTTTTAATTGGTTTAAGTTTGCATCTGGGCGGGTGACAAAACCTTCCAATCTCATATGACCAAGTTTCATTGTTTCAATACTTTTCAAGGTTATTCCTCCCTCATACTTTTCAAGTAAACACTCAATTGTCTTCCTCTTACTGTCGGAAAATATCTGATACTTCTGCCATCTTCTTCGGCAAAGATAAACCGTGCAGCCTCTAAAACTAAAATCGCATCATCATATTTCCTGCGACTTATTTTAGACTGACTTGCTATTTCTGCTTTCGTGCAACCTCGTGAACGGTTGTTCCAGATAAACCGAAAAACTTCGAATGTCGTACCTTTTACCTGTTGGGCTAGCATATCTAATACTTCAGAGGAATATTCAATATGTTCATAAGGGGTTTGTTGACTCATATGAATAACCAGATCCTCCTCCATTGTTTAATTACGGTTCTATTGGTACCATTATACAATATTTACGGTTCTATTAGAACCATAATCTTCTATTTTCTAATAATACGCCTGCTTTATTGTGGACCAAATAGGACCGCATTTCCTTTGGAAGATGAGGAAAACCAATGTTCATAAGGGTTTTATATATTTTCTATTTGTGGTCCTGATAGGTCCTTTTGATATTTAGGTAGGAGATATTGTGGACCACTATTTTAAGTGAACTACTCGCCTATTTAGTGAGCTTCGGGTTCTACGCCACGAACTGATGTCCGTTGAACGTATACACCTTAGGCGTGTCCAACACCACTACTGGTTCCCTTTGCAGGGTTTCCAGATACTTTTTTGACAGATTGATTGCACCGTTAATATCCGCATTGATCACAGATGAGCACTCTTGGCATACATACAATCCCCGATGCTTACGGTTGGTCTTCCTTGCGTTTTCTTTAGAAGGTCGTTCTTTACAACACGCACAGGTTTGGGACGTGTATTCTTCTGTGATATCGTTTTTCATGCAGATCCCCACCTCTTCTGCTTTATAGGTGATTTGTTGGATGACCTTTGCAAACGGCAATCGGTGGAACTTCTGGTTATTAACTCTACCCATCTTTTTACCTTCACGGATGCCAGTGATATTGCCAATGACGATAGTCTCTACCCCATATTCCTTGGCGATATTTACAATCTGGCGGGTCATGCTATGGAGCAGATGATGCACTTGTTTCTGTCTTTTCTCGAATAACTGCAAGACTCGCTTACTGGACTTCGGGTATCTCATCCCTCTCGCTGCCTGTTGAGCTTTCGAGATGGATTCGTAATGAGCAATGGTTTTATCGAAATAACGGTTAATGGATAACATTTGGCGACCCGAAAGGATAATACTCTTACCGTTGTACAGATAGCAGGACAAAAAGTTATTCACCCCCATATCGATGGACATGAACTTCTCGGAAGGGGATTTCACTTTGACATCTTCGGTTTCAACCACCAGAATCAAATCGAACTTCCCGTTGGATAAGGGGCGAATTTCAATTGTTTTGATCTTTTGATCGAGGGGTACATGGTTCGGTACATGTACATCTAAATATCGGTCCTCGATTCCATACTTCTCTTTGAGATATCCCTTCAACCGTTTCGATAAGGATAAGCGAAGTTGATTGCAAGATAGGATCGTAAATCCGTTGTTCAAAAATTTGATATTAAAATTCTTCTGTTTAAAACGGGGAGGTTTTGGGTTTTCGATGCCTCCACTTTTGACCAGTTGGTAAAAGGACTTCCACGATTGATCCAACACCTTTAATACCTCTTGGGCGGTTTGTGAAGGAAGATTCTTATACCAAAAATGATCTTTCAATCTCTTCTTTTGATCGTACCAATTCGGATAGGGTTGTTCGGAATCCTTGTTCCATTGTCTTCGCTCGTAATTCGCCACATTCCATAACTTACGAGACGCATACATCAAACATCCGAGAATGATCTGCTGTTTATTGGTCGGATTCAAGGTTACTCTCATGGCTCTTTTCAAGATTCCCACCTCCTCTCTTAGAATCATTACACCAACCTTTTGTTCGTATCCCCTGTTTTGTTGGTTATATCCCCTCATCTACCCCATTGAAATGGGGAGCATTCCCGTTTGCTATCCTAAAATCATTTCACCACATTGTAACGAGATCATTGTAATTAAAATCCTTAACAAAAATAAATAAACAGCATAGCACTGTTTATTTTGAAGTTGGCCCTTTAATGGCGTATTTTAAACGATCCCAGAACCCCATGGTTTCATATTCCTTAACTCTATCTTCCAACTCACCTAGTTTTTTCCTCTCTTCGTTCATTTTCGTTTCTAATTGTTTCGTTTGTTCAAGTTCAAAAAGCCGCTGTTCGAGTTGTTTTACTCTCTCATCAGAATTAGTTAAATGACGTTGTATATTAACCATGCCTGAAGCTAAATCTTTTATACCCGATGCAACCTCAGTAATAGCTATAGACATTGTTTTAAATTCTTCCGGATTAACCATTGGAAAAGAGTCCTGAACACTCACTGCTTGTCCCCCTGCTTCAGTTCCTTTTTTCTCAAAAAACTCGGTATATGACGTATTACATTCAAACTGATCTTGTATTTTAGCAGCAATTTCCTCAACCGTGATACTTCTCTTGAATTTATCTCTTAAATCTTTTACAAGCTTATAAATTTGAACATCTTGCTCGTTATAGATCCTTTCTCCTCTTGTGTTTCTGTTTAGATAATGGACTCCAATTTCTTCTATACTATCCACCCAGGAACGCAATGTATTTGGATGGACATCTAAAAGTTTGGAGGCTTCACCATGTGAAATTTCAGTCCGGTCAAATACACTTTCTGTTTTCACCACAACCCCTCCTTATTAAACTATTTAAACACAACTTAGAAGGGTTGGGTATAAAATCCTCACATTTTCTCACGAAAACAATGCTCACCGTGAGAAAATGTGTCTTGTACAACATCTTGACACGGATCGTGACGAATTGTGTCTAATAAGTGTTATATTTCATACACATGTCGTGACGAGTAGTGTAGCAACAAACTGTATTTTATCTGCACCGATAAATCCTTGAGAGAGCTTAATTTATCATCCCTTTCCCTTTGTTCGTCGTCAGTATCTGTATTTTGTATTACACTTTTAAACGAATCGGGCCGAATAGTGTCTGTTTAGTGTATTTTTGCCACACGATTTAACTACACCTATGATTTTACTAACACTTGTTGGGCTTCAGGAAACCATTCAACCTCACAACCCAATGCCTCGGAAACAGCCCGAAGGGGTAACATTACACGATCTTTTGAAATTTCAGCAGCAGATTCCGTTGGTATAATTGTCCCATCAACATAAATGGACTTTGCTCCAATTTTAACAATAACAATTTTCCCGTCCTTCGAGAGAATCGCTGATTGGTTTTCTTTGTCCCAATAGACTGAGTTATCACCGATACCAACCGCGTACCCAACATAACGTAGTGGTAGATAGGTATAACCATTTTTTATGTATGGTGCGGCATCATCCTTGAGCATTCCATTGATATTGTACTTCCCATTTCCAATTTTAAAAGAAGCATCTGCAAAAACGGGTAGGGGAGTTAACAACAAAAATGCTAATAGGGATATAATCTTTTTCATTTCTCCTCCTTATAAATATCTCCCTTACCCATAGGGGTAGGGGAGATCCATAAAAACTGAAGTGTTAAAGTTTGAATAAGGTAACTTTTCCCTTTGCAACCGGACTGGCTGATGTACCACCATTAAATCGAATTTCTACATAAATGGTGTGCATTCCACTGGATGAAATACCCGATACAGTGAAATACCCATTCGAATCATGATCGGATAATGACATCCAACCACTCCAGGAACCATCGTCTAACTTTATCCGATATTCATTAGCACCGGAATAATCCAGAGAAACTTTAAATGAACTTCCTTTTGTTGCCGTTGCATTATTATGACCAGTAACTGAATTCAGAGTAGGGGCGATATAATTTTGAATGTTTGTAACACTGTTCTGTAGGTTACTCAATTTTGAGTCAAGATTTGTATTAGTATCATTGATTGCTTCAACTGCCTCATTCGCTGAATCCCGTGCCTCTTTACTTAGAGTTGCTGCTGATTTATTCTCTGCCGAATCCCATGTTTGGTTTACTGCTGTTGCAGCCTTTGATCCTGCAAGATCCGCAGAGTTTTTCGCATTAAGGGCATTTTGCGAAGCGGTTAAAGCGTTATCCCTAGCTTCAGTCGCACGGTCCCTAGCTTCCCAAGAACCCAATTTGGCTGCGTCAGCATTGTTATTAGCCCAATCTGCCCGTTGAGCCGCTAAACTAGCATTTTGATTGGCCCAAGACGCTAATGTAGCTACTGTATTACCACTTCCATCACGGATTGCACCTTCTACAATTGAAAGTTTGGGGGAAATGATGTTGTTCATCGTTAAGTTTGCGGATTCTGCCGCTATTTTGGCTGCTTTAGCATCCTCTGCGGCTTGCTCGATTGGTTCTTTTGTTGTTGTTACCGAAACAATTACTGATTTAGCTATGTCATCTGCATCGTTAATCGCCTCTATCCGCATATAGTACGTGGAAGAAGCGGAAAGTCCAGTAATATTAGCTGATCTAGCAGAACTTGATGTAGTTAATACTAGCTCCCAGGGACCACTTGCACTTAAAGATTTGTAAATTTTATACACTGTTGCAGAACCGTTATTACTTGTCCAATTTAAATCAACTCTGTTGTGGTAAATATTTGTAAACCTAAGATTCGTTGGAGCAGTAGGTAAAGTTGTAAAAGACCAATACCATGTTCCAACGTAAGTACCGTTCATTTTTAATCCGTTATTATATCGAGTACCCGGGTTTAACAATACTCTATCCGTTGTATAAGTAGTCAAGGACTGTATCTCTCCATCAATCACAGCCGCATTGTGGGGGTATACCTTACCAGAAATTTCAAAGGAATTTATATAGCCGGGATGCCCACCGTAAGCCCATGGATAGTTTCTAACTGAAACAATCCCATATTCATCAACTACTACTTCGAAGTACTCAGAGTGACTAGGGGGCTTTGCAACATAACTTTTTTGAGCTGCACTAACATTCCCTTCATAGAAAAAAAAAGAAAATAATAGAAGTGTAATCATAAAAAAGATTCTGTGGTACCTCATGTAGACTGACATTCTAACACACCTCTTTCTAAATAATATAATCACACAAAATAATTCCAGATGACTTTTCCATCCCATCCCCATAATAATACCGCCCTTCCACTAGTGTTTTTTCTCTCGTAAAATGATGATATTGCGAACAGTTGACCAGTTTCCAAGTTAAAATAGTGCTTTTTTTTAAGTGAACTCCTGCATATATCCCCTCCCATTTCCTCCTTTTTACATTAAAGGAAGAAAATAAGTTTATACTTAAATTAAATAAATACAAATAAACCCATTAATTACTTTTAATGGGTTTATTTTGTACTCATTTATGTTACCAATTGTCTATTTTATAAAAAGGGCATTTTGCGAAGCAGTGGAGGAATTATCCCTCGCTTGAATGGCTGCTATTCTAGCTGCATCAGCGTTCATGTTAGCCCAGTTTGCGATTGTAACAACCGTGTTTCCACTTGCGTCCCTTACTGCCCCGTTAACAAGGTCTAGTTTAGGAGAAATGATGTTGTTGGTTGTGTTGTTAGCGTCTTCTGCGGCCCTCTTTGCGGCTTCTGCTGCGGCTTTGGCATCTAGAGCAGCTTGATCGCCCAATTGAAATTGAAACATAGCGTTTTTAGATCCGAAAGCGAAAGTAGTTTTATTCTCTTCGTCTAAAAAAGCATAGCTAATAGCATCAGTATACGGCCACGCATCGTAAGTCACTTCTATTTTTCCATCACTACCATGTTTAATTAAATTTAAACCATCATCTGAAACTCGGAAAAAGCCATCCATCCCCGGGTCGAAAAACAAATTACGGTAGTTATTTAGGATAAACTCTAACTTCCAATTAACCGTATCTATTTTGTATAGATAGTCGTTTCGAGTATCCTCTAACCACAAATCGCTTTTAGACTTTCTAATCTCAAGGCTAGCATATTGCTGATACTGATTACCGTTTAAGTTAATATTTTTCCAACTGCCATCCTTATAATACATGAGTTTATTTCCATAACCATCTGACCAATTAGCAACCAAAGTCCCTCCCGGAGAAACGCCTATAGCCCTTGGTACATATCCGTTAAATCCTGCACTAGGTATACCTCGGTTTACAAGACCTCCTGTGCTTGGGTCTACAGTAAAAAAACCATAATAACTTCCGCTTAGATAGTCATTTGGGTTAAACCAAACAGTACCATCAAAACCACTAGTGACATTCATAAGTTGGTATGTTGCATTTATCTCATATAATTTAGCTTGGGATATAGTTCCTGTTGCTGGAAATCTCCAAAGAGTACCATAGTTACGCTCGGATCTAAGATAGTAATAATACCCATTTGCAAGTATTGGATCGGTGTAACTGTAGCCTGACCCTGCAATAGTCGATAAACTAGAACCGGTCACGGTAGAATAGCTAATACCGCTAGAATTTTTCATATATACTCTTGTACCTATTTTATCAGCCCACCCTACTCCATTTGTCGATTGTTTTATATTCGTATTAGTCCAAGCAGCAAAAGTTGGTGTGCTAAACACTATAACCATAAGGAACGAAAGGAATGTAGAGAACATACCCTTTATACGCATAAAAGCCACCTCGTACATTTTATTTTCTATCACTCTATAGAAGTATCCAAAAATACTTTACAACTCTTCACATTTATTTGGACAATTTATTTCGATGGTTGTCCCACCATCCTTTTCGAAAGGAGGGAAATCCCTTTCGTATTTGATCCTATAGACTGTTACTTTACCTTTCCCGCATTTACAAGGTTTTTCAGATTCTGATGATATTGCGAAAGAATAGCGGGAGTAATCTCCAATTCACGAAAAGTATTTGAAGTACTCTGTTTCCTTCCTTGTCGGTGACACTTTCGCATAAATTTGCGTCGTTGATAGTCGTTCATGACCTAGCAATTCAGCGACGATCTCAATGCTCATGCCTTTATTAAGCAAATAGGTTGAAAATGTGTGCCTCATCACGTGAGGATGAATTTTTTTATTTAGATTAGCCTTTTTACCTAAATTTTTTATAATAAGTTGAATGGACCTTGACGTTAACCTATTAATTGGATGTGTTTTACTCACAAACAATGCGGGACAATTATCACTTCTAGTAGACAGATACTCCTTTAAAAAATATTGAGTGTTTATATGAAACAATACAGTGCGCTCTTTAGCACCTTTTCCCCAAATTTTTACTGACCTTTTCTCCCAATCAATTTCGTCTAAGTTAATATTGACAATCTCAGAAACCCTGCACCCTGTTTCAAACAAAAGTTCAAGAATAGCCCGTGCTCTTATATCATTCCCACAGGCTTCTCTTAACTGTAACATTTCAACCATTGTTAAAAATTTAGGTTGTAATTTATCCTCTTTTATTTTTTTTATTTTTAAAGTAGGGTTGCTTTCTACAATATTTTCTTCTGTAAGATAATAAAAAAATGATTTAATAATACTTAGCTTTGTTGCAATTGTACTTTTCTTCTGATCAGAAAATGAAGTAATATAGGCCTTAATATCATTTCCTGTGATTGTACTTACAGGTTTATTTATTACACTAAGAAATTTTTGAATTTCAAATCGGTAATTAGAAAGTGTCCCTTTGGAGCATCCAGAAAGATTTTTTTCAGATAAAAACCTTTCTAAGATCTTTTGATTCTCAGCGTTACCTTGTATCTTAGTTTGAATTTTTTTCTCTAACAGAGATGAGATTTCAATTACTGCGTCCTTGAATGCAGGGTTAGAATGGGATTCCCCTATTTTATTTATTTCTTCCAAAAAATCATGTATAAATTCGTACATTTTTCCACTCCTTTTTGCTACCAATTTATCAAAAAGGAGGGCTGAATAGTTTTATTGGACAAATAATCGGAATTGCTAAATAGTCATTCTGCAAATTTGTGTAATTGTAAAGATCCGAATAAAGGCACTTCCTTTCTAAAAAAAAGATAATAAGTCTTTAATTTGAAAATAGTTTTCAACATTATCCATCCATCATTTATAGGATTTACTGAAGACCCATCTTTATCTTTCCAGGTACAGGGCAACTCACAAACTGGAATTTGAGCTAGTTTTGCACGTAAAAGCACCTCTACATCGAAAGCAAATCCATATTCTTGGAGTGGCCGGAACAAATACGGAATCGTTTCTCTGTGGAATACTTTTGCTCCGCATTGAGTATCCATATAGGGAAGGCCCATTACATTCCTTGTTAACCATCGAAATATAATTCCCATTTGCCTACGATGCCAGGGCTGCATTGAGAGAATCTTACTCTCTTTAAGACCTCTTGACCCAATCACAACCTTTGTTTTTCCACTTACAATCCATAGATATCCTTCAGTAAAAAAAGAAAGATCTGTTGCTCCATCTGCATCCATAAAAGCAACAACCTCTCCATTGGCTTGTAAGATCCCTTGCCGTACAGCACCCCCTTTCCCCAATCGTTTCGGATTCTCTATGATTTTGACATCCCTTATTTTTTCTCCCCATTCCCTAGCAACCTTCAGCGTTTGGTCTGGAGATGGCTCTACCACAATAATGACTTCAACTCTTAACTTGTTTTGATTTATAAACTCCTGTATTTTCCCCATCGTGGAAGGTAATCGATTTTCTTCACGGTAGGCTGGAATAATAATGCTTAGATCAGGTTTCATAGTCCTCTCCCTTCTCTCCAAATAAAAAAGCCCTCCACTTTTTAAAAGGGAAAGCTCAACTAGTTTTATTGAATTTGATAGACTTCTCCATAATCTCCCTGAAAAATAGGCTCACCCAGGGTATTATGGATCTTATGGTAGCTTATATCCTCTAATCCCCAAGCATCCTTAGCTTTAGGTTTTGGCATAATGACATATTGGGGTTTATCGAATTCAATAATACTCATTATCTCTTCGGACTGATAAGCATACATCGACCGCTCAAACGCTGTCCATTGATGGACTCCCCTTGTTTCATCAATGATAAAGGGATCCATTCGACCATCCGCAAGAATATCCCCTCCACGGAACATGACATACCCTGATGAAGAATAGGGGGCCAACACTTTTGGACGACCTTCTGCATGATGTTCTAATATATAGTCCATCTCCTTAACGGGATAAGTAGACTGCGGTTCCTCATAAGAAATACTCCACCCCATGATCAAATTTACTGCTAGTCCCAAGCCAAACACCCATCTAAGAAATGAGGGACGTACTACCCAATCCAATCGTTTGAACCCATTTAACCAAGGAACATGATCAATCGCTATTGCCAAATAATACATGATAAACAACTCCATATAGAGCTGCTGCTTATAGTTAGCAACGCCTAAATATAAAATGCCAACCATAAAAACAAATCGGAAAATGGTCTTTCGGGCCGAATACATGGCACTCCATACAAAAAGAACTATAATCGTAAAAAAGATG
>Ga0180216_1002776_pt1 | contig 14290 bp, 13 predicted proteins | sample eDN3rd37CBELigMG_FD_128879 | JGI IMG/M metagenome (GOLD analysis project Ga0180216, IMG submission 128879) | Enriched Miracle-Growth compost microbial communities from Emeryville, California, USA - eDNA 3rd pass 37_C BE-Lig MG (version 2)... ... | reverse complement strand
TCCTGGAATATTCGTAAGCCATCGTCCGCGCCACCTCCGGCAAGCCCAATCGCGCGGCCCTCGACGGCCGCCATTTGCTTCATTCTACGCAAGGCGGCTGAAAATGTCTGGATTTCCGCGGGCAGGAGGTTCGCGGAGGGCGGGATTTTGGAGGGCAATACCCTCCCGCCGAACCCCACGCATGGCGTCGGCAATTTGGGGAGGGCGAGGCTCCCGCCGAGCCGGCGCATGGTCCCGGCTCGGCGGGAGGGTATTGCCCTCCCGACCCCGCCCCGGACCATATCCGTAAACCCGTAGACCCTCATTCGGCCTACGGCCACCTTCTCCCAAAGGGAGAAGGATGATTGGCCGCTTCTTTCTTGTTTGCCCTTTCACCGCCCCGTCACGGCAGACGGCGGAGCCGAATCTCCTTGAAGTCGATGGGCGAGCCTTCCGATTCGAGGCAGAGGAACCCGGAGGAGGGCCGGCATTCGGCGCCGCCGGAGACTTCCTCGCCGTTGACCCAGAGGCGGATCTCGCCGTTGACGCCCCGGATGTAGTAGTGGTTCCACTGGTTGACGCCGCGGGTCGTCTCCTTCGTGGGGAAGCTCCGCGAGCCGTCCGGCGAGAGCGGCGGGAAGGGCTTCATCTTCGAGGAGCCGACGGCGAAGACGTCGCCGTTGGTGGTGAACCAGTCGGCCTTCTTGCCGTTGTTCTTCTCATACTGCTCGGCGTAGCCGTGATCGAGGATCTGGACCTCGATCCCTCCCGACGGCAGCTTGTTGGGCGGCAGGCCCGCGAGCGCCTCCTCCGGGGCCCAGACGAACACGCCCGAGTTCCCCCCGGAGCGAAGGTGCCGCCACTGGAGGACCATCTCGAAGTTCCCGACCGGCTCCGTGATCCGGATCACGCCGACGGGCGTTCCCTTGCAGTGGAGGATTCCGTCCTCCTTCCAGGTCCAGGTGTCCGGGTCGCCGTTGACCGGCGTGAAGTCGTCCTCCGTCAGGTCGGTCCAGCCGGGGCCGGTCCCGACGAGCAGGTCGCCGGGGGGGCGGCTGGGCTCCTCGGCGACCGCCCGAGGGAGTGCCCAAACCGTCGCCATCGCCGCCATCGCCGACCAAAGAAGCCATCGTCGCCACATGCGCGGGTCTCCCAAAATCGAGCCGAATGAGCCAACCGTATAGGAGTGGTTGGCGGCCGCGCTCGGCCGCCGACGCCCTCCGGTTATACCCGAGCCCCCGCGCGCTCTCGACCCTCCGGCGGCGCCGGACTTCGGAATCCCGCCGGAATCCTTTAACGACGGCCGCGGTTGGACTCGCCGAAGGGGAGTTCGATCATGCCGCCGGAGAGCATGTCCCAGTACCGGACGGTTCGGACCTCGACCCGCAAGAGCGCCAGGTCGGGTTCGTCGAGGCCCTTGGCGAACCAGGCTCGATAGGTGGGGCTCCACAGGGCGTCGATCTTCTCCTGATCGGTCACCAGCGTCGCCCGGCCCGAGATCGAGATGTAGCGATGATCCTCGGGCGCGACGTAGGAGAGGTTCACGTCGGCGTCGTTGAGAATCTCGTCGACCTTGCCCGAGCCGGCCTTCGTGAAGAACCAAAGCTCGCCGGTGAAGTCCTCCTCGCGCTCCTCGTCCCGCGTCGCCATTGGGCGAGCGTGCAGCGAGCCGTCGGGCGCGGCCGTCGTCAGCATCGCGACCCGAATCCCTTGAATCATCCGCGCCACCCGTTGCGTGGCCGTTCCCGGTCCCGAGCTGTCCATCACCGTTCCTCCCCAACGTGACCCGCGTCGCCGACCGACCCAGCAAAGGGTCTCCTCGTTGGAGAAGGGAGCAAGCGCCATGCCGCGGATTGGGACGCGGTTCGGCCGGTTCGCGGGGCCGCGGAAGGGGGGAGGCTGAAAAACCGAGCGAACCCCGACGTCCCGCGCGGCCGGTCGGCCCGGCGTGGCGGGAGGGACTGGAATCACTTCGCGCCGGGGCGTACCATTCAGTAGAATTGGTTGGGATTGACAAGGACGCAACCAGCGGAGGCGTCGAAATCGGCCGCGGCCGTTCAACGGGTCGCGGCGGCGCCGCCGTGGTCAGCCCGGATCTTCGGTGTTCGCCGCGATTTCAAATCGTCTCCGCGGTCGGCCGGAAACCGGGAGACGAGACCTTCGAGGGGCGTCGCGCCCGGGAAGGCCCGAAATCGCGCGAGGCCACGTCAGGGAGCCCGAAGCGTTATGAAGATCGCGGCACTGGAACCCTCAATCCGGGCCCAGCGACCGACGGCTCGGCCCGGGATCGCGGACGGCCAAACGGGAACCACCAAGATGGCGACGGCCTTGGTCGTGGAGGATCATCCGGAGCAGGCGACGCTTCTGTCCAAGATCCTCGGCCTGCGCGGCTTTCGGTCGCTGATCGCCAGCGATGGCGAGACCGGACTGCTCCTGGCCCGCCGCGAGCGGCCCGACGTGCTGATCCTTGACCTGATGCTGCCCGACATCAGCGGCTTCGACGTCTGCCGTCAATTGCGCACCGACCGCGAGACGATGCTGATCCCCATCGTCATGCTCACGGCCTTGGACGATCTGGATCACCGCGTTCACGGCTTCCGCGTCGGCGCCAACGCCTACCTGACCAAGCCCTACGGCATCGACGAACTCTTCGAGACGATCCAGAAGGCCCGCGCCTGGCGCGAGAGCATGCAGAACCGTCGGCTCCACGGCGAGGTTCACGTCGAGCTCAATAGCGAAATCACCCTGCTGCAAGACCTCAACGACTTTTTGATGACCATCTGCCAGGCCACCCCGCTTGGCCACGAACAGGTCATGCAGATTCGCCAGGCGGTTCTGGAGATGGCTCAAAACGCCATCGAATGGGGCAACCACAACCAGTCCGACCAACTGGTGAAGATCGTCTACCGCGTCCACGAGGACCGGCTGGAGATCATCGTTCGCGACCAGGGCCGCGGCTTCAACCGCGACGAGCTGCCCCACGCGGCGGTCGCCGACGACCCGTTCTCTCATCTCGACGTTCGCGACAAGCTGGGCCTGCGGGCCGGCGGATTCGGCATGCTGATCTGCCGGGGCATGGTCGACGAGATGCGCTACAACCGCGCGGGCAACGAGGTGACCCTCTTGAAGCGGTTCGCGAAATCCAAGGCCGCGCGGGAGGACAAGTGAGCCGGCTCCGCTCGCGTCGACATCGCAATCACAATCGCATTCCAACCGGAGCGTTTTGATTGGCGCCAGGCGGCCCCGAACAGCATGATTCCGCGGAGCCCGCCTCGGCGGTCACGGTCGCGCCCGACCCGGCGGCCTTGTCGCGCCCGCCGATTGTGCTGGTCGTCGACGACGAGCCCAACATCCTGCAATCGGTTCGCTCGCTGCTGCGGCGCGACTATCGGATCATCACCCGCTGCGGCGGCGCCGAGGCGCTGGCCTACCTGCGCGACGCCCCCTCCGTCGCGGCGATCCTCGCCGATCAGCGGATGCCGGGGATGACCGGCGTGGAGCTGCTCCACCAGGCGGCCATCGTCCGCCCCGAGACCACCCGGGTCCTCTTCACCGCCTACACCGACCTCCGCGTCGTCATCGACGCCATCAACCAGGGCGACGTCTTCCGCTACATCCCCAAGCCCTGGGAGCCCGGGGAACTGGAAACCGCCGTCCGCCAGGCCGTTGAGCGCCACGATCTGCTGGTGGAGAAGAACCAGCTCATGACCGAGCTGCGGGCCGCCAACGCCCGGTTAACCGAGGCCAACCGCCTCCAAACCGCCTTTCTCGAAGTCGCCAGCCATGAGTTGAACACCCCCGTGACGGTCATCCTGGGCCTGGCCGAATTGTGGCGGCTCTCGCAGGCGGCGACCGCCTCGGCCGCCGAGCGCGACTGGGTCGACCGGATCCACGCCGCGGCCGGCCGGCTGGCCCGAACCGTCGACCGGATGTTCGCCCTGGTCGAGAACGAGGAGTTCGCCCACGTTCTGAACACCGAGGCCGTCGTCGTCGAGACGCTGATCGACGACGCGCTGGAATCTCTCAAACCCTACCTGGAGGCGCGCGGGCAGACCGTCTCGGTCACCGTCCAGCCGGGCCTGGCGCCGATCGACTGCGATCCGGCGAAGATCCACGACGTGATGTTGAACCTCCTGGCCAACGCCATCAAGTTCACCCCCGACCATAGGACGATCACCGTCGAGGCGGGCGACGACCCGGAAAACCCCGGTTGGGTCCGCCTGGCGATTCGGGACCAGGGCCGCGGCGTCTCCCCCGCCGAGCGACCCCACCTCTTCGATCCCTTCTTCACCGGCTTCGACACCCTCCACCACTCCTCCGGCGAATACCAGTTCGACAAGCGCGGCATCGGCCTGGGCCTCTGCCTGGTCAAAGCCTTCGTCGAGCTGCACGGCGGCCGGATCGAGGTCTCAAGCGCCCTGGGTCAAGGCTCCACCTTCGCCGTTCTCCTGCCCCGAGATCGCTCGGCGGCGTCGGCGTCGCCGTGAAGCCCCACGCGCCGGGGTTATGATTCCGCTTGGGGAGAGTCGCCGTTGGCGGGGGGGGACTCCTCGGCGCGGTGTTCGATGTAGTCGCGGAGGTACTTCAGGAAGGTGGGAAGGCCCTCGTTCTCCCAGGCCTGTTCGATGGCTTCCTTCAGCGCCTGGTTGTGGGTCTGAAGCTCCTTGAAACCCTGAGCGTCGGCCAGCGCCAGGTCGAGGCCGGCGATCTGGTCGTGGGTGTTGACCGAGAGCATCAAGCCGGCGTCGTTGGGCCAGGGCTGGATTTGCAGCTTCATGTGGGGATAGCGGGCGTTGCCCAGCCGAAGCGCGAAGATCGGCGTTTGGGTCCCCGGCACCTTTCCCGCCTTCTCGAACGGCGGTTTGGTCAAAAGCTCTTGCGGCGGCTCGCTCTCGGTCCAGTCCAGCCGGCGCTTCACCGTCTCGGGCCAATCGCCAGAAGGATATGCGAACTTCAGGTAGCTCGCCGCGGCGCGGCGCAACACGTCGATCCGCAGCGCGTTCAGATCAACCGTGTTCAGCTTGGAGGACGCCTCCATCAAGATCCCTCGTCTTGCCTTTTAAATCGAGGACCGTCTTAAACGCGAGTCCCGGCGCGGCGGCCCATCCCCCAGGATACCCGGAATCGCCAGCGCGGCGTCAAGCCGTTCTCCGTCGAGAGTCGGAGCGGAACGAGGCCGAACGGGCTCAACCAACCGTCCGCATCTCCAGCTTCATGACGTGTTGCTCGCCGTGGCCAAGAACGCGAAGCCCGGCGTCCACGCCCCTGGGCTGAAGGTTGATCGCGTCGGTTGTCTGGGTGTAGGGCTCAATGGCGATCACGTCCGGCTTGCCCGGAGGCGTGTAAACCACCAACTCGCGAAACGAGCCGTCGAAGAGGAGTTGGAACTCGGCCTTCTTATCCAGGTCGATCAGCCGGCAAGCCCCCACTCCCCCCGGCTCGTCGTGGCGCAGGTCGGTTAGCACGTCGTCGAGCTTCAAGCCGGCGATCGGCTTGCCCTCCCTGAAATCGAGCCGATCATCAACGGGACGAACCTCGCCGGTCGGCAGAAAATCCTTGAGTTTCCAATATTTCGACGCCGGCAAAACGATCCGGGTCCGGCTCGGGTCGCCCCCCGGCGCGAACGGGAGGCGGAAGTAAGGATGGATGCCGAAGCCGTAGGGCAGCGGCAGGGCCGAGGGGTTCGAGACGGTCGTCGTCATCGTCAAACAACGATCCGAGAGCGCGTGGCGGACTTCGATCGCCGCGTCGGTGGGCCAGCGGTCGACGGCCGCCGGGGCGTCGGCCGAGAGTTGAAACTGGCCAACCACATACGCCTCCTTGTCCGTCGCCCCTTGGTCCACGACGGTCCAGCGGGCGTCAAGGGCGAAGCCGTGGATGGCGTTGGGCCCGTGGTTGGCCGGCAGGTGGCGCGTCTCGCCCCCAAAGGTGAACGAACCGTCGCGAATTCGGTTCGGAAACGGGAAGAGGATCGGCGTTCCATTGCCCCCCGGTCGGCTGGGCTCGCGGGCGAACGTCTCGTCGGCGACGATCATCGGTCGGATTTCGCCGGCCGCGGGCAGCCTCAGATCAAACAGGTTGAACCCATACGACGGCAGGATCGAGGCCGAAGCCCCCGAGGCGTCGTCCCGCAAGACGTGGACATCCCGATCCCCCTCGCGCCGAACCTCAACCCGAAACGACATGGCCGCGCTCCCCGGAACCGTCTTGCTCAACGCCCCGAATCAAGAACCCCGTCCCAATGAACATACGCGAACTTGTACCGCGCGGCGACGAAGAAAAAAAGCAACGCGCGGAAGGATTTTCAAAACGCCCGCGTCGAGAATTCGCGCCTCGCCCCACCGGCCGGACGCCAGTTCCGCCGTGAAATCCAACGCCGGCCCGCGAATCAAACGGCCCCTCCCGCCGCGGGTCCCGGGCGAAATTTCGCGTCCGACCGTTTTGTTGGGCGACTCTGGAAATTCAAACGAACCGCCTTCCCGGTTCCGTTTCAAATAGACGTGTTGGGGCTCCGTTGACGACGTTCGTCTTCAAATCACGCCAGAAAATACTTGCTCTTGGGGCGCCACAATGATAGACATGACCAGTGCATGGCCGATCGCCATGATGGTCGGCCCCGGGAGGGGCGAGGGGGTGGGTCGGCTGGGGCCGCCTCCTTCGTGGGCGGGCCGCGGTGAAAACGCGGCCGACGCGGGAAGTTTTGGCGGTTCCGGCACCATGATTGCTGTCTAGGATTGCTGTCTAGATTGAAAGGCTCCGCGCTGGTATAAACGACAACGATTAAGAAGCATGGAGCCAATTGGTCTTGAACTCGCGCTGAATCGCGGATGGAGCCCAACCCCGCCGTTGGGTCTTGGTCGACGCGCCGGAGGAGACGAGCCAACGCGGTTTCCGCCGGGGGCGTCGTAAATGTTCGCGGCAACCCTCTATTCGGTATTGACGAACGACGAGCGGATGCTATGATGCATGACGAAGAGCGCGGGATCAACGGCATGGATCGTGGCGTTGCGCCTTCGGCCGAAAGGGCGGTCGCGGACGTTGTGGGCGGTATCGAGAAGGAGCGGCGGATGGAATCCGATTTGATGGTCAACGGCGCGATCATCGACTCCTGGGTCGAATCGCCCCGCGAAACTGATGGCGGCCCGATGGTGGTGCTGCAGGTGGCCCCGCGGGGTCGCCCCCGCGATCTGGTGATCGTCGAGGCGGAAGCTTCGCTGGTTCCCGACCGGGTTTGGCTTGAGGATCTGAGCGAGAACATCTGCCATGGGAGCCCGGTCCAGGCGTTTGGCCGGATGATGCTCAATGGTTTTGTCTCGGCCACGCATTTGCGCCTCGCCCGCTGATCGTCATCCTTCCGCCGCCACGCCAGGCCGCGCCTTGTCCCCATCCGCCCTTGAGTGCTTCCTCGGTTTGCGCGCCGTCGCGTCATCGTCGGACGCTCGCCATCGCGCGAAGGACCGTCCGGACCCGCCCGCCTTTTTCCGCGAGGGGAGCCTGCCTTGGGCTCGCCTGGTCGGCTATACTGATCGACTCAACGGCTGCTTCGGCTCCTCGATTCGGCGCGCCGGTTGAGCCGGAGCCGGTGGGCCGGGCCGTTCCGCGTCCGCCCCTGGGCCGAAGTCGGCCACGAGACGCCACGACTCGATACGACACGACACGAATTGGGAGGCCAGCGATGCCGGCGGGGAACCGACCGAACGATCGACGCGCGCGGGAACGCTCCGACGCGAACGGAAACGGCCACGGAAATCGCCGGCGCCGCGGCGTCGCGTTCGCGCCCGCCCTGCTTTCGGCCGCCTTGGCGTTCTGGGCGTCGGCGACGACCTCGGCCCAGGAGGCCCCCGCCACGGCCTCCGCGGCGTCGACGGCCCCGCTCGCCGAGCGGGTGCGGGAAGTCATGGAGACGCCCGGCTTCGAAAACGCCCATTGGGGGATTTTGGTCGTTGATCTGAAGACCGGAGAGACGGTCTACGAGCAGCGACCGGACCAGCTATTCGGCACCGCCTCGACGGCGAAGCTTTTCAGCGTGGCCGCCGCGCTGGCCGACCTGGGCCCGGATTACCGCTTTCAAACCCCGGTGGCGCGCCGGGGCGAGGTTGACGACAAGGGAACCCTCCGCGGCGACCTGATCCTCATCGCCCGGGGCGACATGGCGATGGGGGGGCGCACCGGGCCCGACGGCCAGCTTCTGTTCAAGGACGTGGACCACATCTACGGGGGAAGCGAACTGGTTCCCGCCGATCCGTTGGCCGGGCTGGAGCACCTGGCGCGCGAGGTTCGGGCCTCGGGGATTCAGCGGATCACCGGCGAGGTGATCGTCGACGACCGCCTCTTCGAGTCGGCGCCCAACTCCGGCAGCGGGCCCGACCGCGTTAGCCCGATCGCGATCAACGACAACCTGATCGACGTGGTGATCCAGGCCGCCGAGAAGCCCGGCGAGCCGGCCTCGGTCACGGCGACGCCGGCCTCCGGGTACGCGGTCATCGACGCCCAGGTTGAGACGATCGCCGCCGACGGCAAGACCGACATCGAGTTGAGCCGGGCCGGTCCGCGCCGGTTCACCGTCCGGGGCCGGGTTCCCGCGGGCAAGCCGGCGATCATCGAAACCCGCGAAGTCGACGACCCCGCCTCATTCGCGCGGACCTTGTTGATCGAGGCCCTGGGGCGCCACGGGGTTCGGGTTGAAGCCTCGGCGCTGGCCGAGAACCCCAAAGCCGACCTGCCGCCGCGGCCGGAGGTGGAAAAACTGCCCAAGGTGGCCGAGTACACCTCGCCGCCGTTCCGCGAGTACATTCGGGTGATCCTGAAGGTCAGCCACAACCCCTACGCCAGCACCTTGCCCTTGCTGCTGGCCGCCCGCCAGGGGCAACGCAGCCTTTCGGCGGGCCTGAAGCGCCAGGGGGAGGTGCTCAAAGGGTTGGGAATCGACCCGTCGACGGTCTCCTTCGGCGGCGGCGCGGGGGGAACCTGGGCCGACATGGCGACCCCCCGGGCGACCGTCTCGCTCTTGCGGACGATGGCCGACCGCCCCGACTTCAGCGCCTACGACTCGGCCCTGCCGATCCTCGGCCGCGACGGCACGCTCGCCGGGGCGGTCGGCAAAGACAGCCCGGCCCGCGGCCACGCCCACGCGAAGACCGGCACCTACTTCGTCACCAATCGCCTGACCGGCCAACCCCTGTTGACCAGCAAGGCGCTGGCCGGCTATTTGGAGACGGCCTCGGGCCGGCAATTGGCCTTCGCCTTCTTCATCAACAACGTGATTCTCGCCGCTGATTCCCCACCGGCGGCCGACCGTTCGTTCCCCCTCACCACCAGCGGCGCGGGGAAGCTTCTGGGCAGGCTCTGCGAGGTCTTCCACGCCGACGCGCCGCAACCGATCGCCGAGAGCCAATAGGCTCGGGGTGGAGGTCGCTCGTTCGTTGAAACGGTCGCGGCCGATCCTCCTTCCTCCCGGGGGAGGGAGGAAGCCAAGACCCGCCGCGACCGACGGGTTGTCTCGAAGTCCGGCCACCCAGTTCCCTCTTCGGCGGAGCGCGGTTTGCGAGCGTTTCGATCAATGGAGCGCGGAGGAAAGCAGCCGACTGAAGTGGGAGGGCCGGGCTGTGGGACGCCAGAACGCGGATCTTCACGGCAACGCGCCGGACAAGGCGGCGGCGGCGCTGCTGCTGATCGACGTCATCAACGACCTGGAGTTTCCCGAGGGAGAGCAACTGTTGCGACACGCCTTGCCGATGGCCCGGCGCATCGTGGAGTTGAAAAAGCGGGCCAGGGGGCTTGGCGTTCCGACAATCTACGCGAACGACAACTTCGGGCGCTGGCGATCCGATTTCAACGCTCAGGTCGAGCATTGTCTTCATGACGACGTGAGGGGAAAACCGCTGGCGGAGTTGCTCGCGCCGGAGGACGATGATTACTTCGTGCTCAAGCCCAAGCACTCCGCCTTTTTCTCGACCACGTTGGACATCCTGCTGGATTATCTGGAGGTGAGGACGCTGATCCTCGCCGGGGTCGCCGGGGACATCTGCGTTCTGTTCACGGCGAACGAAGCGTACATGCGCGATTTCGCCTTGATCGTTCCGTCGGACTGCGTGGCGTCCAACAGCGAGGAGGAGAACCGCCACGCGCTGGAGCAGATGGCGCGGGTGTTGAAGGCCGACACGCGGGCGTCGGCCGAGTTGGATCTGGAGGCCGTCTCGGGGCGGCGGGTCAGGGATTCAGGACAACCTTGACGCATCCGTCCTTCTTGTCGCGGAACATCTTGTAGGCGTCGGGCGCCTCTTCGAGCGAGAGCTTGTGGGTGATGACGAAGGCGGGGTCGATCTCGCCCTTCTGGACCTTTTCGAGCAACGGCTTGCCGTAGCGCTGAACGTGGGTTTGACCCATCTTGAAGGTTAGGGCCTTGTTCATGGCCGGCCCCATGGGGATCCGGTCGTGGAATCCGACGTAGACGCCCGGGATGGAAACCGTGCCTCCCTTGCGGCAGCAGAGGATCGCCTCGTGGAGGACGCTGGTGCGGTCCGTGGGCATCCCCACGGCCGCCTTGGCCGTGTCGATGACGGCGCTGACGGGGCTCCCCGAACCGTGGGCCTCGGCGCCGACGGCGTCGATGCAGGAGTCGGGGCCGCGTCCCTTGGTCATTTCCATGAGGGTTTCCTGGACGCTCTGTTTCCCGAAGTCGATTGTCTCGGCCTTGCACTGGCGGGCCATCTCCAGGCGTTCGGGAACCGTGTCGATGGCGACGACCCGGCCGGCGCCGAGCATCCAGGCGCTGAGGATGGTGAAGAGGCCGACCGGGCCGCATCCCCAGATCGCCACGGTGTCTCCCGGCTGAATTTGCGCGTTCTCGGCGGCCATGTAGCCGGTGGGGTAGATGTCGGAGAGGAAGACGACCTTCTCGTCGGGAAGGCCGTCGGGGATCTTCACGGGGCCGACGTCGGCAAAGGGAACGCGCAGGTATTCCGCCTGGCCGCCGGGGATGCCCCCCATCATGTGCGAGTAGCCGAAGAAGGCGGCGGGCGACTGCCCCATCATCTTGCGGGCGATCTCCGCGTTGGGGTTGGAGCGGTCGCACTGCGAGAACTCGCCGCGCCGGCAATACCAGCATTCGCCGCAGGCGATCACGAACGGCACGACGACGCGGTCGCCCTTTCGGAGCATCCGGACGTCCTTGCCGACCTCGACGACCTCGCCCATCGGCTCGTGGCCGAGAATGTCCCCGGACTCCATCGTCGGGACGAGCCCGTCGTAGAGATGCAGGTCGGAGCCGCAGATGCAGGTGGAGGTGACTTTGATAATAATGTCGCGCGGGTCCTCGATCTTCGGATCGGGGACGGTCTCCACGCGGACGTCGCTTTTCCCATGCCAGCAAAGCGCCCTCATCGGTCTTCCTTTCGAGCCGGGGCGCGGGGCCGGTGGTTGGGCGTCGGTCGGGAGCCGACGATCGGCCGACCGCCACGCGCCAATCACGAACCGCGCCGTCGCGGAGAACCGAGAGGCATGGAGCGCGCCGGGAGGCGGGAGCGAGCGCCGGTTTTTCGAAATGAAGCGCGGGGCGGTCGTTGCCGACGCCCCGCGCGGAGGAGAGGGCCGGAGGCTTACTGGACCTCGAGCAGCTCGACTTCGAAGAAGAGCGTGGCGTTGGGGGGGATGGCGCCGGGGAAACCGCGGCGGCCGTAGCCGAGGTCGGGGGGAATCAGCAGCTCGCGCTTGCCGCCCGGCTTCATGGTGGCGATCCCCTCGTCCCAGCCGGCGATGACCTGGCCGAGGCCGAGGCGGAATTTGAACGGCTCGCCGCGGTCGACGGAGCTGTCGAACTTCTCGCCCTTCTTGCCGTCCTCCCAGAGCCAGCCGGTGTAGTGCATGACGCAGGTCTGGCCCTTGGCCGGCGACGCGCCGTCACCCTCCTTGGCGTCGCGGTATTCCAGGCCGCTGTCGGTCTTGGTCATCTTCTTCTCCTTGGCCTCGGCGTTTTGACGGGCGCCCGGCTCCGGCGCGGCGGCCGCGGCGACCCCGGCGGCCGTCGAGCCCACCAGGACCAGCGACGCCAGGGAGGCGAAGAACAGCGGGCGCGGCTTCGTCATCGGAAAGCTCAAAAGACTCGCTCCTCGTCGAGAACGGCTCCGTGCGCGCTCCCACGCGGAAGCGCGGCCGGCTCCGAGCATACCACGTCCGAGGGGACTCCGAAAAGTCAATGGCCGCGGCTCGGCCCCGTCGCTACCGGAGTTCCATGCTGTTGGCCGCCGCGTCGACCCGCAGCTTCTTGGCCTTGGGAGACGGCTTGTAGTGCTCGTCTTTGGGAAGCTCGTCCAGGGCCTCCCTGCCGACCATGTGGGGGACGTCCTTATGGGAGCCGCAGCCGACCAAGGGCGAGGCGACGACGGTCAGCAGCAGCGCGAGGCGGGGAAGTTTCATCGAACGGTGGCCTCGTGGGTTGTGGGTTCGAAACGCCGCGGCCGGGAGCGGTCCCGGCGCGGTCGTTGAAGCATGGAACGGGAGGCCGCCGCGGCGTCGCGACGATCGTTCCATCAGAAGGAGTCGGAGCTGATGACCTCGCCGCCGGCCCGGGTGCCGAGGGCCCAGTAGGTGGGCAAACTGATGCCGCTTTTAATGAACTTCACCGAGCCGTCGCCCATCAGAAAGTTCACCCCGCCGGGGTGCAGGCTCCGGAAGCCGTGGTTGCCGTAGGCCTGGGCCGCCGCCTTCTGATACCAGGTGAACGGATCGGGGTCGATGATTGGAATGACGTCGGCGTCGACCAGGCGGGAACTGGGCCGGGCCGCCGTGTAGGCGATCCCCATCACCATGCTGCCGCCCCCCACGCCGCCAACCAGATCGAACCACTCGCCGTAGTTCCAGGGATTCTGCCACGACGCGGGCTGGCCGACGAACCGGGATGTCTCGCCGACGAAAAGGGTGTTGCTGGTGCCGTCGCTGATGCTGGAGATCTTGTAGTTCCAACTGATGACGAACGAGCCGTTGCCTTCCAGGTGGTTGCAATTGTTGTTGTTGGTTCCGGGTTCGTAGCGGTATCGGAACAGCTCGATGTTTCCCGCGACCCCCGCGTACGAGCCCTGGTTGACGCCGATGTATTGGAGCGGGCCGCCCGGCGGGTTGATCGGGCCGGTGCTGGGCAGGTCGGACGGGCAGACGTAGGCGGCGATCTTCGTCTCCTGCGCCGTGATGTTGGTCGTCGAGCTGGCGCCGAAGTGGAAGTTGAGCCCGTTGTAGACGGCCGCTTGCTCCATATAAGGCAGAATGAAGGCGAAGAGGGTGTGCCGCCGGTTCGAGTTGGCGTCGCAGTTCGGCCTGGTGTAGCGGACGAGGCCGATGGGGAACGAGCCATTGCCGCTTTCGTAGTTGTGCAGGGCCAAGCCCATCTGTTTTAGGTTGTTGACGCACTGAGCCCGACGGGCGGCTTCGCGCGCCGATTGAACGGCCGGCAGGAGCAGAGCGATGAGAACCGCGATGATGGCGATGACCACCAACAGTTCAATCAATGTGAACGCTCGACGGCGGAACATGGTGGACTCCCTCTCGATGAACGTGGATCAGTCAATGCTCATGCTCTCTGGAGATCGAACCGGAAAAACGCCGTCGCGACGCCGCCCGCCCCCGTGGCTTGGCCGCCCTGGACCGAACGCGCTTTGATGGCTGGTCGTCGCCGATGGGCCGGGGGGCCGAACGGCCCGCGGAATGGTCTTGAGGCCGCGCATTCGATATTATAGGCAAGATTTGGGCCGGGGATGGGCGCGACCCTCGGGGTGGGACCACCTGGAATCCAGGACGCCGGCGTGTTGCGGAGCCGAACCGATAAACCAACCCTTCTCATGGCTTCGGCTCATTGTGGGGCATGGCTCAAGGAATCATCCATCGGGTTTGATTAAGCGGCGGCGGCGAAGCGAGAGGCATGGCGACCGAGGCGCCCGATCAGGGCGATCCGCCCAATGGAAGGGCCTCGTGGAGGATCGTCCGACGGCCGCCCCTTCGCGCCGTCGTTCGTCGAAATTGGGTTCGTTCGGTCGCGACTTCGACCCCCGACGACCCAGGACCACCCTTGTTAACACCCTGCGATTAAGGGACTTGCCGACAAGGTCTTCTCGCGGAGAAATTGGGTTCGTTCGCCCAATTTTTCGCGGAGAGCGGCGTTCCCTCATCGCCGGAGATCCGCGGCTCGGCGGCGAGCCTCATCCAGGCGACGGCCCGAAAGTTTCGCGCGCCTTCGCGCCTTACTTAATAATGCCACATAAATCGCGATGTCGAACAAAAAACCGTCCGAGCCGCGCGATCATTTCGTCTTGCGTCGTCGTCG
>Ga0180216_1002775_pt1 | contig 14291 bp, 12 predicted proteins | sample eDN3rd37CBELigMG_FD_128879 | JGI IMG/M metagenome (GOLD analysis project Ga0180216, IMG submission 128879) | Enriched Miracle-Growth compost microbial communities from Emeryville, California, USA - eDNA 3rd pass 37_C BE-Lig MG (version 2)... ... | reverse complement strand
GACGGATGGGACGAACGGGAGCGACGCCGTGAAACTTCGCACCCAGGTACTTCTGCTCCAGTCCGCGGTGGTGGCGGTGGCACTCGGCATCGGATTCACGGTGTTCGCCACCACCACCGAGGACCGAGTCACCGACGAGCACGGTCAGCGCGCGCTCGCGATCGCACGGTCGGTGTCCGCGGACCCGACCGTGCGGGACGAGGTCGCACGCTATTCGGCCGCCGACGACGGGGTGGTCTCCCCGGACAACCCGGAACTCGCATCCGGTGCGGTGCAGCAGGCCGCCGAGGCGGTCCGCACCGCGACCGGAGCGTTGTTCGTCGTGGTCACCGACGACCAGGGGCTCCGGCTCGCGCATCCCGATCCGGAGCAGCTCGGCCGGAGGGTGAGCACCGATCCCACCGAGGCACTCGCCGGACGCGAGGTCGTGACCAGCGAGTCGGGCACACTCGGCGATTCGGTCCGGGCCAAGGTGCCGGTGACCGATCCCGCCTCGGGCAGAGTGGTCGGGGAGGTGAGCGTCGGCATCGCCACCGACCGGGTGCGCGCCGACCTGCGCAGCGACCTCGCCGATGCCGTCCTGATCGCGCTCGCGGCACTCGGGTGCGGTGCTGTCGGATCGTTGCTGCTCGCCAACCGCTGGAAGCGGCTCACCCTGGGACTCGAACCCGAACAGCTCACCGAGCTGGTCCGCGAACAGGAGGTCGTGCTGCACGGGATCTCCGACGGGGTCGTCGGCACCGATGCCCGCGGCAACGTCACCGTCGTCAACGCCGAGGCGCGTCGCCTGCTCGATCTCGACGACCGGATCGGCCGCAACGTCGGTCCCGACGACGGAATCGGCCACAACGTCGACACCCTCGGAATGACCCCGCGGCTGCTCGACGTGCTGCGCTCCGCGGACGGCATCCCGGTCGCGGCGACCACCGGCGACCGGGTCGTCGTCGCCGTCTCGCGGCGCGTGGTGCGCGACGGCCGGGATCTCGGCACGGTGATGTCGGTGCGGGACCGGACCGACATCGAGACGCTCACGCGCGAACTCGACGCGGTCAAGGCGATGAGTACGGCACTGCGGGCCCAGCGGCACGAATTCGCGAACCGGCTCCACCTGCTCGATGGACTGCTCCGCCGGGGGCATGCGGACCAGGCGCTCGAGTACATCGAACAGATCCTCGGTTCGGGCCCGCTCGGTGAGCAGCTCGAGGGCATCGACGCGATCACCGACCCATACCTGCACGCCTTCCTCGTCGCGAAGGCCGCGCATGCGCGCGAGCAGGGAGTCGCGCTCGTGCTCGGCGAGAACACGTGGGTGCACGCCACCGTGCGAGCGCCCGTCGACGTCACCACGGTGCTCGGCAACCTGCTCGACAATGCGATCGAGGCGGCACGCACGAGCGGGCGCGCTCCGGCCGAGGTCGAGGTGGAACTGATGGAGGACGGTGCAGACCTGCACGTGAGCGTCGCGGACACCGGTGACGGAGTCGATCCCGAGCTGCCGGACATCTTCGCCGAGGGCGCTACGACCCGGAGCGATCCGACGGTGCCCGGCGGTCGCGGGATGGGGCTGGCACTGGCACGGCGCATCGCGCGGCTGCACGGTGGCGATGTCGTGCTCGCGGACCGCGGCGGGCAGCGCACCCCGGAGAATCCGACCGGGGGTGCGGTCTTCCTGGCGACGCTGCCCGGGATGCTCGACGAAAGGGACACGGGATGGGCGGAACGGATCTGAAGGTCCTCGTCGTCGACGACGACTTCCGGGTCGCCGAACTCCACGCATCCGTGGTCTCGGGTGTGGCGGGATTCGAGGTCAGCGCGGTCGCCGGGAGCATCGCGGCGGCCCGGGACGCCGTTCGGACCGGTCCCGTCGATCTCGCCCTCGTGGACGTGTACCTGCCGGACGGTTCCGGGATCGATCTGATCCGGAGCCTCGAATGCGACAGCTTCGTGCTCGGTGCCGCCGGTGAGGGCGCGACGGTGCGCGCGGCGCTCGCCGCCGGTGCCCTGGTGTACCTGGTCAAGCCGTTCGCGAGCACCGAACTGGCCCGACGCCTGGCGGCCTACGCGCAGTACCGCAGGGTGGTCGCCGGGGAGGAGCTCACCCAGACCGAGATCGACACGGGGCTGGCCGCACTGCGGCCGGTGTTGCCGGCCACCCGCCCGGCACCCTCGCGTTCGATGACCGAAGAGCTCGTGATGCAGGCGCTCCGGGAATCACCGGAACCGATGTCGGCGGGGGAGGTGGCCGTGACGATCGGGGTGTCGCGCGCGACCGCCCAGCGCTATCTTGCGGCGCTCGTCGCGAAGAAACGCCTCCGGATGCAGTTGCGCTACGGCACCACCGGCCGTCCCGAACAGGAATACCGGCCGCTGTGACACGGAGTCCCTGTGACGCGTCGCGCAGGGACTCCGTGTCAGCCGATCTGCGGTCCGAGCAGGTCGTCGGCGTCGGTGATCCGGTACGCGTAACCCTGCTCGGCGAGGAACCGCTGGCGGTGCGCGGCGTACTCGGCGTCCAGGGTGTCGCGCGAGACCACGGAGTAGAAGTGGGCCTGGCCGCCGTCGTGCTTCGGACGCAGCAGCCGCCCGAGACGCTGGGCCTCCTCCTGACGCGAGCCGAAGGTGCCCGACACCTGGATCGCGACCGAGGCCTCCGGCAGGTCGATGGAGAAGTTCGCGACCTTCGACACGACGAGCACCTTCAACTCTCCCGACCGGAACCGGTCGAACAGCGCCTCGCGTTCCTTCGTCTTCGTCGAACCCTTGATGACCGGGGCGTCGAGCGCTTCACCGAGCTCGTCGAGCTGATCGATGTAGGCACCGATGATCAGTGTCGGGGCGTCCTGGTGTTGCTCGAGGATCGACTTCACGACCGGGATCTTGGTGCGCGCGGTCGAGCACAGCTTGTACCGTTCCTCGGGCTCGGCCACCGCGTACGCCATGCGCTCGGCGTCGGTGAGGGTCACTCGGACCTCCACGCAGTCGGCGGGCGCGATCCAGCCCTGGGCCTCGATGTCCTTCCACGGCGCGTCGAACCGTTTCGGGCCGATGAGCGAGAAGACGTCGCCCTCGCGTCCGTCCTCGCGCACGAGCGTCGCGGTGAGACCGAGGCGGCGGCGGGACTGCAGGTCGGCGGTCATCCGGAAGACCGGCGCCGGCAGCAGGTGCACCTCGTCGTAGATCATCAGCCCCCAGTCGCGGGAGTCGAACAACTCGAGATTGCGGTACTCACCCTTCGACTTGCGGGTGATCACCTGGTAGGTGGCGATGGTGACCGGACGGATCTCCTTCTTCTCACCCGAGTACTCGCCGATCTCGTCCTCGGTGAGGGAGGTGCGGGCAATCAGCTCGCGCTTCCACTGGCGCCCGGCGACCGTGTTCGTCACGAGGATGAGCGTCGTCGCGCCGGCCTTCGCCATCGCGGCCGCGCCGACCATCGTCTTACCGGCACCGCACGGCAGCACCACTACACCCGAGCCGCCCGACCAGAACGAGTCGGCGGCCAGTTCCTGGTAGTCGCGCAGGTGCCAGGGATTCGTCTCGAAGTCCAGCGAGATCGAATGGGCCTCGCCGTCGACGTACCCCGCGAGGTCCTCGGCCGGCCAGCCGATCTTCAGCAGCATCTGCTTGACGCGTCCGCGCTCGCTCGGATGGACGATCACGGTGTCGTCGTCGATGCGCGCACCGAGCATCGGGGCGATCTTCTTGTTCCGCAGGACCTCGGCGAGCACCGCCCGGTCGAGGCTGACCAGGGTCAGGCCGTGGGCGGGGTTCTTGACCAGCTGGAGGCGCCCGTAGCGGCTCATGGTGTCGACGATGTCGACGAGCAGCGCCTGCGGGACGGCGAACCGGGAATGCGAGACCAGTGCGTCGACGACCTGCTCGGCGTCGTGACCGGCGGCACGGGCGTTCCACAGTGCCAGCGGCGTCACCCGGTAGGTGTGGATGTGCTCGGGGGCGCGTTCGAGCTCGGCGAACGGTGCGATCGCCTGCCGCGCCTCGTTCGCCCGTTCGTGATCGACCTCGAGGAGCACGGTCTTGTCGGACTGGACGATGAGCGGTCCGTCGGCCACGAGTGCCTCCTGTGGATGGAAAGTAGAACTTTCCCATTCTCCAGGTTCGGGCCGTACCGCGCCACCACGACGGTGTACGGCCGTGCGTTCTCCCGTGGCGGGAACGCACGGCCGACCGGTTTCACGGCGTACTCACCGTGCGAGCGACTGCCGCACCTCCATCACGCACACCAGTGCCTCGGAGATACCGGACCGGTAGCCGGCGTCCTTCTCGGAGGCGGGAGGCCTCGAATCCAGTTCCGATTCGAGTCGTTCCTGGATCTTGTCCAGGGCATGCAGCGTCCGCTTCATTCCAGTACCGATTTCTCTTTTCTCAGGCCGGCTGTTTCATTGCGCCGGCACGTTCGTCGAGAACGAACACCCGTGCACGCGCCAAGGCGGCACGATATCCGTGCCGCTGTGCGTCGGTGCCCGTTTCCCGACCGGACAATCCACTTATCTTGTCGTACAGCGCTTCGAGCGCTGCGATTTCGAGATCCATGGCCTGCAACCGGATTCAGCTCCGCTTCCGCTTACGAATGAACTCGCCGGCTTCGGCGACCTTCTGCCGCTTCTCCTGGCGACGTTCCTTCAGGGACTTCGCTGGCTTCTTCGGATTCTTGCCCTTGTCGGCCATTGTCACTCCATCTTCGATGAACAACCACTCGACAGGACCACACCATACGTCATTTCCCGGAAAAAGCCAGTCGCTCGAATTATTCTGTGCACCATCCGAACACAGCGCCGAGATATTCCGTATTCCGGTGTCCGGAGTTGATTTCACCGTGCGTCGATCCCTGTCGCGGAGTTCCGCGCGGCCGATACCGTCACCGGCGATGCTGTGCAGACGGAAGGATGTCCACAGCCCGGGCAGACGGGGGAGAGCGATGGGCCGGACCGTGATCGCAGGCCGCAGTGCCTCGCGTCGCGAACACCGTGCGTGTGGCGTCGTCCACCGATCGCGGTTCCGCGGTTGTCCGCACTGTCGCTGTTCTCCGTACCGCGACCGCTGATTTCGGGACTGCTGTTCCCGGGACTGCTGTTCTCGAGGCCGGGCCTGCACTCGGGTTCCCGTTCGTCTTCCGGTAGCGCGCGTCGGCGCATTCGCGCGACGTCGCGCCCATCACCTTCGCAAGGAGTTCTCATGACCGTGTCCTCACTCGTGCGCTCTCGAAGATCGCGCGCTCCGATCGTCGTTGCGGCCGCACTGAGCGTCGTGCTCACCGGGTGCGCCGGTGGTTCGACCGGGGGATTGTCCGCCGACGCCGAACTCCCCGAGGAGATTCCACCGGGGACGTCGTTGAGCATCGCGGTCAAGCCCACTCGTATCCAGCTCGAGGCGACCGGCCGTATCGACGAGTTGCCGTTCACGGTGTCGGACTGGCCCGATGTCTCGGCCGGTCCCGACGTCATCCAAGCGTTCCGCGGCGATGCCGTCGACCTCGCGGTCAATGCGGCGATTCCTCCCATCCAGGCCCACGCCACCGGGCTCGACGCCAGGATCGTCGCCGTACGCGAGAAGGATTCGCCGCAGTACTCGCTCGCGACGGCACCCGGTACCGACATCGATTCGCTGGCCGACCTGCGCGGCAGGAAAATCGCGTTGTCGCCGGGGCAGGCTCAGGGTGTCGTCGTGCTCCGGACGCTGAAGTCGGCCGGAATCGGCCTCGACGAGGTGGAATTCGTCGAACTGCCGAGCACACAGTTCCTCACGGCGCTCCAGGCGAAACAGGTCGACGTCGCACCGCTGGCGGAACCGACCCTCACGAAGTACCTGAACCAGTACGAAACCGAGGGTGCGCGAGGGGTGTTCACGCCCGAGGTCGACGCGCTGAGTGTTCTGTGGGCTCCGGTGTCCGTGCTCGAGGACCCCGCGAAGGTCGCAGCGATCAAGGAGTTCATCCCGCTGTGGGCGCAGGGCGACGTCTGGGCATGGGAGAACCGGGACGAGTGGATCCGGAAGTACTACGTCGAGAGCGAGGGGGTCTCGTACGAGGACGGCAGGCGGATCGTCGACACCGTCGGCCAGAAACCGGCATATCCCACCGACTGGGACTCCGCGATCGAATGGACGCAGGAGACCTCGGAACTGCTCGACGAGGCCGGATGGTTCGACGAGTTCGACGTCGAGCAGATCTTCGATCGCAGATTCGAAACGATTGCTGCGGAGTCGGTTCCGCAGAAGTACCGGAAGGGGTCGGATTCGTGACCAGCACACTGACACAACCGGTGGAGGTCGGCGCCTGCCCGCCGGACCCCGTCGATCCGCCACCGACGGAGGGGATCAGGCCGCTCCGGCGGCTCGGCCTCCGCAAGGCCGTCCCGTTCTCGCGCATGACCGGCGTGGTTCTGCTGCTCGCCGTGTGGGCGCTCGGGTCGGGTGCCGGATGGATCGACGACCGCAAGCTCTCCGCTCCCTGGACCGTGGTGACCAGCGCGGTCGAGCTCGTCGCGGAAGGAACTCTGCAACAACACATCCTGGCATCGCTGAGCCGTGCCGTGCTGGGCTTCGTGATCGGATGCGTCATCGGCACCGCGCTCGCACTCGCATCCGGTCTGACCCGCACCGGCGAAGCCCTGATCGACGGCCCTGTGCAGTTCAAGCGTGCGATCCCGACGCTGGGTCTCATCCCGCTGCTGATCCTGTGGCTCGGCATCGGCGAGACCTTCAAGATCACGGTGATCGCACTCGGGACGGTCGTGACCATCTACATCCAGACGCACAACGCCCTCACGGCGCTCGAACAGCGCTACGTCGAACTCGCCGAGGTCCTCGGTCTCACGCGCGCACAGTTCGTGTGGAAGGTGGTGCTGCGAGGAGCGCTGCCCGGATTCTTCCTCGGTCTGCGCCTGGCGGTGACCGGTGCGTGGCTCACCCTGATCGTGGTCGAGAGCATCAACGCTGTGAGCGGCCTGGGCAAGATGATGTTCAACGCCCAGAACTACGGTCAGCCGGACGTCATCCTCGTCGGATTGCTCGTCTACGGCGTCTTCGGTCTGGCATCCGACGCCGGTCTCCGGTTGCTCGAGCGTCGGGCGCTCACCTGGCGGAAGACGCTGGGCGGATGAGCGCCGTACGCATCCGCGGCCTGATCCGCGGCTTCGGCGACCGGAACGTGCTCGACGGACTCGACCTCGAGATCCCCGACGGGCAGTTCGTCGCCCTGCTCGGCAGGAGCGGATCCGGGAAGTCCACTCTGCTGCGTGCTCTTGCCGGCCTCGACTACGACGTGGAGATCCGCGGCGGTGCACTCGCGGTACCGGAGAAGGTCTCCGTCGCCTTCCAGGACTCCCGTCTGCTGCCCTGGCTGCGCGTGCTCGACAACGTCACGCTCGGTCTCGACAGGCAGGGCAGGAGCCGGGGATCCGAGATGCTGGCCGAGGTCGGCCTGGCCGGGCGCGAGGACGCCTGGCCGCTCGAACTCTCGGGCGGGGAGCAACAGCGTGTCGCGCTGGCCCGAGCCCTGGTACGGGAGCCGCAGTTGCTGCTCGCCGACGAGCCGTTCGGCGCGCTCGACGCCCTGACCCGCATCAGGATGCACGGACTGCTCGACGACCTCGTCCGCGCGCACCGTCCCACCGTGCTGCTCGTGACCCACGACGTCGACGAGGCGATCGTGCTCGCCGACCGGATCGTCGTGCTGGACGAAGGACGCATCGCCGTCGACCGCCACGTGGATCTCGACAAACCCCGTTCCATCACGGATCCCGGCTTCCGGGACATCCGTGAAGACCTCCTCACCGCCCTCGGTGTCATCACACAACCGTGACGAAAGACCTTTCACGACAGGAGAAGACATGACCGATCGTCGATTGCACCTCAACGCCTTCCTCATGCCCATCGGCCACCACGAAGCGGCGTGGCGTCTGCCGGAGAGCGACCCGAACGCGAATCTCGACATTCAGCACTACATCTCGCTCGCCCGCACCGCCGAGCGCGGTAGGTTCGACTCGGTGTTCCTCGCCGACAGCCCCGTACTGTTCGCGAATCCCGAGCGGCGTCCGAGCGGCAAGCTCGAACCCACGATCATCCTCACCGCGATCGCGACGGCCACCGAGCGGATCGGTCTCATCGGGACCGCGTCGACGACCTACAACGAGCCCTACAACCTCGCGCGGCGATTCGCATCGCTGGACTTCGTCAGCGGGGGACGTGCCGGCTGGAACATCGTCACCACCGCCGGGGACGACGCCGCCCGCAATTTCGGTCTCGACGGCGTGCCGGCGCACAAGAGCCGCTATGCGCGGGCCGCCGAGTTCGTCGAGGTGTCGACCAAGCTGTGGGACAGCTGGGAGGACGACGCGATCGTCGCCGACAAGGAGGCGGCGATCCACGCCGACTCCGCGAAGGTCCACACCTTCGAACACGAGGGAGAGTTCTTCTCGGTGGCCGGGCCGCTCAACGTGCCGCGGTCGCCGCAGGGCTACCCGCTGCTCGTGCAGGCGGGTTCGTCGGAGAACGGCAAGGACTTCGCCGCCCTGTACGCCGAGGCGATCTTCACCGCCCAGCCCACCTTCGAAGAGGGCAAGGCGTTCTACGACGACGTCAAGGACCGTGTCGGCAAGGTCGGCCGCGACCCGCGGCAGGTGCTGATCCTCCCGGGCATCGTGCCCGTCATCGGCGATACGGAGAAGGAAGCACGGGAACTCGACGCCGAACTGGCCCGGCTGATCTCGCCCGAGTACGCCCGCCGCCAGCTCGCCGAACGGTTCGGGCTGCGGCCGGAGCAGCTTCCGCTCGACGAGCCGCTGCCGGAGAACCTGCCGTCCGAGGACGAGATCGAGGGAGCCAAGAGCCGGTACACGCTCATCGTGCAACTCGCACGACGGGAGAACCTCACGGTGCGGCAGCTCATCGAACGCCTCGGCGGCGGTCGTGGCCACCGCACCTTCGCGGGCACGGCCGAGCAGGTGGCCGACACGATCGAGCACTGGTTCCACAGCGGTGCGGCCGACGGCTTCAACATCATGCCCGCGGTGCTGCCGTCGGGACTCGAGAAGTTCGTCGACGGCGTGGTGCCGATCCTGCAGGAGCGTGGTCTGTTCCGCACGGAGTACACCGAAGCCACCCTGCGTGGGCACTACGGACTCCCGCGGCCGGAGAACCAGTTCACCGTCGGGAGGGCGTTCGTGGGGCTCGCGACGCAGCCCTGAGCCTCACCGCACGGGGAACGCGAACCTACAGGCTGTACGTCGACGGCGCCGCCGGACGGACCGCCCTCTATGCTCTGCGCCATGTCATCGCAGAGCCGGGCGGGTGCCTCGGACGGCGGCGCCGTCGACGTCATCGTGGTGGGCAGTGGATTCGGTGGTGCCGTCGCGGCACTGCGCCTGAGCGAGCAGGGCCGGAAGGTCCTCGTGCTCGAACAGGGCCGACGGCACACCCGGGACGACTTCGCCGCTGCCCGCCGCGATCCCCGTCGATATCTGTGGATGCCCGGGATCGGGCTGCGCGGCTTCTTCTCCCAGCGCGTCCTCTCCCATGTCGGGATCATCGGGGGAGTCGGCGTGGGCGGCGGCAGCATCGTCTGGGCAGGTGTCCTGCTCGAACCGAAGGATGCCTTCTTCACCGATCCCGCCTGGCCGTCGGTGCCGGACGGATGGCGCGCGGAGCTGACCGAGCACTACCGGACGGCCGCCCGCATGCTCGGCCGCGCCACCGCTCCGATCAAGGGGCCCATGGACGAGCACTTGGAGGTCGTCGCGCGCCGGGCCGGCGCGGGTGAGACGTACGGTCCGACGCCGATGGCGATCTATTTCGGTGAGGAGGGTGTCACCGTTCCCGATCCCTTCTTCGGTGGTGAGGGACCGGAGCGCACCGGGTGCGTGATGTGCGGCGGATGCCTCGTCGGATGTCCGTACGGCAGCAAGAACACCCTCGACCTCAACTATCTGTGGCTCGCGCAGCGTCGCGGAGCCGAGATCCGATCCGACAGCCGCGTGGTGTCCGTCGCCGCCCTCGACGCCGGCGGGTACGAAGTGGAACTCGCCGACGGGGAGCGTCTGCGCGCCGGCGAGGTCGTCCTCGCCGCCGGTGTCCTCGGCACCGTGGAACTGCTGTTCCGGTCGCGGGAGAACGGGGGACTGCCGAACGTCTCGGAGCGTCTCGGCGTCGGCGTGCGCACCAACTCGGAGGCGATCACCGCCGTGCTCGCCGACGACGTCGACGTCGACCTCACCCGCGGACCGACGATCTCGAGCGAGTTCTATCCGGACGAACGCACCCACGTCACGCAGAACCGCTACGTCGGAGGATGGCACATGCGGTTGCAACTCGGACCGCTGGTGGACGGTGCCGATCCCCGTCGGCGACGTCGCGAGGCGCTGCGGGCGCTGGCGTCGCGCCCCGCACTGCAACTGCGGACGATGTTCGCGCGCAACTTCATCCGCCGACTCAGCGTGTTCACGGTGATGCAGGACGTGGAGAACGAGATCCGTCTGGTCTTCGACCGGTCGCCGGTGCGGCCCTGGCGGCGCGTGCTGCGTTCACGGGCAGGAGAGGGGCTGCAGGCACCGAGCTATCTGCCCCAGGCGAATGCCGTCGCCCGCTCGTTCGCCGAGTCGATCGGCGGACGACCGCTCAACCTGCTGCTCGAGAGCATCGGGGGCAAGTCCATCACCGCACACATCCTCGGCGGTGCGTCCATGGGCACAGACGTGGCGGACGGCGTGATCGACACCGATCATCAGGTGTTCGGGCATCCGGGTCTGTACGTCGTGGACGGTTCCGCGATCCCCGCCAACGTCGGAGTCAACCCGTCACTCACCATCACCGCGATGGCCGAACGGTTCGCGGCACGCTACGCCGCGCGGCGTGCCTCCGACCACCCTTCCCGCACAGCCACATTCGCGCACACCACCGAGGAGAACTCATGACGACACGGGACACCGACGCGCTGCCGCGATCGATACGCGGACTGCAGCAACGATTCCGGACCCTGCACGCCGACGCGCTTCCGGCCGCCGGTGCCTACCGGGCCGTCTTCGTCGGACCGGCCGCGCTGCGGGCCGCCGCGCCCCGCGCCATCGCGCTCGGTGGGATGCCCCGGTGGTACGGCAAGCGGTTCGCCGACGACGGAAGCGCCGTGAACCTCCTCGCCGACGCGGACGGCACCCTGCGCGAGGTGCTGCCCATGCGGGTCGCGCTCGAACCGTCGTGGCTCGACGACCGTCCCGCGATCGTCGTGTCGTACGGATCGAACGGGCCGGTGCCGTGGCGCTGGGTCCGCGACGAGTTCCGCCCCGTCGACGACGGGACCCTCCTCGGTCTCACCTTCGTGGCTGCTCCGGCATCACGGATCGCGGCGTCACCGTTCACGCTCGTGCGCGACGCCTGACCGGCCGCACCGGGCCCGTCGTCAGTCGACCAGCGCCACCGACGTGACGCGGTGCAGCACGAAGCTACGCACCGAGCCGGTCGCCGGATCGAAGGCCTGCACCTGCCCGCCGCCCACCGACACCGGGTCGACGATGCGGCGCGTCGCCACGCCCTGGGCGTCGACGTATCCGAGGGTGACGCTGCGCTTGCCGTGGACGGCCAGTTGCAGCAGCGCGAGCGTCGCCGCACCACCGGACCGGCTGCCGTCACCTCGTGCCGAGGCCGTCGGTGTCGCGGCCTCCGCACGGTCGCCGGCGCGCAGCGTGCGCACGAGGGTGTCGAGTTGCTCGTCGCTCGGCGCGGTGGGTCCGGCATAGCGGGCCCGGGCGCGCGGCATCGCGACACGGGCGCCCCGGGGCCGTAGATCCACGATCGCTCCCGAGGCGTCCTCCCCGGCGGGCGCGAAGCCCGCGGCGCGCAGCTCGGTGAGCACCTCGGCGAGAGGCGCCTGCGAGATCGCGACGGTCGGGGCGACCGCGCGCAGGGCGAGCGTGGCGGCGACCGGGGCGGACAGCACCTCGGTGAGCAGAGCCGGATCGTCGGCGCGGACGAAGGACGTCGCCACACCGGCCCGCAGGCGTCCGTGGCGACGCGCGACGTCGTCGATCAGGTAGGTGAGCGACTGCGGCACCGGTGTGCGCGAATGCGTCGCGAACAGGCCGTGCAGGTCGCTCGCGCCCAGACCGGCGTCGAGCGCGCGCCGGATACTGCTGTCGCCGATCCGGTAGACGGTCGCGGCACCGGCCGATTCGACATCGGCGACGAGCGCGATCCGCTCGCCGAGTTCGGGGACGAGCGGTCCGGGGGCGACGATCGTGAGGTCGGCCTGGACGAGCACGTAGTCGACGGGTTCGGGCAGCACCGCCGCCATCTCGGCCTCGGCGTCGCCGCCGTGCAGCAGCGCCTTTCCCGGCGACGCGAGCATGCCGTGCGCGACGAGACCGAGTGTGGTCGCCTCCCGCACGGTCTCCACGACACTCGTCGTGTCGAAGCGGCCCGCCCAGCGAGGACGACGCCACGCCGCTGCGGCACGCAGGTCGGCGACGTCCGTGCCCGCCGCCGGCACGTCGGAGAGGACGTCGAGCAGCAGCCGCCGGTCGCGGGCGGCGGTGGGGGACTTCACCTCGTCGGACAGTGCGGCGACCGGCTTGTCGTTCTGGTCGCGGCGGCCGATCAGCCAGGGCCGGCGCGGCAGGTCGAGCCAGGCACCGGCGAGCACGGCCCAGCGGTAGGCGGGGGTGGACGTGAGCCACGCGTCGGTAGCGGTGGTCGGGGCCCAGTGGTCGTCGTCCCCGGGAGTCGGCGGCTCGGGGAGGCCGCGCGCGATCAGACCGGCACCCGCGAGGACCTCGACGACGAGCGCCGTCTCCTCGTCGTCGAGTCCGACCGCCTTCCCGACGCGATGCAGTTCGCGGACGCCGAGCCCTCCGGCCTTGAGGACGGGAGCGGGTTGCGCCCCGAGAGTGTCGAGAACGTCCTCGCAGTGCCGCAGCAGTTCGAGGGCGGCACCGGCAGCGGTCGCGTTGACGTCGGCGGTCGAGCGGGTGGGTTTCGGTGCGCGCGGGGGAGCGAGCGCCGCCGGATCGAAGGGGGCGTCGTCGCGCAGCGCCTGGCCCACCCGATGGGGGAGTTCGACGGTCTCGTCGTCGATACGGAAGAGCAGCCCGGCGGCGAGCAGTTTCTGCACGGGCCGGTCGGCGGAAGTGTCCGGTGCGGCGTCGCGGGTCCGGCCGATCGGGGACGTGCGCGACAGGGTGTCGAGGATGCTCCGCTGTTCGGGCGGGAGGGCCGCGAGGAGGTCGTCGAGTTCCTGCCGGGACGGTCCGGTGACGTCGCCGGTGCGTCCGACGCGCCACGGAACGGCGTCCACGGCGGCGGCGACGAGACGCAGCTCGTCGGTGGAACCCCACACGAGCAGCAGCGAGCGCAGGGTGGACAGGATCCGGTCGAGATTCCTCGCGCTGATGCGGCCGGAGACTTCGTCGAGCACGGCGGCGCGGGAGACGGGGGTGTCCACCGCTCCGAGACGGGCCAGGACCTCGATGATCCCGAAGGCGGCGGTGTCGAGTTCGTCGGCCGCACGGAAGACCGAGGCGCGTTGCTGCGCTCGGCTCGCGAGCACGTTCATGCTCGCCGGCGGCGGCACCACGAGATCGGGACGGGCGCGCAGCGTGGCGGCCAGATCCGTGTCGCGTCGACCTGCCAGCCAGCGGGCGAGGGAGTCCGTGGCGGTGTCGGGAGCGGGCGTGGTCGGGGACATCCCCTCCAGATTAGAGACCTGCGGTAGCAGGCCCCGAACTCACCTGCCAAAATGAGCGCATGGCTACCTCTTCGAAAAAGCATTACGTCGACCACGGATGGCCCGAGCTGGCCGACGGTGAGCACGCTGTCACCGAACTGTCGTCCACGCGTTCCGGTCCGCTCTCCCCGTACGGTGAGGACACCGTGTTCCCGTTGCCGGTCGAGGACCTGCCCTACACGCATCCGAAGACGGTGATCAACCGCTGATCCGATCGCGGATCACCGAACAGGCTCTTCCGTACGACGCCCGGTCCCCTCGTGGGGCCGGGCGTCGTCGTGTGAGGGAGGAACGAGCTCGTCCGCATATGCGGAAGGGCCCCGCACCGTGAGGCGGTTTCCAGGGGTCGACGCAACACCGCTGTTAGTTGGTGGTGATTAGATCACGCAGACGCTCGGCTGGGGTATCCCAGCCGAGCGTTTTGCGTGGCCGGCCGTTGAGTTCCTGGGCGACGTGCTCGAGGTCCGCCGGGCTGTAGACACTCAGATCGGTGCCCTTGGGGAAATACTGCCGCAGCAGTCCGTTGGTGTTCTCGTTGGTGCCGCGCTGCCAGGGGCTGGCCGGG
>Ga0180216_1002774_pt1 | contig 14297 bp, 8 predicted proteins | sample eDN3rd37CBELigMG_FD_128879 | JGI IMG/M metagenome (GOLD analysis project Ga0180216, IMG submission 128879) | Enriched Miracle-Growth compost microbial communities from Emeryville, California, USA - eDNA 3rd pass 37_C BE-Lig MG (version 2)... ... | reverse complement strand
CATTCACATGATTTTTCGCTTCTTCAACTGCCTCGACTGACGCATCACCTAACCCTGTTTTTTCTGCTTCCAGTTCATTTCGTTCAATACGGGTTGAAGCTAAGCGTTTTTTTAACTTTTTCAGCAATTGATCACCATATTGCTCTAGATGGAATAAACGCTGAAGCATTTGCCTTCTTTCTGCCCCTTTTAAAGATAAAAATTCAGCAAATTTTCCTTGCGGCAACACAACGGCACGAGTAAAATCATCAATTGTCAGCCCGAGCAATCCATAGATTTTTTCATTTACATCCACCGCCTTGTCAGCCAGAACAATATGTTCTTCATCCTCTTCAATTAATCGGCATATAGCTGTTTTCACTCTAATATCATCTGTTCGTTTAAACACACGTTCAACGATATACCTTTTCTTTGCTGAAGCATTTTCAAGTTCAAAGATGAAGGAAACCGATAGCTGATCTTCCGCATGATTAAGGATGCCATGTGTATTGTTCATCGCCCGCTCCACTTTTCCATATAAAGCAAGTGTCATGGCATCTAAAATGGATGATTTTCCGCTTCCGGTTGGACCAAAAATTCCGAAAATCCCTCCATCGCAAAGAGAATCAAATTGAATGGTCTGCTTTTCACGAAAACTATGCAGACCAGCAACACTTAATGAAATAGGCTTCATGCTTCATCACCTTCCTCTTGCACCTCATCCTGATTGACCAGTTCCAAAAACAGTTTAATAAGCTCATCTTCAGGTTTGGCTCCACCTGTTTGTTTTTCATAAAACTGTGTAAACAATTGATCAATCGGCAGATTTGCTTGTCTTGTTGCTGCTACTTCCTGTTCTGCTTGGAAAACAGGACGAATATGGATAAAACCTGGATGCCATTTGCGTAATCGATGGATTTCTTCAATAGATAATGTGCTTGTTAAGTGGATTTCTAAATCAATCCAAGCGGTTGAATCTCTTCCTTCATCTAGCCATTGATGAACTTGACTAATTCCATCGGTCGCCTTCCATTTCACTAACGGCTTTCCGGATGATAACGGAATTTCTTTCATGACAACCGGTTGATTTGGTTCAGCATCAAGAATTGTAACCGATTTGGTATAGCCGATTTCCGAAAAACTATATGCAAGCGGAGAACCAGAATATCTTGTCAACGTACTTGCACGCTTCATATTTTGCGGGCGATGCAAGTGACCTAATGCTACATATTGAGCGTCTTTGGGCATACTTGTTGCCGCAACAGTATATGCCCCGCCTACTTCGATTGGCCGCTCTGAATCAGAAGAGCTTCCACCTGCTACATGAATATGACTCATGGCAATATTGACTGTATCTTGCTGAAATTGCTTACTCATGATTGAAAATAAATCACGTATTCGTTCATCATATTTATTTCGAAGGAGAACTTCATCGTGTTCCTGTGATAACACTTGCTCAAGGCGAGCTTCAGAAGGATAAGCGAGTGCCGCAACCATCATTTGTTGGTTGACTGCAGGTATATCTACCTTAATAACCTCTGTCTTCGGATATCCTATTAAATGAATGGAATGATTACCAGCCAATGGAGATGCAGCAGATAATCGATCCGGATTATCATGGTTTCCTGCAATGACAACAATGGGACGTTTGCCGTTGTCCGATAATCTGGATAGTCCATCATAGAATAATTGTTCTGCCGCAGCAGGCGGGTTCACTGTATCAAAGGCATCTCCGGCCATTAAAATGGCATCAACCTTTTCTTCCTCGACTATTCTGACAAGCTCGTCAATAAATTGTGCCTGTTCTGCCAGCCGGCTTCTTCCTTCAAGAGCTCTGCCCAGATGCCAATCTGCCGTATGCAATAAACGCATTTGTAAACATTCCTTTCTGGTCTGTTTTCCACTTGAATAGCAAGAGCAATCGGCATTAGACCGATTGCACTTATGTTTTTCAATGAACTTTTTCTACATGTTGATCAAATAACCACCATCAAAGAAAAATAAGTACTTTTCCTGAAGAGGGCGGTGCAGTATATCTTCCACTGCCTTTGTATATAAATCTATCTGTATACGATAGCGGTCCTTTAGTATTTCTTCAACAGCTATTCTGTCCTGATTAAAGCGTCCTTTGATTGTATCTGTCTTATAATCTAGCAAAACTGTCCCTTGCTCGTCCTCAAATAAACAGTCAATAACACCTTGTATTAAGATTGGTTCATCTTTCATATCTTTATAAAGTTGATCCGCGTCTAATGCGTAACTAAATGGAACCTCACGATAAACATGTCTCGCATGTACCATTCTTTGACCAAGATCTGAAGAGAAAAAAGCGATAATTTGATTCACATCAATCACTTTGGCCAGCTCAGGAGTAAGAATTTCCCTTTGAACAAGCTCTTCTATCTTTTGTGTGATGGTTTTTTCTGTTATTTCTCCTTGGAGTTCGATATGCTGCATGACAGCATGCATTGCTGTTCCTCTCTCCGCCGGAGTAATGGACTTTGTTTGCATAAAACTAGGTCGATTAAAAAGAAGTGATTGTGCATCCGTCTTCTTTATCAGCTGCTGATCACTATATTCGTCTTGAACTTCACGCTGTCTTTTTAATTCTGTCACCGATTGCTTTGATCTGCTCACTGTTGCCTGCTTATAAGGATAAAACCATGAAAGCTGATGTTGAACGGCTTCCTTCAATTCACTTTCTATTGATACAGTTTCACCTTCTTGAATAGAAGTCAGAAGATCATAATTTAATTCCTGCTCGGCTTTAAATGTTTCTTTCAGCTCTTCCCCTTTTACATTTTCGATGATCCATCTTGATGGATGTCCTGTAATGTCGTCATTAAAACAAATCTGTCCATCACTTAGTACAATACAATCTTTATGACGAATTAACGCCGGGCCAATCCAATCCAAATAGCTTTTTGCTTTTGCACGTTCAAAGTCAGGTAGCAGCCATTCTGTATGTGAAAGATGATTTCTCCAATTTGTCATTGTTTTATCAGGGTCCTTTAACGTCCCTAACAAGTAGAGCTTTTCTTTTGCACGAGTAAGTGCGACATAGAGGACACGCATTTCCTCTGCAAGAAGCTCCATTCTCATTTTTTTCTTTAGTGCAATATATGGTAATGTTGGGTAACTAACACGCAGCTTAGGATTGATCAACTTTGTGCCGAATCCCAGCTCTTTATCAAGCAAATATTTTTTATTTAAATCCATCATATTAAATTGCTTGGAAAGACCTGCAACAAATACAACCGGAAACTCCAATCCTTTACTACTATGGATAGTCATTAATCTGACAACATCCTCCTGCTCACCAAGAGCACGAGCTGCCCCTAAATCATCCCCGCGATCCTGCATTCTTTCAATAAAACGTAAAAAGCGGAACAAACCTCTAAAAGATGTTGCTTCATATTGTCGTGCCCGATCATATAGTGCACGGAGGTTTGCTTGACGCTGCTTACCTCCAGGCATTCCGCCGACAAAATCAAAAAACTTTGTATCACGGTAAAGCTGCCAAATTAAATCAGAAACAGAACCTTTCCTCGCTAAGTCACGCCATCCTTGTAACAAGTCAATAAATGGGTTTAATTTATGAAATAATTCTTGGTGGTCCTGTTCTCCAGTTACAATAAATGCTTTCACAGCATCATAAAACGTGCCTTTTCGATCATAGGTTCGAATTAATGCTAATTCATTTTCACTTAGTCCGACAACAGGTGAGCGTAACGCTGAAGCTAACGGAATATCCTGAAATGGGTTATCGATAATTTTTAGGACAGAAAGCATAATGGCTACTTCTGTTGCTTCAAAATATCCATTTGACAGATTTGCGTAGACGGGTATTCCAGCCTGTTTGAACTCCTCCATTATTTGCGGAGCCCATGGCATAGAACGAAGGAGAATCACCACATCACGATATGTGATATTTCGTGTTCCGCCGATTCCCCGATCATAAATTTGAAACTGTTCATCTATTAATGTTTTAATCTTTTTAGCCATTAATCTTGCTTCAAGTTGAACAGTTTCCAGCTCTTGCTCATCAAAAACACCTTCAGCATCTGCTTCTTCCTTTTCAGAACCGGTTTCTTCACCACCACGTTCAATGAGTAGTAGTTCAGTACTCATCAGCCTGTTCTCCGGATAGTCAGCTCCGAGCTTTAATTCTGCATCATGATCATATACGATCTCTCCTACCTTCTCACCCATTATCTGCTTAAATAAATAGTTTGTTCCATCAAGCACTTCTGAACGGCTTCGGAAGTTCTTTGATAAATCAATTCGCATTCCACTGTTTTCCGGCACTTGTGTAAATCGTTTATACTTACTTAAAAATAGAAAAGGCTCCGCCAATCGGAAACGATAGATTGATTGTTTTACATCTCCTACCATAAAAAGATTTCCATTAGCTTCTTCTTCCTTTGTGACATATTTCAAAATCGATTCCTGTACAAGATTCGTATCTTGATATTCATCAACTAACACTTCGACAAACTGTTGTTTATAATAAAGAGCCGCCTCACTTGGTCGCCCTTCTTCTGTTTGAAGAATTTGCAGGCAGTAATGCTCCAGATCAGCAAAATCAACAATGCCTTTTTCCTTTTTCATGCCTTCATAACGGTCTGCAAACTGTTGAACAAGAGAAACTAGTTTTTTCACTACAGGTTTTAAGTGTTTGAAGTCTTGAATATATGCTGCCAGCGGACGGGTAAAAAGTTCATCCCGAAGCTGTTCGATTTGTTTTTTGGCTGCATTTCGTAATGCCGTCACTTGATCTGTAAGGCTTTTATCATATTGATCACCTTTCACAATTTTTGCACGAGTCATTTTGAATTTTTTAAGTTGTTCTCCAAGCAAATCCCATGAATCCTTATGTGCAAGAATCTCAGCAATCTGTTTTAAATCACCCTCTAAATTTTCCGCTCTTGGTGCCGGGCCTGCCGGCTGCTTTGTGAGTTCCATAGCTTGTAACAGCTGGTCTTTAGCTCCTGTTAGCTGCATGTCAATATCCTGCAAAAGATACGTAATAAACGGCAATGAATTCATTTCATTTTCATCAATATCGTACATCTCTGTAAGCTGATCAAGCCAAACAGATGGTTTTGGATGTGATCTGGAGAAAAAGTAAAGTTCCCGTATTAATGACTGGAGTTCCATATCACTTCGATCTGAAGTATATCGATCAACTAAATCAAAGAACTCTTCATTCTCTTCTCGGCTATATTCCTCTTCAAACATTTCATCAAGAACCTCATCAATCAGTAACTGGCCCTCAGTTTGATCGGCGATGCGGAAGCTTGGATCAATGTTGATCAAATAATAGTACTTCCGGACAACCTGTAAACAAAATGAATGTAATGTTGAAATAGATGCCTTATTAAGCAATGTAAGCTGTCTTCGTAAATGCAGAGATGACGGATTCTCCTTTAGCGCCTTTTCGAGCGCTTCACCAATACGGCTCCGCATTTCAGCAGCGGAGGCATTTGTGAACGTAACGACTAAAAGAGAATCTACGTCAACAGGATTTTCCCGATTTAAAATCTTCCGGATAATTCGCTCAACTAAGACAGCTGTTTTCCCTGAACCGGCTGCAGCTGCAACTAAAATATCCTGTCCGCTAGCCACAATTGCTTTCCATTGATCATCAGTCCATTGGCTATTTTCCGGTTTTGGAATTAGTTCACTCATGACGCCCTGCCTCCTCTCTTAGTTTTCTTAGCACTTCATCATTTTTCTCACTTTTTAAGATACGGAAATTGTTTTCCTCTAACGATTCATCGAATTGACAAACCGATCTATATTCACAATACGTACATGGCATTTTATCTTTTAGCTTGTATGGACTAATATCGGTCACACCATCGGTAATATTGGTGCCTATTTTCTTAAATGTTGAACGAACATGGTTACGCAACAGCTCAAACTCATCTTCACTCGCTATAGCAGAAGTTGAACGGAATCCTCCGTCCTTTTTTAAGCCTGCCGTGATTATATTTGACGTACTTCCTTCCGTTAAGGTGTTATCCATTAATTTAACGGCTTCTTCATCACCTAATAAGAGGCCCTTCATTTTAAACTTTTTAAAAATTTCATCGTCAAGCTTTTCTTCCGGTAATAGAGTTGATGCTTGAATCATCGGATCATGCACATGGAAGTACAACACACCTGCAGGAGTCGCCTTCACTCCAAGCCAAGATTGCGAATTTGAAATAATAACGTCTAAATATGTGAGCATTTGCAGTGCTAATCCGTAATATACTTCGGAAAGCTGAACATTTTTTTCACTTGATTTATAGTCAACAATTCGCAATAATACACCATTTGAACCTGTTGCTTTATCCACACGATCAATTCTCCCTGCAACCTCCATCGTGCAGCCGTTTGGCAATGTAAAACGAATTGGTGGCAGCTCTCCGCCTTGACCAAAGCCCAGCTCTAATCCAACCGGTGCAAATCCGCTTGCTTTGGCGTGCTCACTTAAGATCGTTGACGCACGAGCAAGTATTTTTTGAAGCTTGCGTTTAATATAGTGATAACGATTTGAGCTCAATAAAATTTCCTTTTGTAAACGTGGTGCCAATCTTTCAACAGCATCATTCGAAAGTCGCTCACACTGATCCTTTGTAAGCTCCTTCCAATCAAGCTTTAACTGCTGCAATCGATCGGAAATGAGCTTAAGAGCAGAGTGGAACATCTGTCCTATGTCAGGTGCCTCCAGCTTGAAAAATTGTCTTTCTCTAAGCTTTAAGCCGTGTGAGGCAAAATGGGAGAATGGACAACTATTAAATTTCTCCATTCGCGACACACTGCCCTGAATATGCTCACCGTACAGATCCCGGCTAATGGCCGGTTTAAGCTGCTTTGATTTGTTTTCATAGGATAAACTGCTTAACACTCTTTTGGTCATTTGCTTCGTTTCTGAGTTCAAAAAATAATTATAAGCATCCCACCATAAAGGATGAATCGGATATCCTCTTTTCCATGATTGCAACTGTGAGGTCACATAGGAAAGTGTTACATTCTGATTTATGATAAAAGATAACTGATCTTCGGTTGTTAACTGTTCCGGCTCATTGATCAGTCTTTTCTGTTCAATTTGAGGAAACATCTCCTGCATTCGCTTAATGATTACCGAAGGAAGCAATGCCTTACCTTCTTCATCTGCCATAGGATAAGAAAGAAACAGCCTTTCAGAAGGGCTTGCTAACCCCATATAAATAACAAAGTTTTCATCAAGAAGCTGTTGTCTCGCTGTAGGGGCTAATTCTACACCTTGATAGTGAAGGAACTCTCTGTCATCCTCTGTTAAAATCCCTTCTTCCTTCGGTCTTGCCGGTATGACTCCATCATTTGCTCCAACAATAAAGGAACATTTTACATGAAAGAACCTTGATTTTTCCAAGTCTGCTATTAATACTTGATCAATGGCAGGTGGAACGAGTGAGAATTTCATCGATTCCAAACCTGTTTCAAGCATTTCAGAAAAAAGCTTTAATGAAACCTGCTCTTCTTCCATCATTTCAACAAACTCATCCAATAGATTCACAACCGCTTGCCATACTTGATCATGCTCTCGTGCTTCTAACAATCGTCCGTTTTCCTCCGCCTTCAGACGAAGTGTTTCCAGCTTTTGAGGAATCTGTAATTCTTCTAAATACAAGTACAACGCCTCCGCAAGAGAACGTCCGGTTTTACTTCGTTTTAATCTTTTATGAAGGGATTGGACCGGTTGAACAATCTTTTCCCGTAGCTGATTTAATTTGTCTTCCATTTGTTTTTCTTCATCTGTCACGACAAATTCATCATCAAGTGAATAAAAACGTCGGTAACGCCAACGCTCATCTTTCGTCCATTTTGACCCTTGAATACCATAGGATAAAACATAGTTTTCCAGTAAATCCATATCTTCGCGAAGAGACTCGAGTTGTTCTGTTAACGGAAACAGCATTTCTGTTTTTACCGCCCGAAACACAGCCTCATACCGCCAATGACCATTGATCACCTCCAGAGTAGAACGAATAAGTTCCACTAATGGATGATTTAACATCGATCGCTTTTGGTCAATAAAGAACGGCACCTCATAATCACGAAAAACTTGTTCAATCACATCCCGGTATTCATTTGAATTTCGTACAAGCAAAGCGATATCACGGTAACGATACTCACCTTGTCTCATAAGTGCTTGAATGTTTCTTGCAATTCCTTCAATCTCAGAGCGGCGGTTTGCAGCTTGATAGATGGTAAGGCTTGTCCTGTCTTCAAATACTTGTGTTGGTCTGATGTCATAATATGTTTCTAAATGTTGTAGTGATGGGCTTTTATAAAAGCGATGTTGTTCTTTAAGAAGCAAAGGTTCATCAACTTGTTTACCTGCTTCTTTAGCCAACTCGAGAATTTTATGATAGGTTTTTCCCGTCATTTGGAATAAATGCAATTCATGTGGAAGAAAATCTTCATACGGCTTGTCCGCAGTAAGGGCGATTTTCACATTTTTTGCATGCTTGATTAATGAGCCTATCACTTCATATTCTTGTGGTGTAAAACTATGAAAGCCATCAATATAAACATCGGCTGATTGTAAATAATGTGAGTCTTTTACTTTTTCTGCAAGCAATCTTAAATAATCTTCAGAATCAACATACTGCTGACTTAATTGAATTTCCATTTGTTTATAGAGAATCGCCATGTCGTGGAGCTTATCTGTTAATGATTTTTGATCTATCTCTGTTTGCGCACCTGCTAAATATTGCTCCAACTCTTCCGGTGATAAACAATACCGTTTAAACTCTGTTAGCATTGTCTCTAATTGCTCAATAAATCCATTTTTATCACTGGCTTTTGAAAACACCTTAAATTCTTGTTTATATTGTTCTACTAATTTTCGTAATAGCATTTGGATTCCGGTGCTTGAAAGATGCTGACGCGTCATTCCGCCTGTTTCCTGCAACACTCTCCATGCCAAACGACTGAAGCTGAAGGTTTGAGCTCTAATCATTCCACCCAGGTTTGGTGTGCGGATTAATTCGTATTCCGCACCAAATGTCATTTGATCTGGAACAAGATAAATAATCGGTCTTCCTATTGGTTCATCAAATAATCTGTCTCTTATTTCGTTCAATATTGTTTCTGTTTTTCCGCTCCCGGAGCGACCAAGGATAAATTGAATCGTCATGCTAAATACCCCGCTAACGTTTTAGGATGTTTTCTATTAGAAAAAATAAATACCACAACTAAAATAGCGTGGTAGTGATTGATTTTGGCTGTTTTCGAATTAAATGCATTTACGTGAGAACTAGTTCGTTCCATTGCGCTCCAGACACTCCATGCGCCGGGGAGGAAGCTGAGCCTCCTCGGCTTCGCCTGTGGGGTCTCACCCTTTCCTCACTTCCCGCAGGAGTAGAGTGTCTTCCGCTCCATTCCACTATCTGCAAAAATCTTTATGAAGATGTCTTTTAGAATAAAAGTTCTACTTGTTGATAAAACTAAAATCCCTTTATTAAAGTTCTAATGTCTATTACTATTTTACTTTACTTTTTAAGCAAATTCCATTTTTCCCGCTTGCCAACTTTTGTCTTAGGGACACCAAACCATTTGGTGGTTCATAAGATGACAGAAGGGGGTGGTTTGGGTGAGAAGCCGGTTAGTTAGTTTGTATTTTTGGCTTGCTGCTGTTTGTGTTGCAAGTAATATATATTTTCTTATTCCTATGTATTCTTACCTAGCTGAAGGGCTGTCCTCTACATATGAAGAAGCTGTTTTCTCCAGCACCGTCTTTACCTTTTGTTATGCCATTGGCCTTTTAAGCTTCGGACCTGTTTCGAGAGCTTTTTCAAAAAGATATGTTCTATGTTTTGGTATGTTTGCTTCTTTTCTTTTAACATTTAGTCTTACAATGGTTTTATCTTTACAAAGCTTTTATATTTTAAGAGGGATTCAAGGAATTGTATTAGGAAGTTTTGCTCCGGTTGCCTATGCTTACTGCTTTGATGCTTTTCCTGTAAAACGGAGAACATTTGTGATCGCAGTCATTAATACAGGCTTTCTAATGGCAGGTATCATTGGGCAGCTTATTAGCTCAACTCTGGTTCACATGTATAATTGGCAAGCTGTTTTCTACTTTTTCAGCCTGTCATATTTGATTCTATCCATTTGTGCTATTTATCTTCTTCCTAAAGTAAATTGGAGCAAACCTGCTCATCCGACTCCCTTTTCCACATCTAAAAATAAACTTTTTCAAGCACCTGTTATTATTGGACTTTGCATGACTTTTATAACACTCATGTCCTTTGTCTCTTTTTACGAAGAGCTTGCCCAATATTATGCAGGACAGGAAAAGGAGCTATTTTTTAGTAGAAGTATTGCACTAATTGGTACGCCGCTTTCTTTGTTTAGTGGACACTGGTTTAAAAAAATGACACCTCAAAGAATCATGCTCATTTGCTTAATGTTTATGATTCTTTCCTTTGCATTTATGTTGCTTGTTAAACAATTGGTCATCATTACAGCTATATCCATCATATTTGTTTCTGCAATTGCTGTTTTTATTCCATCTTTAATTACGTTTATAGGAGAAGCTGCTGCAGAAAGAAGAGCAACTGCTATTTCTCTTTATTCATTTATCCTATTAACTGGAGCAAGTATTGGTCCGATTGTATCCAACTTATTACCTTTTCAATCAATGCTGGTTACATTTATTACGTTATTTGGTGTTAGCTTCCTGGTGCTTATTTTTCTCATGCCGCAAAGCAAATAAAGGGCTAACCATCCTTAGCCCTTTACAATCTATCTTTCTATAAAAAGTGCTACACCAATTCCTCCGCCTACACATAAGGAGGCAAGACCTTTGTTGGAATCACGGCGCTGCATTTCATGTAAAAGACTTACAACAATTCTTGAACCCGTACAACCAATAGGATGCCCCAAACTAATGCCGCTTCCATTTACATTTACTTTCTCTCTGTTTAGACTTAATTGCTTTTCAACAGCAAGATATTGAGCGGCAAATGCCTCATTTATCTCGATCACATCGAGATCATCTACAGACCAATCCAGTGCTTTTAATCCTTTTTGGATCGCAGGAACAGGACCTATCCCCATCATTTTTGGATCAACTCCTACTACCGTGTAGTGAGAGATCGTCCCCAGGATGGTCAAGTTTCTTTTTTCCGCTTCTTCTCGGGTCATTAATACAAGTGCTGCTGCGCCATCATTTAATGTTGAAGCATTTCCAGCTGTAACCGAACCGTTTTCTTTGAAAATAGCAGGTAATGAAGCAAGTTTTTCTAATGTCACCTGTCTCGGCCCTTCATCCTGAGATATTGTTACTTCTCCCTTCCTGGATTTCACCTTTATTGGGACTAGCTCATCCTTAAACTTCCCACTCTCGATGGCTGACAATGCTCGGTTTTGACTTGATAATGCAAGCTCATCCTGCTCCTGGCGTGTGATATTATAGGCTTCAGCCACATTTTCAGCTGTCTTTCCCATCATAATATGGTGAATTGGATCTTCTAATATTTCCCACACACTATCTGTCACTTGACTGTGCTGAAGTCGCGAGCCCCAGCGATGCTGTTTTAATAAATAAGGGCTTGAACTCATCACTTCTACCCCGCCGGCGATGACAATGTTGGATTGACCAGTTTGGATTTGCATAGCAGCAGACAGAATAGCCTGAAGACCTGATGCACATTGCCTTTGAATGGTAAATCCTGTTGTTGTATCTGGAAATTCGGCTAATAGGGCAGATGTTCGTGCTGTATTGGGCTCATCAGTCCGTTGAATACAGTGCCCTAATATCACCTCATCTACCTCATGTTTCTCAAGTTTACTTCTTTTCACCACCTCATCTAACACCGGAACAGCTAACTGGGTGGGCAACAGCTCTTTGAAAACGCCACCAAAAGTTCCGATAGGCGTTCTAACTGCAGCCGTAATCACTACCTCGCACATGTTTCCATCCCCTTTTTTCACAAATCTAATGTGAGCACCTGCTCATAGTTTTATTATATGATAAGTTGCTAGAAATATGGAAAAGTCTAACTTATTTCCTTATGCTATTATCAATCTTTTACTTTCTGTATAGTACAAAAAAATGCTAACTCACAATAATTCTTCAATGAGTCAGCATTATTTTTTATCATGTACAGTTCCAATAATATCATCAATATTAACAAGACCGAAATGACGGCTGTCCCGACTTTGGATCCTGTTATCCCCAATGACAAATATATAGCCCTCCGGAATCCGGGTTTTATTCGTAATTTCCTCCAGTGTAAAGCTTCCTGTCTTTTTCATAAGGTCTATTTGATCATCTGAAGAAGTTAAAAATGGTTCTTTGACGGCGTTACCGTTCACATACAACTGATCATCCTTATAGTGTATTTCATCACCAGGTAATCCGATAATCCTCTTAATATATATTTCCTCACTGTTTGGTGGATGAAATAATATGACATCAAATCTTTTTAATGATGAAAAAATAAAACCTAATTTATTAATCGATAGCAATCGGCCTTCTTCATACGTTGGTTGCATGGATACACCTTCAACTTTGTACTCTACGAAGACCAGGTTTTTTATAAAAATAGCCGTTAAACAAATCCCTACTGCAGTAAAAGCAATTCCTCGTTTTCTCATACAACCTCCTAGAGATTAGCTCCCTCTTTTTCTTGTTGTCATTGTTGTATTTAAACGCTTTTCCACCTGCTTGCCTACAAGCCATAATAAGAAAATGACCACTCCTGCAATGGCTGCTCTTGTTGGTTGAGTAATCAGAGCCCGCAGGTCCTGACCAATAAAACTCACCATAAAAATCATAACAAGTTTGCCTGATAAAACAGCCAAAATAAATTGCCAATAGCTTATTCGTGAAAGTCCTGCCACTACATTAATTGCAGCAGAAGGAGTAAAAGGAAAACACAAGATAAGAAAAAGTGGACTAAAGCCTCTGCGTTCAATCCAAGTTAAAAGTCTTCTCATTCCTTTTTTTTCCTTAATCTTTTGGATCCATCTCCACTTGCCTAGCTTTCTCATGATAATAAATACAATAATAGCGCCTGAACAAGCACCTATCCAAGACAATAAGAATCCCATCCAAAGTCCAAATGAATTAACATTTGCAACAATAAAAACGACAAGTGGCAAAAATGGGAAAAATGCTTCTAACAAAGGCAATAATATCGCAAAAAATGGACCAAATGAACGATATGTCTCAAAAACTTCCATTAATTGTTCTAAAGTAAAAATATCCTGCAGTGTCTCCAATATCATCCAAAACTCCTCAAATATCCTTTGTCTCTATTGTACACACTTATATAAAAACTTAAAAGAAAGAACATAATCTTAAGTGACATACTTGCGAACATATACATCATCATTTATAATAAAAACAGAACACTTGTTCCATTCTTTGTAGGAGGTCTTTTTTATGACAAGAATTCCAAATGACATCAGAGACATGATTGAACAGTCTATTTACTTACCGATGGCTGTTTCCATCTTCAACAGAGATTTAGCTGTCATTGAACAAAGTCCTTTTAAATTACATCGACCATACTTAGCCATTGTTGAAGAATCACTAAAACTTGCACAAAAAGATTTGTCAGAAATAAAACGTGAGCTTTATAAACGTAACATTAAAGTTCACCAAGTTGAACGCGATGAAGCATTTACTCTCTATTCTTTTATTTATAACGGCTATGAAGAGAAACACAATTATTTTAATCCGAGAATCAGAAACAAAGTCTCTGAAATAATGGAGGAATACTTATTTAAACCAGAGAAATAACGTAACTTGCAAATGAAGATAGCTCATGTCCCTCAAACCGGGTGTATACCCAATCTTATTAGGTGAGCTATCATCATAATGGTAAAAGTTAAGTTGATTTAGAATGTAGGTTATCCCTTCCACTTTTCATATTTATATTCCAAGTTTGATTATTTTATCAGAAACGATTCATTTTTCTAATGATTTGTTCATAGAAAGCATTTATCTCCTTTTCGTCTTTCGGTAAAAGCAACATATTTATTTTTCGTTGCTCCTGTTCAATTCGAGAAGAAATAACCGCTCTTAATTGAGCAGTTCGGAACAGCTGATTTTCAAATGAACCGACAGACATAGGAACTGTAATTTGCTTTCCATTTGTAAAAGTAATTTCTGTATCATGTTCTTTCGTCGCTTTGTACTCTTTCACAAAACTATGCGCGATCCATGCACAATTGACTTTAGTTGAGGCGGCTGTAGGAAAAAAATAGATCGAATTTGCTGGATCAATAACAACAGGCGGCTTATGTGTAATATTAGCTATATCTTT
>Ga0180216_1002773_pt1 | contig 14297 bp, 15 predicted proteins | sample eDN3rd37CBELigMG_FD_128879 | JGI IMG/M metagenome (GOLD analysis project Ga0180216, IMG submission 128879) | Enriched Miracle-Growth compost microbial communities from Emeryville, California, USA - eDNA 3rd pass 37_C BE-Lig MG (version 2)... ... | reverse complement strand
GAGAGCGAGCGAGCGAGAGAGAGAGAGTGGAGGCCGAGGGAAGGTGGCCCCGAGCGAAGAGGCTGAGGGAAGGGGGGGCCGAGCGAAGAGGCACGAGCGAAGAGGCTGAGGGAGTGCGAGAAGAGAGAGTGGAGGCCGACGGAGGCGGGGCCGAGCAGAGAGGCCGAGCGAAGAGGCCCGAGCGAGAGAGGCCGAGCGAAGAGGCTGAGTGCGAGCAGAGAGAGTGGAGGCCGAGGGAGTGGGGCGCCGACGAATAGGCCTGGCAGGGCGAGCAGAGAGAGTGGAGGCCGAGGGAGTGGCCGAAGAGGAGAGGCCGGAGCGTCGGGCGAGAGAACCGCAGGTGAGGCGAGTGGAAGTCGACGGGAGCGGAAGACGCGAGGGGACGCAGGGGGACACGGGCAACGCAATCTTGGCCAGGCCGACGAGGACAGCGCTGCACGCACATTCACGCGGTTCAGCCAAGGCTGCAGGCTGCAAGCATGGCGTTCTTGGAGGACGACGCGTCCGTGGCAGTGTGGGCCTTGACGGCCCTGGCCGCCGTCGTTATCGGCACGCTCCTGCTCGGCGGCCGCCGCCAGCGCGGCCGGCCGCGGTCGGCCCTGCCGGCCATCGCGGTGCCGGTGCCCGAGGCCGCCAAGCCCGGCTGGAAGGGCACGCCCATGCCGAACGCGACGCTCCAGGTGCGCTGCGACGCAGATCTCCCCACCCCCCTAGCTGGGGTCCTAACGCGCCGGGTCGCCGCCTGTCTGCCTTGCCGGTAGCGCCACGGCGCAGCTGCCGGAGGCGCCGCACGAGATCCAGTGCTTCGACCCGGCGACCGGCTACCACCTGGGCACCGCGCGCGCCATGACCAAGGAGGACGTCCACGCCGTCGTCGCGTCGGCCCGCGCCGCACAGGTGCGGCCCTGGTGTTAGAACCTCGCCGGCGAAACCGGCGGCGCCGTTCTCACCCTCCGTCTGCAGCCCCCTTTCCGTGCGGGCGGCGCGGGCGCAGCCGGCCTGGGCGGCGACCACGTTTAGCCAGCGGATCGACGTGCTCCACGTGCTGCAGAACTACATCCTCAAGAACCAGGAGCTCATTGCCCGCATTGCCGCGCGCGACTCGGGCAAGACCAGTACGGCGAGCGCGCGGTGCCGCTGCCCGCTTGCTCATGCAACCGGGCCTGAGCGCCAGCCGACTGCTCGTGAAGGGCTGGCCCCGACGCAGTGGTCGACGCCTCCTTTGGCGAGATCCTCGTGACGCTGGAAAAGATCCGCTGGACCGTCGCCGAGGGCGAGGGCGTGCTGCACACCGAGTACCGCGGCACGTCGCTGCTGACCGTGCACAAGACGGCGCGCGTCGAGTACGTGCCGCTCGGCGTCGTCGCGGCCATCGTCTCGTGGAACTACCCGTTCCACAACCTGCTCGGCCCCGTCATCTCGGCCTTGTTTGCGGGCAACGCCATCGTGGTCAAGGTCTGCGCAGTGCACGGGATGAAGGCGGGCAGGACGGGAAACGGCAGAAGGCTCACCGCGCATGCTGCCCGTTGGTGCGTCTCCACGGGCGCAGGTCTCTGAGTACACGGCGTGGTCGTCGCAGTTCTATGCGGCCATCGTGCAGGAGGCGCTGGCCGCGTGCGGCCACTCGCGTAACCTGGTCCAGATCGTCACCGGCTTTGCGGACGCCGGTACGGCCGAACCCACACCAGCCGCGCGCCTAGTTGCTCGCACCAACGCCAAGGCCGGAACCCTTCACTTCGCTGCCGTGCCCGTGCACAGGCGACGCGCTGGTTCGCTCCGGCGTCGACAAGGTCACATTCATCGGCTCGCCCGGCGTGGGCAAGAAGGTGATGGCGGCCGCGTCGGACAGCCTCACGCCCGTCGTGCTGGAGCTCGGCGGCAAGGACCCGATGGTGCTCTGCGACGACGCCGACTTTTCGCAGTCGTGCAACGTGGCCATGCGTGGCTTCTTCCAGAACTGCGGCCAGAACTGCATCGGCCTCGAGCGCCTGGTCGTGCAGGCGCCCATCTACGACCGCGTGGTTGACGAGCTGACCAAGCGCGTGCGCGCGCTGCGGCAGGTACGGTGCCGCGCTTCGCCACGCGTGGCGGGGCCAACGCAAGCGCAGCAGCGGGCTCACAGCGATCGGTGCTCCTGCGGTGTGGGCGCGACGGGGCAGGGCGCGCCGCTGGAGGAAGAGGTGGACGTGGGCGCGATGACGATGCCCAACGCGTGGGTCAAGCTGGAGGACCTCGTGAAAGACGCAGTGGCCAAGGGCGCGCGGCTGCTGGCCGGCGGCAAACGGCTCGAGCACCCGACCTGGACGCACGGCTTCTACTTTGCGCCCACGGTGCTGGCCGACGTCACGCCGGACATGAAGATCGCGCAGGAGGAGGTCTTTGGCCCCGTCGTCGTGATCATGCGCTTCACCACGGACGAGGAGGCCCTCCACATCGTCAACAGCGCGCCGTACGGCCTCGGCGCCTCCGTCTTCTCCAGCAACGCCGAGCGCGCCGAGCGCCTCGTCCGCGGCATCCGCTCGGGCATGTGCAACGTCAACGACTTTGCCGTCAACTACCTGTGCCAGTCCCTGCCGTTTGGCGGCGTCAAGATCTCGGGCTTTGACCGCTTCGCCGGCCCCGAGGGCCTCCGTGGCAACTGCCTCGTCCGGGTACGCCACGCCCGCACGCTGGCCGGCATGGGTGGGGCCTCGACGGCGGCCTAATCGCAGTGGCCGCGCCGTCCCTTGGAACGCCCCCGCCAGGCCATCACGACGGACCGCATTCCGGGCGTCAAGACGGACATCCCCAAGCCGCTCAACTACCCGATCGGCAAGAACGGCTTCCCGTTCGTGGCGGCGCTGTGCACCATGGCCTACGGCCAGCTGGGCGAGTCGCTGTGGGCCATCGCGCAGATGCTGCGCCTGCTGTAGCGCCGACGTAGTTGCCTAGGCTGAAGTCGGTAGCTTCGCATGTCTTATGCAATTGATGTACAGAGTGGCTTGCACACATCCAGCACTGTAACCACTTGGCGTGGGCGGCGGCCGATCTAGGACCGCGGGCGCGGCCGGCGCGCGGCGTTAAACTTGCGGAAGTCGCCCGAGATGGCGGTCAGCCAGTACATGGCTTCCGAGACAAAGTTGAAGTCCAGCAGCTTCAGGATGGCCAGCTTCATCGCAACGGTCACCAGGCCCTGCACCCACGCCCAAGCACAACGTAGCCGCGAGCGCACCAATGGCGTCAGCCCTGGCGCGCCAGTGCTTCCCTGGCACTGGCCGCCGCCGGCCGACCTGGTCGTAGATGACGAAGCGGCCGGCGGCGCGGAAGAGCGCGTCGGCGATCACCGACGGCGGCACGGCGACCTTGCCCGAGGCCAGGGCGGCCGAGAAGCCCTGGGCGTTCTCCAGGAAGCGCGAGGCGATGGGCGATGGGTGGACCACGACGACGTCGATGCCCAGCGGCCGCAGCTCGGCGCCGATCGACGCGCCGAAGGAGGTCAGGAACGCCTTGGTCGACGCGTAGATCGAGGCCAGCGGGTTGGGCAGGAACGCGGCCGACGACGACGTGAAGGTGATCAGACCGCGGTCGCCGCGGTCCAGCATCTTGTTGGCAAAGTGGTGCGTGATCTTGACGGCGCAGGTCGCGTTGGTCTCGTAGTTGCGCAGGTTCCTGAAGCGGGGATATCCAAGCGTGAACGGTCGTTTTCGCGTGAGCGCGCGCGCCCGCGCCATCGCTCCAGACCGGGGATGCCGTACACATCGAGCGTGTTCTCCACAAAGAGGCCGGGCTTGATGTAGCCGGCGTTGTTGAAGACAAGGTTGATGCGCAGATCGGCCGTCGCCGCCGTGATGGCGCCCATGTAGTCGCCCTGCGACAGGTCGACCGCTGTAGTGCGAGCGCGTGGGGAGGAGCGCGTCTGCGCAGGTGAGCCCAGCCGTGGCCAGGGACCGCGCCTGGCCGTCGCGCGTGGCGCGTACGGCAGGGCACAAACTTGACGGACGGGAACTCCTTCTGGACGGACTGGATGAACGTGTCAAAAACGCCGTCCTTGAGGGCGACCACGACGACGTTGATGCCCTGGCTGGCCAGCTTGCGGGTGATCGCCGCGCCAATGCCCGAGCTGCCGCCAGTGACCAAGGCTGTGCCCGTACACGCAGGGGCCACGCGCGGGTGGGCGCGGTCAGCCTGACGCCCGCGACGTGGTCGGCGAGCGCGCGCCGGGCATACCCCAGTCGGCGTTGTACTTGCGCTTGAGATTCTGCTCGGGGAGCCAAAACGAGTAGATCACGAGCGGCACAAGGTATAGCGCAAGCGACACGGCGCCCACGAGGGCGCACGCGCCCCAGACGAGGTCGCCCAGAAAGCCCAGCATGGTGGCGGCGCCAGATCGCGTGCTCCGGCGCGCAGTCGTGGACGAGACACAGTCTGCCCTGCCGTTCAAGACAACACAGCCGATCCAAATAGAAAGCAAGACAGGGAGGGATTCCGCAGATGCTCCTGCGCATTGTCAGCTGCCTGCTGCGCGAGCTACAGGCGCTGCGGGCGCGCCAGCACGGCCGCCAAACACGGCGCCTCCACGCACCGTCGTCGTCGTCGTCGTCGTCGGCGGCGGCGGCCGCGGCGGCGCGTGGCAAAGGTGACGTCATCAAGTGGCCTGACGCGGTGACGTCATTTCTGGCCACGTGGACGACGGCGGCGGCGGCGAAGCGCAGGAGAGCCCGCAGGAGGACGCCGGCGGAGAGGACCAGGCGCTGGAGGACGACCCTGTCCTGCACGGCCCCCCACGCCGAGGACGCTCCAGACGGCTCGCCGGACAGATCTGATCGGTGCAGGCCGCCATGGCGAACGCGGCGCAGCCAGCGGCAGGGCCGGCGTTCACGGCGCAGCTCACGAGCCCGGTGGAGTGCTGGCCGCTAACGACGCCGGCGCCCGCCGCCAGCGCCGGCACGGCCGCGGAGCTGCACGCCCTGGCCGACGCCATTGCTGTCTTCCGGCAAGGTAGACGGCGCGCGGGTCCCGTTGCCAGCGCCGCATGCCGCGCGGCGCTCACTAAGCGCGCCGCACAGCTGCTTTTTCGCTGGTTCGGGACGGGTAGCGGTAAACGAGCGGCTCACCGCCACGGTGGAGCTGGCGCGGGCGACGGGGGCGGACGCCGCTGCGGCGCGGGCGGACGCCGCTGGCGACGACGAAGGGGACGCGTCGTCGTCCAGCTCTGAGGAGGACCTGCTCGCGCAGCCCAAAGAGGCCGACGGCGCGGCGGCGGGCAATGTACAGCAGTAAGATTGGCACAAGGGTCCTGTACAGTAATGGTGAGCACACAGACTCCCCCGGTGTAATAAAACAAACAGTGTTATTCATCGCCGGCAACGGGGGCAGGCGTGGTCGACTCGGACGCAGCGCTGCTGGGCGACGCCGAGGCAGAGGCGGACGCCTTCTTCTTCGTCTTCTTCTTGCGCTTGGTGCTCTTGCTGGGCCCGGCCTCGGGCGACGCGGCCTCGTCGGCCTTGGGCCCCGCCGGCGAGGAGGACGCGTTGCCGTCGCTCGCGGACGTGGCCTCGCCGGCGGCCGGCGCGCGCGGGGGCTTGGCCGAGTCAGCCAGCTTGGCCGGTGGCAGGTTCTGCGGCGGCGGGTAGTACAGGTCCAGCTGCTCGCGCGGGATCGCCGGCCCGCCGCCGTAGATGCCGACAAAGTACTCCCACACGGCTTGGTTGACGCCGCGGTAGTCGTGCACTGAGGACGTGGCCGCCACCTTGAAGCGACGTGTTCCGGTCTGTTAGTCGCGCTCAGGCGGCGCGCCACGCAAGCTCGTCGATGGCGCGCACCCTTGTGCAGGTTGGGGCGCGGGCGGCCTTGGGCGTCCACGAGGATGCTGTTGTCGATCGGCCCCGGCGGCGGGCCGCCCTTCTTGAACAGGCCCCACTCGCGCAGCCACCGGTTCGGGATGAGGTACCAGTACTGGCCCGGCGGGAGGCTGGTCGTGTCGATGGCCGCCACGTGCTCCGCCTCGGCGACGCGCCGCTGCTTCAGCGCGTTCTCCTCGGCCTGGGCACACGCAGCACGGGCAGCGACAGGCGCCCCGCCGTTCATCATTAGCGAGACGTTGGCCCGCTGTGGGACACGCGGCTTGCAACTACGCACCTCGCAGGTCGCGCAGGGCTCGAGCGGGCCTGCGGTCGGCGTGCCGTCGGTCCCGAACCGCTCGCGCCAGTCTTCGTACACGGCCACAGGCACCGCCACCGCCACCTTGGACAGCTCCAGGTTCGCCAGCGTCACCGTCCGCCGGATGCCTAGCACCCCGCATCGCATGCCAAAGTGGAGGGGGCGCCTCGGGTAGGCGTTAGCCGGAGCCTCGCCTCGCGCGTGACTGGCGTCGCCGCACCGGGCCGTACCGCCGTGCTGGCAGACGATGTCGGAGCTGGTCACCGGCCCCGGGTCGACGCAGGTCAGCCACCGGTCATACCACGCGCGCGAGACGATCATTGTCTGCGGCGCGCCGGCGGCCGGCTGCGGCTGCTGCACCAGCGGCTGGACCAGCGGCGCCACGCGCTTGCGCTCGCGCGCCCGTGACACGGACCGCCGGCGGTAGAAGAGCAGATACGCCTCCACGCGCTCGATCTCCGCCGGGGTCTTGGGCGTCACGCGCGTGTCGTCAAACTCGTACCAGCGCCCGTCCACGTCGTTGCGGGCGTAGGCGACGTAGTGCCCGCCTGCTCGCCGCGTGCACAGCGTAGGCAACTCCCAGAGTTGAGCGGGCGGGCGGGCGGGCGGGCGGGTGGGCGGGCCCCGGTCGCCCGGCAGCGCAGCTGGCCAGCATACCGCCAACGCCGCCGCGGTGGTTGATGATCGCGACGAGGTCGTAAGTGCTGTGCGTCTGTGGTGTGTAGTTGCTCAGGTACTGCTTGAGCGATAGGCCCTCCAGGGGGAACACGACGGGGGTGCTGATCTTGCTGGGGATGTAGTCATCATACTTGAACCGCTTCAGGTGGACGCACAGCACCTCGGGGAGGAACCGGATACGCAGCGTCTTGGTGCTGTCGCGCAGCGCCTTGCAGTGCTCGCAGCTGTGGGGCAGCGGCGACCGGTGTGGTGCGCTTCTTCTTTGCCCCATTAGGGAGCTGCCCCGGCGCGAGGGAAGGGCGGCAGGCAGGATGCACGCACCAGTACTTGTCAGCGCCGGTGAGCTCCTCCGGGGAGAAGAACAGGGCGAGGCAGTCCTCCAGCCGCGTCGGCGGGCCCGACCCGCTAGACCACGCCGAGCGATGGCAGCGTCCGCCGAGGCGTCAGTGCGGTTGCTAGCATGCATCAGCAGCAAAGGCAATAGGGTGCGCACCCAAACGGGGTGCCCAACAGCGAGGCCACAGCGTTCACGACGGCACTGGAGGTGGCCTTGAGCGTGCTGAACGCGCCCGTGATCACCCCTCGGCGCACGCCGTCCAGGGAGGCGCTGCCGGACGAGTGCGAGCGGTGGTGCTTGCTCGTCGTGCCGGACGTCGCCGCGGTGGACGCCGCCGGGCTTGGCGAGGGCACGCGCACGGGCCCGCTGCCGCCGCCGCCGCCGCCGTCGGCGGCCTCGCCATTAACGTTGGCGGCGGCGGCCGGCGGTTCCTTGTCGCCATCGTCCAGCCGCGGCGTCGCCGCGGGCGTCGGCGCCCTTGTGCGGTCGCTCGGCTTGCAAATCGGCACCGACAGGTCGTAAAAGGGATCGACCGACACCGATTCCTGCCCGCCCACGCCTGGCACGTCAACGACGGCGATGCGTCAGACGCAGGGTTCTCACGGGGATCCGTGAAAACGGCGGCGGGCGACGGACCTTGTCGCAGTGGCGGCAGACGACGTGGCTCTCCAGCACGCCGGCAAAGGTGTCGCTGATGACCGACGCCTGCGGCTCGCCCTTGCGGTTGGGCACGCCGCGCGGGCGGCGCGACACAAAGACGCCGTCGTCGCCATCGGCGTCCTCGGCGCTGCCGCCGCCGCCGCCGTTGGCCGCGGAGAATGCCCCGGCGGCGGCATCTGTCGGCCCGGTCTGCTCGGCGATGGCTTCGGCGCTGCGCCCGCTCTTGCTCTTCTTCTTCTTGCCGCCAAAGCTAAACGGCAGGTGCCGCGCGTTGCCCGACCCGCCACCGCCGCTGGTGGCAGCCGTCGCGGCGGCTGGCCCGTCCGGCCTGCTCGCGCTAATCGCCGCCGTCGTCGCGGGCACGCCGTTCGGGGCGGCGCCGCCGGCCGCGGCCGCGGCCGCGCCGGGCTCGACACGCGCGGGTACGGCCTGGCTCAGGTCTTCGTGGAGCCGGTCTAGGAAGAAGCGCAGAAACTCTTGCGCGTCCTGCTGTTGGTAGCCACGGAACGCGACATTCAGGACGCGCACCTCCCGCAGCAGGTCGGTCGGCGGCACCGTCGAGCTGTGGCCGAAGCACACGAACCACGCCAGCTCGCTCGGGGCGTTAGCAGCGTCGTTCATGGGGGCGCGGTGGCGGTTCGATTCGGGCCCCGCACTCTTTGCCGTCCCAGAGGGCCGAGATGAGCTCGGCAAAGGCGCCGGCCATGGGCGGCACTGTTTGGCAGGCGGCAAACGCATTGGCGCTCCGGAAGTAGGCGCGCAGCGGCGAGCTGGGCGCGAGGGAGCCGGCACTGCTTGCGTGGACGCTGGTTAGCCTATGGAGCATTCGCGCTGAGCCACCTGGCCGCGGCCCCGCCGCACCAGTTGGAGAGGGCCTGGAGGGAGGCGCTCATGTAGCACGTGTTGCCGAGGTTCTCCAGCCCAACGAGGCCGCGGCGCCCGCGCGGCAGGGTGCCCGTGAGCGTCATCTCGTTCTCGCTGTCGACGCTGGTCCCCTCCGACGAGCTGCGCTGGGCGTGCGGTCCAGGCGCGTCGCTTCCGCTGGGCAGGGCCGCCGCTTGTCCCGCACTCTCCTCATAGCCAGGGAAGCGCTGGCGCGCGGCGTGACGCGGTAGGCGCGCGGTGGCAGCTGGGGCGGGTCAGTTGTCGCATCGTGTTTCCCGCAGGCGAGGCAGGGCGGCCGTACCAGGGGCGCCAGCGCGTGGAGGAGGCGCTTGGCGTCGGCCGGCGCGATCCGGCTGTCGGGCTCGCCCGCGTGCAGCAGCAAGAGCTCCGCGTCGCAGCCGTAGCACCAGACCGCGCCCGTGAACAGGTTCACTGCGATCATGTGGTTCTGCGCGCTCCGCCGCTCCGCCGCAAAATGCGTGCCAAGCACCTGGCGACGTTAGCCAGGGCATGCACGTCCGCAGCGGCTGTTCAGAGCAGCACGCACGATGGTCGGGTTCTGGCTGTGGCTCAAGAGATGCTCGTTGGTCGACCGGCCGCATCCCACCGCCTGGCAGTCGCCCTGCAGCACGGGCCCCCCCCTTCGGGCGCGACCGGCCACGGGTGAGAATCGTTACGGCCCGCCTCCCCTTGTTCACGCTTCGGCCGCCGCGCGGCGTACGTGAAGGCATGCCCACAGATCCTCCTTCTTCTTGTTGCAGTTATTGCAGCTGAGCGAGTCCTCTCGCCGCTGCGCGCAGGCCACGGACCGCAGTGGCAATGACCAGGGACACTTGAGCCGGACGTCTCTCCCAGCCAGGGCGCGTCGCTGGGGGCAACAGCGCGTACCGTCGGTTTGAACCGCTTGTGGCTGAACCGCTTGTGCTGTGCGTCCGCATCGACGGCCGCTGCATGCGGGCACACCGGCGCGTCCGGCAGCGTCGGCGCGCTCTCCGCGGGCGCATTGCCGTTCACCGTGGCGTGCCCGTTCGGCGCCGCCGCCGGCACCACGGGCGCGGCGTCCGGCATGGCGGCAGAAGCCGGACCGCGGCCGCGGGCGGACGCACTGACTGGGTCCCAGGGGTCCAGACGCTGTGTCGCTGTCGTGGCCGTCACCGCGCGCTCACAACGCGGCGCGCCCGCCCAACGGTCTCGCGGACGCGCGTCTCACCGACACCAGCGGCGACGTGGATGCGTGGCTTAGGCGCGTCGGTAGACCCCTGCGCCCTCGGCAAGCGACGCTCCCGCAGCGCTCACGGCGCCATCACCGTCGCCCCGCCTGGCATCAGGCGCTGCCGCGCCACGACGGTGGGCCGGCCGTGCCGCCCTGCGTCAGTGGCGGTTTTGCGATCGCCGCCGTGACGCGCAGCACCTGCATCGCCCGCTGCGGCCCGCCGCGTACCCTGCGTGCTCGTCCTTGCGGCCGTCGGCCCGGCGGCTTCCGCCGTTCGTTTGCTGCGTCCGCGGTCTGCGTCGTTGGCCGCGTCCCGTCCAGCGCCGCCAGGCCGTTGCGGGTTTTTGATGAAGGCGTCGGCTCCCTGTGCCGCGCGTGCGTCGCGGGGGTCTTCCAGGCAGGTCGGCGACGCGGGAGCGGGGCGGCGGCGGGTGGCGGGAAGGGAAGAGGAGGTGGCGCCACGGTCGCAGCCGCGCGGGGTGACCAGACGGCAGGCCGCGCTCACGTCGGCGCGGCGACGGGCGGCGTGCGGCGCGTCAGGTTTTTTGAGTTTGTTGACGCAGTGTTCTCTGCCTTGCGAGGACGGCCACTGAGCCACGGCGTCGCATGCAGTTCACGATCGCCGCAAGCCGCCGCATACGCAGCGCGCGAGTTTCCTTTAGCGTCACTATACCAATGCCAATACGCAGTGCTCTGCCGTGGCCCATGCAACGAGGATGGAGGGGGCTCATACATGCTCACGTGCGCGTGCTCTGTACAGGCGGATGCAATCCAGGGACACACGGCGCACTAGCTACTTGCGCGCCGTCGCCTGCTGGTACGTCGCCACGATCGACTGCATGTTGTTGTACAGCGGCCGGTACCCGAGCTCCGCCTTGGCCCGCGCGCAGCTGTACGAGTGGTGCGTCGACGCCAGGCGGATGCGCGAGGGCGTGAAGGTGTTCTTGATCGGGCCGGTGAGCGGCTCCAGCAGCGACAGCACAAAGGCCACGACGATGGTCAGCGCGAGCAGCAGCTTGGCCGGGATGGGGATCGACGGCCGCGGCAGGCCGTAGACCTCCAGCACGTTGCCCGTGAACTCCCAGAACTTGACGGGTTCGTCGTTGGTGATGTGGTACGCCTTGCCGGCGGTGGCCGACCCGGGCGTGAGCGACTCGGCGGCCAGCAGGTGCGCGTGGACGAGGTTGGCCACGTAGGTCACGTCCACAATGTTCTGGCCGTCGCCCACGATGAACTTGAGCGAGCCCTTTCGCCCCTGTTCCACCATCGTCGTGATGCACTGGTCCTTCGGCCCAAAGATGGTGTGCGGCCGCAGCGCGATCGTCTGCAGCTTGGCCGTGTTGGCCTTGAGCACGATCTGCGGCGCGTGCCCGCAAGCGCGGAGGGCGCGCGAGATGCTCGTCTGAGTCGGGGCTCGCGGCGCGTGCGGGTGGCGCTGGCGTCGGCCGCGCACCTGCTCCTGGTAGATCTTGGTCTCGGTGTACGGATCCGCCGGCTTGGCCGCGTACGGATGGTCCTCCGTCGCGTCCAGCAGGTCCGTGCCGTCGTACAGCACGCTGGCACTGCTGGTGAGGACGAAGCGCTGGCCGGCGGGCGCCGCGTCGGCAAAGCGCAAACGGCCGGGTGAGCCGCTCGGCCCCCGGCCCGGGCAAGCTGGGCGGGAACACACGCGTACCGGGACGCCGGCGGCCTCGCACGCGCGCAGGACGGTCTCCGTGCCCTGGACGTGGACCTTGAGGAACAGCGGCCTGGCCGGACAAGCCAACCCCTCCCGTCATGGCACGGAGAGCCATTGGCGTCGCGACTCCCAGACCAGGTCCCGGTTTGAGCGGCGTACCGGTTATTGGACTCGGGCGGGGGCGAGGCCATGAAGAACACGACGTGCGCGCCCTTCAGCGCCGCGAGCACTTGCTGCAGGCCCGCCCGCGTCCTATGACCGCAGCGCACTTTAGGTCAGCGGCCGGACCCGCGCGTGCCGCGTGAGCCCACACGGCGCCCTGGCCGCACCTCGTAGTTGCAGAGGTCGCCGACCACGGACGTGGTGAGCGGGCTGCGGCGCTCGACGGGCCGGATGTCAAAGATGGTCGTCTGCGCGCCGATCTGCTCGAGCGCGTCGACAACGTGGCCGCCCAGGAAGCCGGCGCCGCCGATCACGACCACCTTCTTGCCCTGCTCGCCCGGCCGGACCCACGTCGTCCACGTCGGCGAGGTTGCCGTCGTCAGCCACCTAGGCGGCTCCAAACAGCGTCCGGCCGCTCCCTCGTACCTTGAGCGACTTGCCCGAGGGGATCGGCACGTAGACCGCCATGGTGGCGGCGTGGCGGTTGGCGGCCGGGCGGCCGACGCAGCTGGTGGCGGCGGTGGCAAACGCGGTCTGGTCTGGCATCACGCCACTCGCCTAAACGTAGCCCTAGCCCTAGCCCGTGCCCGACGGTGCGCCAGTGTGTAGTCTGTGGCGCATGGCGCTCGAGCTCCCTCTAGCGCCAATGTACCACTACCGACACCCTGGTCCGCGCAGTGGTCCGCTCGGGGAATGCACGGCAAGCATGTGGAGGACACAGGTGCAGGACAAACGGCTGTACAGCTTGTATGCAAGGTCAAGACACGCACGGCACCTCGCTATGGTACACTTAGGTGGAGCCAAACTCTTCCATCCAGGCCTCGTAGCGCTTGATGTCGGCGGCCGACACGGAGGGCGAGATGCGCGACAGCGCGATCCGAAAGTCCTCGGCCGTGGTCGGCATGTCCAGCTCCTCTGATGAATGTGCCACCAAAGCCCCCTCAGCATGGGAGGCGTACATGCGGTCAGTTCATGCGACCGCTCGTCGACGTTCGTTGGCGAGCGTCCTAGCGTACCCTTTGTCAGCGCCTTGATCTGCGCCGGCGTGAGGCCTTCGATGCGACGACGCATCGCCATCATCGACGCGTCGCGGCAGATCTGCAGCCGCACCCATACTAGGAGGTCCAGCCGAGCCGCATTGTCGGTCGGGCTCCGCCCCGCCACCCACCCCGCCGGGTGCGCCGTACGTTGGTGATGTCCGCGCCGCTGTAGCCGGCCATCCGCTCGGCCAGCGCGTCCAGGTCCACGTCGTCAGCAAGCTTGACGCCCCGCAGGTTGATGTTGAGGAGCGCCCGCGCGGCCTCCTTGTCCGGCAGCGGAATGTCTGGCGAGCCCGGGGACGCTCAGTAAGCGCTTCGATGTGAGCAGCCGGAACGGCATGCGAGCCCGGGAGATGTGCAGCCGCCTACAGATGCGCTTCTCCAGCCGCCGGCGCAGCGCCTCGTCAATGTCCCAGGGAAAGTTGGTCGCGCCGAGCACCACGACGACGGGTGGCTTCTCGCCCTCCGGCACCGCCGCCGAGCCGACGCCGTCCATCTGGATCAGCAGCTCCGACTTGACCCTGCCGGCAGGAGTGAAGGGGCGCCGGAGCAGGACGCATCAGCGCTCTTCCAATGACCTCGCTTCGGCGAAAGCACCGCTGGTACCGTCGGCTGGCCTCGTGCTCGTTGCTGCTGCCGCGCGCGCTGCACAGCGAGTCGATCTCGTCGATGAAAATCGTGCTCGGCGCATAGTGCCGGGCCATGGCGAACAAGAGCTGCCGCCGGCGTGGCGGGGGATCGTCGTCGCTGCACGGGGCGGAGTGTGAGGGGCTTCGTCGCGCGTTCGCGCCGCCTTGCCACGCGGCCCGTACCCGAACGAGCTTCTCCGAGTCGCCGCGCCACTTGGAGCTGAGCGTGGAGGAGGACACGTTGAAGAACGTCGTGCCGCATTCCTGCCGCGTCAAGGCGCGCACGCAGACAAGCGGCGTCAGCGACGGCCTCATGTCGGGGGAAGGCACGCTGCTGGGTGCTACCGTCGCCACCGCCTTGGCCAGCATGGTCTTGCCGGTGCCCGGCGGCCCCGTCATCAGCACGCCCTTCCAAGGCCGCCGAATGCCTGGCCGCAGCGCACCCGTGCGGGGACCAGCGTGTCGGAGTTTAGGCAGCTGCTCGCTCTGGCTGGTCCGTGCCCGGCGCGACCTACCCTGGAAGTACTCGGGCATCCAGATCGGCAGCACGACGGCTTCCTGCAGCAGCTTCTTGGCCTCGGTGAGGCCCGCGATGTCGTCCCAGCGCACGTTCGGCTCCGCGGTCATGATGTCGCGCTCCAGCGCCTGCACCAGCTCGCGGTCGTAGCCCGCCGGGTCGAACCTGCGGCGTGGCCCGCGGCGTTGGCACGGCACGCGGCGTAAGCCCCTTGGCCCACAGCGGCACGGTACTTGCGCAGCACCCGTACGGCGGCCGCTGCGGCGGTCCCGCGTCCGCCGCGTTCTCGGTGTCCGCTGGGGCGGGGTCAGGCTCCTGGCCGTCTGCTGGCGGCGGTGGGGCCGGAGCCGGCGCGGCGGG
>Ga0180216_1002771_pt1 | contig 14301 bp, 12 predicted proteins | sample eDN3rd37CBELigMG_FD_128879 | JGI IMG/M metagenome (GOLD analysis project Ga0180216, IMG submission 128879) | Enriched Miracle-Growth compost microbial communities from Emeryville, California, USA - eDNA 3rd pass 37_C BE-Lig MG (version 2)... ... | reverse complement strand
GTTTCACATGCCAGAACAGACCTCCCAGAACGCCTACGGCGCCGATTCGATCAAGATGCTCAAGGGCCTCGAGGCCGTGCGCAAGCGCCCGGGGATGTACATCGGCGACACCTCCGACGGCACCGGCCTGCACCACATGGTGTTCGAGGTCGTGGACAACGCCATCGACGAGGCCCTGGCCGGCTATTGCGACGACATCCTCGTCACCATCCATTCCGACAACAGCATCTCGGTCACCGACAATGGCCGGGGCATCCCCACGGCCATCCACAAGGACGACGAACAGCACCGCAGCGCGGCCGAGATCGTCATGACCGAGCTGCACGCCGGCGGCAAGTTCGACCAGAATTCCTACAAGGTCTCGGGCGGCCTGCACGGCGTGGGCGTGTCCTGCGTCAACGCGCTGTCCGAATGGCTGCGCCTGACCATCTGGCGCAACGGCCACGAGCACCAGATCGAGTTCCGGCGCGGCGAGCGCGTCGCGCCCCTGGCCGTGAGCGGCACGGCCGAGCGCACCGGCACGCGCGTCCAGTACCTGGCCGACTCTGAGATCTTCTCCAACATCGACTACACCTACGAGATCCTCGCCCGCCGCCTGCGCGAGCTGTCCTTCCTCAACAACGGCGTCAAGATCCGCCTGGTGGACGAGCGCACGGGCCAGGAGGAAAACCTGGCCTTCCTCGGCGGCGTCAAGGGCTTCGTCCAGTACATCAACCGCAGCAAGACCGTCCTGCACGACAACATCTTTGCCGTCAGCACCGAATCCGACGCGGGCGGCACGCGGGTCGGCGTCGAGGTCGCCATGCAGTGGAACGACGGCTACGCCGAGACCGTGCTGTGCTTCACCAACAACATCCCGCAGCGGGACGGCGGCACCCACCTCACGGGCCTGCGCGCCGCCATGACGCGCGTCATCAACAAGTACATCGCCGACAACGAGCTGGCCAAGAAGGCCAAGGTCGACACCACCGGCGACGACATGCGCGAGGGCCTGGCCTGCGTGCTGTCGGTCAAGGTGCCCGAGCCCAAGTTCAGCAGCCAGACCAAGGACAAGCTCGTCTCCAGCGAGGTCCGTCCCGCCGTCGAGGAGGCCGTCAGCCGCACCCTCGAGACGTGGCTGCTGGAAAACCCCAACGATGCGCGCGCCCTGTGTGGCAAGATCGTCGAGGCGGCGCGCGCGCGCGAGGCCGCCCGCAAGGCGCGCGAGATGACCCGCCGCAAGAGCGTCCTCGAGGGCGCCGGCCTGCCCGGCAAGCTCGCCGACTGCCAGGAAAAGGATCCCGCCCTGTGCGAGCTCTACATCGTCGAGGGGGACTCGGCCGGCGGCTCGGCCAAGCAGGGCCGCGACCGCAAGTTCCAGGCCATCCTGCCCCTGCGCGGCAAGGTGCTGAACGTGGAAAAGGCGCGCTTCGACCGCCTGCTCTCCAGCGAACAGATCACCACCCTGATCACCGCCCTGGGCACCAGCATCGGGCCCGATTTCAACATCGACAAGCTGCGCTACCACCGCATCATCATCATGACCGACGCGGACGTGGACGGCGCGCACATCCGCACCCTGCTGCTGACCCTCTTTTACCGCCAGATGCCGGCCCTGATCGAGCGCGGCTACGTCTACATCGCCCAGCCGCCGCTCTACAAGGTCAAGCTCGGGCGCGAGGAGCGCTACCTCAAGGACGACGCCGAGGAAGCCGAATTCATGCTCCAGGTCGCACTCAAGGACACCGCCCTGGTGCCGCGCGCGGGCGCCGAGCCCATCGAGGGCGAGGCCCTCAACACCCTCGCACGCCAGTACGTGCTGGCCGATGCCGTCATCGCCCGCCTGTCGCGCACGCTCGACGTCGAGGCCCTGTCGGCCATGGCCGAAGGCGTCGACCTCAGCCTCGTGGACGAGACCGCGGCGCGGGAATCGGCCCGCCGCCTGGGCGAGGTCCTGCGCGATCCCATCGATCCGCAGGCCGTGCGCGTCGAGGCGCAGTTCAACGAGCTGGACGAGTCCTGGCGCCTCGTCGTGCAGCGCATGCACTACGGCAACGTGCGCGTCAGCGTCTTCGACCGCGCCTTCGTGCGCGGCGGCGACTACGCCACCCTGGCGCGCACCGCCAAGACCTTCCTCGGCCTGATCGGCGAGGGCGCCGTCATCCGCCGCGGCGCGGGCGACAAACTCAAGGAAAAGCCGATCGCCGATTTCCGCGAGGCGATGCAATGGCTGCGCGCCGAGGCCGAACGCGGCATCGCCAAGCAACGCTACAAGGGCCTGGGGGAAATGAACCCCGAGCAGCTCTGGGAAACCACCATGGATCCCACGGTGCGCCGCCTGCTGCGCGTCCAGATCGAGGACGCCATCGCCGCCGACGAGGTCTTCGTCACCCTGATGGGCGACAACGTCGAGCCGCGCCGCGCCTTCATCGAGGCGCATGCCTTGCAGGCGGGGAATATCGACGTCTAGTCATGTAGCGAATCGGTTGATCAGCGTCGTGGGGCGCGCGGTGCGCACTCCGCTCACGACGTGTGCAGTGGCGGCATTATTGACGAGGATATCCGCGTCCAGCGTCTGGCCGAACAGCACGGCACATCCTTGTGCCGTGGCGACATCCGCCGCCACGCCAGTCAATTGCCGGCTGACTGGTGGCGGGCGGGATCACCGCGGATGAAAGCTGCCGTGCAGGCCGTCGCCGCCGATGTCATTCGTCTTCCCAGCTTTCGACAGCCAAACCAGGCACTCTGGAAAATTCGCGCACGTTGCGCGTGATGAGCATCAGGTTTCGTGCGCGGGCTTGGCCTGCAATCAGCACATCGTAGGGGCCGATAGGCGTGCCGGCATTGGCGAGCAGGGCGCGAATTTCCCCGGCGTGCTGGGCATCATCTTCTTCAAGCGGCAGTATCTCGAACCGCAGCGCGTCGATGCGCGCCAGATTCTCGGCGGTGCGCTGGCCCTTGTACGCGCCGTAGAATAATTCATGCGACACGATGGACGGAAGCCCGACGTCTGCGGGCACATGTTTGTGTAAACGCTGCAGCAGGGTGGGCGTGCCTTTCAGGATATTTCGGCAAGAGCGGCGCCTCAAGCACCTAATGACAAGCAAAGCGCCCGCGACAACACCACAGTAATCGTGGTGGCTGGCGTGGTTGCTGTGAGCCCGATACGCTGCCGAATGCCGAGGAGAGCGCTGCCGCTCTCCTCACCCCAAGCCCGGCAGCATGGCTTTGGCACCGGTAAACACCATTTCGACGGCGATGGATGCCAGGATCATCCCCATCAGCCGGGTCATGACGACGCGCATCTTGACCGACAGAAGCCTGCCGATCGATGCCGCAAAGAACGTCGCCACGAACAGGGCCAGCAATGCCGCCGCCAGCACGACTCCAAAGGAAACGATTTCAGCGGTTTCACGTACCTGCGCCGCATAGATGATCAAGGTCGCAATCGTTCCGGGCCCCACGATCATGGGAAACGTCATTGGATAAAACGCGATGCCGTCGTCGGACGCTTCCTCGCCGGGGCTGTCGCCGTCGATGTCCTCCACGGGCTTTTCATGGTCGGCGCGCTCATGGGATGTAATTTTCTGGCCATTGAGCATGGAAAACGCAATACCCAACAGCACCAGGCCGCCGGCCACCCGGAACGCATCGATGGTGACCCCGAAAAAGCCGATGATGTAGCCGCCCGCCAGCGAAATGACGATGCACATCATCGTCGTATAAAGCAGGATGGCCCACGCCAGGCGGCGCTGTTCAGCCACCGATTGATCAGTCGTCATGGACAGAAAAATCGGCAGCGTCAGAAAAGGATTCATGATGGCAAACAGCGCACCCAGGAATTTGGTGGCGAACAGAAAGTCCATTCGAGCAATCCTTTTTCTTTATAGAGCACGCGCCAGCCGATTCCGTCGCCTACCGCAGGGCCTGCGGGCGCACTCGACGAGCCTCACGCCTTCGGTATCTTCACCAACAGCACCGGGCACTCGGACAACGACAGCACACGCCCCGCCACCGAGCCGATCACCGCGTCCAGCAGCACGCCGCGGCCGTGCGCGCCCATGATGATCATGCGGGCGCCGATTTCCTTGGCGTAGTCCACGATCACCTGCGGCGCGAAGCCCACCAGCGACCGCGTCTCGAAAGGGACGCCCGCGGCCTTCAGGATCTCGGTCGTGGGATCCAGGACCTTGGCGGCCTCCTCGGCGTACCAGCTTTCGATGGAATCCCTGTCCACGAAGCGCGTGACGCGCGCCGGCAGCGCCGTGGACACGTGCAGCACGTGGACCTTGCCGCCCGACGGCAGCAGGCCGCCTTGCGCGATGAAGCGCGCGGCCTGCAGGCTGTAGATGGAACCGTCGGTCGCCAGAACGATGTCGGACATTTTTTCCCCCTGTCACTCGAAAGGGCCGCATGGGATACGCGGCCTGGCCTTTGGACTCCATTCTAGTGTGGCTGAGGGAATCCATGCATTCATCCGGCCGCGCTTTCCTGTCCTGGCTCAAGTCCCGCCCCGGTTTCGCCGGCCGGAGCAAGCCGCGGGACATGTCGCGAAACGGCACATTCAAGGCCCCGAAAACCCGCGAAATCCAGCGTGGAAACCCGCCCGCGCGGTATAATCGACCGTATGACCTCCAGCGTCCCCACCCTCGTGCCTCAACTGGCGCCCGCCGTTCCGGCGGACCATCTCCGCATCATCCGGGCGATCGCAAGCTCCACCGCCATCGAAACCGGCCAAGCCATACAGGACATCGAATCGCGCCTCCTGTCGCGCGACAGCCGTTTCTGCGAGCTCGAGCTCGCGGCCGCCAAGGCCTGATCGGCGGGGTCCCGTTCAGCCAGGTCCCCTCACCAGCACTTCCTCCACCCTGTCGCGCATGGGGGCGTAATCGCCCGCCAGGCCCGACTGGATCGCGTGGATGTAGCGCGGCTTGTTGGCCTCCCATGCACTGTAGTCCAGGGGACCCCAGCCCGCCTGCCCGGCCATGACGTCGGCCATCAGGCGCGAGATGCGGCCATTGCCCTCGCGAAACGGATGGATCAGGATGAATTCCACGTGCGTCGCGGCGATCGCCTCGCACAGCGCCGCCCGGTCCATCCCCGTGCAAGGCGTGTAACGCGCCAGGAATCGGCGCTCGTACTCGGCCAGCAGGGCGGGAATCCGGTCGGCGGCCGCGAAGGGAAAGCCGTCCTTGCTCATGTTGACCGAGCGCTCGAGGCCCGCCCAGCGATAGATGTTGCCCAGCCAGCGCCGATGCCAGTCCCGGATCAGGCGCACGGTGATCCGACCTTCGACCGGATGCTCGCGCAGCACCGCGAAATAGAGCTTGCGCAGCAGCATCAGCTCGGCCTCGTCCATGTCCCCGCGGCGCACGATGCCGAGCTTGTTGGCCAGCACCTCGCCGTCGGATCCTTCCTGGTAGCTGTTCTGCAGGCCGCTGATTTCGTACCGGCTCATGGCGGACTCCTTTCCCGACCCGGGGCTCGTGTCGCGACATCCACCATTGTCCCCAATCCGGAGCCGTACGAAAATAGCTCCATGAACGACACCCTGCTCCAGACCATCCCCGACGAACCCCTGGCCATCATCGGCGACATCCACGGCGAGATCGACGCGCTGAATGCCCTGCTCGGCCACCTGGAGCATGATCCCGGTCCGGGACGCCGCCTGGTCTTCATCGGCGATCTCTGCGACCGGGGCCCCGACAGCGTCGGCGTCATCGCCCGCGTGCGCGAGCTGGTCGAAAGCGGCAGGGCCAGGATCATCCTCGGCAATCATGAGATCAACCTCCTGAACGACGACGCCAAGGACGGCTCGGGCTGGTATTTCGACGAGCGCGAAATCCCGGACCAGCCCTTCTACGCGCCGTTCACCCGCGCCACGCCCGAACAGCGCCCCGCGATCCGGGAATTCTTCGCGGGGCTGCCCCTGGCCTTGCAGAACTCCACCTTGCGCATCGTGCATGCCTCCTGGGACCCGCCGTCCATCGAAGCCATCGCCGGCGTCAGGATCGGCGAACTGGTCGATGCCATGCGCCACTGGAACGAAGGCGTGCGCGAGGCCGCCCGGGCCGACGGGCTGTACGAACGCTATCTCGAGGAAAAGACCCGCTGGGCAGCCGCGCTCGAGGATCCGGACCATCCTCCGCCCTACCTGCACGCCGTCGCGGACTACGAGACGCTGGAACAGCGGCTCAACCCGGTCAAGCGCCTGACCTCCGGCATCGAGGAGCGCAGCGCCGAGCCCTTCTATTCCGGCAACCGCTGGCGGTATTCGGACCGCACTGCCTGGTGGAACGACTACCAGGGCGAACTGCCGGTGGTGATCGGGCACTACTGGCGGATGTTCGAGCTGCCGCCCCGTGGCAGCGCCTCGCGCTACAGTCTGCTGTTCGAGGGCGTGGCGCCCACCGCCTGGCACGGCCACAATCAACGCGTGTTTTGCGTCGATTACTCGGCCGGTGCCCGCTGGCGCGAGCGCAGGGCGAACGGCACCGCGGGCCGGCGCCGATTCAGGCTGGCGGCCCTGCTCTGGCCCGAACGCACCCTGATCTACGACAACGGCGACCGGCAGGCCACCGTCGGTCCGGGCTGATCGCGCGCATTCCGCCCTGTGGATAGCCGCTATGGGGCGGCTCTGTGCGGTTCGTGTTCACAACATGTTCATAAGCCGCCGCTTTGCCCGCCGCCGAAAAACCATCCCCAATCCGTCCTCCAGTCACGCACAATGTCAGCTACAGGAAATTCATCTGTAACCATATGATTTTATTGAAGAAATAGGCTTATTCGAGTTATCCACAGGGTTCCATCATCATTAGCAGTTTCATAAAAGACTTAGTACTGAAAACCGAAGGCACATCAGGCAGCCAGGCCGCGCACGGCCCTCAGGGCCTCCACGGCGCGATCCAGCGTCTGGTCCTGTTTGGCAAAACAAAGCCGTAACAGTCGGTGGTTCGCCTCGGGCGCATCGGGGTCCTCGTAGAATGCGGATACAGGGATCGCGCCGATGCCGTGCTCGATCGTGAGCCTGCGGGCGAGTTCCTTTTCCTTGAGATCGCCCAAGGCCGAGGTGTCCACCAGCAGAAAGAAGGTCCCCTGGGAATTCAGCGGCCGGAATGCCGAGCCCTCCAGCCCGGCTTTCAGCCGATCCCTTTTTTGTTGATAGAAAGGCGATAGCTGTTCCAGGCGAGCATGCTGGCGGATATAGGTGGCCAGCCCGTGCTGCATGGGTGTCGAGACCGAAAAGACCACGAATTGATGGACCTTGCGGATCTCGGCGGTCAGCGCCTTGGGCGCGCAAAAGTAGCCGATCTTCCAGCCGGTGGCGTGGAAGGTCTTGCCGAACGAGGAAATCACGACGGACCGGGCTGCGAGCGCCGGCCGACCCGCCAGGCTGCGATGGGGCTCGCCGTCAAAGACGATGTGCTCGTACGCCTCGTCCGAGAGCAGCAGCACGTCGTGTCGGGCAATCACGCGCTCGAGGCGGTCCAGATCGTCCGCGCCGAGGATCGTGCCGGTGGGATTGTTTGGGAAGTTCAGGACGATCATCCGGGTTCCGTGGCCGATGGCCGCCTCCAGCGCATCCCAGTCCATCGTAAAGCGCGGGATCCCGCGGCTTGGCGGAATCATCGGGACGCGCACGACACGGCCGCCCGCAAGGCGCACGACCGGCGCGTAGAGATCGTAGGATGGATCGATCAGGATCACCTCGTCCCCAGGATGGATGAGCGCGGTCATCGCCGAGGCGAGCGCCTCGGTCGCGCCCGAGGTGATCGTGATTTCGTCTGCTGGATCGTATTCGTGGCCGTGGAGGCGCGCGACCTTCTCGGCGACGGCCTCGCGCAGGGCGGGCACGCCCGCCATTGGCGCGTACTGGTTGTGGCCGGCCAGCATCGCATCGTTTACGCACTGGATCAGCAGGGCGTCCGGGTTGTAGTCGGGGAACCCCTGCCCCAGGTTGATGGCCTGGTGTTCCAGGGCCAGTTGGCTCATTTCGGTGAAGATGGTGACGCCCACGTCGGGCAGCTTGGATCGCATGGTCGTAGTCCCGCTGATTTGCAAGAGATGATGAGTTTTGGGTGAATGGAAATGGCGCCGCTTCGTATCGAGGCGGATTTTGATTTGTTGTTTTTTATCCGAAACATGCAGGCATGAGGAAATAGTACGTTCCGTCCGCGAGGGCAGCGATACAATACGCACTAGGGGTAAACTATGATTTGAATTTTTGTCAAGGCATGGTTATGCTCCTTGTTGCAATGGAATTCAAGCAGCACGCGGGTTTCGCTTTAGGCTTGCCGGCTTTGCATCATGCGGCTCGGGCACGATCTGTTTCGTTTCAGCGTTCTTGATTCATTGTGTACCTTTATCTTTATGGACGTTTCAGATCATGGCTCAAACGGGCAAAGTCAAATGGTTCAATGCCGAAAAGGGTTTCGGCTTCATCACCCCCGACCAGGGCGGCGCTGATGTGTTTGCGCACTTCTCCGCAATCGAGGGCCGCGGCTACCGCAGCCTGAACGAAGGCCAGGCGGTCGAGTTCGAAGTCAAGGACGGCCCTAAGGGCCCGCAAGCCGCCGAGATCCGCCCCCTGTAATCCAACAGGCATCGCTCTCGCGGGAGGCACCCTTCGGGGTGCCTTTTCTTTGGGTGCTCGGCGCACCCACCGGGATCCGGTGTATCCGCTGAACCGCCGTATGCGGAATCGCGCATACGGTGGTTTGAGGGGGATAACCCCTCCTCACCCTACCCGATGTGCGCTCGAGGCATCCGTTTGGTGTTGGGGATTCGTGCCTGCTTGTCGGATTTCTGCGTAGCTGTTCTCGGATGGATTGTTGTTGGTTCGCTGTTTTGAGGGGCTGCCATCCTCCCCTGCCTTTGTGCACTGTCAGTTCACAGGTTTGTCCACAGTGTTACGCACAGGGTATGGCACCCGCCTCGTGGACTTGAATGTTCCACGTGGAACATCCTCGATTCTTGTTTGTCCTCGACCATGTCGCCAGCAAACTCACGATAGAGAGCTTCATTGGAAACCATGCGTGCTTCACCCTTCCCGGTCGGAAAAAAGAGACATAGGCACGGATTGGCCCCCTTTGGCGATGTTCCACGTGGAACATGAGATCGGTAAAGCAACATCACCCTGCCGCTGGTAGGGGGCGAAGTATAATTCCCAGATCATGTGCCGATGCCAAGGTTCTCCCAGGGGGTGAGGCTGGGCGAGGCGAACGAATACCGTATTGATGAATTATTCCGAAGAATTCGATGTGATCGTGGTCGGTGGCGGCCACGCCGGGACGGAAGCCGCGCTGGCGGCGGCCCGCATGGGCGCGGCCACCCTGCTGCTGACTCACAATATGGATACCCTGGGCCAGATGTCCTGCAATCCGTCCATTGGAGGGATCGGCAAAGGCCATCTGGTCAAGGAGATCGATGCACTGGGCGGAGCCATGGCTCTGGCCACAGATCTGGCGGGCATCCAGTTCAGGATACTGAACCGCTCGAAAGGGCCCGCGGTGCGTGCGACGCGCGCCCAGGCGGACCGGTCCCTCTATCGACGGGCGATCCGGATGGCCCTCCAGGCGCAGCCCAATCTGATGATCTTCCAGCAGCCGGTCGATGAACTGGTGCTGGAAGGCGATCGGGTCGTGGGTGCGCGTACCCAGATCGGGCTGGTCTTTCGCGCCCGGGCTGTGGTGCTGACCGCCGGCACCTTCCTCAACGGTTTGCTCCACGTGGGACTTTCCCATTATTCCGCCGGCCGGGCCGGGGATCCGCCTGCCATCAGCCTCGGGCAGAGGCTCAAGGAGCTGAAGCTGCCGCAGGGACGCCTCAAGACGGGAACGCCGCCCCGGATCGATGCGAAATCCATCGATTTCTCCAGGACCGAGGAGCAGCCCGGGGACACCGATCCGGTGCCCGTCTTTTCCGCCATGGGGCGGGAGGACATGCATCCCGAACAGGTCCCGTGCTGGATCACCCATACCACCGAGCGGTCCCACGAGATCGTGCGTTCTGGCCTCGACCGGTCGCCCATGTACAGCGAGCAAGGGACGATCGAGGGCGTGGGGCCCAGGTACTGTCCGTCGATCGAGGACAAGATCCATCGTTTCGCGGACAAGACCAGCCACCAGGTCTTTCTCGAGCCCGAAGGCGCGTCCTCTTGTGAAATCTATCCGAATGGGATTTCCACGAGCCTGCCGTTCGACATCCAGTTTGCGCTGGTCCGCAGCCTGCCGGGATTGGAGCAGGCCCGCATCATGCGGCCGGGCTATGCCATCGAGTACGACTATTTCGACCCGCGCCATCTCCAGCCCTGGCTCGAGACGCGATCGATCCGAGGCCTGTTCTTCGCAGGGCAGATCAACGGCACGACGGGTTACGAGGAAGCCGCCGCCCAGGGCCTGCTCGCCGGCGTGAATGCGGCCTTGCAGGTGAAAGGGGAGGCCCCGTGGGTGCCCGAGCGCCACGAGGCGTATGTTGGTGTCCTGATCGATGACCTCGTAACGAAAGGCGTAACTGAACCTTACAGGATGTTTACTTCACGGGCGGAATACCGCCTGAGCCTGCGCGAGGACAATGCCGACCTGCGTCTCACCGAGACCGGCCGCCGCCTCGGATTGATCGACGACTCGCGGTGGGAGGCCTTTTGCCGCAAGCGCGACAGCGTGGCGGCCGAGATCGAGCGCTTGCGCGAGACCCGCATCAATCCCAAGGTTCTGGGCAGCCATTTGCAGGAGGTCCTGCCCGGCCAGCGCGCGGACCGCGACTACACGCTCTACGAGCTGCTCAAGCGGCCGGACGTCAGCTACGAGCAGCTCATGTCGCTGCGCGACGAGGAGGGCGCCCCCATCGCCGGGCCGGGGCTCTCCGACTCCGCGGATTCCGAGCAGGTCGCCATCCAGGTCAAGTATGCGGGCTATGTAGAGCGCCAGCGCGCCGAGATCGAGCGGCAGCAGGCCCAGGCCAGCCAGGCCATCCCCGAGGACTTCGACTACGACGCGGTCCCGGGCCTGTCGATCGAGGTCCGCCAGCGGCTGAAGCTCGGCCGGCCCGCCACCATCGGCCAGGCCGGCCGCATCTCGGGCGTCACGCCGGCCGCGATCTCCCTGCTGCTGGTGCACCTCAAGCGATGGCAGCATCGGCGCCGGGCGGCATGACGGGCACGCCGCAGGCCTTCCTGCCGCGCGTCGAGGATGTCTTGCGCGCCCTCGGCATGGCGCCCGACGTGCCGCGCGCGCCGCTCATGCTGCGCTATCTCGAGCAGCTCCAGCGCTGGAACAAGGCCTACAACCTGACGGCGATTCGCGATCCGGAGCAGATGCTGGTCCATCATCTGTTCGACAGCCTGGCCGTCGTGCCGCCACTCAGGGCGTTACGGGGAGACCGCGACACGCGCGTCGCGGACATGGGCTCGGGCGCGGGTTTGCCGGGTATCATTCTGGCAATCTGCCAGCCGCAATGGCGCATCACGTGCGTCGATGCGGTCCACAAAAAGACCGCCTTCATCCGGCAGGCGGCCGGGGTGCTGGGCTTGTCCAATGTGACCGCGTTGCATGGCCGGATCGAGGCGATCGACGCGCTGGGGGTCGATCTCGTGATTTCGCGCGCCTTCGCCTCCCTGGCGGATTTCGCCGGCCTCTCGGCGCGGCACCTGGCGCCGGGCGGCGCCATGGTGGCGATGAAGGGCCGGTTCCCGGACGAGGAGATCGCTCCCCTCGAGGCGGCCGGCTGGACGGTATCCGGGTCCAGCATCCTGCGGGTGCCGGAACTCGATGCGCAACGCTGCCTAATTTATTTAGGCTTAAAGGAAACCCATGACAGCCGATAGCTCGAAGCCGACCGACCGCCAGAAGCCCACCGCGCGCGTGTTCTGCATCGCCAACCAGAAGGGCGGGGTGGGCAAGACCACCACCGCCATCAACCTGGCGGCCGCGCTGGCCCTGCACGGCCGGCGTGTCCTGCTGGTCGACCTGGATCCGCAAGGCAATGCGACCATGGGCAGCGGGATCGACAAGAACCAGGCCGAGACCAATCTGTACCAGGTGCTGATCGGCGAGGCCGACGTGGCCTCCGCGCGGGTGCGTTCTGAGTCCGGCGGCTACGATGTCCTGCCGGCCAATCGCGAGCTTTCGGGGGCGGAAATCGACCTGGTGCAGATGCCGGACCGCGAACGCCGCCTCAAGGGGGCCCTGCAGGCCGTGGGCGAGGACTACGATTTCGTGCTGATCGACTGCCCGCCCACGCTGTCGCTGCTGACGCTCAACGGACTGTCGGGGGCGCACGGGGTCATCATTCCCATGCAGTGCGAATATTTCGCGCTGGAGGGGCTGTCCGACCTGGTCAACACCATCAAGCGGGTCTATCGCAACCTCAATCCGGAGCTCGAGCTGATCGGCCTGCTCAGGGTGATGTTCGACACCCGGATCACCCTGCAGCAGCAGGTGTCGGACCAGATCCAGGCGCATTTCGGCGACAAGGTGTTCAAGGCGGTGGTGCCGCGCAACGTCCGCCTGGCCGAGGCCCCCAGCTACGGGCTGCCGGGGGTGGTCTACGACAAGTCGTCGCGCGGCGCCAGGGCCTATCTCGAGTTCGGCGAGGAGCTCATCGCGCGGGTGGACGCCCGCGGCGCCTAGGCGCCTGCGTCGGAACGGCACGGAAAGGTATTCCAAGGAAAAGACATGGCTACACGCAAGAAAGGATTGGGTCGGGGACTGGACGCCCTGCTGGGCGCGGATACGGGCGCCCTGGACCAGATGGGCAAGCCGGCCGCCGGCCAGGCGCCGGCCACGCTCGACGTGCGCGTCCTGCGGGCGGGGCGCTATCAGCCGCGCACTCGCATGGACGAGGGCGCCCTCAATGACCTGGCCGAATCCATTCGCACCCAGGGGGTGATGCAGCCCATCCTGGTGCGCCCCCTGGAGGGCAAGGACGCCGGCCACTACGAGATCATCGCGGGCGAACGGCGCTTTCGCGCCGCCCAGATCGCGGGCCTCACCGAGATTCCGGTGCTGGTGCGCGAGGTCGCCGACGAGAACGCGGCGGTCATGGCGCTGATCGAGAATATCCAGCGCGAGGACCTCAACCCCCTCGAGGAGGCCCAGGGTGTGCGCCGGCTGCTGGACGAGTTCGGGCTGACCCACGAGCAGGCGGCGACGGCGATCGGCCGCTCGCGTTCAGCCACGAGCAATCTGCTGCGCCTGCTGAATCTGGCCGAGCCGGTGCAGACGATGCTACTGGCGGGCGACATCGACATGGGGCATGCGCGCGCCTTGCTGGCGACGTCCGCGGCGCAGCAGATCATGCTGGCCAACGAGGTCGTCGCCCGCCGCCTGTCGGTGCGCGAAACCGAAAAGCGCGTCTCGCGGGTGCTGCGCGAGGAGAACGATGCCGCGGCCCGCGCCACCGCGGCGCCGCGGCGCGCGGCGGTGCGCAATGGCGATCTCGAACGCATGGAAAAGGCGCTGTCCGACCACCTGGCCACCCGCGTACGGATCAAGCCGGGGCCGCGCAAGGGCGGGCAGTTGATGATCGATTTCCATGACTGGGAACACCTGGATGCGCTGCTGGAGCGCCAAGGCTTGTCGGGAGTGCTGGGGGAGCAGGGGGCCTGAGGGTTTCTGGTTCTTGGTTCTTGAGGCGCGGCGGATGACATAAAGTTTTTTCCGTCCCTCCGGCCGGTCCGGCCTGCGGCCGGACTGCCCGGATCTGCCTCGTCCGGCCGGGCGGCGGGCAAACTCGGCCTACGGCCCCAGACAGTGCCCGCCCCACTTCGCGGCCTGCATGCCGCTCGGATGAGTCCGGACATGGAACAGTCCTCAGGACTGTTCCATGTCCGGACTCATCCGGCCTCCCTTCGTCAGCATCCGGCGTCCTCCGAAGCCGGAAAAAACTTTATGTCATCCGCCGCTGGTGCGTTCGTCAGCGCCCCAATCCTCGTAGGCGGTCTGTGTCTGGGGCATGCGGCGATTTCGAACCCGCCGGCCAGAGGGCCGGCATCGGGGAGGCAAGGGCGCCGCTGTTCGAGCACGGCGTTTACGGACAGCCGGGGGCTGTCCGTTCGTGCGAGTTCGGCGACCGCCCCGATTCCGGTCCGGCGGCCGGGCAGTCCCGGCTACGCCGGGACCGGGTGAGCTTCGCCGCATGCCCCAGACACAGACCGCGAGCACTCCCAGCCAGGCAGGGGTTTAAGCCCGAGGCTTTACCTGTCAACGCTAAATAGAAATGTCCGGTTTTCTCCCAAATAGAAATGTCCGGTTCAAGGGGTTGGGACGGAGTGTGGGCGCAGGCGTTCAATGGGACCTTCCCACCGTCTCCAGGGATGATTGG
>Ga0180216_1002767_pt1 | contig 14306 bp, 14 predicted proteins | sample eDN3rd37CBELigMG_FD_128879 | JGI IMG/M metagenome (GOLD analysis project Ga0180216, IMG submission 128879) | Enriched Miracle-Growth compost microbial communities from Emeryville, California, USA - eDNA 3rd pass 37_C BE-Lig MG (version 2)... ... | reverse complement strand
TGGATTATCTCAGCTGCATCAGCTACGCGGACGTGTAGGTCGTGGCGAGCATCAGTCGTACTGTATTCTGCTTGCTGATCCGAAATCAGAGGTTGGTCAAGAGCGGATGAAGGTGATGACCGATACGAATGACGGCTTCGAGGTTGCTCGTCGAGACCTTGAGCTGCGTGGTCCGGGCGAATTTTTCGGAACAAAGCAGAGCGGCTTGCCTGAGTTTAGACTAGCAGATATGGTTGCTGATTATGAGCTTTTGGAGCAGGCACGCGAGGATGCCGCTGCGCTTGTAGCAACAGAGAGCTTTTGGCAGGATGCCGTTTATTCAAGATTAATAGAATGGCTCCGCAATGACCCATTATTTCAAGGAGAACAGATAGATTAGTCAAGATTTGGGATTCATTCGCATATAGTTAACTCATTAGGATAGTTGCCTTGGAGGTGTCTAACGTATGAGTTATCAACGATATGGGATTAGTCCACAGTTTGTCGAACGAATAAAGCTTAAGATGAAGAACCCCATCGTTAAAGAAAAAATGCGAAATTTGCTTGGTAATGTAACGAAATATGATTTGCAGGATCGTGCTAAGGTTCGCAGGCTAACTCGATCCTCTGCTGCGATTTTGCAAGAAAAGCTGAGTGATGTGCAGGAAGAGCAAATTATTAATTTTGTGCTTGCCCAAAAAATTGACCCTAATAACACGCTGCATCTTATAAAGCTGTGGGGAATGTTTCGGTAGCTATTTTTTAAAAGATGACTAGGTGTGCCGTAATCGTATAACGATTCCGAGCATGCCTAGTCTTTTTTTTGAGACAACGTAACCTTTTGGAAACAACAGCCGTCTATGCTGATATGTTTACGTTTAACAATTTTTGGAAGGTGGTTTGTTGATGAGAAAGGTTAGGTTGGGTCTCTTGTTATTTGCGCTTCTGCTTGTAGCTGTCGGTTGCGATATAGGTGCAACGCCGGATAAGGCTGCAGAGACGGAGCGGCCTGTGGTAACGATGGCAATCGAGGAGACGAAGCAACCCGAGAAGCCAATAGAGACGCTCACGGAGAGACCGATCGAGGAAATGCCTGTCGAATCACCAACGGAGCAGCGCTTGGCTACGGAAGCAATACGTTATGCGTATCCGCCAGATGAGATGCCTTCGGTTACGGCATCGTTTCGTCTTCCCTTCGCGCTTGATGTCGAGGAAGATGCCGTTGTATACGTGCAAAAGGTTGGCTCAACGGAGGTGTTCGAGCTAACTTCAGAACAAACTGCGATTGCGCTGCAAACGCTTCGGCTTACTGATCCAGTCTCTTCCGCTGGTTGGAGCTGGCTTGAGGAGGAGCCCACCGGTTCCTTAGCGTTAATGGTAATCAAGAGCGGAGAGGACGCTTACGAGACGAGTTTTTATTACGAAGAGAATGTACTTTCCTCGTCAACGGATGGTCCGACCGGTACTGGATATTTGTACGCCTATGATACGCAGCTTTCCTTGCTCCTGCACGAGCTGTTTGAGCCAGAGACGGCAATGGGGAAGGTCGGAGCCCTCTATAGTACTTTGAGTGTAGAATTGATGACAAGCGAAGGCGTGCAGACAGAGCAGTCTGTGGAGCGCGACCGGCTTACGATTAACGGGAAGGATTATCTGGATTGGGAAAAGGAACTGTCTGGTGCTGAGCCTTTAACAGAGTCTGCTTTTATCGGCTTCGAAGGAGAGCTTGAAGCGATGGCATTATACGAAGATGGCGTGCTAAAGCTGAATCTTGCTTATGCGTTCACGGAGCCTGGATTCACGACGCCGGATGGCATAGAGGTAGGAACGACACGGGAGGAGGCGCTGGCGAAGCTAGGTAATCCTAATCTGAACCTGCCCAATGTATGGGGATACCTGATGGGGGATTATGTACGATTTTATTTATATTTCGTGGATGATAAAGTGGCAGCGATATTGCTGACGTTGCCGCTGTAATATTTTCGATCGTGTTATGAGCAGACTGGCTGGGGGAGTTAATCACATAGTGATTACAGCTCCATCCGGTCTTTTTTTCATTTGTAACAAATTACCTTTGCATAAGACAGGCTAAAGGAGTATATAATATATATACGAACACTTGTTCTATTTTGAAGATTGACATGTAAAAGGAAGTGTAGTGATGCAAAAGAAACGAGAACGTATCATTATGTTAGCAGACTGCCAGTCCTTTTATGCAACGGTAGAAAAGATTGCTCATCCTCATTTAAAGCATCGTCCACTCGTCGTTGCAGGCGACCCAGAGCGTCGTTCAGGTATTATTCTGGCAGCATGTCCAATCGCTAAAAGCTTTGGTGTGACAACGGCAGAACCGCTCGGGGTGGCGCTAGGCAAATGTCCCGATCTAGCAGTCATTAGACCTCGCATGGAGGAATATATTCGGGTTTCGCTGCAGATCACATCGATTTACAGCAGCTTCACAGATCTCGTAGAGCCGTACAGTATCGATGAGCAGCATTTAGATGTGACAGGCACGATCCACCTGTTTGGCGGAGACCCTGCGGTGATGGCTGCGAGAATACAGCAACGTGTAATGCGAGAAACCGGGGTTCGTGTACGCGTCGGCATAGGCAGCAATAAGGTGCTGAGCAAAATGGCTTGTGATCACTTTGCTAAAAAGAACGAATCAGGAATATTCGAGCTTAAAAAGAACAAGCTTGCCGATACGCTGTGGCCGCTGCACGTAAGCAAGATGTTTATGGTTGGCAGTCGCATGACAAGACATCTGGAAGTAATGGGCGTTCATACGATCGGAGAACTCGCACATACGCCGCTTGCTGTACTGAGACGCCGCTGGGGAGTAAACGGAGAGGTGCTATGGCGGATAGCTAACGGCATCGACGATTCTCATGTAAGCTTAGCGACACATCATACGCAGAAGGAGATCGGGCATCATATGACGCTTCCACGCGATTACAAAACGCTAGAGGAGATCAAGATCCCACTGCAGGAGCTCACCGAGCTAGTGTGTCAGCGTGCACGTGCGAAAGGAATGATGGGCAAGGTAATTTCTGTTAGCTGCCGAGGTGCTGATTTTGACCGACCAACGGGCTTTCATAGGCAGCGTAAGCTGGATGATCCAACCTATGTCGCTGCAGCGATGTACAAAACAGTGATGGAGCTGTTTCAGCTGCACTGGGATGGGATGCCGGTACGGAGCATTGGGGTGTCGCTTGGAGGGCTGGTAAGTGATCAGGTCGTGCAGCTGGCATGGTTTGATCCGTATGAAGAACAGCTTGCTTTAGAGCGTGTCACAGATCAAATTAAAGCCCGCTATGGTAATACTGCGATTATGAGGGCTTCTTCGGTAACGGCTTCAGGTCAAGCACGCGATCGGGCCGAAAAAATAGGAGGGCATTATAAATGAGTAAAAAGCTGCAAGGAAACGGTCTGTTCGAATCGTCTAGAATGATGCTGCCAGAGCATAAGGAGGCGATCGTTAATTATCAACTAGCGTTGAATAAAAAGCAACGACCTGTTCTGGACGAACAAAGATTTGAGGAGCTTTCTTATCGAATGTTCGAAGCTTTATATAAAAACTTAGAAGTAGCGATAACGGTATTTCATCCTTATATGGATACCGTCATCACAGGCATGATCACAAAAATCGATACCCAATTGAAACGAGTAAAGGTCGTTAGTGAGGGTGGAGACGAGGAGCTATGGATTAGCTTTAGCGATCTGCTGGATATCGATGCTGCCGCTGCATCAAGCTAACGGTTGTGCAGCGCTAAATTATCTGTATCAGCGCTGAATTATCTGTAATGTGAGAGCACAAAAATACCCACAGCCTAAACACTATTTTCAAAGTATCCAAGAAGACTGTGGGTACCCATTTATACATTGGCACAATGGCTAGCTCTCAGAACCAGCATTAATTCCGGAAAGGATAAAAGGAATAGCAGACTTAATAAATTGCTCCGGAGAGCGCTGCTCACTTTGGCGTCTCCATTCTACAGAGGCTCCGTACATCCCCCAGCTTAAAATGGCCGCAGTAATTTTAAGTGTGTCGTCCTCTTCAATATGATTTTGTTTCCTTAGCATTTTATAAAATATAATTTCGAGCTGCTCCCTAATAATACGGGCAATGGTGTCCTCATAGCCTCGATGGCAGCGATTGGACAATGATTTTTGAAAATTCGTTATAGCGTTAAAGAGACTTACGAACGTTTCTTCTGATAGCTCGTTATTCTGATAGAGTTCATAATTCAAATTGACTAATAAAACCTCAGATAATACCTTCTCTAGCAAGTCATAAATATCTTCAAAATGATAATAAAAAGTTGCGCGATTAATCATCGCTTCTGACGTAATATCCTTGATCGTAATATCCTTAAATTCCTTCTTCCCAGAAAGCTCGATGAAAGAATCCATGATTAATTTACGAGTCCGCAGTACGCGAGGATCGGTTTTCGTTGGCGTCATTCTATGATCCCTCCTACTTTTTAGACAAATACTTAGATGTGTTGTAAAAGCAACAGATTCAGAGAAATATTGGTGTTTATCAATACTATTATGGCTTAAACTACGATTGTAAAGCAAATCAACGGACGAAAAGAGGAATGGATTATGAGCAACAATCAAATGATGTGTGATCTAGCGACAGGTGTTTGTGGAGTAGCAGAAGAGGAAAAAATGGAGATTGTTGATTTCAATCAACCGAAAAAATCCATTGATGTATATTATGTAACCGATCCGATCTGCTCACATTGCTGGGCAATTGAACCTGTACTGAAAAAGTTTAAGGAGCAGTATGGACATTATTTTAACTTCCATGCCGTTATGGGTGGACTGCTAGAAAAATGGGGCGATGGACCAATTGATCCTGCCAATGGAATCTACAAGCCAGCGGATGTGGCCAGTCACTGGAGGGAAGTAGGACAATATTCTCGTATGCCTATTGACGGCTCACTGATGATCGACAACCCTGTTCAATCATCTTACCCGCCATCCCGCGTGTTTAAGGTTATTCAAAGTAAATATAGTGATGCGTTAGCGTATGAGTTCCTGCGTCGCACAAGAGAACAACTATTCGCATTTAACCAAAATATTTCAGATCAGTCTATATTGATCGATATTGTAAATAAGGTTGGGCTTGATGGTGAGGCGATTGTAAATGAAGCGGAACAACCTATCGGACAACAATTATTGAATGAGGACTTCACTCTAGCAGGACGATTAGGTGTTAGAGGATTCCCTACCATTGTTATGATCAATGAGGAAAACAAAGGTGTAAAAATTGGTGGTGGTCGACCGTTTGAGTACTATGTAGACGGATTAAAGCAGATTCTCGATCTGGAAGAACTGCAGCCGAAACAACAGCCTTCTCTATCAAGCTTACTAGAAAAAGAAAAGCTTTTATTCTCAAAAGAGATTGAAGTGATGTACGATGTTGAACAATCGGAAATTGATGCATTCATCGAAAAGGAGCTTTCTGAGGGGCATTATCAAGTGAAGGAAATTCTCGGAGAGCGCTATGTGACCATAAACAATTAACGATGCTGTGCTGTATGGTGTACTGCTCTAGCTCATAAAGCTAAGCAGCTCCTTTGAGCAGCGAAGGCGAACGAAGAAACTTAACTTGGCAAGCGAATAGCCCATGGATCGATTATTATGTGTACAATTTCCGATGTTTTCGAGCTTCCTGTTCCTTGCTGAATATTATTAATAGTGCATTTCATAGTGACAAGGTCACGACAAAAAAACGGCTGCATCTTGCAGCCGTTTTTGCGGTAATAGGCGTACACTTGAAGAAGCAGTTACAGAACGCCTTTCTTCTTGTAGTAGTTGTCGTTATAGACAATGCTCGGATGATTCGGGTTTAATGCTTTTGCCTGTTTGTGGTGTTCGACGGCTTGCTCGATATTTCCCATTCGATCATAGCAGACTGTCAGCTGCAAATGAGGCAGCCATGTCGCTGTAGCAGGATTATGAAAGCTCATATCTGTCATATACTTTGATGTCGAAAGTGCTTGGGTATACCAATAAGTGGCTTCAGGATACCGTTTTTCGTGTAAAAACAAGCTGCCAAGCTGATAGCAAAAATCAGGACGAGGTGGCGTGTATTCAAGCGTCTGCAGTAGGCTACGAATGGCAAGCTCCCTCTGTTTTAATTGGGCATAGCAGTGCGCTTTGCGAGAGCAGGCTGCAATGTTATCCTCGACCCAGCCCTTTTTTCCTTCAAGAAACAGATCGTACCATTGAATGGCTTCTTCGTAACGGGCATGGTCGCGCAGCTCATTTGCAAAGTAAAATTGATCACGTGGCGTAAATTCTTCTCCTTGCTCCAATCGAGCTAAGTAAATATCGAGATTACGATTGGACGCATGACGTTCCTTCCGGTGCGTTACAGCAATCTCTGAGTGGAAGCTGGAGCCGTATACAGATAAATATTCATGTACTGGACCAATCCACTCAAAATTCATGGAGCGTTTAACGAGGCGATTGCGGCGATAGCTGTAGGTAGGTTTGCCATTCTCATCAAAGGCAAGATTGTACTTCATCGTAACGGTATCGTAGTTAAAAGGCTCGCGCTGCTTCAGCTCAAGTAAGCGGGCAAGATCCTCTGGCATCAGTACATCATCCGCATCAAGCCACATGATATAGTCACTGGTTGCTTGCTGAAAGCTGAAATTACGAGCAGCTGCAAAATGATTAATCCATTCAAAGTCATACACTTTTGCACCGAGCGAGGCAGCAATCTCTTTCGTCCGGTCTGTTGAGCCTGTATCCACAATGATGATCTCGTCAATAGCCTCCTTCACGCTATTGAGACAGCGAGCAATCACATCTTCTTCATTTTTCACGATCATACATAAACTAATCGTAATCAACAACATCACCCTTTATCAAAGTCTTGTATAGTCTTGTATAGTCTATTAGTCAACCATAAGAAAAGTGCTAGACACGTGGAATGAATGTGCCTGTATACCCCTATGTTTAGACGCAGCTTACAATGCTAGACGTGTTCATCATGAGCAGGGCTATCCAAATGAATAACCGTTTGCTATAATAAACAATAGATTAACCAATTGAATACGACACTTCGGGAGCTAAGATGAACTTGGCTGAGAGGAGAACTGTGCTGTTCTCGACCGTACCTGATCTGGATAATTCCAGCGTAGGAAATGTGCCATAACATTAACCGGCCACGTTTCTATGCCCGGTTTTTTTGTGCTCTGCAGCAGCAGATACATATTCGGGCATCGAAAACGATCAATTAACCTGTATGAACGTTTGAACAGCGGGCAAGCTGTTTCATAGCAGGGTAATGACGTTGCTGCAAGGCATCCTTCCTCTACGCGAAGGGTGTCTTTTTAATACCTATGATGATCAGCGTGTCAAAATGGTCAATCTAAAAAGAAAAAGAAAAAGAGATGGAGAGAAAAGCTATGAAAATTCAAAGCACTAAATGGCTCGTTATGGTTGTGCTGCTAGCGATGCTTACAGCATGCGGTAATACGGGGAATGCAGGAAATGCGGAGAATGCAGCAAAGGGGAATGAAGCAGCCTCAGAGGAAAAGCTGCGCAAGGTACAGCTTATGCTGGATTATACGCCAAATACAAACCATACCGGACTGTATGCAGCTCGTGACCTAGGATACTTTGCAGAGCAGGGCTTAGAGGTGGAAATTATTGCTCCAGCAGATGGTGGAGCAGACGCACATGTTGCAGCGGGAAATGTAGAGTTTGGTGTAAGCTATCAGGAAAATGTGACGCTATCACGCATCGCTGGTTTACCAGTTGTGTCGCTTGCGGCCATTATTCAGCATAACACCTCAGGCTTTGCATCGCCTAAGGATAAAGGCATTGTAACACCGAAGGAATTTGAAGGGATGCGCTATGGCGGATGGGGCTCTCCGATTGAGCAAGCCACAATCGAGTCCTTAATGCTTGCAGCAGATGCTGATTATAGCAAAATGGATATTGTGAATATGGGCAATAGTGATTTCTTTGCAGCGGTTGAGCGAGATATAGATTTTGCTTGGATCTTCTACGCTTGGACAGGGATTGAAGCAGAGCTGCGAGGGGTAGATCTTAATATGATCTATATGAAGGATTATAATGAAAATTTAGATTATTATACGCCAGTGCTTGTAACGGGTGAAGCGATGATTAAGGAAGACCCTGAGCTCGTTCGTAGCTTTGTCGCAGCAGTAGCAAAGGGATATCAGTACAGCATCGAGCACCCAGAGGAGGCGGCAGATGTATTGATTGCAGCAGAACCAGATCTTAATGCAGAGCTTGTTAAAGCAAGTCAGCAATGGCTAAGCCCACGCTATCAGGACGATGCACCACGCTGGGGTGAGCAGAAGCTGTCCGTATGGCAAGGATATGCTGACTGGATGTACAGCAATGGCTTGCTAGAGGGTGAGCTTGAAGCTGAAGCGGCATTTACTAACGAGTTTTTACCACAATAAGCAATAATACCAAAGGCGATAATGCTAATAAGTAAACTAAAAAGAGGAGTGAAGGCTAAGTGGCTAATGCACTATTGAGCATTCAAATGATACCAAAAACGAATAACGGGGAAAGTGTCATACCTTATGTTGATCAAGCAATCGCGATCATTAAGGAATCAGGGGTACCGTATCGTGTAGCTCCGCTGGAAACAACAATGGAAGGCAATCTGGATGAGCTGCTGCGCATCGTTCAACGAATGCATGAAGCGATGACTGAGGCAGGATGTCCAGGAGCATTATCTCAAATCAAAATTTCCTACAACCCACAAGGTGCATCGATGGATAAGCTGCTGGAGAAATACCCGGATGGACAGTAGAAAGCGTCTATGGAGCAGCATATGGCCGCCAGCGCTAATGCTGCTTCTCATATTCATCGTATGGGAGCTTATCGTTCGCTATGAGCTGGTATATAGCTGGTTAATTCCGTCTCCCATAGGCGTAGGTCAAGAGATGATCAACAGCTGGTCAAGACTGATGGAGCATTGGCTGGCTACGATGCAGCTCACGCTGCTAGGCTTTGTTGGCGGTGCGCTAAGCGGTATTGCACTTGCTATGCTATTGCACTTTATTCCGATTATAAGACGTGCCATGTACCCTGTACTCATATTGTCGCAGAATATTCCCGTTATCGTCATTGCGCCAATATTAACGATGCTGCTAGGCTTCGGAATGCTGCCAAAGGTGCTGCTGATCGTGCTTGTTTGCTTTTTCCCAATCTGTATCGCTATGCTGGGCGGGCTTGCGCAGATTGATTATAGTTTGAATAACTATATGCGGATGATCGGGAGCAACAAATGGCAAACCTTCATTCATCTGGAGCTGCCAAGCGCGCTAAGCAATGTATTCAGCGGCTTAAAAATAGCCGCATCTTATAGTGTATTAAGTGCAGTTGTAGCAGAATGGCTGTCTCCTAAGGTTGGACTAGGAGGGTTTATGATCTTGTCTTCTCGTGGCTACATGCCGGAACGCGTATTCGCTACCGTGCTCCTGATCGTGATGACGAGCTTATTATTGTTCTGGCTTGTTACGCTGCTGGAGAGGCTTTGCATACGCTGGCGACCTCGGAAGGAGGCGAGCTAATGCTTGAGCTAAAAGGGGTAAGCAAGTCATTTGTAACAAATGGTGAGCGGCATGAGGTGCTGCGCAACATTAATCTCTCCGTTAAAGATGGAGAGTTTGTATCGATGATTGGTCCATCTGGTAGTGGGAAAACGACATTATTTCAATTAATAGGCGGATTAAATGAGCTGGATACAGGTGAGATCTGGCTTGAAGGCAATAATGTTACGGGTGAGCAAGGACATATTGCCTATATGCCTCAGCAAGCGTCTCTGCTGCCATGGTATTCAGTAAAACGCAATATTGCATTAGCTTTGCAAATAGCAGGAGCGGGTAAAAAGGAGGCTCAGCAGCAGGCCGAGCAATGGCTCGAGCGTGTAGGACTAGCTGAGTACAGTGATGAGTATCCATATAAGCTGTCAGGCGGTATGAGTCAGCGTGTATCGTTTCTGCGTGCGCTGCTGTCACCGCAAAAGCTAATGCTGCTAGATGAGCCGTTTGGAGCGCTCGATGCGCTAACAAGGCTGCATATGCAGCAATGGCTGCTGTCAATCTGGGAGCAGAACCGTCGCTCCGTTCTACTTGTTACCCATAGCATAGACGAAGCACTTATGCTGTCGGATCGAATCGTCGTACTATCGAGTCATCCTGCTACGGTCGTTCAAGAGGTGTCGGTTCCGTTCGACCGTCCTAGAAGCGGAGAGCTTTGGAGTACGGCTGAATTTAACGAATTAAAGCAGCTTATATATGGGTTGTTGCAGGCCCAAGGTGCAGGCTAAGCCTGCACCTTTTTTTAGAGGTAATTTCAAAAAGCCCCCTTTGATCACGATGTTAAACTGTTAGCTTATTCGACATCGAATCTTGAATTCAGCCAGTGACTTCGGTGCTCACGTACCAACTACAAGTGGATGCTTCCGTAGTCGTTTTCTGTGAAAACGTTTAGCTCCGCTCCTCAGTCCCTTGCTTTATCCAACTACATCGTTTTGAAGAAACGCACATCGTAAGCATAAACCTTGGTGCTGAAAGTAGGACTTATTGAAGCATAATTATAACCTTTAAGCTTTACATAATGGCTGTTGATATTTGATGATTACGAATAAATGTTCTATTACAAGTGTAATATCACAACCAAGGGAGTTGCGGTTCCTGTACAGCGATTGATGAAATACAAGAGCAGAAGCATAAAGATGGACTTGTTTGCCCGAATTGCAATAATCATTCTGTCGTGCGTTATGGAAAGTACGCTGCAGACCTCATGTTTGGGTTCGCTTTATTGAATGCATAATTGAGGGCTTTGCTTTTCTCTGAGAAAATGTGCAGAGCAGTTAAACGGTGAAGTCACGCATGTCACCTTGTTTTACTGGCGGCATAAGATTCTCTCTGCTCTAAAACAGATTCCAACCGAAGCATTTCAAGATATTGTTGAGATGGATGAGACTTACTTTCTGTACTCGGAAAAAGGCAAACGAAATATCACCCCCAACGCAAGCCTCGTGAACGTGGCGGCAAAGCTATATATCGTGGTATTAGCCACGATCAAGTTTACATACTGGTTGCTCATGACCGTCAGAAAATTCTTACTCTGGCATACTTGGGCGTGGACGCATTCGGACTACAAAATTGGATGAAGCGATTAGTGGTCATCTATCTGACTCAAACATGCTATGCATTGATTCGTGGAGGGCATTCAGTTCCTATGCGAATTCAAAAAGCTTTGCTCATTAATGTTTCAAGTTTCGACGGTAAACAACGTGCGAAAGGCATGTACCATATCCAAACGTAAAGTACTGCCACAGCCGCTTAAAAAAATGGAATGGATGGACCGCTTTAATAGTGTTGCAACCAAATATTTGCAACATTATTTGGCTTGGTTTCGTTATATAGACACAAGGAATATGAGAATACCTCAAGGAATAAGAAAAATATGTTGGTCAAATCGTGCCTGTTTATTCATGTAAGTTAACTCAGTATAAATTTACAAATATATTATTTGGAGATGAATTGAACTTGTAATTAGGAAGGATGACAATATGAGTAAGAAAAGTTATCTTGTTTTGATAGTAGGCGTTGTACTGGGGTTAATTGTTGGATGTGGTAATGCCAAGCAGGAGTATGTACTACAAGCTCCCTCCAGCCCTGTAATACAAGATAGCGGAATAGAGACATCATCAATTAAAGTTGGTAATATTGAAACAAATGACGGAAAGAACCTAAAAATATCAATGGACGGCGGAACAAAAAACAATTTCGGAGAATTGTCATTTCGTAAAGGTGAGACGTTCAAAATTTCTGTGGTAAGTGAAAATGACGGTGAACTTGAGATTGGTATATTGTCTATAGATACCGAAGAAGTATTCAGCGACATCGTGAAGAGCAGAGAAGATGAGGTCATTATTAAAGTCCCAGAATACGGGAAATACCGCATTTATATCAGCAATAAAGATGAGCAATCTGTCACTTTCGATATGAAGCTTAGCAAAGCCATTGAAGGACCAATAGTTTAGACAGTTGGTGGATTAATGGTCTTAGCGATTAAGCTATCGGGAACGATAGCTTAAAAAACCGCCTTTTCACTAAGGAGGTTTTCTAATCATCAAATATCAACATTAGAATTTAACATAGCCTATATAATAAGGAGGTTTGCAATGAACTACGCAGATACCCATATTCATTTGGAGCAATATCATTATGACCAGATTGAAAAGCTTATGGCAGAAGCAAAAGCAGCGAATGTTAAGTATATTGTGGCTGTATCCATGGATTTACCTTCTTCGCAAGCGACCTATGCACTTGCACAGCGTTATCGCTCAACGATAATGCCTGCTTATGGATTTCACCCTGAACAACCACTGCCTCGCGCAGAAGAGTTAGAGCTGCTAATGCAATGGATAAGAGTACGAGCTGCTTACAAAGAACGTTTTGCTATCGGGGAAGTCGGTCTGCCTTATTATCGTGGACTGGAGCTTTTGGAGCAAGGCGAGCAGCTAGATAAGCAACCATATATCGAGCTGTTAGAACGGTTTATTCTACTGGCCAAGGAGCTTGATCGACCAATCGTGCTGCATGCGGTATATGAGGATGCTGCAGTGGTATGTGATTTGTTGCAGAAGCATCAGATGAAACGAGCGCATTTTCACTGGTTTAAGGGAGATGCAGCAACGATAGATCGTATGATTGAACAAGGCTACTTTATTTCTATCACGCCAGACGTCTGTTACGAGCAGGAAATACAAGCGCTCGTTAAACGCTATCCGCTAGAACTGCTCATGGTCGAAACAGATGGACCGTGGCCATTTGAAGGCGAATTTCATGGGAGAGAGACAGAATCCGCGATGGTGGTTAGAGTCGTTGAAGCGATTGCAGACATCGTTGGAAGAGATGTCGAGGAAGTAGCAGCTCAGCTGTATCATAATAGCAACCAGTTTTATCGTTTTGAATAGGGAAGGGAAACAATACCCCCTCCCTCTAAGACATATAGGTATATGTACCAATGTCAAGGAGCTTGTAAGCTAACGCTTATAGGCTCCTTACTGCTTTTTTAGGCGAATATCAGTGCTCTTGAGGTATTCGCCGTTGCCATTCAGGAACTAGAAGCATAAATAGTAGAGATGCTAGATTTTGAAAAAATACAAGCAAAGGAGAGAAGAGCATGGCCACATTAACAAGGCAGCAATTTTTTGAAACGATTGCACCGATTATTGTGTTTATTCGTCAGCAAGGCTCTCCAATTCTACCATCTGTACGATTAGCACAAAGCTTGCTAGAAACCGGCGGTGCCATTCATGCCTGGAACAACTTAGGAGGGATTAAGGTTGGAAGCGGGCGAGTGACCCCTTATTGGCGAGGAGAAACGGTCACTAAAGGGACATGGGAATACCGCGGGGGACAGGAAGTTCGTGAAAGCTCAGCATTTCGTGCATATCGCACACTGTATCATTACTACAAGGATCAAGATGAATTGTTTCTAGGAAGCCGCTACAGCAGAGTCAGAACGGCTACTACACCATATGAGCAGGCCAATGAAATGCAACGGGCTGGCTATGCAACGGACCCGAACTATGCGTCTAAGATTATGTCGTTGATACGACAATATCAGTTAGAAAAATACGATGCAGTTACACCTTTTGTTATGCCTGAAGTATTTAAAGATGCCCAAATCGTGCCGATTTACGTTGAGAAGCAATTTTTTGGAGCTGCTTATTATGAACGAGGTACCAATTATGTACCAGTACGTAAGCTGGCAGAGCATTTCGGTGCAAGGGTTATATGGAGTAATGGCGAGGTATACGTTAACGGCACACTCTTGGAGACTCGACTCGTTGCGGCGACTAGCTATGTACAAGTGAGAGAGCTCGCAAACCTCATTAACTTGACGTTAGAGTGGGATTCCAATGCTAAAGTTCTATTTGTCCATTAATTATGTCGACTTCAAGAACTGGGAAGAGGAGGAAGGCGAAGAGATGAGTGTGAACTATCGAGTAGAGCATATACCGAGATCAACACCGTATAACCGAAGACCAGGCACGCGAATGGAAGCAAGCACGATAACGATTCATAACACAGGTAATGCATCTAGTACTGCAAGCAATGAACGAGCATGGCTAACGAATAGCCTGAATACGAATACGGCATCGTTTCATATCGTGATTGACGATAAAGAAGCGATTGAGGTAATTCCGTTAGATGAAGTAGCTTGGCATGCTGGAGATGGCAGTCGCAGCTCAAGCGGCAATCGTACCTCGATTGGAATTGAAATATGCGAAAGCG
>Ga0180216_1002765_pt1 | contig 14312 bp, 15 predicted proteins | sample eDN3rd37CBELigMG_FD_128879 | JGI IMG/M metagenome (GOLD analysis project Ga0180216, IMG submission 128879) | Enriched Miracle-Growth compost microbial communities from Emeryville, California, USA - eDNA 3rd pass 37_C BE-Lig MG (version 2)... ... | reverse complement strand
AGTATTTTCCACATATTCAGTTGATTCCTAGTGAGGCTGGATAGGAGTGACAAGCGGATCTCCTGTCCGCTCAACTCAAAAAGATAGGGCCACCCTCTTGGGCAGCCCTATCTTTTGCAGTTAAGAAATAGTTGGATAAAGGATTCGTCGCTTGTTGATTGATCGAGTGCCTCCATCATTGGCTCGTAGCAATCTGCAAAAATCATATCCTGGAGCATCTTGACCATAGCGATCGCTTCATAATGCTGGAGTTCGTGCTGATCCTGAAATATCTGGATGATCTCGTCGATGACTTTTTTCACTCTGTGATGTTCTACTGGATTATTCAGCACCTTTTCCAGCGAAATTTCGCTCATGACTGTCGTGATGTTTTCGCGTTCCTTAGGTGATACTTCGCTTAGGTATTGTTGTAATTCCAAAGATGCTCACCTGGCTATTAGTTTGTTGGTTCAGCTTCAGTACCTGCTTCAGCACCTGTATCCGCACCAGCATCAGCACCAGCGTCGACTCCATCCGTTGCCCCGGCATCAGGTGTTTCACCAGCTTCAGGTGCTGGAGCCATGTCACCACCAGTTGTCGGAGCTGCAGGTGCTTCCGTTTCCGTTCCACCCGGAACTGCAGGATCCTGCGATTCTCCTCCTTCGCTCGAACATCCTACCATTAATGAAAAAGCCAAAGCTCCAGTTAATAAACTTAAAAAGAATTTTTTCATCTTATCAAACACCCCTTTTTTAGCTTTCCTAACGAATTAGGATTGATTATAGTCTACACAGGGGTTATTTCCATTCAATTTCCAATTTGTGAAAGGATCATGAAAAAAATATTAAAAAACTATGTCCAACTCTCATTACGCCTTTTTCCATTTGGTATGACGAACACGCGAAGAAACAACAACACTTCTTGGCGCTTCCTGATAAGAGTAGGCTAATCCTTGAATAAAAGCGGAACTTCCCACTAATAAAAGCGCAATTTGCGGACTCATAATGGTAAAATCAAAGATCCCCTGACCGGCGATCATGGCTACCATGCCACAAAGCAATGGGGTGAGACGGCAGCTTTTCATATAGAGAAACCGCACTTTTTGCAGCAAATCCCAAAACATCCAGGAGAGAATCCCGACACCAACCATACCAAGCGTGGTCGCAATGGTTAATAGTGTATTATGTGCATGAAAAATACGTCCGTACAAATACAAGCTGTATTTATAGTGGTAAATCCCAAACCAGCCCCAACCGGTAAATGGCTTAAGAAGAAACATATGAAAGCAGCTTTTCCAAATTTCCTGACGGTCACGGATCGACGAATACAAAATTTCCCCACGCGGAAACAGGTTTGGAAATAAAAGCATTAGCGCCGTACCCGAAAGTAGAATGAAGGTAAAAAATAGCATTTTTTTCTTATGCCCAGCAAAATAGCTGTATAGAATAAATCCGATGAAGATCCCAATTGCCGCCGCGCGCGAGGCGGTCATCACCAAAACTGTCGCAAATAAAACCATACCTAGGGCGTACCCCAGCTTTCTTTTCCCCTCTGACCTCCCAAAAAAGTAAAAACCGATCATCAACATAATCGCATACCAAGTTCCTGCCAAGTTGGGGTTGTTAAAGGTGCCAGAGATACGTTCAAATTCCTCCAAGGAAACAATGGAACGCGTCCCAAGCAAATACTTCCACCAAGCTGGAGTATAGGTGATGACGTTTATTTTGGCCAATAACCCAATGACTGCAGAACCAATGGAAATCGCAAACAGACGTGCTAGCAATTTCTCTACGCTTTTCACCGATTGAAAATGTTCTTGAAGATACACACTGACTGCCACAAAGCCCAGTAACACAAAAGCTGCAAGACTGGACTCGATGCTTTCATTGATTAGACCCACAAATAGTGACCATAAAAATAATAAAAGAAGCCCTCTCGACCAGGCGTCTCTCAACTCCCATTGACCCTGCCGTATGTAATGAAACAGCATATAAAACAACGGCAAAAAAGTCAGATAAGGCGAAAAAATGATCAACCCTAAGCTGACATTCAAAGTAAATACCCCCTGAAACTAGTTTATCTATCTATCTTTTTATCTTTTTAACAGGAAAACTCTACTCCACCGCTCAATCTTTTGCAAGCTGCAAAAAGTCCTATATTTTCTCCATTTTGCTCATGTAAGCTGTTTCATTTGGTCCTTTCGTCGGATCACCAACCTACTGAAAAATAAGAAGAGCAGGCCCGACATGGAGCCTGCTTCACTTGATTATTCAGGAAAATTGCCGCCTGCGATTCTGTCTCCAGAATTGCCTGCAGGATTGGTTTTTTGATCATCTTCCTTGGCATGAATAATAATCGACTTTCCTCTTAAAGAATTTTCTTTCCCTGCTTCAAGAGTTGCCCCCGGAAGATTGAATTTGCCCTTTCCAGATCCATTTGCCTGCACCTCTAGATTCGGCATGTCTCCGAGATGAGGGCCCTTTGGATTTTCCAGACCATGTTCTTTGCCATACGGGTTGAGATGGCTGCCTGCTGTGGCAAAATCAGTGCCTCGAAACTCCTTTTCATGAATATGGATGCCATGCTTACCAGGCGTGAGCCCCGTGACATTGACTTCCATCAAGACCCCTTTTGCCTGTTGTGTAAGCTTTGCTGTTCCAATGACATGGGATGTGGCATTGACAATGTTGACGTTTATGCTCTGCATATTTTCCGAGACAGGAATGGCTTCTGGGCTTTGCTCTTGGGCGTGGGTCTGAGATGTTTGGACACTTGGGGCCGGGGCGATATCGGATTTTGGGGACTGATATAGTGTGTAAATGCCAAACCCTAGCAACAAAAATAAACCACTGTAAAGAATCACTTTGCGCATAATTCATAACTCCTTTGCTAAAAATATAGATTTCCCAATCACAGTTTATCCATCTTTTCATTTTTAAAACGTCACCGTGGAAAAGAGGCTGAATGTGGGTTTACCTTTGCTTCCTTTAATCACTATCCCCGCAACAAATGTGATATCTGTTATACTAAAAAAGGAAGAATTTAGAAGGGAGCGAACCCTATGAAAAAACTATCCGAACAAAAATGGAATGATTTTGTCGAGGTCTCCCTCTTGAGAAAAGCGGCCACGACGTGGATTAAAAATGCCAATTATTTTAATATCTATACCGGCGAAACGATGGAGGGAAATATTGCCCTTTATGAGGATCGAATTGCCTACGTTGGTAGTAAAGAACCCAAAGCAGACGATCACACCATCGTGATCAATGCTGCTGACTATACTTTAGTACCGGGGTATATTGAGCCACATTCCCATCCTTTCCAAATTTATAATCCGCTCACCTGGATCGATTACTCCCTCACATGTGGAACGACGACCATGATGCATGACAGTCTGCTTTTTTTCCTGAATGCCCCGCAGGAAAAGATGGAGAAATTTTTTCAGGACCTGCAAGCTTCCCCAGTGAAAAACTTCTGGTGGGCCCGGCTCGATTCGCAGACCCCCAGTCCGGAGTTAGAGGCGAAGGTCCCTTTACAGCGCACCCTGCAAACACTACAGCATCCGCAGGTGATTCAGGCTGGAGAGTTAACTGCTTTTAAACGAATGCTGGATGGGGAACCACTTCTAAGGGAGAGAATGTATTGGGCCTATGACTCAGGGAAAAGGATTGAGGCACATAACCCGGGTTCCTCCGTGGAAACGTTGAATGCAATGATGGCTGCCGGCGCTACCTGCTGCCATGAAAGCATTACAACCGATGAAGTAATGCGACGATTGCGGCTGGGGCTTTACGCATCTCTAAGAAATTCATCGATCCGTCCGGATTTGCCGGAATTGCTGCAGGGTCTCCTGAAGCTTGAGCGCGTCCCCTGGGATCGGCTGATGATGACCACAGATGGGTCCCCACCATTTTTCTATGAACAGGGAACGGTGGACCATCTAATCAAAATCGCGCTGGACTGCGGGGTGCCTGCCTGGGAGGCTTACCGAATGGTCACCTTAAATCCCGCGGTTTATTATGGATTGGATCGTGATTTAGGCGGGATTGCTCCGGGACGAGTAGCTGATATACTTTTCCTGAAGGATTTGCATCACCCTACACCTGTGCAGGTGATGGCAAATGGGAAGCTGGTGGAAAAGGGTGAGTCGGCTGTCCAGGTTGATTGGTCTTCCTATGGGATTGAGGGAGTTCCTGCAGCGGATTGGAAAGCTGAGGCCGATTGGTTCCGTGTGGAAGCGCGGGGGGATTTCCCTGTTGGAGAGATGATGAATGCTGTCATTATTCGGCAACGAGATGAGACATTACCCGAAAAAGACGGCTCGATTGATTTAACAGATAAACCGGACTATCTTTATGTAGCCTTAGTGGATCGCGCCGGTAAATGGATTACGACAGGGATTGTGAAAGGATTTGGCGATGTGGAGGCATTAGCAAGTACATACACGGTATCCCAAGATCTTTTTGTCCTTGGCCGTGATCCGCAAGAGATGGCTGCCGCGGTGAACCGGGTGATGGAAATGGGCGGTGGGATCTGCCTGCGAGAGAAAAACGAATCGCTATTTAAACTGGGGCTTCCTTTGCTTGGTGGGATGAGTGAAAAAGGGATGGCGGAGTTGATCGACGAGACAGGGCAGTTTCTTCGACTGCTGCAGGAACGAGGGTATCAACATGAGGACCCGATTTATTCACTGTTTTTCTTTAGCGCGATCCATTTGCCCGTAATCCGGTTTACCCGGGATGGAATTTATTCTACGAAGCAGAACAAGATCCTTGTCCCTAGTCGGCCGTTGCGTTAGATAGGGGTGCCATTTACGGGACTTCACCTGAATAGCGGAAGCATTTTCCGCTATTCGTCCTTTTCACCTTAAAACTTGTTAAATAGCGGAAATTTTTTCCGTTATCTTTATATGCAAACGTTTACACAACCTACATTGGCTTTTATTAACGGAATATTTTTCCCCTACTTAGTCCATTTCCCAGAGATTTATAAAGGTAACGGAAAATATTTCCGTTATTCCTTTCTCATCCTCCAAACAAAACATCCCTTCTGACTGGGGATGTGGTCAGAAGGGATTACATCTATCTCGATTCAAGACTCCGCTTAAAGACAAAGGTTGTCCTTGTATACATGCGGCCGCCTTCCTCGTAGGAAGAGCGATTCGTGCTAATTAGCTCCCATCCTTCACGTCCCAGTCGGTTGAACTGGATTTGGAGTTGTTCGGGGTAATTGGCCATCGCCTCGTCCACAATTTGAATTTTATACTCCCATAGTTGATTCGACATGTTACTACCTCCTTAACCAGACTTTACTTTAAAAAATATGCTGAATTTTGGAAAAGTAGTACAGACAATTTGCCGTCACTCTCTGACATCTCCTATGAATACACTGGCAGGAGGGATGTTAGAGATGGCCTATGAAATTCTCATTACGTTAGACAACCGTCGCTTGACTTTGCTGCAAAATGGTCAGGTGGTTAAGTCTTATCCAATCGGAATCGGCAAGGCTGCCACGCAAACACCGGAAGGAACTTACAAAATTATAAATAAGGCACCCCATCCTGGTGGGCCATTTGGCGTGATGTGGATGGGGCTAAGCCGCCCGCATTACGGGATCCATGGAACGAATAATCCTAGTTCAATTGGGGGAGAAGTGTCGCACGGATGTATCCGCATGTATAATCAGGATGTGCTAGAACTTTCGAGAATCGTTCCGATCGGAACAACGGTCATTATTCGCTATCACTAAGGCTTCCAACTGATGGTACTACGAACAGATACGCGCCATCCCTCGTACAACCGATCTGCCTGATCCTTCGTCATCACAGGATTGAACTCTCGATCGACAGTGTGGTTGGCAAGGATTTGTTCCTCGGTATCCCAAAATCCGACGGCCAAACCCGCTAGATAAGCGGCACCAAGGGCCGTCGTTTCTTTTACCGCGGGGCTTTCCACCTTTGTCTGGATGAGGTCTGCCTGAAACTGCATTAAAAACTGATTGCTGACCGCTCCACCGTCCACTTTTAAACTGGTCAGGTGGATTCCGGCATCTTCCTGCATCGCATCAACAACGTCCTTTGTTTGGTATGCTAGGGATTCGAGTGCTGCGCGAGTGAGGTGCTCCCTGGTCGTACCGCGGGTGAGGCCAAAGATCGCCCCTTTTGCCTCCATATCCCAATAAGGGGCGCCTAATCCGACAAATGCTGGGACAAAATATACGCCATCTGTGGATGATACAGCTTGAGCCAAGGCCTCGGATTCAGGGGCTGTTTCAATCAATTTGAGACCATCACGCAACCACTGAATTGCAGCACCAGCAACAAAAATGCTCCCTTCTAGGGCATATTTTACGCGTCCTCCTAATCCCCAGGCAATGGTTGAAAGCAAGCCGTTCTTTGACTCCACTACTTTTTCACCGGTATTCATAAGGAGAAAGCAACCTGTCCCGTACGTATTTTTCACCTCTCCTGGCTGAAAACAGGTTTGTCCAAATAGGGCAGCTTGTTGGTCCCCAATCGCACTAGCGACAGGAACTTGTCCCCCGGCAATCAAAGCATAACCATAGATTTCACTTGATGCATGAACCGTTGGAAGGATTTCCTTAGGAATCTGAAACAGTTTTAGCAGCTCCTCATCCCACTCGAGGGTGTGGATATTAAACAGCATCGTACGGGAGGCATTGGTATAATCGGTTGCATGCACTTTTCCTTGGGTGAGCTTCCAGATCAACCAGCTATCGATCGTGCCAAACAGCACTTCGCCTTTTTCCGCTTTTTCGCGGACCCCTTTGACCTGGTCCAAAATCCATTTGATTTTCGATGAAGAAAAATAGGCATCAATGACCAATCCAGTTTTCTGCTTGACGATCGGCTCTAATCCGTTCCGTTTCCACTCTTCGCAGATCTCTGCACTCTGCCTGCTCTGCCAAACGATGGCTGGATAAACTGGTTCCCCTGTGTTTTTATCCCATAACACCGTTGTTTCCCGCTGATTCGTTATTCCGATCGCTGCAACCTGATCGGATTTCAACCCCATTTTTTGGATAGCGTCTTCTAGTACGGCCTTTGTACTTTCCCAGATTTCGTTTGGGTCATGCTCGACCCAACCAGGTTGCGGATAATATTGGGTAAATTCCCTTTGCGAGATGCCAGCCACACCACCCGCCTGATTAAAAAGAATTGCCCGTGTACTTGTTGTCCCTTGGTCAATGCTCAGAATATACTTGTCCATAGCACTCCCTCCTTCTATTCATTCTATGGCTGCTTTTTCTTCAAAAGAAGCTTTAACCTAGTCCATATCCCATTTGTTCAGAAATTGCTTGACCTGTATCTTGTACCATTTTTATGAACCCTGTGAATGTTTCGTCATCTACGCTCAAATGAAGAGTCGACAAACTAATCGCGGCGATGACCTGGCCCGAATGGTCCCGAATGGGAACCGCTACACTTCGCACGCCTTCCTCATTTTCTTCATTATCGATAGAGTATGCCCGCTGACGAACAAGTTCCAGTTCTTTCAAATAGCTTTCCCGATCAGTTATCGTGTTTTTTGCCCTTCGCTCGTATGGATAATCTGCTAAAATTTCTTCTATCTTTGCCGGTTTTTGGTTGGCTACCAAAACCTTTCCCACTGCACTACAATGGATCGACACCCGGCGCCCGATCCGAGAATAAAGTACCACAGCCAAAGGTCCTTCTACTTTATCAATATAAACCCCATGTTTTCCGTCAAGAACAACCAGATGTGTGGTTTGCCCGGTCCGCATCGACAAATCATGAAGATGTTTTTTAGCAACCTTTCGTACATCCAATCCTTGAATGACATAGTTTCCTCTTTCTAGTAATTTCATGCCTAGCTTATATTTCCCATTTTCAGGATTTTGTCCAATATATCCGTGGTGTTGAAGCGTTTTCAAAAGTGAGTGAACAGTACTCTTGTGAAGGTTTAATCGCTCACTAATTTCTGTTATTCTTAGCTCCATTTCATGCTCGTCAAATAAATCTAGTATTTTTAAGGCGCGATCAAGCGCTTGAATGAGTCGCATAGGCTTTCCCCTTTAATGATGTCTTCCAATTATGTACTTTGATCTTAACATAACGTCGGCAAATGTGCATTGACCTTTTTGTAGATTAACTTTATAATACTAGATGAAATTGGTCATAGAGAGGCCAACTTAAAACTATTTTACTCACAAACTGAATCTCTTATCGAGAGTGGTGGAGGGACTGGCCCGATGAAACCCGGCAACCCGCTTACAGGTCTCCTGTCAAGCATGGTGCCAAATCCTGCGGAACATTTTGTTCTGGTAGATAAGGAGTAGACATTTTACATCCGATGCCTTCTTCTTATGAAGAAGGCTTTTCTTATCGCCTGAGAAGTGTCGATTTCCTGAATTCTAGTAAACTATTTTTTAAAATGGAAAGGTGGAAAAGAAGATGGGATTATTATCTTATCAAGTAGAGGGGAAAATTGGTACGATCACAATTCAAAATGACAAGCAGCGTAATGCGCTTTCCTTGCCACTGATTCAGGAGTTTGATCAACTTTTGCAAACGATCGGCCGCGAGCGTGAAGTAAATGTGTTAATTATCCAGGCAGAAGGAAAAGTTTTTAGCTCTGGACATAATCTACGTGAAATTTCCGGACAACCGACTCGTGAAGTTCTACATTTATTCCAAGAATGTCAAAAACTATTCCGCACCATTCGTGAAATCCCTCAAATTACAATCGCCAAGATACACGGTATTGCTACAGCAGCGGGAGCTCAATTGGTAGCAGCATGTGACCTAGCCGTTGCCAGTGAAGCAGCAAAATTTGCCACCCCTGGGGTACATATTGGTTTCTTCTGCACTACCCCTTCCGTGTTCGTCAGCCGTAACCTAGGCCGTAAAAAAGCAGCGGAAATGCTGTTCACTGGTGATTTTATTTCTGCTGAAGATGCTTTAATCCATGGACTTGTGAACAAAGTCGTAGCACATGAGCAATTGTCCCAGGCTGTACAGGAACTTGCAGAATCCGTCGCACGTCATAGCCTATACACCTTAGAGATCGGGAAAAAGGCATTTTACCAACAAATCAATATGGAAGATTTCCAAGCATTAAACTACGCCTCCGAAGTGATGGCAACAAATAGCCAGCACGAAGATGCAGTAGAAGGGATTTCCGCCTTCCTGGAAAAACGCCCTGCAAAATGGAGCGACCGAGCATAAGCTCGGTCTTCTTTTTTGCCAAATTTGTCATATTTCCCCTCCCTTTTTGCTTTAATTTATCTTATAATCTTTTGAAAATGAGATTATTAAAGTGAGAGGTTTACTATGGATTATCATACTCGAAATGAAGCCTTCCGTTTTATTTTCGATCCCCCTTTGGAAACCAAATTTAAGATTATCAAATTGGATGGAACCCTTGTTCAAACATCTGAAGGAACAGCAAAGATTATCGACCTTAGTCCACATGGGATGAAACTTGAAACTTCGCTAAACATGCCGACAAACCGCGCATTGGAGTTGGCCTTCGAATTTAAATTGAACCAAACCCCTTTCATCCTGCAGGGGGAAATTATATGGCATAGAGGCAATCAATATGGCTTGCGGTTAGACATAAAGAAATCGACAGAAGAAGAGTTGATAAAAGAAATTAAATTTTACGCTAAAACACACAAATAGATGGTACAATGTTGCTTATATTTGAACTGCTTTGAAGTGGGAGGGAGTTATGCGTAAACGTACTAAGTGGATATTAGGCAGTGTAGTCTGTTTAGCTGTACTTGGTTTAATTGGATATAAATGGGCAATCAGTTATGCCTCCGACCGTTTGGTGGAACAGGTAACTAAGGATATGTTGACAGATGATGAAGTAAATGAGCTGATGAAAGAGCCCGCAATTCAAAAGGCATTGGAAGAACAATTGGGGGCAGTTAAGAGCCCTACTGATCTCGCTACGGATTCGGCCGGGGCTAGTCAGGAGGCTGGTCAAAGCTCCCCGGACACACCTGCACCTTCCGGATCAAAGGACGGAAGCGGTGGCAGCACCTCAGCATCTACAGCGGAAAAACAGGGTCAACAACCCTTTTCCGATAAGGAAGAAGCATTGAAATTCCTGCTTACCCGATTTTCCATGTCAGAATTGAAAGAGTTTGTTTCCATGGCTAGCGGTGGAGTTACTGCTGAAGAGAAGAAGGAGATCAAAGAGGCCCTATTGGGGCGGCTTTCTCCCGAGGAATTTCAGGCGCTGAAAGTGCTAGGGTTGATTGAATTAAAAAAACGGCAACAGGAACAGCAGTAAATCGGGCAAAGCTGACTCTGGTTCTACTCCATCTGATAGTCGCGGAACCTGGATCCGGGAACCCTCAAAATGCAGCCTATTCTGGTGAAATAGCGGAACCTATTTCAATTTCAATTTAAAAAAACCCTCGCCGACAGCGAGGGTTTGTCATTCCATATGTATTGGTGCGGATGAAGGGACTTGAACCCCCACGATGTTGCCACCACTAGAACCTGAATCTAGCGCGTCTGCCGATTCCGCCACATCCGCATTTGTTATGCTTTTATTATAGTTAGGATCCCTTTGTTAATCAAGAAAAAATTTCTCCTCATTAGACAAATGCTGCTAGCTCTTTTCTCCCTCAAATAATAAATAGGTGGATGTGGATAGGTACACGTCCATACGCTTTTGGTTGTTTAACCATAAGATAGGCGTAGTAATAATGACAGGAGGTCCAGTTATGGAAAATAAAAAACTGCCTGGCGAAACCCAGCACCAGATCCAGGTCATTGATCTCTGGACATATGAACACCTCTTTTCCCTACCGGTCACAGATAAGACTAGTGCCATTGCTCTCAGTCACAATGGAGACCGCGCCTATTTGACTCACCATGAGACAGACCAACTGACCATCTGGGATACTTCTGCCCGAACGATACTAGCTACAATTTCTGTAGGAAGACACCCTAAGGCTATATCGCTTTCGCCTGATGGTTCTAGGATTTACGTCACGAATTCGGAGTCCCGGGATATTTCGATAATTAATACGCAAACCCAAGAGCTTGAGCATACTCTCCCGTTAGACGATAATCCGGTCGGAATTTCTTCCGCAGAAAATGGTTTACTTTTTATACTTACCGATCCAAGTCAACCTGATGTAGATCCTTCTTTAGATTCAAACCCAATGGCACAATCGGGAGAGCTATCCATGTTGAACAATCCACCCAACCTGTTAGAGTCTTCAGATTCTTTAAAAGTAACGAATCCACCAAACGGAACAGACCTGTTAAAGGATCCTACGAATTTAACAAATGAACAGCTAAACGCAACTAGCATACCAACTCCACTACCCAACCTCTCAGAAGCAGAAAAGTTGTTAAACAAGTTGCCCTCAAAGAATAAAACATCTGATTTACCGAACAATATAAACATGTCGTTACCAAACACGGAATTACCAAATATGCAGTTACCAAATACACAATTACCAAACATGGATTTACCGAGTATGCAATTTCCAAACATGCAACTTCCAGCAAATCCAAATCTCCCCTCCTTAGAGGCACCAAATTTCCCAATGGGTGATTTGCCAAAGTTTGATTTCCCAGGCTTTCCACAAGGAATGAATCCAAATGATTTACTTGCGGGCAATTGGAATCTTGGTACACCAAATGCTTTAAATATGATTCCACCGCTTCCACCATTTAGTTTCAATCCAAGTAATCTGGCTTTTTCGATGCCACAAACACTTCCTGGTAACATGATGCTACCTGCAAATCTACCGCAATTTCCTCTAGAGCCGTTCTCGGGTATGCATCTTAATACGCCAAACGCTACAAGCATTAATTCACTAAACCTTGCAGGCGCCTTGAATAATGCAGCCAGACGTAGGACTCAAGTGAATAAATTAACCCATTTACGTCAAAAAATTCGCAGTCTTGGTCTGCCAGCTCATGTGTGTAAGGCTTTAGAGAGAAACCTTAACAAAGCCATTTTTCATTTAAAAAACTTTATTCTAGAAGTAAAACGGTTTATGACCCTGCATCTAATCCCCCGACAAAAAGGGCTCGAATTAATCCAAGCAGCGCAGAGGTTGATTTCATGAGCGGATTCTGCGGTTTCAGCACAAAAAACTGAAACCGCAGAATAAAAAGAAATTGATAGGCTTTCCTCCTATGATATAATCATCCTATGAATAGGAGGAATGAACATGTTCCCGGGTAAACCTTTTCGAGTGGTGATTTTTGTTTTTGCAATTTTATGCCTTCCTACCTTTTGTTCTGCAGATACTTCCATAAATGATCAAGCAAAAAGTCTTTGGAAACAAGGTCAGCAGTTTATCGAAAAATTCGCTTTGCCAAATGAACCTATTCTGAATCAACCCATTCCAGACCCCCCACCTGCTCCACCCCCATCTCCGCTTAAAACAGACAAGCAGGGCATCTATGGTATTGCTATCGGACATTCTGCACAGCAACTACAGGAAACATGGGGCAATCCACAGCGTATTGATCCGCATCCGTTAGGTTATGAGTGGTGGATTTACAATAAGGATCTGGATCATTATGTACAAGTTGCCATAAAGGATGGCAAAGTAACAGAGATCTATTCCAATGCACCAACTTGGTCTTTTCGTGGAATACAAATCGATTCTAGTAAAAAAGAATTGCTAGATGCTTTCCCTATTGAAAAAACAATCTCCTTTATTTACGAGAATGTCAAAGTTAACGTTGATAACAACGTAGATGGAAAATTACTATTTTTAATTGATGAACAACCTGTCCTATTTTATCTCGATCTTCACCGCGAACAGCGAGTCACGGCGATTCGTTTTCTTTCCCAAGAAGCTTTGGTAAAAGGGAGCTTCTTTAATAGGAACTTCACCTATACAGGACAAAAACCAAGCCTGACGAAAGCTTCTTTGAATGACGAACAGCAGGACAAGCTTGAGCTGAGCATGGCCAAGCAAATCTTCGATCTAACGAATGTGATTCGACAAAGATATAACCTCCCGGTTTTAAAATGGAATGAGGAGGCGGCTAGGGTCGCCCGCTCACACAGCTCGGATATGGTAACCCATCAATTTTTTGATCATATTTCCAAAACAACAGGGATGGATCCTTTTGAACGAATGAAAGCTGCTGGTTTACACTATAAAACTGCAGGAGAAAATATCGCTTATGGACAAAATGACGGAATTGAGGCTTTGGAAGGTTGGATGAACTCGGAGGGGCATCGTAAAAATATTTTGCACACTCCGTTTACTACGCTAGGCGTTGGGGTGAAGGACAACTATTACACACAGAATTTTGTAACACCCTAATACGAGAAAAGGGGCGAGACGCCCCTTTTCCTAAAACTGACAATATTTCCCGAGAAATGATGCTACTCTACTTTTACCGACAAAAACTACGATCGTTCTAACACCATAAATTGACCTGTTGCTGTAGCAATATGATCGCCTTTCTCATTGAAAGCCTCAGCTGTTAGAACGACGATCCTTCTCCCTCTTCTGATAATATCGGATTTCACAACCAAGGTTTCGCCTGTCATTGGTTTTAAATAACGAATGTTCAAGTCAAGAGTTGATCCGTACTCTTCTGGCTTTAGCGTGGTAGAAAAGGCTGCTCCCATCGCCATATCTATAACAGTGGCAATCACCCCACCATGAAGCACCCCATAAACTTGCTTAAAGTTTTCCGTTACTGGAAGATGTAATTCTGCTTTCTGGTCCTCTGCATAAATCACTTCGATCCCAAAAAGCTTCCATACCTCACCTGATGCTAATCTCTCTACTCTCGGATGAATTTTCTGTTCTGTCATTGTTTAAACACTCCTTTTCCATTCTGTTCCCATCTAGTTTTCTAGTACCTCTATTAACCTACCTAATATTTTACAATAATAACATTAATTAAACAATTACGATAGTTCAATTGTAGTTATCCAACAAAATTCCCTTTTCTTCGACAAATTATATAGTCGCATGCCTATCTTTGTTGATATAATAAGTACAATAAAATTAGGATGCGAAAGAAAGTAAGAGGTTTGCTAAAATGCGACTCGTTTCAATTCACAACTGCAGGTCAGGAATGACCCTTGGGAAGGCCGTATATCACGAAAATGGCAAAATGTTAATTGCTAGCGGAATCGAGCTCAACGAGCGCTTTATCACCCGGCTGAAAGAACAAGGGGTTACACATCTTTATATTCAGGATCCTGTGACGGATGATATTTCCATCGATGAAACCATCCCATTTGAACTGCGTACCCAGACCATTCAAATGATTCAAACGGTTTTTAAAAATGTTCACGAAGTCAAGGGAACACGCAAATTAAGTGATCTGATTAAAGTTT
>Ga0180216_1002764_pt1 | contig 14313 bp, 12 predicted proteins | sample eDN3rd37CBELigMG_FD_128879 | JGI IMG/M metagenome (GOLD analysis project Ga0180216, IMG submission 128879) | Enriched Miracle-Growth compost microbial communities from Emeryville, California, USA - eDNA 3rd pass 37_C BE-Lig MG (version 2)... ... | reverse complement strand
GTGCTCCTTCATCGCCTCGTTGCGCGCGTGCTTTTTGGGGTCGAAGGAAGCGCCTCTCCCGGGGAGCGTCCAGTAGGGTGTATAGCGCAGGCGGGGGATGCAGCAGAGGAACCGGCCTTCTTCAAGGTCATGCGCCTTGAGGAAGGCGAGGGCCCTTTCATCATCGAGCAGGTCGACGCCGAAGGCGGCGTCGGGACCGAACTCCATGATCGGAGAGGAGCAGCCCCGAGACCGGGCGAGCTCCAGGGAGACCGAATCTCGGAAATAGACGAATTGGGCGTCGCTCAGAACGTCGATCGTTTTTGAGAACTCGGCGTCGGAGGTGGGGGCGGTGGACGTGGAGGGCGTCAGCGGCAGAGTGATGCCGTAAACCCCGAACGGCTTGCCGGTCTCCTCCCTCCAGCGAATGACGTCCCGTCTGGCCCCGAACGAGGCGGCCGAGCCGTGGAGGAGGAAGTCGCACTCATCGAAGGCCGTCTTCAAGGCTTCGGGCGTCTTGACGATCGAAAGCCTGGGGAAGCGGTCGAGGAGGAGTTCTTCGACGCCGTTGTCGACCCTGGTGGGCCAAAGGCGAACCTCGACGTCGGGAAGATGCTTTTCAAGGATTGCGAGCAGGCCGGGCGTGTGGGCGATGTCGCCGATGTTTACGGTTTGCCAGGACGATCGCACCAGAAGCCGAGGCGGGCGCTTCGTCGAAGCCCGAACGGTCGAGGCCAGTGTCGCGAAGGCGGCCGATTGCAGGAAAGAGCGGCGGTCCATGGGTTTTCGAGAATCCATCAAGCACCAAGTTGTGGTCCCGCGCCGATCCTGACGCGCCGACCCGGATTTTCGGCGTCTCCGCGGCGCATTGCCAGTGGGCGCCCGAATCCGTCGGCCGAATTATCGGGACGGGGCGGGAGGTTGATACCCGGTTTCATTCGGTGGTTCTCCAATATATGCTAAGCGACCATTGGATATTCGCCGCGTGAGCGCGCGAAAACGAAACGGGGATTGAACACTCGATCCTTGCAACGACGACGTACGCGCCCTCGGCGGGCGAGGACGCGACAGGAGACAAAGCCAATGCTTCGACGCGGGAATTTGGGTTTACCGTTGGCGTTCGCGCTGCTGGCCGGACTGAGTTTGGGCGAACCTCGACCGACTCAGGCCGCCGACCTCAAGACCGAAAACGTGATTCTCATCCACACCGATGGTTTGCGTTGGCAAGAAGTCTTCACCGGAGCGGACCAGGCGCTTTTGCCGAAGTCGGACGGCGATCATCCGTTGGTCAAGAAGTATTGGCGCGATGATCCGGAAGCCCGGCGCGAGGTCTTGATGCCGTTCGTCTGGAACGTCATCGCCAAGCAGGGCCAACTCTACGGCAACAAAAACAAGGGCAGCGTCGTTCGGGTGACCAACGACCAATGGTTTTCCTACCCTGGACGCAATGAATTCCTGACCGGCTCCGCCGATCCGAACATCCGAAGCAACGCCAAGGTCCCGAATAAAAACGTGACGGTGTTCGAATGGCTGCATCGGAAGCCGGCCTTCCAGAACAAGGTCGCGGCCTACAGCGCGTGGGACGTCGTCCCCTCCATATTCAATCGCGACCGTTGCGGCTTTCCCGTGATGGGCGGGTGGGAGCCCGTGCCCGACAAATCACCGAGCCCGCGCATGGCGTTGTTGAACGACTTGATTCGAGACACCACTCCGGCCAACGCCGCTGAAGTCTATGATTCTTTTATTTTTCAGGCGGCGCATGAGCACCTGGTCACGGAGCGGCCCCGGGTGTTCTACGTGGACTTCCTGGAAACGGACCACTGGGCGCACGCCGGCCGCTACGACCTGACGTTGAGCGCGGCCCAAAAATTTGACGACTATGTTCGTCGCCTGTGGGAAACCGTCCAGTCCTCGGATCAATACCGCGACAAGACGACCTTGATCCTGCTGACCGACCACGGCCGCGGGTTGGCCCCGGAGAACTGGAAGCATCACGGCGCCAAAATCGAAGGGGCGCAATACATCTGGATGGCCTTCCTTGGCCCGGACACCCCAGCGCTCGGCGAACGCGCCGATTGCCCGGAGATCACCCAAAGTCAAGTTGCCGCCACCCTGGCCGCCTTCCTGGGAGAAGACTACAACCAAGCCGTTCCCACCGCCGCTCCTCCGGTGACCGACGCTTTGCCCTCCGGCGGGAAATAGGGGGAATAAAGGGGTCAGAGCGACTGACACGAGGTTGAGAGCGGATGTCCACATGGTTAGGGCGTAAAACCGCTGTGTTAGGATCTGGATTCTACTGTACAACCTCATTAACCTCGTGCCTTTCGATCCTGACCCTTTTTTTTGCCCTCATTCGTTCCTGACCTCTGCTTTATGTTTCTGATCTATTTTCCTTTTGGACACGTTTTTTTGATTTCCTGGAACACGCGCGCAAGGACTCCGGAGTCTCCGCGTACAACGGATTGTCCGGATAAACCAATAATGCGGGCGTTGCCATTGCGACGCAATAACCGATCCCGGACACAAAGAGTTCGAGTCGTCTCTCAAAACGACCCGAACAACGTCCCGGTCCACTTTTGGATCGAGGGTCATTGCGTGGTTTTCGAAAACGGAGGCACAACAGTGAGACGCATCTGGACAACCCTGCCGGCCACCCTCGCCCTATCGGTGTTCGTAATCGGTGGCGGATTCTTCGGAACGAGGGCGCATGCCGACGACATCCAGGACGCCGTGACCATCATGAACGGGTTGGGCAACATGGCGCGAAACATCGGCATCGGAACCGGCGCCGCCAGATTTGGCACCAACGGCGTGCCGGCGATCGTCGGCGGAAATTTCAGCGGCGGTGGTGGTTATCCCGGCTTCGCGCCGCAACAGTATCCCAAGTTCGCGTCCTACCCGCAGCCGTACTACCAGCCACAGCCGTACTACCAGCCACAGCCGTACTACCAGCCACAGCCGTACTACCAGCCACAGCCGTACTACCAGCCACAGCCGTACTACCAGCCACAGCCGCAGTTCCAGTACGTTTCGCAACCGCCATATCAACCGCAGAACGTGATTTACAGCTCGGGATACAGCGGCTACGCTCCCACCGTCCAGTACGTTCAGCCGTGGCCATGATTCGTCGAATTTTGGAAAAGGCGAGGCCGATTCCGCTCGGGGCGTGGCCGGGCGGAATCGGGCCGGGCGAGCAGGGGCGAAGGTGGCGCTTCCCCCCGCTCGTCTTCTGAGGAGAAACGGGTCGGGTGCCGACACGGGACGGTCATCAGTCGAGCGGCTTGATTCGCGCTCCGCGGATGAAGATGGGCTCGTTGTTGCGGCTCAGGTGCTGGAAGCCGATGTGGCCGGAGCGGGGGCGGTCCTTGAGGGGGGGCGCGTCGGTTCCGTCGTGCCTCTTGGTGGGCCGATCCTGTTCGCCGAGGTCGATATCCTGGATGACGCGGCCGTTGAGGGTCACCTTAAGGCGGCTTCCCCGCAGTTCGACGCGGAAGGCGTTCCACTCGGTTGGGCGATAGAGCTGTTCCGTCGGGGCGACGGCTCGATAGATGGCGCCGGTCAACTCGGCTTCGTTCGCGCTGGGGTTGTAACGAAGGTCGGCGATCTGCATCTCCATCGCCTCGAAGGCCGGATCGCCGGTCAGGGGCGCGCGGAGGGCGAGGCCGCTGTTGCCCCGCTCGGTCAGCTTGATCTCGAATTCCAGGATGAAGTCGCCGTATTCCTTCTCGCTCATCAGCCACGTGCCGCGATTTTCGCCGGCGCTCAGGACGCCATCCTTGACCGACCATTCGCTTCCCGGTCCGGCCTCCTTCCCCAGATCGTCCCAGGCCCTGACGAGCCATCCCTTCGGCGCGCCGTCGTCCGGGAACAGCGGAGTAAAGCCCTCCTCCCCCAGAGCCGGCGAGACGATCAGGGCGAGGCAAGCGATCCCAAGCGGCGCGACATATCGACGCATCGGCGGAGTCCTTTCAAAGGGGGCTACAAGGCGGAGCAGGGGCAAGGAGGCAATGGCACGAGGATAACCCAAGTCGCCTGAATACGAAAACGACTCGGGAACCGTTCGGGCCCATCATGATTCGACCCTCCCACATCTTGCTCGGGAGAGCCGAGGTCGGCCGTCTCAGATGGGCTACGCCAAGGTCTCGCGGGAAGCCCGAACCGCGAGTCGTCTTCCCCCGGGCGCGGGGAGGTCGTAGGATGGTGGGACGATTTGAACATCCCGCGTTGATGGAGCCGTCTCCGCGATGAAAATTCTCATGGCCAACCCGCGCGGCTTTTGCGCGGGGGTCAACATGGCGATCGAGTGCTTGGAGCGGGCCCTTGAGTTCTTCGGGCCCCCGGTTTACGTCTATCACGAGATCGTCCACAACAAGTACGTCGTGGAACGCTTCGCCAAGCGGGGAACCGTCTTCGTCGAATCGCTGGACGAGGTTCCCGAGGGATCGCCGCTGCTCTACAGCGCGCACGGGGTCTCGCCCGAGATCCGCCGCCAGTCGAAGGACCGCGGGCTGCTGGCCATCGACGCGACGTGCCCGCTGGTGACCAAGGTTCACCTGGAGGCGATCAAGTACGCCAAGGCCGGCTACACGATCGTCCTGATCGGCCACGAGGGACACGACGAGGTCATCGGCACCATGGGCGAAGCGCCCGACCAGATGGTGCTGGTTGAGACCGCCGAGGACGTCGAACGCCTTGAGATCCCGAACCCGGAGAAGGTGGCCTACCTGACCCAGACCACCCTGAGCGTCGACGACGCCAACATCGTCATCAACGCGCTTCGGAAGAAGTTTCCGAGCATCAACAATCCGCCCAAGGACGACATCTGCTACGCCACGCAGAACCGCCAGAGCGCCGTTCGCGAGCTGGCAGCCCGCGCTGATTTGGTGCTCGTCCTGGGGAGCCAGAACAGCTCCAATAGCCGCCGCCTCGCCGAGATCGCGCATTCGATGGGCATCCCCTCGCACCTGATCGACGGCGTCCGCGAGATCCAGCCCGAGTGGTTCGAGGGGGTCGAGACCGTCCTGATCACCGCCGGCGCGAGCGCTCCGGAAGACGTCGTTCAGGAGTGCGTCTCCTATCTTCAAACGACCTTCGGCGCGACCTTCGAGGAATCGGTCGTTCGCGAGGAGGACGTCCATTTCCCCCTGCCCAAGTCGCTCCGCGCGATGCTCCAGGAAAAGGAAGGCGCTTCGCCCGCCGCCAAGGGGTAAGAGCCACCCGCAATCACGGATTGCGGGCGAGCTGGGGGGGCGTGAGCCCCCCGGTCGCCTCGGATCGAACCGAAGCTCACCAGTCTCGGGCGGCTCAAAGTAGCTCGATGGGCTGGTTCGGCTGCGAGGGGAGGACGTGCCGGTCCTCCTCGGGCCGCTCCCGCGTCATTTCCAGGACCGCCTGGTTGGACTCGCGGGTCGCCGCGACCACCAGAGCCGTCGCCTGGATCAGGCAGATCGCGCCGATGAGCTCCTCGCCCATCCAAAGCAGCCGGGCGTGGACCGTGATTTGAGGATTCCGCTGAAGCGGCCATCCCCCCTTGAAATCGGCGATCTCGCAGAAGAGCAGCATCCAGACGATGGCGCCGGTCGCCGCGAGCGAACGGGTCGACTTCGACGACTCGTCGGCCTGATCGATCCCCAGGTGCGCCAGGTAATCGCCGGAGAGGCTCGCCAAAAGCGCCAGCTCGGCCCATCCCAGGGCGTTGCCGAACTGATGCCGGAGCCACGCGCCCCCGCCGAGGACCCGCACGTCCCCTTGATCGAGGAACCAGATCCCAACGTCGACCAGGCACATGGTCATGAGCAGGCCGGCCCGGCGGCGCCAGCCGCGGTGGTTCCAGCAGTTCCAGAGCAGGGTGGAGCCGGCCAGGGTGGCCCACGGGGTCGTGGTCGCGACCACGTCGCTCCAGCCGGTCTGGTTGAGCCAGATGATGATCCGGTGGTCGCCAAGCTGGCCGACGAGATACAAGAGGTTCAGGAAGCAGGCCGGGACCAGGCCGATCGCCAGAAAGAGGAACCCGGTTCGGCAAACTTGATACGTTTTTAGAAAATCGATTTGGTGTTCGTCGGACATGCGCGGGGCGTCCTCATCCATCAAAACTCTCGGAGGCGTGACACCGATCATCGTACAGCGGCTCGGCCCCACCGCCAAGCGCCGCCGCGGCCTTTGTGCGATTTCGGCCTGATTCTCAGTCGGGGATGACGATCGCCACGCTCCCCCAAAGGATCGAACCGCCCGGGATCGCGGGCCCGAGTTCGGCGTCGAGCCGCAGGGTGTTGCGCTCGCGGAGGGGCGGAAGGTCAACGGTCAGGCCGCCGACCGCCGCGGGCCGCCAGCTCAACGGCTCGTCGTTCAAGAACAGGGCGCCGAGGCCATCGACGTCCTCAAGCGCCAGCCTCAACCGCGGGCTTGAATCTCGATCCTCCGCCATCCTTGGTCGGCCGAATTTGCGAAAGAGCCGGAGGCGTCGAGGCGCTCCGTCGGGGAGTCGCTCGAAGGGCAGGGCGAGGCGGAACGGTTCACCCGACGGTGAATCCAGGTCAATCGCCTCCCACGGCCCGCGCAATCGAATCCTGTGTTCGGACACTTTGGAAACCCTTCTGGCCGAAGCGCGCGCGACCCATCGGCGCCCGCCGCTCGGAGCGAGCTAAAACCCTTGATGGGACAAAGATGGCGAACCACGCTTTGCTATGGTCTTGGTCGCCGGTATGAATTATAGTGTGATTCTTCCCGGCAAATCCTCGTCAACGCGCAGCGCGCTACGACCCGGGGCCGGCGATCTAAAATCGCCCCGCTCCCCGTCTCCGCAACATCCCCGCGACACTGGCTGGCGGCTCCGGCGCGGCGTGATCCATCGATATTTTGCGAGAACCAAAGCAGCATGGCCGGTACCAATGGCGAGATCGGCGATTCCCGAGTGGCCGTTTCCGAGGCGCGCCCGTCGACCACGAGCAATGGCCAGCCCCACATCGCGCCCCGAACGCGCAGCCTGACGGGGGTTCAGATCCTCGGCACGGGCAGTTACGTCCCGGACAACATCGTGAGCAACCTCGACCTGCTCGACACCCTCGGGTTCGACCCGGAGTGGATCGTCAACCGGACGGGGATCCACGAGCGCCGGTTCGCCCTGCCGCACCAGGCGACCAGCGACCTCTGCGCCGAGGCGGCGACCCGCTGTCTGGAGGACGCCGATTGCGATCCTTCGGACGTCGATCTGGTGGTGCTCGCGACGTTCACGCCTGACATGGCGTTCCCGTCGACCGGCAATCTGGTCCAGGACCGCTTGAAGCTGAACTGTCCGGCCTTCGACGTCCAGGCGGCGTGCGCGGGGTTCGTCTTCGCGCTGGTGATCGGGTCGCAGTTCGTGGCGACGGGCAACAGCCGGCGGGCGCTGGTCATCGGCGGCGACTGCAACAGCCGGGTCATCAACCCGGGCGACCAAAAGAGCTTTCCCCTCTTCGGCGACGGCGCCGGCGCCGTGCTGCTGGGGCCGGGAAGCTCGGAGCAGGGACTCGTCTCGTATCAACTCGGCTCCGACGGCTCCGGGGGAGATCTGCTCAATCGGCCGGCCGGGGGAAGTCGGACTCCGCCGACCGTCGAGACGGTCGAGCGGGGCATGCACTACCTGACCATGGATGGGCGGGCCATCTTCAAGTGGGCCGTCCGGATCCTCGCCGACTCGTCGCTGACCGTCCTCGGCCACGCCGGCCGCTCGGTTGACGAGGTCCGCTGGTTCGTTCCGCATCAAGCCAACGTTCGGATCATCCACGCCGCCAGCGACGTTCTGGGCTTCCATCGCGACGTGGTTTTCAAGAACCTGGAGCGGTACGGCAACACGTCGGCCGGCTCGGTTCCGATCGCCCTCGACGAACTGCGCCGGGCCGGCAAGATCGACTCGGGCGACCTGGTTCTGACCTCCGGGTTCGGCTCGGGCCTGAACTGGGGCACGATCCTGTTCCGCTGGTGAGCCTTCGCGGGTCGCGATTCGTTGCGGCCGATTCCGGGAGGGCGAGGCTCCCGCCGAGCCCACGCCAAGCATCGGCTCGGCGAGAGTCTCGCCCTCCCATGGGTCCGAGTTCGAAGCCCGTAACCCGAACCCACGGACCAATGGCGCCGCAAGGGGCGCGGTTCCGTTCCGGCGGTTGGCCGGCGAGCCTCACCGTTCGGGCCCGATATGAGAGCGACGAGGCGTTCCGGCCGGAATTTCCGACCGGAACGCCTCGCGTCGTTTCGAAGCCTCGGCGAAGCCGGGGCTCTTATACCGAATCTCATCGATCCCTATCCCTTTCACCGGCCCTTGGGGCGGGCTCTTGGGCCGAGCCGCCTCGCCAAAGGTCAGTGATTCAGGCGATTCGGTATTAGGGAGCGACCGGCAGGACGCCCGACTTCGCGCGGGCGAAGACCCCGGCGCCGTGGTTCCCCAGCGCCGTCCGGCCGCCGGTGTTGTAGGCGAACCCGCGAACGCGGCCTTGAATCGAGCCCGGACCGGCGCCGGCGTCCACCCGGTACACGCCGTCGGTCGGGGTGTACGAGGCGGAGACGACGCTGTTGACCAGGTCGCCGCGCTGCTGGTACGAGCCGATCCGGCTCGGGTTTCCGCGCGTCCCCTGGAGGCCGGCCAGATACGCCTGGTAGTTGAAGCCCGTCTTGATCTCGGAGTTCAGCAGGTTCCCCGTCACGTTGACGTGGTCGATCGACCCGTCGGTCGTGATCGCGGAGTTGGTGATGGCCGTGCCCGGCAGGGTGAGCTGGTTCGGGTAGCCGACCCGCCTTAGCGAGACGAAGTCGGGATTCTGAGCCCCGACGGACTGGAAGTTGGCCGGGTTGGCTCGAATGGACCGGATGCTCTTCGCCCGGATCACGCCGGCGAGGAACCCCGAGGCGGCGTACCCCGTCGACCCCTGGGGAATCCCGTAATTCGTCGCCGGCAGTAGCATGGTCTGGGTGCCGGGGTTCTGCTCGGTGGCGGCCGTCTCCGCCGAGGCCGTGAAGACGCCCGTGGGATTGCCAAGGCCCCTATCGAAGGTCAGGTCGCCGATGGGGCCGTTGACGTCGAGCCCCAACCCGTCGGCCGTGCCGCCGAATCGGGCCCGGCCAAGCCGCCTCATGCCGCTTTCCGATGAGGTGAAGGGCTGACCGCCCTTCTGAGCCGTGAGGTTGGTGACGGCGCCCCGCGACTCGAGGTTGTTGATCCCCAGCGTCTGGATCGACGTTCGGCCGGTTGTGCCGACCACGTTGAAGATGAACTGATAGGCCGCCGGGGCCGGGCCGGAGATCGGGAAGCCTCCCCATTGCGTCCGGGTTCCGTTTTGCGTCGCCGTGATGAAGTTGGGCGAGACCGGCGATTGAGAGACCGAGACGACGCTGAAGTTCTGGATCTCGCCGTTGACCAGGAACTGGACGGTCGGAATCGTGACGGGTTCGCTCGGGATCGAATCGCTGGTGGAGTCGTAGGCCGAGTTGTAGATCGAGTCGAGATAGATCGACGGCTTGACCGGCGTGGGCCGCGCGGCGTCGCCGATCTGGATCGTGATCGGCGGGGCCCCCTGAGACTGATCGAAGAGGCCGATGACGTCGTGGAACTCCAGCCGCTTCACGCCGCCGGGGAGGAAGACTCCCGACGCTTGCTCGACGGGCGGGTTGGTGATGTTGCTCAGATCAAAACCGTTGAGCTGGATCGAATTGACGCCGTTCGCGGCGATCAGCCGGTTGAACGTGACCGTGCCGCCGGTGAGCGTCCGGGCCGAGCTGGTCACCTCGCCGGTGACGTAGGTGGTGTGGATGTTGGAATTGATGATCTGGATCGTGGCGATGTCGTCGGCCAGCGCGCCGTCGTTGGGGGTCGTGTCGGTGACGATCACCTCGCCGGGGCCGTGAACGGTGATCGTCCACTCGTTGCCCGCGCGGTCCTTGCCGGTGACGATCTTGCCCTGGTTGCTGTAAAGCGGGGCGTTGGGATCGTTGCCTCGAATCAGCGACTGGACCTGGATCATCCCGCGATGGCCGGTGACGGGATTGCGGACGGCCAAATCGCCCGGAAGGTATGGCGCCATCGCCGCCCCGAGGTTCGAGGCGAGCAGTTGCCGCGACTCAAGGTGTTCGAGTCCCTGGAAACGAAGGCGCCGGGTCGAACGGGGCCGGCCGGTTCCTCTCCGCGTGCTACCCATGGGAAGTCTCCCTACTTCCGACGACTCGCCGCCGCGGGTCATCGATCGGTCGATGGATCGAACGATCGAGCGCGCCGCCGCGAGCCGCCCTCCGTAATTCAATGTGGTCGTCCGGCCGAATCGGACGAGCGCGCCAAGCGCCCGCCAAGCGACCGGCGGTCCCCACGCTCGCCTTGCGGAGAGGAAGGAAAACCGCGACCTGATCGCGACTCGACGATTCGCCTATGGCTTTTTTGTTCGGCCCCGCCAGCGCGTCAACTTCATGCGCCCCGGAGAGATGGAAAGACCAGGGGGAGGAGGAAAGCGGAGGAAGTGATTAGACCGAAGGCGCCGAGCGAAGCGAAGCGAGCGCTTGGTCCTCATCTTCGGCGATGATCAGGTAATGGTCGAGCTTCATGACCCGCAACAGATCGAGCACCTCGGACTGGAGACGGTAGAGGACCGCGCGGCCGCCTCGCCCGTCGAGCCGGCGCTTGAGCCCGACCAGGATGGCCACGCCGGAGCTGGAAAGGTAGTCCACCCGCCCCATGTCGATGGCCAGGCGCGGTTTGTCGCGCGATTGGATCAGGCCGAAGAGCGAGTCGTGAAAGGGGGTGTTTCGGAAGTCGTTGAGGCTGGCCGGGTCGGTGATCTCGACGACCAGCGCGTCCGACTCCTCGCGTGTTGTGAATGCGCTCATGACGTGGACGGTTCCTCTCGCGGCAGCCCCAGCCCTCGCTCCGGCCAACGAGGCCTGGGCGTTCGCCCCGACTCTCAACCCGGGTAGGTGGTCCCGGGATGGAGCGTCCATGCCGGGACCACAGGCGTTGATCTTAACGCGCGTTTCCGGCCCCACGCAATTCACCGGGGGCCGCGACGATGCGGGGAGGCGTCGGCTGGGTCGTATTCCCCGACGCGCGGGGATGTTAAAATCGACGCTCCGCCCCGGCGGCGGCCCCCGAATCGGCTTTCGGGGGTCGAAACGAGCCTGGTTGGTCGTCGCTTTGCGAGGGTTCCTGGTTTGAATCGGTTTTTGCTGGCCCTTCGATCGTTTTGGCGGATCTTGACGGACCCGGACTTCGCCGCTCGCGTCGAGCCGCTTTTTTCCCGACAGCCGACGGGGCCGGATCTGCGGATCCTGGCGGTCCTTCAGCGCGACGGGAGGTTGGTCGACTTCCTGGAGGAGGACATCGACGGCTACACCGACGCCCAAATCGGCGCGGCGGTTCGCGACATCCATCGGGGATGCCGCAAGACCCTGCGCGATTATCTGACGATCGAGCCGATCCTCGGCGGTCCCGAAGAGGGGCGCGTCGACGTTCCCTCCGACTTCGATCCGGCGGCCGTCCGGCTGATCGGCAACGTCGACGGTCCGCCCCCATTTCAAGGGATCCTCAAGCATCACGGCTGGCGAGTGCGCTCGGTCCATTTGCCGGTCCTGCCGGTCGCCCGGGACGATTCCTCGGTCCTCTCTCCCGCCGAAGTCGAGATTCCCTAAATCGAACCGCGCGAGTCATTCGTTTTCGCTAAGGAGCGGGCATGTCGCGTTATGTCGTGGGGATCGACCTGGGGACCACCAACAGTTCGTTGGCCCACGCCGCCGGCGACGGGGAGGCGGGCGCGGCCGATCCGGTCTCCATCGAGCAATTCGCCATTCCCCAAATCGTCGGCCCGAACGATGTTTCCCCCCGGCCGCTGCTGCCGTCGTTCCTCTACCTCGCGGGCGAGAAGGAATTTCCGGCCGGGGCGCTGGAGCTTCCCTGGAAGGGGCCCGCGGATCGCGTCGCGGGGGTCTTCGCGCGCGATCACGGCGCCAAAGTGCCGGGACGCCTGGTGAGCTCGGCCAAAAGTTGGTTGTCTCATCCGGGGGTCGACCGCCGCGCGGCGATCCTTCCCTGGGGCGCCGGCGACGAGGTGAAGAAAGTCTCGCCCGTGGATGCGTCGGCGTTTTACCTCACGCACCTGCGCGAAGCCTGGAACGCGACGATCGCCGGGAAGACCGCCGATGATCGTCTGGAGAACCAGGACATTCTGCTGACCGTGCCGGCCTCGTTCGACGCCGTCGCGCGCGAGCTGACCGTCGAGGCCGCCGAGAAGGCCGGACTCAATCGGATCACGCTTCTAGAGGAGCCCCAGGCCGCCTTTTACTCCTGGCTCGCGGCCGAGGGGGACGGCTGGCGCAAGAAGGTCAAGGTCGGCGATGTGATCCTGGTTTGTGACGTCGGCGGCGGCACCACCGACCTGACCCTGATCTCCGTGGCCGAGGAGGCGGGCGATCTGGTCCTCTCGCGGCTGGCCGTCGGCGAGCACATCCTGCTTGGCGGCGACAACATGGACCTGGCGCTCGCCTACGCGGTGGCGGCGAACCTGCCCCGCGGCATGGAGGGGCTCGACGCCGCGCAGCGGGTGGCCCTGGGCTACGCCTGTCGGACGGCGAAGGAGGAGCTCTTCAGCGATCCCAAGAAGTCGTCGGCCGCCATCACCGTCCTGGGTCGAGGCTCCAAGGTCATCGGCGGCTCGATCAAGACGGAGCTTCAGCGCGAGGTTTTGAACAAGGTCTTAATCGACGGCTTCCTTCCCCACTGCGCGCCGACGGATCAGCCGGCGTCGGGCCGTCGCGTCGGCCTGACCGAAATCGGCCTCCCCTACGCCGCCGACCCCGCGATCACGCGGCATCTCGCCCGGTTTTTGGGCAGACAGGCCGGCTCATTGCACACGGGGGGGACGATGATCGCCCCGTCGGCGGTCCTCTTCAACGGCGGCGTCTTCAAGGCGGAGGAGATGCGGGAGCGCGTGCTGGAGGTGCTTTCGGAATGGGCGGGCCGTCCCGTCCCCGCGCTCCACTCCCACGACCTCGACGTGGCCGTCGCCCGGGGCGCGGCGTATTACGGGCGGGCGCGCCGGGGCGGGGGGGTGCGAATTCGCGGCGGCGTGGCTCGGTCGTATTACATTGGGCTGGAGACCTCCGCGCCCGCGGTGCCGGGCGTCGCGCCGCCGATCAAGGCGCTTTGCGTGGTGCCGATGGGGATGGAGGAGGGGACCGAGGTGGACGTCCCCAGCGAGGACCTCGGGCTTATCGTCGGCGAGCCGGCGGTCTTCCGGTTCCTCGGCTCGACGACCCGCCGCGAAGACCCCGTCGGCGCGGTTTTGGATCGCTGGGAGCCCGAAGAGCTTGAGGAGATGGCTCCGCTGGAGACCGCGCTGCCGGTCGAGGGAGACGGCTCGAGCCAGACGGTTCCGGTTCGCCTCCACTCCAACGTCAACGAGGTCGGGACTCTTGAGCTTTGGTGCCGAAGCACGCGCGACGATCGGCGCTGGAAGCTGGAATTCAACGTCCGCGAAGCGAGCGAAGATTAAGACGATGACGGACCAACGATCCATTCTGCTGACCGTCGACGGCGCGGTCGCCAAGCCCTTGCGGCTGACGTTCGACGATCTCGCCGGCCTTCCCGCCGCCGACCAGGTTGACGACATCTCGCGGTTTCATCCAACCCGCCGGGGCTCGGGCGTGGCGCTTGGGGCCGTGCTGCGGCTCGCCGAGGTCGCGCCGGAGGCCCGCTACCTGACGCTCCACGCCGACGACGACTTCCACGCCTCCGTCCCCCTGGCCGAGGTCTTGCCCGAGGCCGTCGTCGTCTATCATCGGAACGGGCGTCTCATGAGCCCCGAGGAAGGCGGGCCGCTTCGGTTCATCATCAAGAACCCGGCCGCCTGCCACACCGACGAACTTGACGACTGCGCGAACGTCAAGTACCTCAACCGCATCGAGCTTTCCGTCGCTCGCGGCCAAGACACCCGGCCCCACACCGATTTCGAGCACGAGGAACTTCACAGGGCCGAGGGCTGATCCGGCCCTCGACTGGGCGGGGGACGGCTCCGGGATTACCGGCCGAAGCTCCGACAGACGGCGAGGTAGGTGGGCCGGAGCGTCTCGAACTCGGCCTCGGGTCCGTAGGCGAGGATCGAGACGCGGCGGTCCCTGGTCAACAGGGTGACGTGATATCCCTTGAGGTTCCCGCCGAACAGGCCGCCCGACGCCGTGAAGACGGAGAGGCGGCCCTCGCCCAGGCCCGAGCCTTTGAACACGTCGGGGCGGCCCTCGACGTAGCCGCTCAACTCCTCGGCGGCCACGCGCTTGTACAGCTCGTGCGCCTTGTGGACCGGAGCGAATTCGCTCCCCTCCTCGAACTCGCCG
>Ga0180216_1002763_pt1 | contig 14316 bp, 12 predicted proteins | sample eDN3rd37CBELigMG_FD_128879 | JGI IMG/M metagenome (GOLD analysis project Ga0180216, IMG submission 128879) | Enriched Miracle-Growth compost microbial communities from Emeryville, California, USA - eDNA 3rd pass 37_C BE-Lig MG (version 2)... ... | reverse complement strand
TGACTTTGAACACCTTGTCGGTCGCTCTGATTGCAACGGTCCTCATCATGACCTGTTCCCTGATTGTAGCGAATGTTTGTCGGATTCAAAGCAATTCCTTTGCAAACCTGTTATCACGATTGATCACGGCAGGCTATTCTCTACCGGGTGCCATTATTGCGATTGGCGTACTCAATTTGTTTATTGGCTCTGATCATTTGTTGGACAGACTTTATGAGCAAATGGGCTGGGGTGAAACACCATTCATGCTCAGCATGACGATTGTTATGATTATTGTGGGCTATGTCGTCCGTTTTATGGCAACGGGTTACAACGCCGTCGAAGCGGGATTTGATAAAATGGGGACAACCTATATGAATGCCTCTCGTCTGTTAGGCTACGGGATCACACGCACCTTCTTTAAGGTGGATCTTCCGTTGCTGAAAGGGGCTCTGCTAAGTGGGGCTATACTAACGTTTGTAGAGATTATCAAAGAGTTGCCATTAGCTCTTTTGCTTCGCCCTTTTAACTTTGAAACGCTGGCCACGAAAACCTATCAGTATGCTAGTGATGAGCGGATTTTTGAGGCTTCTATCCCTTCTTTATTTATTATTGCAGTCAGTATCCTTTCAGTTCTTGTATTCCATCGATTGGGGGAGAAGTAGAACGATGAATGTTGTAGACGTCCAGGAGCTTTCCTTTCGGTATACACCCAAACAATCACCGATTATAAATGGCGTTTCGTTTTCGATCGATGAAGGGTCGATTGTCGGGATTTTGGGACCCAGTGGAAGTGGAAAAAGCACCTTATTACGGTTAATCGCTGGGTTAGAAGTCCCTTCAGCGGGTAGGATTGCCATCTCAGGTAAGGTTGTCGTCGATCCTTCCACATTTGTTGCCCCAGAAAATAGGGGAGTAGGGATGGTGTTTCAAGACTATGCCTTATTTCCGCATTTAACCGTTGCTGAAAATGTCGAGTTTGGTTTACATCGCTTGCCCAAAAAATCAAGGGTTGTACGGGTTGGGGAAATGCTGGAGTTAGTCCACCTTACCGGTTTTGAAAAGCGTTACCCTCATGAATTGAGCGGGGGGCAGCAGCAGCGCGTTGCCTTGGCAAGAGCGTTGGCGCCTAAACCATCGATTTTGCTAATGGATGAACCGTTTAGTAATCTTGATGCAGAGTTAAAATCGGTGATTCGCAGTGAACTGCGGGAAATTTTGCAAAAGGCCAATATGACCTGTTTGTTTGTCACCCACGATCAGCTAGATGTGGAAGCGATATGCGATTCCTCTGTGGTTTTGTGAACATTTGTTTGATTTGAAGTTGTTTGTCCTTGAGAGCCTCTCTCAAGGACTTGTTTTTTTGGGACGTGCTTATCCTTGAGGGATAACCCAAGCCACAGCCCGAACCATCCCTCAAAAATTACTCCTTGACTGCCCCCCATCCACATTTATGGTTGCTCCAACAATCCAGGAGGCTTTTTCAGAGGCCAAAAAGACAGCGACATTTGCTATTTCCTCAACCGTTCCAAAGCGCCCTGCTGGAATTTCTTGCTCTACAAACATACGGATCTTTTCCGGATTTTCATCCATTCGCTTTTGCCAATTTCCCGTTGGATGGAGAATCGATCCAGGTGCAATCCCGTTGACTCGAATCCCCTCTTTAATCATTTCATCTGCAAAGCCCTTGGTAAAACTGATTAAGGCAGCTTTACTGTTGTTGTAGGTGATTTTTCCACCGGACTCTCTGCCATATATTGAGGAGATATTGATAATCGAACCTCCGCCAATTTTCTTCATTTCTTTAGCAGCCATCTGGCTAAAATGGACAGCAGACAGATAATTCAAATGCATGGCTTGTTCGAACAGGGTAAGATCGGTTTCCATAGCCGCTCCACCGTTACTTCCGCCAACATTGTTAATGAGAATGTCAATTCGTCCATATTCCTTGATGAGTTCACGAAATACCTTCTCCCTTGTTGTGGAAATGGTTAAATCTCCCGAATAGATCCCGATCTCACCTAATTCTGATCTAGTCTCCTCTAACTCCTCTTTGTCTCTTGCGACTATAGCCACAATAGCACCTTCATCCAAAAAAGCTTTCGCAATCGCCTTCCCAATCCCTTTTGACCCTCCGGTGATCAGAACGATTTTTCCTGTCAAATGGAGTTCCATCTTTAGTCCTCCTCGTGTATAAGTTGTTGCCTCCATTTTAACAAAAAAATCCATCATGTTATAATGGTGGGAAATTAGAAGGTTGTAGAAAGGATTCCTGATCATGCTGCATAAATTCACTCTTCAGACTTCGAAACGAGATGAAATGATTGACGTAACCGCACAAGTGGAGGATTTTATCCGGGCAGAAAAAATGGATCAAGGAGTTGCTGTAGTTTATTGTCCACATACGACAGCCGGAATCACCATCAATGAAAATGCCGACCCAGACGTGGTTCGTGACATGTTAATGAGGCTAGATGAAGTCTATCCATGGGAGCATCCTAAATACCGTCATGCAGAAGGAAATTCAGCGTCCCATTTAAAGGCAAGTACGGTAGGTTCCTCGCAAACTGTTTTCGTTGAGGGAGGAAAGCTCGTTCTTGGAACATGGCAAGGGATTTACTTTTGTGAGTTTGATGGGCCGAGGCGAAGAAATTATTTTGTGAAATTGTTGAGGGGATAGGGATGGCATTACCGGATTTGCATGATTTACTTGCGAATAATTAGTGATCAGCTCTTGCATACCTGAATGGGTATGTTTTTTTTACCCTCCCAGCACCCTTACACAAGGAGAGAGCCTACAGATTCGCTAACCCCCACTTTGTGTCCAATTTATGAACAATCAGCAGTCTACCAATTTCCCCCTCTATTTCCATGTAACATATTACCAATTTTGGCGTCTATTAATATATAAAATGATAGATGGAAAAATGGAGGATCAAATTTCAATGAAAAAGAAATCTCTCATTGCCCTAACTGCAACTCTAATGTTAGCAGGATCAATAACTTCTTTCACCAGTGCAGCCCAGGTGAAATCTACGAAGAAGGTGGATGCGACCTTTGCAAGCATTAAGGTTCTTTATAATAATAGTGAGGTCGAGACGGATCTGGAACCTTTTATGATTAATGGGGTCACCTATATTCCGCTTAGAATGATGGGGAATGTATTTAACAAGACGGTGGACTGGGATGGGGCGAAATACCAGATCCGTGTTTCGGAGAAAGCCGATCCCAATGCTTCCGGGTTAGCCCAGCAGCTGGCGATTAAGAACAATGAACTCGTGGTGAAGGACCAGATTATTCGCAACAAGGATGAGAAAATTGCCGCCCTTGAAAAAGAAATTGCTGAGTTAAAGAAAACGAATACTCAAAAATCATCAAGTATCGCCGATCTGGAAGATTTGCTGAATGATGAATTTGCGTCATACAAAGGAATTAAGTTCAAAATTGCTTTAAGTGGTGACAAGTACGATGTTACGGTCAAGATTACAGTTGATTTGGACCGTTATCAAAGCAAATGGGATGATTTAACCTCGAGCAATAAGAAATCCTACCTGCAGGATATTGTTGATGAGATTCTTGAGGAATACGAAGATGCGGATGTCGAGGGGACCATTAAGAGTGGTTCAAAGCAGCTGGTCTCTTTCACAGTGAGTTCTAGTGGGAAGATAAATATGAAGGAAGGCTCTAGCAGCAAGAGTATTAGCTCTTTAAAAAGCTACATAAATGATCGTTATGAGGACTACTTCACTAGGATCCCAGTGACAATTGATGTCACAGGGGATGAGGATGAAACTGACTTTCGTGTGAAATTCAGCTACACTTCTTCCTACAAAACCCGTTGGGACGATCTATCGGATAGTGAAATTAAGACGTTTATGGGTAAAATCTACAGTGATATTGAGGATGAATATCCAGATAGCGACATAATGGGATCCGTCTATGATACGAATAAAGGAAAAACATTGGCTACCTATAGCAAATCTTCTAGTGGAACTGTCAAGTTTCAGCGGACGAAAGCTTATTAAGTGGGACGGCAGTTTTGGTGGCTGTTATTTTATTATTAATTTCTGAGGTCCTTTGAGATAGGGTTTGATTAGTGGTGTTATGGTCATCATCGGGGTTATGATGATCATAATGCTCTTTGGAAAAAGTTGAAACGGTCATCATCGGGGTTATGGTGACCAAAATACCCTTTGAAAAAAGTTAAAACGGTTATCATCGAGGTTATGATGACCAAAATGCTCTTTGGAAAAAGATAAAACGGTCATCATCGGGTTATGATGACCGACTCCTACGGGAGGAAGCAGTAAGGGCGAAAGCCTGATGGAGCAACGTCGCGTGAGTGATGAAAAATTTCGGATCGTAAAACTCTGTTGTTAGAAGAACACCCGAGAGAGGATCCCGTCTTGACGGTACCTAACGAGAAAGCCCCGGCTAACTATGTGATATACCTATAGGTGGCTATTTCTTATTCGTGTCCAAATTGTGAACACCCTCCAACTCCCCAAAATTCCCCTTCATTTCCGAGAAACAAATTTCGAACCTTAGCGTCTATAGTAATAACAAAAGAATTTCCTGCCATACCACGTGGAAATAACCGACATGGCATCCTGCTGTCCAAGTTGTGTATAATAAGGAAAATGAATGGAGTAAGGGATGTGTAGCTATGGGATTAATCGGTAAATTATTTGGTGGAAAAGATAAAGAATTATTATTAAATCAGGAAAATCTATATAAAAAGTTCCTTTGGAATTTGCAAGAGAATCCAAACAATGAACATCTTCGCCAGTTAACGATTGATGCAGGGAAGAGTTATTACACGCTGCTCGGCAAAGGAACGTTTACCGCGGAGGACGAAGCGAAGATCCAAGAGGATTTAAAAAAAGTTGAATTGAAACAGATTGAAAAACCAGGGAATCAATACGCCTAAAGTCATATGACGGTTGGGTGGTTTGACGAATACGATTCCTAATATAGGAATTGTGTTTATAGTAAGAAATGGCTTATTGGTACTTCTTTTTATTTGGGGAACAATAAAAAGCATTTCGGACCCTAGAGGTTGGGGATGCTTTTTTATTTGATCAAGTCTGGTTTTTTCCAGAAATAAGAGAGATTATAATATTGAGGGAGAGAAAAAATGAAAAAATTTAAGAAAAGTGCACTGGCACTCACACTTGCTTCTTCTTTATTTACCGGGACTGCTTTAGCAGCCCAGGATCCGCAGGATATAGATTCACAGGATCAGGAACAAGCTGTGGCTTCGCCGGAACAAAAACAGGATCTAAATTCACCAGAACAAAAACAAGTCGATGATTCGCAGGAGCAGAAACAAGCGGTGGATTCCCAAGAGCAGAACCCGGATGTAGAGTCACAAGAGCAGGAACCAGCCGAAGATTCACAACAACAAAAACCAGCTGCAAATTCACAAAAAAAAGCTGTAGACTCGCAAGAACATGTTTTGGAATTTGATTTAAAAACAGGAACCACCTTTGTTGATGGAAATGTGGTGGAACTGGAAGCACCAGCTAGTTTGGTGAATGGCCGCTTGTATGTTCCTGTACGTTTCTTATCAACCCAATTGGGGTTTGAAACGAACTTCAATGCGACAGATCGTACGATCGAGATTCGTACGGCAAAAGCCGAAGTGTTGATTAATATGGATAAAAACACAGCCATGATCAATGGGCAAGCAGTTCCTTTTGATACCATTGGTGTGATTCAGCAGGATCGGTTGCTCCTTGCTGCCAGAACGATGTCTGAGCTGATTGAACTACCTATTGATTACAACGCTGAAACAAAGATCGTGAAAATCATCGTCAAGCCGGTAAAGCCACCACTTCCAAAGCAAGAAAACATGAAGCCTGTAGCCCAGTTTTCTACCGATAAGAAAGTGTATCGCATTGGCGAGCCGATTGAGTACATAGATTTAAGCTATGATCCGGATGCCAGCGGATACTATCCGTCATGGTCCAATAAACAGAGCGCCTTTTTCTCTGCTGGGAAAAAGACCATTACGTTAACAACAAAAGATCCACAAGGGCTGCAAAGTGATCCTTTCTCCCGCCAGATTGAAATTACGAATGAGGTCCTGACGACGCAAGACGAGTTTCCATTTTACTTTGGCTCGATGGAAGATGATCCAAAAAGAATTCTACTCGACTACAATAAGTTTTTAAATTACCAAGTGCTTGATAAAAAAGAAGAGATCGAGGATTCTCGTTCGCTGATCGTGAGCGACAGTCCGGAGCCGTTTAAGGAATATGGGATTCTTTATCAGAGCAAGGCTTCGGGAAAATCCCGCCTGTTTGCCACACATATTAACGATATCGAAGACCAAATGGCGACGGTCAGTGTCCTCGTGACGAATACAAGTGACGAGCCAGTGAAGATTAAGACGACCCGCAAAGGGGAGGTTATGCCTTCGAAGGTTGCCGAATTGTTAGGAAAGCAGATTTTGGATGATTGGTTCCTCCATGAAGAGATTAACAAGGAACAAGTAATCCAACCAGGCCAAACAGCTACCTACTACCGTTCCTACGCTCTGTTCCCGAAACAGGGGATTCACTTCATGTACGATATTGAAGTGGAAGGGGAGGCTACTTTTACTTTTGTAGCGCATGATCCGAATGAAAGTGGAGAGAGCTTATTGGAGCTTCCGAAATTGGCGAAAGACAACAATGTCCGCGGAACCTATCCGGTTTCCACTCTGCTTTGGGAAGTGGATGCTTCTGACATTGACGGTAAGCCTGCCCGCATTTCCATCGGGGACACCCGCCTGGATTCATGGGTAAAGGGAACAGATGAAGTGACCGGGGAAGATGTGCAAAACAAAGGGAATTACGGTGTCTTCTACCATGTTGAGATCAAGAATCCTGGGAAAGCCGCCATCGCTCTCGTATCCCGTGGTGGATTGTTTAAAGGGTCCATTCTTCTAAATGAAGAAAAGATCATCCCGATTCCAAAATCCGGAGTGGTCCTCCCAAGAACAGCCTACTTGCTAGACCGAACAACTGGGAAGGAAGACAGTATCAGCTTACGCATTGCACCGCCTTCTGGTACGGCACTGCCATTTGATATTCTGATATACCCATTGCGTGATTTGGATTACAAATAAGGTAAAAGGGAGGTCTGACCTAAGTGGTTGGACCTCTTTTTCGTCCGCCCATTCTTCAACCAACCGACAATATACATCCGCCCTAGAATCTAGTAAACTATTAAGTATACAAACGAAAGGGGAGAAAAGATGAATAAAGTGAAAAAACGATGGCTTTTTTCCTGGCTCAGTATATGTCTAGTGGCTTCAACACCTGTCTATGCACAGGCGGAGGAATCCGCGGAAATAGATTTTGATCAGCAAAGAATGATGGAAATCTATCAGCTTATTCATCAGTTCCATGTGGCAAACCCTGACGCTGGAGATTTATCAGAGGGGGCCATTTGGGGAATGATTGATTCACTTGAAGACCCCTATACGGAATATTTTACAAACGAGGAATTTGAATCTTTTATCGATGAAGTCGAGGGTTCCTATTCCGGCGTTGGCATGGTGATGGGGGAGATGGCTGACGGCTCCCTTGTGGTGCAGCAGGTTTTCAAGGGTTCCCCTGCGGAAAAAGCGGGAATCGAAGCGGGGGATAAGCTGATCGCGATTGACGGGGAAAATGTGGTGGGCAAAGCGAGCGAAGAAGTGGTAGCAAAGGTCAAAGGGGAGGAAAACTCATATGTCACCATTACGGTGGAGCGGAAAGGTGAATCCCTTGATCTTAAGGTGACCCGTCAAAAGATTGAACTGCCTACTGTCACCGCAAAACTTCTGGACCACCAGATCGGATACATAGAGCTTGCCACATTTTCTGACGAAGCCATCCTTCATTTAGAGCAGGAACTGAAAAAGCTCGAGGAGAAAAATCTGAAAGGTTTAATCCTCGATCTGCGCAATAACCCTGGCGGCATGCTGAGTGCGGCTGTTGATCTTTCTTCCCTTTTCGTTGAGAAAGGCCCGATCGTTCATGTCAAGGACAATACGGGTAACGAGCAATCTTTTGACGCGACAGGCAAGCAGGTGCATAAACTGCCTATAGTCGTTCTCGTTAATGAAAATACGGCCAGTTCCTCGGAAATAGTCGCTGCTGCCTTAAAGGATTACGGACTAGCCACGATCATTGGCACGCCAACCTTTGGCAAAGGGGTTGTGCAGGAATTGATTCCTTTATATTCTGGGGGCGTTCTGAAATTAACAATTGAAGAATATTTTAGCCCGAAACATCAAGTGATTAACCACCAGGGCATCACTCCGAATGTGCTGGTCACAGATCCGGATGAGCAACTTCAGGCGGCGGAATACGTCTTAATAGATAACAAACTCACTTTGAAGCCTACTGGAGAAGTCTTGATCAACGGAGGAAAAGAGGATGAATCTGCTGTTGTTGCAGCCTTCCAGGATCAGGGGAAATGGTATGTCTCACTGCGAAAGTTGGCCTACCTTTTCCATGGGGAGATCGGATATGACCCGGAAAAGGGACAAGCTATTTTGAAACTAGCTCAGGATACACATACGATTTCATTAAAGGAAGCTATGATCAAAGAAGGAACAGCCTATATTCCGTTAGAGACTTTGCTCAAGCTTTATCCTGGTATAACTGGGGAATTTTCGGCAGACGGTGAGATTACAGTTAGGAGATAGTTATGAAAAAAATGCTGGGGTGGGCCCTGGCGGTTACGATGACGATGACCCTACAACCCCCTTGGGTAAGCGCGGAAGGGGAGGGTGTTGTACCAAAGGACCCCCTTTTCTCAAAACAAACCTATCATCAACTGACAAAAGTGGACAAGGCTTGGAAATCAGTGAAAGTCAATTCGAATATTGTGATCGCGGTCCTGGACACGGGTGTTGATCTAGGTCATCCGGATTTAAAGGCCAATCTGGTTGAGGGTGTGAATCTGGTGAATCCCGGAAAGCCCCCGACAGACGACAATGGACATGGGACGGCAGCCGCTGGTATTTTGGCGGGGGTAGGAAATAACAGTACGGGAATTGCCGGTGTGTTGTGGAAAGCCAAGATCATGCCGATCAAAGTGCTTGATGCCAACGGCAATGGGGACGCTGCCCGGGTAGCAAAAGGGATACGCACTGCGGTCGACAAAGGGGCGAATATCATCCTCATGTCGCTCGGCGACCCCATTTATTCCACGGCACTTGAACAGGCTGCACAGTACGCAGAGCAAAACAATGTCCTGTTGATTGCCGCAACGGGCAATGATGAAAGTCGAGTAACGTACCCTGCAGCTTTTCCGACGGTATTAAGTGTAGGGGCTGTGGATGGGAATTTACGTGTGCTTAACTATTCCAATAATGGTCCGGAGGTCGATGTGGTTGCCCCTGGCAGTAAAATTCATTCCACCAGCTCGGGTGGCGACTATTCCACTCGCTCAGGCACATCGATGGCAGCTCCTCAGGTTGCTGGCATCGCAGCCCTTGTTCTAAAACAGAACCCCAAGCTTTCCCCGCAACAGGTTCGCACCTTACTGAAAGGAACAGCTCAAGATCTTGGAGAAAAGGGATGGGATCTCAACACGGGTTACGGTTTGGTGAACGCGGAAAAAGCGGTGGAACAGGCATCCCAGCCTTTGAAGGATATCCACGAACCGAATGATACACCTGCCGGTGCAGCCCCTCTGCCGGTGATTACTCGCACCCAGGGTCAGGTCAGTGGAACAGCCCCGGTGGATTGGTACCGGATCGATGTACCATATAAGGGTGAAGTGAACCTGAAAATTTTTGCGGTCAGCGGGAACAAAGGGGAACTGTCGATGGAGCTGTATGACGCTTCACAGAAAAGACTTGCGGCCACTAACCCAGCGAATCAGATTCGGACCGTTTTGCCGCGTGGTGAGGTACTTTTAAAAGTCTCCAAGAAGGGGAAGGGAACTAGTGAGTATACCCTTACCTCCGATTTTTCGATTGCTGCAGATGCCTACGAAAGCAATAATACAAAGGCTACAAGCACGGTTCTTCCAGTAAAGAAACAGGCAACGGTGGTCGGCAATTTTCATCAGCCAAAGGATGTCGACTGGTATCAGATGACATACCCTTGGGAGGGGAAGTTGGAGCTTCAGGTGAGAACGGATACCTTGCGAATGGACCCGGTTCTAACCGTGGAACAAGAGGGCAAATGGAGCAAGGTTGTCGATAATGGATCTGTTGCCAATGAACAGCGAGAACAGTGGTCTTCTGCTATTAACCCGGGGCGCTACTTTTTTCAGTTGAGAGATTACTATGGAAATGCTGTCGATGGACAATACACCTTCTCCATTCACTATAATCCCAAACCATCCGAGGCCTTTGATGACATCACGATGCATTGGTCTCGCCATGATATTGAGTTTTTGTATGGGAAAGGGCTCATTGGTGGGTTCCCTGATGGTGGATACCATCCGAATGAAGCCATCACGCGCGGTTCAGCCGCTGTATTGATTCGTCGCGTACTGAACCTGCCCGAGGCCACCCACCCGATTACCTTTTCTGATATGGGGAGAGGACACTGGGCATATGCAGCTATCGCCTCTTTGGTAGAAGAGGGAATTCTTGCACCAAGCTTTACGATGCGGCCGGATGCTCCAGTTTCTCGTGCAGAGCTGGTCACCATGCTTTATCGGGCGAAGTTTGGAACAAGCGTTCCGAAAGTCCAGCAAAAACTCCCTTTTACCGATATTTCTGCGGGTAACTGGGCCTATCCTTATATTTATAAAATGTGGAATACAGGATATGTAGCTGGGCGTTCGAAGGATCGATTTGAACCGTCCCAAAGCACAACCCGTGCGGAATTTGCCGTTTTGTTGAAACGTATCTGGTTTGATAAATGATTTAGATAGGAAAGGAAGAGCAAGCTTGAAGAAAAAATGGTTCATACGTTTAATGTTGGCGGGATCCTTATTGGTCGCAGGGGGTGCCGTAGCTGCCTCTGGTTTTGATACGATGCCTGGTTCGGCTGACGACCCGCTTGTTACCAAAAGTTTCGTGGAACAACTGATTGATGCTAGATTGAAGGGGAAGGCACCTTCTTCGGCCCCGGCTGCGCCCGCAGCTCCAGCGAACCCGGTCACCCCAGTAACTCCAGTGCAGACTGGCGGAGGGGCATCTGCCGCGGAAATTAATGTAGCCCCACTTGAACCCGGTCAAAAAATCATCGGCTACGCCGGCACCCAGTTCATCGTTCGTTCAGGAAAAGTGAAAGTCGTTGCCGGGGAAAACCGTGACGGATTCCCTGATCTAACGGGAGGATTTGATGTCCAAGGTGGACAAATCGTGGACCCTAACCATCTGCTCCTGATTCCCAAATCAGACGGACGCGGCTTGGTTGTGGCCCCAGACTCCAAAACAGCATACGTCATGGTTATTGGTACTTTCCATGTAGAGTAAGCGGTGGGGATCTTGTGATCCCTGCTTTTTTTGTTTGGTGGGAAAAGCCAGGGAGTAGTTAATTAAGGAGTGGATGAGATCAATCTCTCGGATTCCAAGGGACGGATTGATCTTCATACCCCCGATGAAGATCACTCGAATTTTAAGTGGTGGATTGATCTTCATACCCCCGATGAAGATCAATCACTTGGATTTTAAGTGACGGATTGATCTTCATACCCTCGATGAAGATCAATACTCGAATTTTAATGGACGGATTGATCTTCATACCCTCGATGAAGATCAATCACTTGGATTTTAACGGACGGATTGATCTTCATACCCTCGATGAAGATCAATCACTCGAATTTTAATGGACGGATTGATCTTCATACCCTCGATGAAGATCAATCACTTGGATTCTGAGAGGTAGTTTGATCTTCACATATTACTCCGCTTATTCAGATGGTACCAATAAAATTAGGTACTTTCGCAATTTCCCTGCTCAAGTACAATAACCTTAAAGAAACCAACTTTTAACAAGAGGTGTGATCAAAAAATGAGTTTCGGTACGATTCGAAGGCTGGAGCAGGAAATAACACAATTACAGATAAACCAGGACCTTATTTTGAAGCGTTTGGCTAGAATTGAGAAAACAGTAAAAGTAGAACCAGAGGAACCCGTGGCGAAAGTGGAGGTTCCTGTTGTTGAACGGAAGCTTATACCTCCGAAGTCAACGCAACCGGAGCCAACGGAACCAGTGCCGACTCAACAAAAGCCTACCCAGTCCACTCCAAAAACCTCCAAAGATCTAGAGTTTCGAATTGGGGGTACGTGGTTAAATCGCATTGGGGTGGTTGCGGTTGTTTTGGGGATGGCCTTTTTTCTCAAGTATTCCTTTGAAAATGATTGGATTGGACCGACGGGGAGGATTTTATTGGGGATTCTATCCGGGGTAGTGATGATGTTTCTCGGGGAAAAGCTGCATAAGCGCTATCCCGGGTACGCTCAAGGGCTCATTGGTGGGGGAAGCCTGGCGATGTTTTTCTCGATTTATGCTGGGTACCAGTTTTACCTATTGATTCCGCCCTTTGTAGCCTTTAGTTTTATGGTGTTGATCATGCTCTACACGGTATTCATGGCAGTAAGAAAGGATTCTCGTGCCATCGGGATTCTTGGGATTATCGGTGCGTATATGGCGCCTTTTCTCGTTGGAAGTGAGAATCCTTCCCTTTGGCTCTTGTATGCTTACCTTATTTTGCTTACGTTAGGCGTACTCGGAGTATCCATTTATAAAAAATGGGTCGTGTTTCAGTATCTAAGCTTTATATTTAATCAATTGATTTTCGCATTTATGTGGATGGCTGTTACTTGGGGATATGCATACGAAAATTTTGTTGCACCATCTTATCTGTTTTTATGCGCGAACTTTTTCATCTACCTTGGCATTGTTTCCGTATATAACATTCGCACGAAGAGAAAGTCAACCCGTTGGGATATTAGCCTAATCCTGATGAACGGTTTCCTGTTTTTTGCCTGGAGTGCCGATGTGCTCGAGTACACATTTGTCATGGATTTTATGGGATTCTATGCGGTGTTTATTGCCCTTGTTTATCTGTACCTGGGTAAAATGGCGTATCAGTTGCACAAGGAAGATAAGGGGCAGGTTTATAGTTTATTCTTATTGGCTTTCGTTCTAATAACCCTAGCGATTCCAATTCAATTCTCAGATGCTTCTGTTGGTTTGGGTTGGTTAGTAGAGGCTGTTGGATTGGCATATATGGCAAGAAAGCTTGATGCACCTAAAGTTTTTAAATGTGGTCTTGTCGTATTAGTCTTAGGAATCATTGCTAGCTTTGGGGAATTGTCCACTATTTGGCTGACGGAAACCTTTTTGTTTAATCGTGCAACCTTGCTGCTTGTTAGCTCCTTGTCCGCCATTTACGGGATGGTAAAAATCCTGAGTGGATGGGAGAAACCTAACCATAAGATAAAGCAGATACTAAAAGGACTGTTCCTTGTGGTTAGCTTTATCGGGATCACCTTTGAGAACGAGCACTTTTTCTATTTACATGGCACCATAGACTATGGTCTTTCCCCTGAGCAGTTATCCTTAAGTGCACTGTGGACGCTTTATGCGATAGGTCTCTTCACTGCCGGTATTGTCCGGAAAAGCCGCTACTATCGCTATAGTTCGTTGGCATTATTGGCTATCGTTGTTTTAAAGGCATTCTTTATTGATCTGGGGGATTTGGCGACCATTTATAAAATTATTCTGTTTATTTTCCTTGGGCTCAGCCTGCTTGGGATATCCTTTCTTTATCAAAAGAGACTTCGGGAAGATGATGGGAACCAATAACGGAAAACTTTTCCGTTATTGACTTTGTGAGCTTGTGAATAGGGGGTCTTAGCGGAAAGAGTTTCCGTTATTAATCGAAAAACTGGTTTCGAACCGTATTATGACCCCCTATAACGGAAAAAAGTTCCGCTATTTCTCCTTTTTAGTTGTGACTTTCGAGGATAGCGGAAAATCTTTCCGCTAAACAGGAAGGGCCGGCCACACATAGCTGCAAGGCCATAAAAAACTATTCTTCCATTTTCCGCGGTCGCATCTCACGTCCCTGGTCCATCTCCTTGCGAAGAGTGACAAACCAGTTTCTCCAAGCTGGTGACATGTCGTGCAAATGGGCGGGGAGGTGCCTCATCATTTCTTCTTGTTCTTTCCGCGATTTCTTTTGTTCCCTTGGCATAAAATTCACCTAGCTTTCAATCCATTCTTTGCGCAACGTAAAAATATCTTTCAGCTCTTCCGTCGACATTTCAGAAATCCATTGTTCCCCGGCACCAACGATCATTTCGCTTAAGCCAAATTTGCGTTCTAGCATCTCATCTATTCGTTCTTCTAAGGTCCCCAGTGTAATAAACTTATGCACATGAAC
>Ga0180216_1002762_pt1 | contig 14317 bp, 6 predicted proteins | sample eDN3rd37CBELigMG_FD_128879 | JGI IMG/M metagenome (GOLD analysis project Ga0180216, IMG submission 128879) | Enriched Miracle-Growth compost microbial communities from Emeryville, California, USA - eDNA 3rd pass 37_C BE-Lig MG (version 2)... ... | reverse complement strand
GATCATTAGCAGTTGACCATTTCATTGAGTATAACAGCTCTATTCAAGATGGGTGCGGAATTAATTGTGAAGATTGTGGTGCCAAAGAAAATGTACAATGGGTCCCATTTGGGAGAAAGGTAACGATTGAGTATAGCTGTGGTGGACCAATTGATCCTGCTACGCTTCCAAAAAAACAGTCTAGTAACTGCTGCTGTCTCATTTATCGGAACAGTAAGACTTGAAGAATTCGAGGAGTGAACATTAAGGAGCATTGTTTACTCAATTATCCTTTTATGAAGCTTAATGCATTTTCGGATTGATGCTTTATGATACTTTCGGCAAACTGTTGATTAGGAAACCCTCTATGAAGCAACTTCAAAAAACCAGCAGTTAACGAAATATGGTGATAATATTGATAAAATAACATTCTGTAAGGATCTAGCGTATCGTTATCAAAAAAATGATAGTGATCTCCAAATCGAATGTGTAGAAAAGCATGCTCATACTCAATATCAAAAAATTCAGCACCTTCGATATCAATGACATAGGGGACTAATTTGTTATTAACAATGAAATGATCAGGACCTAATTCCCCATGAGTAAAGCCATAACGATTTCTATATGTTATCCTTGATTCCAGTTCCTGCAATTTTTCTAGCAGCTTGTTATGATTAATCTTAAAATTATCTATATATTGACTGATATAACGTAAATCTGCTTTGGATTTCTGCATTTGCAGTTCGTGACATTGTTTAATGTCATTCCTAATTTCATTCACCTTTCCAAAGATATCTCTCTCATTAGCATGCATCTTTCCTACCATATTTCCTACCTGTTGAAATAGTTCATAATTAGCCTCTTTATCCGTTTGATTAATATAAGCGTCTAGCTTCTTTCCTTCTACATACTCGACAAGAGCATAATCAAAAGGATATCGACTTCTCTCTCTATTCAGATCGTACAGAGCAGGAGTTGGAATTCCGATTTCAGTTAATAATTTATTGTTTTGTTCGAACAAATCCCCACCATATGATCGTGAATGTAAATCTTCGTTTTCTATTTCTTTTTGAAAGTAATTCAACGCCAGATCCCATACGTATAATACGCATGTAAAACCATTGTCACAATCGACTTTATATACGACTTTTTGTGCACCACCTTGCATCTGCGTTACATTAGATACGATATAACCGGCACCGAAAACTTCTTTGATATAACTCTGCAAATCGGTTCTCGTCATATGTAAAGTATTATCCATTGTGATAAACTCCTTTTCAAAGTTTTACAATCAAATTAATAATAGTATAATTTTTACAAATGTACAGATTTTTAATTTAGGAATTGTTAGGATGTTAATTGAGGTGGTCTATAAATAGGCAATTGGGTCGTAGAATATGTATTGTTTCTTTTACGAGGAGGTAAGAATGCTGAATAAAAAACTATTGTTAGGCAGCGTAACTGTTAGTCTAATAGTGGTTATTTCAACTGTGTTTGCTTCTTCTGATCATAATTCAAAATCAACGTCAGAGAACTCAATGGACAGTAAAGTTACTATTAGTAAATATGAAGTAATACGCTACATTTGATAAAGTCAATTCAGGAGATTTCTGCTCTAAAAGAGGCGGAAGCTTTATTAGAGAGACATAAATATTATGTTAAGCCTGAAACTTTGAAAGCCTATCATGAGCTTACTCATTTTGTACGATCAAATGATAAGTGCAAATATCAACCACTGAAGATTGATATTTGCACTTTATCAGTTGACTCCTAAATCCATATCATCAATTACTTTTTCAACTGTTCTTGTAGCCAAGCATAGGCAAGAGTGCCGTGAATTTCATGCCCACCTTGGAAGAAATCTACTGCCAGATTTTCTGGGAATTGTGCTGCTTCATAGATGTCTCGCAATTGTCCATATGCTTTTCGAGCGAATTCTTGTGGGAACACCTGATCACTATCGCCAGATTCAATGAACAATCCTCGAGGTGCAATTAAACCTAGCAAATCCGGCATCTCAGCATCTTGAAGAATCCCCGGAATGTAATTATCTAGACAATGAAGTCGAAATAAAACGCTGTCCGTGAAGGTGCTTGCATAGCCACTGACTACTGCACTTGAAATACGCTCATCTATGGCAGCAGTAAACCCTGCAACTAATCCGCCTCCTGAGATACCCATAATCCCAATCCGCTGTGGATCCACATCCAATCTTGTTTGCAAATAATCAACAACTCGCTGTGTTTCGTATACGCGGAAGCCAGCAATCGTTTGTCCAATGGACATCAGTTGTGCCGAAAGAAATGCACAGGAACTTTTTTTCGGATCATCAGCAGTTAATTCTGCGTGTAGTCTGCGATCTCCAAACCCAAAAAGCTCGGGCGCAGCTACGACATGGCCTTTCTTGACTAACTCAACAGCAAAATCTTTATGCAACCCAGCCGTATTCACTCGTTCACTACCATCTGGTTCTATGCCGACAATTTCCCTACTTCCGTATCCGTGCCCATGTATAGCAATTACTGCCGATCGAGTAGCGTCAGCTTCCTTTGGTATAAGCAAATAGATTGGCATTCTCATTCCCTCATACGTTGTTATCTCTATTCGTTCCCTTACGTAGTCATCGAAGCTTGTGCTTTCTAGTAATTCTGGTTGTAGCTCTGCTCGTTGTGTAGGGATCGCACCGAGGCGTTCTTGGAAATGCTCCTTTAATTGGCTGCGCCAATCACTCCATGACATTCCTGTTCGATATGCATATTTTCGATCTTGAACTGCCTGATCAATTAAATCCTTCATAAAAGCCTCTAGTCGCATCGTTCAGCACTCTCCCGTTTATGATTCGTTCCCTTCCTCTTTAAAAATCGACTCGATTAGCTAAATCTCGTGATCGTATACGTTTCGCCAGCTTCCATATCTACGACTAGTACCGTATTATTCTCTTCTTTTGTTACAGGGAAGATTTCTTCTCCTTGACGAACGACTGCTGTTGAACTGTGTGGACTACGAACCTTCACCATGCCGCCATGATTTGCGGTAACCTTTGTCTCGACCGGAATACCATTCTCCCATTTCACATCAACAACAATATTTCCACGAGCTTTGAATCCTTTAAATTCTCCAGAAGGCCATTCTTTAGGTAAAGCCGGTAATAGAGTCAATACCCCATCATGGCTTTGTAGCAGCATTTCTGCTATCCCAGCGGTCACACCGAAGTTTCCATCGATTTGGAACGGTGGATGCTGATCAAACATGTTTGGTGAGGTACGGCTTGCTAGCAAGTGCTTAAGCAAAATGTTTGCACCAGCAGCATCTGCTAATCTTGCTCGTAGATTAATTCTCCAGGCTAGCGCCCAACCCTGTTGTTTCTTTAGTCCTCTGGCGATTACTCCTTTTCTAAAGCCGTTAATATTTTTTTGCTGCTCTTCTGATTGATTGTACAAGCTTAAAGAATCCCCAGGGTAAAGCTCCCAAAGGTGCGATGCATGCTTATGATCTGTATCGTTACTTGCACAATGACGCTTTAGATGAATGCGTTCATTCGTAATCGGATCGACAACTATAAACTCCGGAGGATCAGAAGTATCAAGTGATAGACTAAAGGCAACGTCTCCCCTCACCCATTCTTTGATGTATCCATTCTCATCAACTAGATTCGGAGCAACTTGTGCAAGCTTCTCCTTACTGGTTGCAAGTAATTGTGCATCCTCTTCCGTTTTATCTAAGATGTCAGCAGTCTGTAGCATTCCACGATAAAGGAAACGAATCAGCTGTGTATCCATTGCTGGTCCTGGCTGTACATCGCCATGTTCGGGTGAAACTGATGCTGAAGTGATCAAGAAGCCAGTTTCAGGGTCTTTAACGAGAAATTGATTGAAAAAGTGTGCTAATCCCTTCATGTACGGATAGCATGTAGATAATAACTTTTTGTCTAGAGTATATAAATAGGCTTGCCATGCATGATATACTAACCAAATTCCGCTCGTTGGCCATAGTCCAGCAGTCGCATTGTCTATCGGTTGGGTTCCGCGCCACAGATCAAAGTTATGGTGCATAATCCAAGCACCGTCACCTTCGATAGCATAATGTTCTCTTGCTGTGATTTGTCCTGAATGGAACAAATCTTCTAATGCATTAATTAAGGTTAACTCACACTCATGCAAATTTAAGATTTGAACCGGCCAATAATTCATTTCGGTATTGATATTTACCGTATACTTACTTGACCAGGCTGGGCTATTGGTTGAATTCCAGAGCCCTTGTAGTGTTAGTGGCTGCCCACCTGGTCTTGAACCTGCAATCAATAAATATTTTCCGAAGTTAAATTCCAATACGGCTAGGTCGTTGTCACCCTGACTGCAATATGTGGAACCACTGAGATTTTCACCGCCTGTGAGAAACCCAGCTGGACGTAATCGTTGGTCTGTTGGAACGTTACCAAAGGATGTGCTAGCTGTATTGTTAATTTTCAAGAAAGTTCGATCGTATAGCTCAGCATGATCGCTCACATGCGCTGCTTTGATACTCTCGAAGCTTTTATTTTGAATACTAGCAATATATCGATCGCAATCCTGCGAGGGCTTATCGTTATCTAATGTTAAATAGTTAACATAGTTTGTAGCACCAACGATAAAGATCGTTGCTTGATCTGCACTTGAAATGATAATAGACCGATGGTCATCGCTGATCGTAATCTCACCATAAAGCGTATTGATCCATAATCGTGCTTCAAATTGAATGGCATTGCCATCCCCTTGAGGCTTACTAGTCAATGCAATTTGATTGTCACTTATCCTTCTCCACTTGGCATCTTCAACATGAAACGTACGAAGTTCTGCTGAAAAGTTCAGGCTGCCCTTTTCACTTGCACTTACATGTGTCGCAATGACCTGATTAGGATGACTAGCTAGGCTTTCACGTTTGAAATACGTGCCTTTATGTTCGTACTCTACAGCAACTAAACCTTTGTCTAAATCGAGATGACGTGTATAATTGCGCACTTCCTCAATCTCATGACCGAAATCAAGATGGACCTCTACAAATGATTGATAGGAATATTGTCTGCTTGGAGTTCCAAGGAAATTTTGCTCAACTTGTTTCTTAATGTTGTATCGATGCTGAACAGCTTCAGTCGTAGCAGCATTGTCAATATGTAATGCCCGGTATGAGATACTATCGGGAATTGTGCCGATTTCTGCTGGGGAACCATCAGCATGTTGACCTCTATATTCCTTCCATGCCTCTTTCGTCGTACCACTAGTTGGTTGGTTGTTTTCATCTACATAAGGGGCGCCAGTCCATACCGTGCATTCGTTGATTTGCAGAACTTCCTTATCTATTGCTCCCATAACCATTGTACCTAATCGTCCATTCCCGATCGGCAAGCCACGAGTCCAAAGGTATTCATAATATTCACCGTTATTAAATACCTTCCCCTTTTCATTATAAGGATTCAGCATAGGTTGGCCGTTCTCATCCTTATATTCATCTCTACGATCTTTATTCGGATTAAGCTTCCAGAAGCCTTCTTTGGGCACATCATTGAACCAAATGACGTTACGTGGATCAAACCGTACTTTTGTTGCATGTGATGAGTTGTTGCTACTCAATTTATATCATCCTTTCACCATGATAATCTTTGACACAGACACGTCTGCAACTGCTAGCTAATATACTTAAATTAATATCATTGTAGAGCAAGCTTTGATCTATTTCTTCCCTAAACCATGCTGCCGTTACCTATAAACTTTGCTTTATATGTCATCGTAAAATAGCTAACTTAAACTTTTCGATATGGAAAAAAGACGACCCCTGACAGAATCGGGATCGTCTTTTGGCGCATTATATTATTCCATTTGACTTATCTTAAGCGCATATTCAAGCAATGCATCTGCAGCAGCGATGGAAATGTGCTTGCCTCGCTGTGCCCGAACTTGATTAATAAAGCTGTTAAGGCTATCATTTTCAAGCTTCTTAGTCAAGCTGTTCGCAATACCCCCATTATTGATCTCTCCGATTTGTGCGAAATGCGCTACAAGTGAGATTAACTCTTCCAATGAAGGAACATTTGTTTCTTCGTCTTCATCTGCCAAGGGTAGAACTGGCAACCGTCTCGGGTCCCAACCATCTGAACCATTTAACATGGATTTCACGCTATACAGCTGGGCTTCATCCTCTGTTAACTGCGTCGTCCAGACATGACGTGATTGCACCTTCGCCCCTGGCCCTGTGCTGTTATATTCCCCATAGCGAGCAGTAAGCTCGTTATCAGAATTGCCCCAGTTGTTCCAGCCTGCCTGCATAATATGGTCATCCATCCATGTATCGATGTATACAACGTTCGCGAAAGGTCTCCATGGTCTGCCTAGATCAACCATACCAGTTAAACCTGGATCTGCAGTAAGTCTGCTGTCAACAAAAACGTAGCCGTGCGTTCCTTCCTGTGTGGATGCAGCTGTTATATAGCCGCCGGCTTTGCTATGGATCATACTGTTTTCAAATACCGCGTTCGCTGAACCGAAGATATAATCGACATGACCATCGATATAGCTATCAACATAGTATTGGCGATTCCCTGGCCCTTCCGCTAGCAACGTATCCTGCCATCCAATGATGCGAACGTTACGGTACACTTGACGGTCGCCCCTAGCGGCTAACGCAACCGCTTGCCCGGCATCCTTGCCTGCATCGTTAATGATCGATAAATTTTCTGCAGTAAAGTCATTAGCCTCTGCTCTCATGCTGAAGCTCGCATTCGTGCCGATTTCCTTGCCGTTTTCGTCCAACGTTTTTGCATGGTTATCGTAAACAAGCACCGTATCCTCTGGTGTTGCTCCTAAGCCAATTATACTAATGTTATGCTTGCGATAGATATCGATCTTCTCACGATACTCTCCAGGTTGAATCAAAATTGTAATCGGCTCAACATTATTGCTCTGAATCGAGTCAATTGCTGCCTGTACAGTCTCATAATCCCCTGTACCGTTGTGAGCTACTGTGATTACTTGTTGCGTTAATACTTCAGCTATCGGTGAGCCAAAGCCTACACCATTACTATTCACTGCAGCTACCGTGTATTCATACGTAATACCAACCGGTAGTTCTTGATCCAAGTAGGTCAGACCTTGTATGTGTTCAGCGATTCGCTCGAAGTTTTCCTCTCCAGCTAAACGTCGATAAACATGATATTCATCAGCACCTGCTACATCATCCCAGGTCAATTGGACAGCATGTGGGAAATTAATAGCTTTAACGTAACTTGGCGCATCGGGTTTGCCGTCATTCGCTTTCGCGCGGATTGCTGTCACCTGGCTATTCAGGCTTTGTTGATCTCCTCGTTTTGCGGTAACGATGTAGTAGTATGGAACACCGTTCTCTACTGTGTTATCCGTATAAGTGAACGCATTTACATTGTCTGCAAGTACCATATAAGGTCCAACAATATCCTTTGCTCGTTGGATCGTAAAGCCAGCCCCTTCATCGCCAGTCCAGTTCAACACGATTTGCTGATCTTCTGCCGTTAAGCTAAGCTTAGGTGTTTGTAATGTACCAATCGGTGTGATCACTATGCTGTCCGATAATGCACTTTCTCCACCGATATTACTAGCTGTAATGACATATTCGTAAGCTCGATCATTCATTAATCCACCATCCCGATACGAGGTAAGCTTATATTGATCACGAATCACCTCATAATCTTGTTCTTGCACTCGACGATAAATCGTATAATGAGTAGCATTCTCTATCTCATCCCACGCAAGCTCTGCTTGCGAATTACGCGAAAAGCCTTGCACTCCCGTTGGTGCTGGCGGTGTATCAGGCAGTTCGATCGGCGTTACAGACGCTTCGTTCGAATGCCCGCTTTCACCTTGTTCACCAACTGCAGTTACGATGTAATAATAGGTTGTATCATTGATGACATCTGAATCAATGAACAACGTTTCTGTTACATGCTCTGCTATTGTCACGTACGGTCCGCCGCTTGTAGTACTCCGCTTAACATGATAGGTTAATGCTCCACTCGCTACATTCCAATCGAGCTGTACCTTGTTATTGCCAGCTGTAGCACGTAATCCTTTGGGCGCTTCGATCGGTTCGACGTAAATTTTAAAGTTGTCAAAATACATCGTTCCTTTACCTCCACCAGGTGTGCGGCCCATCATTACATAGCCAAGTCCTAGCGTTCTCATATCATCTTTTAATTCAACCTGTTGAGCAATAAGCTCATGGTCCAAGTAAATATCCATTTGATTTGCTGCAACGTTCGTAACAATTTTGAAATTGTACCAGCGGTTGTTTTCTAAAGGATCGGTTAGCTTCACATCTTGATTCGCTTTATTTTTATAAACAAGTGTGTACTGATCTTCAGCTTCAGGAACCTGTGGTTTACGGATCTCGATCATAATCGGTGTTCTTGTTGCCCCATTATCTTTCATATGAACGATTGCACTTGTTCCAGGCTGTGAAGGTGACATATAGTTAAATTCCAATACAAATGTCGCTAATTGCTTTGGAAACTGCAGCTCGAAGAACGTGCTGCCAGCCGCATTATCATACACCTTCAGCGCTTTTGTTGAGTTATTCCTGGTGGAATCTGCCGGAACAGCTTCGATCGTTACCGTATGATCATCATCCTGTGGATTCGGTGTAATCTTATACTCGGTCGGTGTAGAGCCAAGTTCCATATTCTCATAATCGTGTTGAATGTAATAGATGGTTTCTGGCTGACCTGCCGGAATAGCATTCACTTCAATTGAATCAAAGCTCTCTCCATATTGATTGACAGAGGATACGACATAGTAATAAGTCATTCCAACGATTAAATCCGAATGAGTGAAGGTCGTCTCTGTTAAATCGCTGGCTAACAACGTATAAGGCCCGTTCGGCTTGTTGCTCACCTTTACATTGTAAGTCGCAGCGTCCTCAACCTCCTCCCACGTTAGCTTGACTAATTTCTCACCAGCTTCCGCTTGCACTTGCTGTGGCGGTGTCGGATAGTCTTCAGATAAAGACGTTATAGATACGTTAGAGAATACGGATTTATTGTATCGTTCAACTTCACTCCTCACTCTAGAAGAGTCCGCTGCTAATCCAATATACACATCCTGTGTAAGAGGTACATTTACAGCTCCAACGATTGTCCAATCATTCCCATCCTGAGACACTAATGATGTAAATTGATCGCCTAGCCGTACGAGCTTCACCCAGTACGGCAGCAAAAATTGTTGATTCGGTTCAATCTTGGAAACAGAGCCGCCCTCGACTGACCTGCTTAGTGTAACTCCTTTCAATCCTGTTCTAATGTAAGGTACCATCAGTGCAACGAATGGAGAATCAGCATCCAATCGTTCACGGAACATGATTCCTGCTTCAGCTTCGCTGTCTGTCGGAGTAATATGCTCGATCTTAGCGATTACTTCCATATTGCCAGTGCTTTGCTGGTACGCGTAATGAAAAGCATCTTCAGTGCCGCCAATATCTCCGGCAGCCTTTACAATGACTTGATCAGCTTGCTCACCCAATTGAGTATGACCTGGGATGCGCACATTACCAATGTCTGCTGAATTCCACGGATGAATATCATTTATCGTATTGGCATGAACAAAAACGGTAGACGAATCCGTTTTATAGCCTTGATCATCCATCGCTTTGGCCACGATATAATGCGTACCATCAGGAACATTTTTCCAAACGATTTCATATGGAGCGGATTGAGCTTCTCCGATTTTATCACCGTTGGCATAGAACTCCACTTTTGCAATGGACGCATCGTTTTTGGCGAGTGCTGATGCTTCGATCGATACATCCGCCCCTGTAGTCATCATATAATTATTAACTGGAGCTACAACCGCTACCTCAGGATTGGATAGACCAACAAGCGGATCGGCCTCTTCGACAATGGAATGGATATACGCTTCAATATACTGATACCCGCTCGGAGCATATTGCATTGCATCTTGCGGATTTTCCGGATCTAAGCCATGAGCAAGCTCCCACTCATCCGGTATTCCATCACCATCCGTATCAACTAAATCCGAATACACGACTTCAAATTGTGAGCCTCCCCCTACCTCATTTTGCGAATTAATGTGAATACCTAATCTATTCTGAACCTCATTGATGATCCGGGAATCGATCGAATCCCTCCGTGGCAATATTGCGCCTGATCCAGCTAATACAGCTGCATATGCTTCTTCAGCAGATTGCGTCGTAATTGGATTATGATCAAAAGAGACCGGACTGTTCAATTGAATATAATCTGGATATTTGTGTACCCCTTCCCAGTTGTCGGCTGTCATATGAGGATAGCCTTCCATCACATTTCTAGCGATATAATAGCTTCCATTCGTTTCAGCATTCATAAAGCGAATGTTTTGCGTTTCAGGCCCGGGTTTATAATAATTTTCAATTAAATTATTATTCGCTCCTATACCGCCATAGGCGGAGAAATGTCCCCAGTTATACACGACGTTATTTCTAAAGTCATGACTGTTACCAGCTGTACTGTCTAGTGCTGGGTTTCGGCTTGAATTATGTGCAATAAGATTATGATGGAAGCTAGTATTCTTACCTCCCCATATACCACCGTAGCCGTGCTTACCCTTTACATGCTGACTCATATGCATCGCTTCAGAAATGATCGACCATTGAATCGTCAAGTTTTCTACACCATATATACTCAGCACTTCATCAACAGACCAACTAAAGGAGCTATGGTCGATGATAATATCCTTCATATAACGTCCGCCGAATGCATCGGCCTCACTAGGATAATGATCACCTAAACGAAAACGCAAATAACGCATAATGATGTTGTCGCCTTCAAGAGTAGTTGGATAACCAGCAATCGTAATTCCGTCACCAGGTGCCGTTTGACCGGCAATCGTTAAGTTGGAGCCAGAAATTTTAAGTGGAGACTCCAAATCGATTACACCACCCACATTAAATACGATGATTCGGTTACTTTCACTGACTGCATCACGTAAGGAACCAGGACCAGAGTCGGCTAGTGTCGTCACTTTATATAGCTCACCGCCACGACCACCTGTTGTGTACATACCGCCGCCTTCTGCGCCCGGAAAAGCTAGAAGGCGATCATTGTCTTCATCAGCTGCGAAGCTAGTCACTGGTAGGGATGTAGCAAGCATCACGGTAACCAACATTAGCACAAAACGTTTTCGCCATTTTTTTAACATTAAAACCCTCCTTGTTTTCCTTTAAATGCACTGTAAAGCGCTTACATGATATTGTAAACGACTTACTAAGAAACTTCTTAGCAAGTCGTTGTCTTTTAGGGGCTTACCTTTTGCAAAATTTGCTCTATTGGAAGCTTTGGCGTTCCAAACGTTTATGTTTACTCCGTTTTTCAATTAAAGAAACGTTCTATTTTTAATCAACGCACGAATAATAGAAGTACGAATCCGAAGTATGACCCCTTTCATCATAAGCTGCACTAAAGAAGGAGCTGCCGCCAAAATAACGCGGCATACGGTTTCGCTCGCCGCGTATTGCTGCATCGAGATGCAACAAAGCTAATGGCTCAATAGTGTCGAATTTCGCATACAAATGGCGTTCGCTAGGAATAAAAAAACTATGATACCATCGATCAGCTGTAATGTTGTCGCCAATCCGCTGTGCCATTGTGAGGAAAGGTCCATTAGGATAGATTTCTGCCAATTCTAGAAGCCCAAACAAAATATAAGGATCAGAGCTGTTAATGCTATTGATTCGATCAGAGTATAAGCATTGACCTGCTTCGTTGATGTCACCAAGACCGAGGCCAACAGCCATGCTTCGAACGATATGCCACAATTCAGAATGATTTGAACGTCTGTAACCTGAAGCATATGCCCAGAAGAGAAATCCATTGGCTTTCATCGCTTTTAATTCTTTTCCTTGGCGGCCATAATATCCGTCCTTCTCCAAGACCAGGTTGGTCAACCTTCTCCCATTAGTTAGAATAGGATGAAACTCGTTCTCCGCCTCCTCGTAAGCCCAACGGCCATATGCAAGCTGATCAGCTATTGCCCAATCTAGAAAAGTACGTCCACGTTCACCCAGCATGTCAAAGATAGCCATGCGACATAATGCCGCTTTACCGACTATCGTTTGGATTTGTGAGGGGGTAGACAATGTTGCTTCTATCGGTCGATCATCTGCTAATTGCTCGCCGAATTGTTCAATTGCCCGATCACCACGCTGACCAGGTAATACGCTTATACTGAACTGATATCCTGTCATCCCGGTTTTCGGATTAGCGGTTTCCGCATAGCGAGCTGCCAATCGCTCAGCCCAGACAATTGGAGCCTCCAAGCCCATTTTTGAACCGATGAAGGCAGCGGCATAGTATAAATCACTACCGGCATTAATGAAAGTAAGACCTTTTCCGGTAAAGAAAACTGGATCTTCTCTATAATTCCGATCCCAAACCTTACCCGATCCGTAACCGGCATACTGCACTCTCGGTTGGCCATGACGGTTGAATTCGAGATTGTTCCAATCCGAGATGTGACTATCCCACATGGCTTCGATCATCGCAAGCGTTTCATTGGGATCGATCTCAAGCATTAACTCGTAAAATGGATAGTGACATTTCAATTCATGTTGCGGTCCCTTATCCGCAGCGTGAACGATCTTCTTATCGATCAAATTATAGGCCATATGCCCACCCCAGGCCATAAGCTTGCCGTATCTTATATTTTGTAAAGCATAGGCTGTCGCTTTACGAGCGGCTTCAGCATAGCGACTGTCACCAGTCAGCTCTGTTAGCCCGTACAATGTTCGAAACCAGTTTTGCTGGCTTGCCAGATTAGATAATATCCAATTTTCCCCTTGTGATTTCCAGGTTAGCGGATCTAGGTTTTTGACATGAATGCCATCAGTGAACAATGGAGACTGTTCATTCCCATAACGGTCCTTTCCTACCTCCAATATGATGTCAGCCCATCGTCTAACGTGTTCAACGTATCGTTTGTTTAACTTTTGATGAGTATTTTTCTGATGTTCAATCGTCACGATATACCACCACCCTCATGTTCACAGCTTGATATGATTTTCACTCTTTACTGGCTGGGAAAGAACCCAAATAAAATATAATGCTTTAGCCGCCTTCTCTCTTGTTACGTACTTTCGCGGCTCAAGCGCTGTACCATTCATGTACTTCCCGCGAAAAATCCCATCCTCCGCTCGGATGAGACCGAGCTCATATGCAGCTTTTACTTTGTGCTTGAATGGAGCTGACAATAGATCTATATCTGTGAGCTTCTCAAAAGGCCATATCGGATCATAATCTATCCCTTGCGCTCCTGTATCTAAATTCGGATCATAATTTACACCTGCTTGTATATTCGTATTTCCGTTATAGTCTGTCATGTACCTCGGCTTAGCTGTGAACTTAGCATTGTATGCTTCATATAGAAGAGAAGCCATCACTTCCCTGTTCAGATCACCTTCAGGCAGCTCTGCCAATTCCTCTCGATCTATTTCTAGCAATGTGCACAGGGCTGTTATAAATTCATGAGTCGACATGCATTGATCCGGATGAAAGCAACCATGCTGATCCTTGCTCATTACACCGAGCTGCAGCAGCTTTTCAATCTGATTCCGATAGTAAGAATATCTCCCCACTGACGTGTCCTTTGTCACTTCGGGATACACAATAGACCAATCGCCCGTAGCGATCGCATGCTTAACGTTATTCTTTAAATATGAAGTCAGTTCACTAGCTGTAGCATCGCCCGTGCGCCCGAGATCTGCTAATTGAGTAGTAATCATTCGCGCGAATTGCTTGGCTAACGCTTCCTTATAATGTGTTCCATCCACCTTATTGGCTGGATGTCCGTTAGCGTAGCTCCCATCATTCGTTTTCCCAGGCGTTTCCCCCGCTTCAATCGACATGAACATCGCGGTTGTTGCTTCTACACCGATTTCATTGTAGTAAGCAACGCTTTCCGAATTAAGATCGATAACTGGAACTTGAAGCTCTCTTGCTAGACGCTTTAGAATATCGGGAAATCTTCTATTTTTGAATGAATTCATATAAATGTGCCCTGGTCTAGCTGCACCATTCACTCTAGACATCGGAGTGACTAGAATGGGAATCATTCCTCTCGCTCGAACCGCTGGAATATACAGGTCTTTAACGTATGCCTCGTACATTTCTTCCGTTGATCCTCTGCCGAAACGCTCATGCTCATCCTCCCGCTCATCGTTATGACCGAACTGAATCATGATATAATCACCAACAACCCCCGAGATTAAAATGTCATTCAGTCGACCTTCCGCATAAGCATTTCTGTATGAACGCCCACCCATAGAGTAATTCGTGACTTTTACTTTACTT